>ERZ836760.434-NODE-434-length-63908-cov-10.777552_pt1 | contig 63908 bp, 67 predicted proteins | sample MGYA00519941_ERZ836760 | MGnify/ENA primary metagenome ERZ836760 (study PRJEB31850, sample SAMEA3708807) | human gut metagenome | biome: human gut; feature: human-associated habitat; material: faeces | place: China | collected 2014 ... | reverse complement strand
TAAGAATTTTTCTGCCTGAAGCTTCATAGGGCGGACGCCCGACGCTTCTTGTCCGCTGTAAGTGGGCAAGAAGATGCAATGCTGAACTGTTACAAAATTCTTTATCTTCAGATTATCATCCGGATATCCGGATATAAAACCTGCCGTTCCATTATAAATCAGTACAGATATCCTGCATAATCTGCAATGTTTTCGACATATATTTATTTTTATGTCTAATAAAATGAAAATCTCTGATTATATGAATATCCTCTACAGGCACTATAATCAAACTTCCCTCTACTGCTTCTTTTTCAATCATTCGTTTTGAAAATATTGCGATTCCTCTGCCATGTACTACTGCATTTTTTATTGCCTCCGTATTTGTACTGCAGAAAATTCGTTTCAGCCTAATTCCTTTTTGTTCTAAGAACTGCTCATACTGATTCCGCTCTGTACTTCCGCTTTCTCTGCTGACGTAGTTTTGTCCCTCTAACGCCTTTAGAGAAATACTTTCTTTCTTTGCAAACGGATGTGCTTTTCCGCACACAATGACAAGTTCATCTTTACACATGGGAGCCGCTATTAAATTTTCATCTGAAACAACTCCCTCAATCATACCAATATCAATCTGATTCGTTAATAATGCCTGCTCAATTTCCGATGAATTTGTAACCTTCACTTGAAATTCACATTTCGGAAGAACCCTTTCAGCCTTATCTAAAATACGGTTAATAAGACACGTCCCCACAGAAACACTGCAGCCTATTTGTATCTGTGTTTTTTCCACCGCCTGATTCATCACTTCTTCCATTTGTTTATAGGAATCTAAAATATGGCGTGAAAAGGAAAGCAACAGCTCTCCTTCTTTTGTCAGATATAATCTTTGCGAAAGACGTTCAAACAATTTCACGCCATAATGCTGCTCCAGCTCTGCGATAGCCTGACTGATATTCGGCTGAGAAAGATGCAGTGTTTTTGCGGCCTTATTCATCCCGCCTTCATCTACAACTGCAGTGAAAATCATTAAGTGTCGTAAGGTCATAAAAATCCTTTCCTTTTAAACAGCGCCTAATAATACATATATCAACGTACCTATCATACCACTTCCCAGAATAATTGCAATGGCGCTTGTTTTATACCTTCGCAGTATAAATAAGGAACCGGCGAAAATCGAAAATTCTATAAAACGAAAATTATTGAACTCAACATTATAAAGTTCTGCCTGAAAAAGCCCCAGCATTAAGATTGAAGCTCCGGCAGAAGCAATCAGCGCAACTACTGCCGGCCGCATGGAGCCCAACACAACCTGTACCCCGTCTACATTTCTATATTTATAATAAAAATGGGCTAATAGTAAGCAAATACAAAATGATGGAATGATACATCCAATCGTACACAGCAGCACACCCGGAATTCCTGCAATCCGCATACCTACAAAAGTTGCGGAATTGATGGAAATCGGACCCGGAGTCATTTCTGCAACTGTAATAAGATCTGAAAACTCACTTAAGGTCATCAATCCATAAATATTTACAATCTGCTCCTGAATCAACGGAATTGCAGCATAACCGCCTCCCACACTGAATAAACCAACCTGAATAAACGCAATAAACAGTTTAGCCAATAACATTTCTCATTTCTCCCTTTTTGTTTTTTGTTGTTTGAATCATCAGATCAATCAGTCCAATTCCAAGACATGTAAGAATGATAATCATAGCGCTGACATCCAATACATATGTTGCAATAAACGCAATCATCATCATGCCTATATACAGGCTGCGTCTTGTATGGACAACATTTGCCGCTAAGTTGATCACAACATCAAATATGACAGCTGCAACTCCGGCCCTCATGACCTGTAATGCAGTATTGATATATGGATTCGTACGAAATTGCTCATAGAATAAAGAAATAACAGAAATGATGATCATAGGCGGAAGGATGGTTCCTAAAATCGCTGTCAAAGAACCTATAATGCCTGCAATCCGATATCCGATTATGACAGATGCATTTACCGGCAAAGGACCGGGAGCGGATTGTGTAATTGCAGTTACATCTAACATCTCATCTTCTTCTAACCATTTTAATTCTTCAACATATCTTTTCTTCATTAAAGAAACAATAACAAATCCTCCGCCAAAGGTACATGCACTCAATGCAAACATTGACTTAAATAAAACCCACAGCTTACTGTAATCTTTTTTCATTATATTTCCTCCTTTTGTTTGACACTTGGATTGTATCATCGAATTAATTATATGTAAAATACATAGTTTTTATAAAACTTATATATAAAATATATAACTAGGAAATATGCTGTGTTTTTCTGTTCCATTTTAGTTCCGCCCACAAAAAAAGGAGCCGTGAAACCTTTGATTTTTCAGGTTTCACGGCTCCTTTTTATTTTATTCCCACTCGTTGCAGGAACTCTAATCTTAAACAATTTTGTTTAGATAATATTGTTCCTGCTATTCTGATTATTTTGATTTCCCATAATTATCATAGCTATACGATGGGTGCTTATCAAAATCTTATCAGCGGTGATAAACGATTATAAATTACACAGGTAATTGTTCCGTGTGGTTGTTACCTTATTGTAAGTATTATACGCAAAATCGACTGGAAAATCAAGATGTCTTTAATTCATCCCTTAACTGCAAAATCTTATTCTCAATATCTTTAATGATTCTTAAAAAATCATTGTCAGATTTTCCAGTAGGATCTTCCACCCCCCAATTATCATCAAACGCTCTGCCGATAAAAGGGCAGCCTACATTGCACCCCATAGAAATTGCTATATCAGGATCAGGAATGTCTGTAATCAATTTTGAATACTGGGTTTGCTCCATATCAATCCCATATAACCCTTTCATAATTCTAACTGCATCTTGATTGATCTGGGGCTTGATTTCCGTTCCGGCAGAATAGCTCTCAAACACATCTCCTGCCAGTTTCTTGCCAAGAGCTTCCGCAATCTGACTGCGGCAGGAATTGTGGACACAGATAAAGGCAACCTTTTTCATATCAGACCTCATACTTACGAAGCAGTTTTTCAATCTCTGCTGCTTTCAAAACCTTGCCCATGGAAGCAATCTGTTCATTGATCACCAGTGCAGGCATACTCATAGCCCCATACTTCATGATCTTTTCCATATCGGTCACATACTCGACCTCGATAGTCAGTCCCATATTCTTGACTGCTTCCTTAGTTGCTTCCAACAGAGCATGACAGCTCTTGCAACCAGAGCCAAGAACCTTGATACAGCAGATACCGTCTACGGATTTATCGCAGCAACAAGAGGTGGTTTCTTCTGTCTGGGGTGCAGAGCCGCAACAGCAGGATACAGTTTCCTCTACCTTGGGTTCTGTACTGCCACAGCAGCAGGCGGGAGCATTCTTTTTCTCTTTCTTCTTTCCGAAATTAAACAGTGCCATAATAATACCTCCGTTAAATAATGATATATTGAATTGCGTTAAAGAAATAACCTACAAGGATGATTCCGATGGTACAAACGGTGACAAAGATGCCCAACAGTTTCGGCTTAACAGCCTTGCGAAGCATAATCATGGATGGTAGGCTCAGCGTGGTCACACCCATCATAAAAGACAGCACTACACCAAGCTGCGCTCCTTTTGCCAGCAGAGCTTCCGCAATGGGGATTGTGCCGAAGATGTCGGCATACATGGGAACACCAGCTACAGTAGCGATCACAACGCCCAGAGGATTTCCAGTTCCGAGCACCTTCACGATAAATTCTTCGGGAATCCAGTTGTGAATAAATGCACCGATGCCGACACCAACCAACACATAAGGGGCAACCTTCTTTGCGGTAGATACCACCTGTTCCCAGGCATACTGTAAACGGTCAGTTATGGTCAATTTATCTTGTGGAATATCCACATTTTTACCCTTACGGATAAATTCCTCGACTTCATTTTCCAGATGAAGCTTTTCGATCATCGTGCCGCCGATAACGGCAATCACCAGACCGAGAACCACATAGATAACAGCAACCTTCCAGCCGAAGATGCTCATAAGCAACACCAGACTTCCCAAGTCCACCATGGGAGAGGAAATCAGAAACGAGAAGGTTACGCCAAGAGGCAAACCTGCGCTGGTAAAACCAATGAACAGAGGAATGGAAGAACAGGAGCAGAACGGTGTCACCGTCCCCAACAGAGCTGCTATACAGTTTGCACCGATGCCATGAAATCTGCCAAGGATGCGTTTGGTGCGTTCCGGCGGGAAGTAGCTCTGGATGTAAGAGATAATGAAGATCAATACACCCAACAGCACCATAATTTTGATCACATCATAGACAAAGAACTGGATGCTTCCACCCCAACGGGAAGTAGTATCGATTCCAAGATTACTTAGACCAATTCCGATGACCTCATTGAGCCACTTCATGCCAAGGATTTGATTCTGGATAAACTGCCAGATTGAATGTAAGACTTCCATAGCGAGTCTCCTTTCATATTGATAAATTCAAAAATGTCGATATATTATCTTAAAGAAAAGCCACCATTTCAGATGGCTCAAAGCTCTTTCAGACAACAGCTCATTTTTTCCGTTTCCTTACCGGTATTAACTTCCAGCTGTTCCTTTAATAATTCCACGGCATTTTCAGACCCTTGCGGATCAATGGAATAATGTACCCATTTTCCTTCTTTTCTTCCTTGGACAACACCTGCATCACATAATAGCTTCATATGATGCGACAGCGTGGATTGTGAAATATGGAGTTCTTCTAACAATTTGCAGGCACATTTCTCGCCGCTGCGGAGAAGTTCCAAAATACGCAAACGGTTTTCATCGCAAAAAGCCTTAAAGACTTTCGCATTTTCTATATATTCAGATGCCACATATCTCACCTCACATTCATGTTTATCGATATGTCTATATTATATTCTTCAAATCGAAGTTTGTCAATATGTTTGCGTAAAAAATAGTTGCTGCCCCTATATCAGAGCAGCAACCACTTGATGTTTAATCCAATGATATATATTCCGTTACGGTTTTCAAATAAATTTCCGGATTACCATTCAGTATCAGCTCCGCATACGCTACCGGATCGTTGTAGATTAGATAGTCCAGCTCAGCCCGCTGATACATATTGCCGGCAATCTCATTTTCTACTCCGGTACAATCAATAGAGAGCATACTGCCATCAAAAAATTTCAGTTCTACACAACCGGTATCCATATTGAAATTACATGACATAATTTTCATTTCACTTGCCTCCATATTCCTTATCTACTACCATCTCTTGCTTGATTTTTCGCTTTGCTCTTAGAAAAATATGTCCACAGATTGTTCCGAGAAATCACCTCTTCATAGGTGCGGATTTTTCGGCGGAGATAGTCGTTGTCCTGTTCCAGTTCTGTTGTACGAAGCTGCCCACGGGTGGATCTGTATTGTGCCAACTCTCCCTTCACAGAATCCAGTTCTGCAACCAGGGAGTCAACCTTTGCCTTCAAATCAGAAATGGTTTTCTTTGCATCTTTAAGGAGCCTTTTCAGCCTGCTTTCCTGTTTCTCCTGCACCACAAATTTCTGAGCTGCCGTGACAAGATTTTGAAAATCCTCTTTGTCAACTGCAACCTTAGAAGTTAACGGAAGTGGTTTCGTTTCAATCTGCTCCACTGCCTTGATAGAAACCCGCTTTTGCTGTACACGCTCGATACTCTGCTCCAGTTCGGCAAGCTCCTCTTTGCGCTTTTCACGCTTAAACTCCAGAACACTCAGATGCTCCTTGTGTTCGCCTTTCTGCTCCCACTCAATACCATGCTCCAGCATAATCTCCGCAAGAGCTTTTTTCTCTTTCTGCACCCAGAGATCACGCTCTGTCAGAGAACGCCCTTCACCGGTGATGCCCTGATCGGCAAGTGCCTGTTTCAGTGATACACGGGTAGATAGCCCTCGTTTGCTTCCAGTAGTAAATGGGATAAAGTCGATGTGCAGATGTGGCGTTGCCTCATCCATATGGAGATGAGCAGAGTATACATGAAGCTGAGGATTGCGTTCCAGAAAGCTGTGATAGAATTTATCCAAAATCTCTTTTGCAAGTGCACCATTCTCGCTGGCAGCCCCCATGTCATCTTTGTTTCCTACTTGAAAAATCACTTCGTAAAAAGGTTTTTCTTGATCTCCGTTACAGATTTTTTCGTAATAGTTTTCGATGCGGCGGTCTTTTCGTTTTTGCTTGGCATTGTATTCAGCCTGCGCTTCATCAAACAACTCATGGTACGCCTGCTCAATAGGTGTATAGCAATATTCGATGTTCAGATGTGTTCGTGTCTGATCAACATTTTCTGCGATATAGGTGCGGCGATTATGGGCAACTACACCATCACCGGACATTGCACTGATTGTTCGTTTCATCACTATCACCTCCCATTTATAGATACTTTAATCGGGTTTTCTTTTACCGCTGTGGCGGAGGTTTTGTTACTTTTGCCAAAAGTAACGCAAAAGCACTTTTGACAGCCGTTCCGTCTATCAAAAGCTGCTGTTGCGCCCTGCCGGGGGCTTTTCTGCCTGCGGCAGTCCCTCTCGACACCTGCACGGTTTTGCCGGGCGGCAACTTCCACCTTTCCCTTATCTGCCATTCACAGGAGCGTGCCACGCTCCTGTCTATTGCCGACAAAGGGAAATTTACCATCGGAAACTCTTAGACACGCCTCGTCTGTCCAAATATTCCAGCCTTGCCTGCTCTCGTTCTTCCTCGGTTGGTGCGGTCTTATATTTCACATACAACTCATGCCGCACCATAGCATCCAGCTTTTCTTCCAGACCTCGCCGGATGTCCTCTGCATAATCATCTTCCTGGACAAGGTGATAATGCAAAAGTTCAATAAACAGCTCATAGGGGATTTGCACATTTTTCATTTCCTATCCCTTCCTTTCCGTGACAGTCGTGACGATGGTGACGGTGTTTTACATACCATCAAAATCACCGTCACGACCGACACTATCGTCACGCTTTTTCCGAAACAGGTGTCAGCGTGATCTTTCTACCTGCATGGGTACGGGTGTTTTCATACTGGATATTATGCTCCAATAGCAATCGCCCCGAGTTGACATTCAAATGCTTTGTCAGGGTGTTGGGCTGCATATCAATTTTCAGGAAAGAAACCAGCTCTGTAGGGCTTCCACACCAAACTTCTGTTACCATCTTTGCCACCGTTTCCAAAACCGGGTTAGGCGGCTCTTTGTGCAGTTCATTTTCCAATCTCTCCAGATTCCAGATTTGGGTCTGCGGGTCTTTCTTCAAGTAAAGGATCTGGTCTTGCTGATCACGCCCCACGACCTTGACAGTAGCATCCAGTCCCGTGCGTTTTTTCTTCTGCATCAGCAGCGAACCATCCGCACATCCCAGCAATCCCGTGGTTCCGGAAATTGTCTCAAAGGAATCGTCTGCCTGCTGCTTCCGGGTGTGGTGGACGGTCAGCACACAGATACCGTGTTGATCGGCAAACTGCTTAATCTTGCCAATGATTTCATAATCACTGGCGTAGCTGTACGCTTCTCCGCCAACTTCCCGAATCTTCTGCATGGTATCAATAATAATGAGATTGGTGTCAGAGTGTTCTCGTATAAAGTTTTCCAGTTGTTCATCCAGTCCATTTCCAATCTTTCCGGCAGTAGTGGCAAAGTGAAGGTTGGGGGTATCCTCGACACCGTACATCATAAACATACGGCTCTGGATACGCTGAAAATCATCTTCCAGCGCAAGGTAGAGAACTGTTCCCTGATGGACTTTATATCCCCACAAATCCTGTCCGGTACTAACATGGTAGGCGATTTGAGCCACCATAAAGGACTTACCGATTTTGGGTGCCCCTGCAAGAATATATGCCCCAGCATAGAGCAGCCCTTCGATAATGGGAGGTCTGCTGGTATAACTTGTTTGAAAAAGCTCTGTTAGGGTAATGGTATGCAGATAACGGGGATCGGTGAGCCGCTGCATTCTTCGGCACATTTCCTCAAAGCTTTCTTCGGAATTTTCACTGGGATCATTGATTTTCGGATTGGAAGTGGGTATAATACTGTCAGTGGTTTTTTGAATTGACTGCCTCTCATCTGCGCCAACAGATGTGTTCAGGGCAGTCTTTTCTATTTTATCAGTCATTTTCATTTTCTCCTTTCAGTCCCTGCATGGTGACAGCGATCAGGTCGATGGTAGACAGCAGCTCTTCCGGGACATTCTCTCCCATAGCGATGCGTTCAAGCTCTGCGAGAATCGCTGCCATCTGGGTTTTCAGGGCTTTGTGAACCCTTGGGTTCGGCTGCACCACCACTTCACGCCCCATACACTTGCGGTAACAGTATTCCTGCTTTGGAAGTCCCGACAGGGCTACTGCTCGGTTCAGTTCCTCCTGCTCTTCCGGTGAAACTCGAAATCCTACAGTAATGCTGCGGAAACGGTTGTGTTTGTCTACATTTTTTGCTGACATTAAAATCACTCTCCTTTGTTCATGTCATTTAGTTTACTTGCCATTTCTTTTTGCTTGGAAGGGAACAGGTGCGCATATCGGTAAGTGATTTCCACACTTTTGTGACCTACACGATTGGCTATGGCTACTGCTGAAAAGCCCATATCAATCAGAAGGCTAATATGGCTATGACGCAAATCGTGTATCCTGATGCGCTTAACTCCGGCTGCTTTTGCTCCTCTGTCCATTTCTCTGTGGAGATAGCTCTTGTTAATGGTGAAAATGCGATCTTTCTTTTTCAGTCCATACTGCATCCCGAAAAACTCCTTCATCTCCTCACAGAGGAACTCAGGCATCTGAATGGTACGGTTGCTTTGTTTGGTCTTAGGTGGTGTGATCACATCCCTTCCATTCAATCTCTGATAGGTCTTGTTAATTTTCACCGTTCCACGCTCAAAGTCAAAGTCTGCCGGAGTAAGAGCCAACAATTCGCCCTCACGGACGCCTGTCCAATAAAGCATCTGGAAGGCATAGTAGGATATAGGCTTGTCCATCATTACCTCGGCAAATTTTTGATACTCCTCTTTCGTCCAAAACAACATTTCCTTACTTTCCTCACTCCCCATATTTCCAGCTTTCGCAGCTGGGTTGCAGCGCAGGTCATAAAATCGTACTGCATGGTTAAAAATAGCAGACAGTTGATTATGAAGCGTTTTAAGATAGGTTGGGGAATAGGGCTTGTGCTTCTCGTCTCGATAGGCAAGCAGCTCATTTTGCCAGGCAATCACATCCTTTGTGACAATCTCATTGATTTTTCGTTTGCCAAAGTAGGGAACGATTTTGTTTTGGATAATGTTGTTCTTCGTTTGCCAAGTGCTCTCTTTCAGCCTTGCTTTCAGGTCATTGGTATAGATCTCAACAAAGGCTTCAAAGCTCATGTTCAAGTTTCCGGAACTCTGCTGCTTGAACTTTTCCTCCCATTCCAGTGCTTCACGGCGGGTGCTGAAACCACGCTTACACTTCTGTTTGCGCTCTCCTGTCCAGTCTGTATACTGTGTGACTACATACCACGAACCACTGTCTTTGTTCTTATATGCTGGCATCTTCTTCCTTCCTTTCTGCTCCATAGAGCCTTTCGTTGAAATACTGACGGTTGAGGCGTCCCGAAACGGTAACAAAACCTTTCGCTTCCAGTTCTTCGTTAAGCTGGTGCATAATCTTGTATGCGTGGCTTATTGAAATGTCAAGTTCTCTGGCTACCTCATCTACTCGTATAAATTTCTTTTCCATAAGAATCCTCCTCTCTACGCATTAAACATATTAGTTTAAGTTTGTGTTCTTAGTATACTAAGCAAATTCCGTTATGTCAATAGGCTTTTGAAAAAATATTAAACTTTTTTATTTAGGCTATCTTGACATTCACTAAACATTTATGCTATGCTTGTGTCAACAACCCAAAAGGAGCGAAAATATATGGCAATCGGTGAAAGAATCCGTTTTATCCGCAATCTGCGTGGTATGACACAAAAATGGCTTGGTCAGGCTGTGGGGTTTCCTCAAAAGACCGCTGATATTCGCATGGCTCAGTACGAGTCTGGCTCCAGAACTCCCAAAGATGATCTGGTAAAATCTCTTGCAGATGTCCTAGAGGTTTCTCCATTGGCGCTGAAAGTCCCCGATATTGACAGTGATCTTGGCTTTATCCATACTCTGTTTGCCATTGAGGACATTCATGGCATAAGAGTAGAAAAGCAAGGTGAGGAAATACATATCGTCTTTGACGGAAGCAAGCGAACAATGAATGAATCCATTTTCAAAATGCTATCTGCATGGGCTGACCAGGCTGAAAAGCTCAAAGCAGGTGAAATCAGCAAGGAGCAGTATGACCATTGGCGTTATACCTTCCCAGCAGAGGACACCACCCAGCGTTGGGCTAAAGTTCCCTCGCAAGAACTCAGCGATCTGCTTATCAATGCCTTGAAAGAGGACGCAGAATAACTGAAAAAAGAACGACAAAAAGCCCGTACTGACATCCCATCAGTACGGGCTTACTTGTTAATATGGGTATTTGTGAGAAATAAGAAATTATTCTTTACTCACAAACCACTTGAAGCACAGAATAATTGCACTTCAGTGGAATCTTATCAAAACCTTATCAGAACACGGGAACGAAGTCCGGAAAGCCTTGATATTACTGGCTTTTTCGGATTTTTCGTTTTATTCCCACTCAATCGTAGCCGTAGGCTTCGGGCTCAAATCATAGCAGACACGGTTTACATTTTTCACTTCTTTCAAAATGCGGTCTGTAATCTTTAAGAGTACCGGCCACTCCAGCTGCTCGATGGTGGCGCTCATGGCGTCTATGGTGTTGACAGCACGGATGATCACAGGATACTCGAAGCTTCTTGCATTGTCGCGGACTCCGACAGACTTGAAATCCGGCACTACGGTAAAGTACTGCCATACCTTCTTGTCCAGTCCGGCATTGTGGAATTCTTCACGTAAAATAGCGTCGGATTCTCGGACAGCCTCCAGACGTTCTCTTGTAATTGCTCCCAGACAGCGTACACCCAGACCAGGACCCGGGAATGGCTGACGGAACACCATCTCATCAGGAAGTCCCAGCTCCAGACCACACTGACGAACCTCGTCCTTAAAAAGCTGGCGCAGAGGCTCAACCAGCTTAAACTGCAGATCCTCCGGGAGTCCTCCTACGTTGTGGTGGGACTTTACAACCTTGGCAGTCTTGGTTCCGCTCTCTACGATATCCGGGTAAATGGTTCCCTGACCCAGAAATTCGATTCCCTCCAGCTTTCTTGCTTCTTCCTCAAAAATACGGATAAACTCGGCGCCGATGATCTTTCTCTTCTGTTCCGGATCGGCTACGCCCTCCAGCTTTGTGAGATAACGCTCTGTCGCATCTACATAGATCAGGTTTGCATCCATCTGATTTTTAAATACCTCGATCACACTCTCTGACTCGCCTTTTCTCATCAGGCCGTGATTTACATGCACGCAGACAAGCTGCTTGCCGATAGCTCTGATCAAAAGAGCTGCCACAACAGAACTGTCAACACCGCCTGAAAGAGCTAAAAGAACCTTCTTGTCACCTACCTGACGGCGGATCAATTCAATCTGATCCTCTACGAAGTTCTTCATATTCCAATTTGCCTCTGCATGACAGGTATCAAACACAAAGGCCCTCAGGTGAGGAAGAGCTTCTTCCCAGGTGCCATAAGCTTCCTGACACTTTGCAGGCTCATGGTCAATGGACATAACCGGATAACCGGCGCTGTAGATTTCCTCATTTACATCAATGCGTACGCCGTCTACGATATGGTTTGGTCCTCCGTAGATCACAACACCTTTTACATTTGGAAGTGCCTTTAACTCTTCTGCCGTAATGTCATGGGGATAAATCTCGCTGTATACACCCATGGCACGAATTTCTCTGGCAAGCACAGTATTCTCTGTACTTCCCAGATCCAAAATGACAATCATGTCCTGTTTCATAAATCTTCCTCCTGTGTCATCACATGATTTAAAATTTCTATAACTACAGCATACAGGATTCCATGCTGTTATACAAGTAAAACTTTGACGAAATACGCAAATAATGCTTCTCTGTTTTTCACAAGATGCCTGCTACAGGCTGCAGTCTAAGGTAAACCAGAACTCTACGCCTTCCTCTGCATTTCTGACCCCGCAGGCCTTATGGTGGGAATCCATAATGGCTTTCACAATGGAAAGGCCAATGCCGCTCCCTCCATATTCTCTGGTATGGGCTTTATCAACCTTATAAAATTTCGTCCAGAGCTTATCCAGATCCTCCTCTGGAATGTGGTTTCCTGTATTAAAGACAAAGACAGTCACTTCATTTTCATGCTTTTCCAAACGGATTTTTATCTTTCGTTTTCCATTCAAATGATTCATGGCATTATTCAGATAATTGGTTATGACTTCTTCAATCTTAAATTCATCCGCCCATACCATCACCGGCCCTGAAGGCTCAAACTCCACCTCTGCCTCTTTTTGCTGAAGCAGAATGGATGCGGAGGAAAGCACTCCATGAATCAGCCCTGTAAGGTCAAACTGCTCGATGACGGGCTTGTCATTTCCAAACTCCAGGGCGGTCAGGGTAAGAAGCTGCTTTACCATCTTGTTCATTTTTCCGGCCTCATCCATGATCACCTCGCAGTAATAATCACGACTCTCCGGGTCCTCTGCCATGCCTTCTGTAAGGCCCTCCGCATATCCCTGAATCAATGCAATAGGCGTCTTAAGCTCATGGGATACATTGGCAATAAAATCCCTGCGTGCCTCGTCAATCCGTATCTTTTCCTCAATGTCCTGCTGAAGCTCATTATTGGCTGTTTTTAAAGCCCCTATGGTTTCCTTCAGCTTTTCCGAAAGGGTATTCATACTCCGGCCCAGCACACCGATCTCATCCTGAGAATCCGCCGTATATCTGGCATCAAAATCCAGCTCGGACATCCGTTCAGATAAGGCTGCAAGGGACAAAATAGGCGAAGTAATCCTTTTTCCCGCAAAATACATAAATACGGCTCCCAGCACAAGGGCTGCGCTTCCCACATAGATCATAAAACGATTCGACAGGGCCACACTCTCATGGATACTGGCAATAGGCATGGACATAATAAAAATGGTTCTGTTGTCATCAAAAAAGCCCCAGTTCTGCAGATAATATCCATTGTTATGTTTATCATATCTTTTTTCTATTTTATAATTTTCCTCAGAAATAATGGCTTCTGTATCCGGCATTGATCTGCCTAAAATATACTGACGGACCAGATCGGATAAAAGCCTGTTATCCCAGAATGTGGGAAAGGTACGGTCATTTAAGCTGTCAATCAGCACCACCGTTGTATTGTACTGTTCATTCATAACACGCAGCATCCGGCTTACCTCGGTCTGTTCTCCGTCCTTGGAATAGAAACTTGGCAGGTCATCAATAATATTTCTCCCTTCCAGCGCCTGCTCTACCGCACAGTCATTGAGCTGTTCATAGGCATCCTGAAGGATTTTCACCTTATCATTGATATAGTACTGCTCCAGAAAAAAGCTGTTGATCACCCAGATTGCAAGCAGGACGGCTGCCAGCATCCCGATAAACAGCGTCGTAAAACGAAAACGGATGGAACGCTTCATTGTCCGCTCACCTCAAATTTATATCCCATTCCCCAGATGGTCTTGATATAATCGCCTTTATCGCCCATCTTGCTGCGAAGCTTTTTCACATGGGTATCAATGGTTCTGGCATCACCAAAATAGTCATAATTCCACACATTATTTAAAATCTTCTCTCTGGAAAGAGCAATTCCCTGATTTTCTACAAAATAGGAAAGAAGCTCAAACTCCTTAAAGCTTAACTCCACCTCTTTGCCGTCTATCGTTACTTGATGGGCCGCCTTATCAATCAGAATACCTCCAACGCTTAAAGCATCTCCTCCGGAGGCATTGGATCTGCGCAGAATCGCCTCCACGCGGGCCACCAGGATTTTAGGACTGAATGGCTTTGAAATGTATTCGTCCACGCCCAGAGAAAAGCCCTGAAGCTCATCCCGTTCCTCGCTTCTGGCTGTGAGCATGATAACCGGAACCTGGGAATATTTGCGTATGGTCTTTAATACCTCCCAGCCGTCCATTTTCGGCATCATTACATCTAAAAGCACCAAAGCAATATCCTTCTGGGCAAAAAATTTATCAACGGCCTCTTCCCCGTCTCCTGCTTCTTCCACATAAAACCCCTTGTTCGCAAGAAAGTCTTTTACAAGCTTGCGCATTCTGGCCTCGTCATCTACTACCAGTATTTTTAATCCGTTCATGGCCGGCTCCTCCTGTTTCCATATCTGATGATGATACCATTTTAGCAGAAAAAACAGGGCATTTCTACGTTTTCACATAAGTTTCACAGGTTCAGACAGCCATTTTCCTCATCACCATAACAAAAAAGACTGTCCGGCCGTTTTGTTCAGCCAGGACAGTCTTTTAAATCCGTTGCTATGAAACTTTAACTTCAGGAAAGGAGCCTATTCTACCTCGTCCTCTCCTACCAGCTCATCGTACTCCTGATCGTCTAACATCTCGTCAAAAGCATCTGCTACGATCTCGTACTCATCATCGTCCTCGATGTTGTCCAGAACAGGAGTTCCGTCCTCTGTCTCGCTGTAGCGGTACAGGTATACTTCGCCTTCCTCAGAGTCCTCTCCCTCCATAGGAAGAAGAGCAATATAATCCCTCTCGCCTGCTGTAAAAATTGTAAGAACGACACATTCCACTTCGGTGTCATCATCCAGAGTAAGGGTAACTGTCATTTCCTCTTCTTCATTTAAATTCTTCTCGTCTGCCATATTGGGTTTCCTTTCTCAGATATGATCTGTTTACCACTTACAATGTATCAGAGTCTGGGAAAAATTGCAAGGGGTTCTTAAGCGGAGAGCGCGCATTTTACAGCGCTCTTTTGTGTCTGGTGCTCAGGGTTCCGGTTTCCGGCTATAAGAAAACCTAAGGGTCTAAAATTTTTCTAAAAGCAAGAGCCATATCAAAAACTCGCTGCGCTCAGACAAGTTTGATATGGCTCTTAACGAAAAATTTGATCCCCAAAGGTTTTCTAATAGCCTCCAAAGTCACCCTGAGCACCAGACACAAAGGCACACTAAAATGCGCGCTCTACGGTTCCTAATATTCTATCCCCTCCCGCGCCCCGATTCCTCTTTCATAGGGATGGCGGCGGAGGGTCATTTCTGTTACATAGTCGGCTGCATTTAAAAGTGCTTCTGAGGGGCCGCGTCCTGTGAGGATGACCTCCAAAGAGGCTGGACGGGTTCTCAAAAGCTCCAAGAGGCGTTCTTCGCAGATAAAGCCCTGGTGGCAGGCGCCGATGGCTTCGTCCATTACCAGAAGGTCAAAGGCAGGTGTTCCGTTTTCATCCGTTTCCAGGGCCATTTTCCAGGCATTTTCCATCTGTTCGGAATAATAGACAGCCGCTTTCTCTTTCTGCTCCGGCGTCATGTTCCATGAAAAGCCGAAGGAGCGCACACAGGGAAGCACATGGATTTCGGGAATGTTCTGAAGGGCATTTACCTCCCCGGAGTCATTTGTCTTTAACAGGCGCAGCACCAGTACGCGAAAGCCTCTGCCCGCAGCCCGGATGGCGGCTCCTATGGCGGCTGTGGTCTTTCCTTTTCCATCGCCGCAGTAAATATGGATCAAACCGGTTCTCTCATTTTTATTTTCCATTCAAATCCTCGTTTCTGGTTTCTTTCCTTCTCCGCTTCCCGTCTCGTCTCAGAATGTGTATCCAGAAGCCCTGTTTCCTCCACAAACCGCGATACAGTCTGCTTTTTATGAAACCTCTCGTTTACATAAAAGATATGAAGCCGGTCCTTTGCACGGGTCATAGCTACATAGAACATTCTCCGTTCTTCTTCCAGATCCGCATCCAGCACTGCCTTGTGATGGGGCGTAACGCCTTCATTTGCGTCCAGAATATACACAACCTTAAATTCCAGTCCCTTAGAGCTGTGCATAGTCATTAGGCTGACTCCCTCGCCCCTGGCTTCTCGGTCTGCTGCCTGACGGAGCAGTTCTTCTTTATATTCTTCCATGTGAGCAGACCAGGCGTCCCATGTCTTAAAGCCTCCGGCGCTTTCCTGAAGGGCGTCCAGCACTTCAAAGAATTCCTCTGGTTTTAACCGCCGCTCCTGAGCATATTCACGGATATAATCATCGTATCCAATGGCCTTGCGTATATAGTTTACCGCACCGGCCGGCGCCATATCCGCAAGCATGGAAAGATCGTATTCCAGCTGTTCAATCCGGTCCAGCATCCAGTTTTTATCCTGATAAAAAGATTTTACCTGCTCCCAGCTGATCCTGCTGCCGTCCAGCGCATCCCTGCTGATATACCGGGCCGGGCGGTTGATAAAGGTCATCACGTTGGCACGGCTCAAATCGCCCCTGGCTGCTTTTATGTAGGAAAACAGGTTCTTTGCAATCCAGTGTTCGTAGAGATTGGGGACTGTATCCCGCATATGAAAAGGGATATTGTACTCCATGAGCTTTTCGATCAGAAGTCTTGGCCCCAGGTTGGTGCGGTACAAAACGGCAATCTCTTCGTATGGAATCCCCATTTGGGCATAATCCCGCAGCTGGGACACGATTGCCAGCGTTTCATTTACCGGATCCGGCCACAGGCGGATGTCCACCGGCCGCCCTGTTCCTCTGAGCGCGCAGATTTCCTTTGGAAAACGGGTCTTATTATTGCTGATAACCTTTCCGGCGCTTTCCGTAATCGTGCTGACTGAGCGGTAATTGATATCTAAAAGGATCCGCTCCGCTTCGGGATAATCCTTCTCAAAGCCCAGCATCAGCTCCGGCCTTGCACCCCGGAAGCGGTAGATCGACTGATCGTCATCTCCTACAATAAAGAGGTTATTCTGAGGAAGAGCCAGCATTTTTACGATTTCGTACTGAACGCGGTTGATGTCCTGAAACTCATCAATGAGAATATACTGATACTTCTTCTGCCAGGCAGTAAGGATATCCGGCCGGGCCTTAAAAAGCTCATAGCACATGGACAGCATATCGTCAAAATCCAGGAGCTTTTCCCGCCGCATCTGATCCTCATAGCCCTCATACAGTGCCTTAAAAACCTCTTCGGAACAGCTTTTGGGATAATAATGTGCAAGAGGCATCATTTCCCCCTTTACCATGCTGATCTCGCTTAAAACGGATGCCGTAAATTCTGCCGGATCCTCCAGATCCAACTGCATACGCTCTGCCTGCTCTCTGATAAAACGGATCCTCTGCTCTTCCCTTACGATATTTGAAGCCTGATACCCGTAAGCCAGCTTTAAAATCAGGAAAAACACGGAATGAAAGGTGCCAAAGGCCACTCTGGAACCCTGGCCCGTCATTTTCTCATACCGTTCCTTCATTTCTCTAGCGGCTGCCCTGGTAAAGGTAATCACCAGAATGCTCCCAGCCTGGACACCGTATTTTTCCGTTAAATAACGGACCCGGTTGGTGATGACCGTAGTCTTCCCCGAACCGGGTCCTGCAAGTACAAGAGCCGGTCCGTCTTTGTGGCGGATGGCCCTTTTCTGTGCTTCGCTGAATGACATTTTATGCCTCCAGCAGTTCAATGCCCCTGCGGATGCGGGCTAATGACTCCTCTTTGCCAAGAACCTCCATAATCTCGGTGGCTCCTGCAGGCGTCATCTGCTTTCCGGATACAGCAGTGCGGATAGGCCACATAACAAAACCTGTCTTTACGCCTGCATCGCTGACATATTTGGACAAAAGCTCGTAAAGCCCGTCATTGGAGTAATCCTCCTGTGCCTCTAAAAGGGGAAGAACATCCTTTAATACCTGAAGGGATGTTTCGCTGTTTGTCTTCATCTTCTTATGAGTATACATAGCTGTGTCATACTCAGGAAGAGTTTCAAAGAAATCAATATGGCCTTCGATATCGGGGAATACCTCGATTCTTGTCTTTACCATGGCAGCGATCTTTTTCAGATCCAGATCCTTTTTGATCACTCTGCGGATATAGGGCTCTGCCATCTCATAGAAACGGTCAAAGTCCATGGACTTAATGTATTCGCCGTTCATCCAGCGCAGCTTTGTCATATCAAATACAGCCGGTGACTTGCTCATACGGCGGTAATCGAACTCCCGGATCATATCCTCCAGGGAGAAAATCTCCTGATTTCCCTCAGGGGACCAGCCAAGCAGAGCTACATAGTTTACCACAGCCTCTGATACAAAGCCCTGATCGATGAGATCCTCAAAGGAGGAATGGCCGCTGCGCTTGCTGAGTTTATGATGGTTCTCATCCGTGATCAACGGACAGTGAACGTATACCGGAACCTCCCAGCCAAAAGCGTCATAGAGACGGTTGTACTTTGGTGAGGAGGAAAGGTACTCATTTCCGCGGACTACATGGGTAATTCCCATCAGATGATCGTCTACTACATTGGCAAAATTGTAGGTGGGATAGCCATCGGACTTGATCAAAACCATATCATCCAGCTCTGAGTTATCTACAGTAATATCTCCGTAAATCTCATCATGGAAGGTGGTTGTTCCTGTGGTAGGATTGTTCTGGCGGATTACAAATGGCTTTCCGGCTGCCAGATTGGCCTCGATCTCCTCTTTGGACAGGTGAAGGCAATGCTTGTCATAAGACATGATCTCCTCGCCGTTTACATTCGTTCTCAGAGATTCCAGACGCTCCGGAGTACAGAAGCAGTAATAAGCCTCTCCCTTTTCAACCAGCTTCTTTGCATACTCCATATAGATGCCGGAGGCCTGGCGCTCACTCTGTACATAAGGGCCGCAGCCGCCGTCCTTGTCGGGACCTTCATCGTGGATCAGGCCGGTTTCTGCCATGGTGCGGTAGATAATGTCTACAGCTCCTTCTACATAGCGTTCCTGGTCTGTATCTTCAATTCTTAAAAGAAAATCTCCGCCCTCATGCTTTGCGATCAGATAGGCGTAAAGCGCTGTTCTCAAATTTCCTACATGCATACGGCCTGTAGGGCTGGGTGCATACCTTGTTCTTACTTTCATGGTCTGTTCCTCCCGTTCTTTTATTAGCAATCATTCATTTTTCTGCAAAAGGCAATGCCTCCGGGAAGCACTGCCTTTTTACGGTCCATCTTTATTCTGCCAGATCGCTTGGTCTCATGGTCAGGTTAATACGGCCCATTTTATCTACTTCTGTTACCTTTACAGTAACCTCGTCTCCGATATTTACCACATCTTCAACCTTGCCCACTCTCTTATCGGACAGCTTGGAAATGTGCACCATACCGTCCTTATTGGGAGCCAGCTGTACAAAGGCGCCGAAGTTCATGATGCGTACAACCTTGCCTGTAAATACCATACCGGCCTCAATGTCCGTTACAATGCTGGTGATGATAGCAATGGCACGGTCGATCATAGCCTCATCCGTACCGCATACATTTACAGAACCCTCATCGGAAATGTCAATCTTAACGCCGGTTTCCTCGATGATCTTGTTGATTACCTTGCCCTGCTTTCCTACCACATCACCGATCTTCTGAGGATCAATGGTGATCTGCTTGATCTTTGGAGCATATGGGCTTAAATGCTTTCTCGGCTCAGAAATCACAGGCTTCATCACTTCCTCCAGAATGTACATTCTGGCCTGTCTTGTTCTGGCAATGGCCTCCTCGATAATGGGGCGTGTAAGGCCGTGGATCTTAATATCCATCTGGATGGCTGTGATACCGTTCTTTGTACCGCCTACCTTAAAGTCCATATCGCCGAAGAAGTCCTCCAGACCCTGGATATCGGTGAGAACGATATAATCATCATCGGTCTCGCCTGTTACCAGACCGCAGGAAATACCCGCTACCATCTCCTTAATCGGTACGCCTGCTGCCATTAAGGACAGAGTAGACGCACAGATACTTGCCTGAGAGGTGGAACCGTTGGACTCCATGGTCTCAGATACGGTACGGATCGCATATGGGAACTCTTCCTCGCTTGGAAGCACAGGAACCAGTGCCTTCTCAGCCAGAGCGCCGTGTCCGATTTCTCTTCTGCCCGGTCCTCTGCTTGGCTTTGTCTCACCTACAGAAAAGGAGGGGAAGTTATAATGATGCATATAACGCTTGCTTGTCTCATTTACATCCATGCCGTCAATCTTCTGAGCCTCAGATAAAGGCGCCAGGGTGCAGGCATTTAAGATCTGAGTCTGACCGCGGGTGAACATACCGGAACCGTGTACTCTGGGCAGAAGATCGATCTCAGCTGCCAGCGGACGGATCTGATCGATGGCACGGCCGTCGGGACGCTTGTGATCCTTTAAGATCATCTTGCGGACGGTCTTTTTCTCATACTGGTAAATGGCGTCTCCTACTAAAGGCAGCCACTCTTCATTTTCTGCAAATGCCTCTTCCAGACGGGCTGTGATGGCATCCATGTTCTTGTCACGGGTCTGCTTGTCATCCGTAAATACAGCCTCTTCCATCTCCTGAGGCGGAACCAGCTCGCGGATGGCAGCAAAAAGCTCCTCCGGTACGGCACAGCTCTCGTATGTGTGCTTTTCCTTTCCGCACTCTGCCACAATGGTATCGATAAAGCGGATAATCTCCTGATTTACCTCATGAGCCTTGAAAATAGCGTCGATCACTGTCTGCTCGGGAACCTCATTGGCGCCGGCCTCGATCATGATTACCTTTTCTCTGGTAGATGCTACGGTCAGAGCCAGGTCGGATACGCGCTTCTGGTCAGCAGTTGGGTTAATGATAAATTCGCCGTCGATCAAGCCTACCTGAGTCGTTGCGCAGGGGCCGTCAAAGGGAATATCGGAAATGCTGGTTGCAATGGCAGAACCCAGCATGGCAGTCAGCTCAGGGCTGCACTCCGGATCTACAGACATAACTACGTTGTCCAGAGTTACGTCATTGCGGTAGTCCTTCGGAAACAGAGGACGCATGGGGCGGTCGATCACACGGGAGGTCAGAATGGCATTTTCAGAAGCCTTTCCCTCTCTCTTATTAAATCCACCCGGAATTTTGCCTACTGCGTAAAGCTTCTCCTCATATTCTACGCTTAAAGGGAAGAAATCAATGCCCTCTCTGGGCTTTGAGGATGCCGTTGCGGTAGAAAGAACAACGGTATCGCCGTAATGCATAAATGCAGCGCCGTTTGCCTGAGCTGCTACTCTGCCGATCTCTACGGTCAGCTTACGGCCGGCCAGGTCCATACTGAAACTTTTAAACATGGTTTGTCTCCTTTTCTTTTTTAATGCCAACGCCAGGTCTTATCACAGGTGCAGAAAGACGCCGAAACTACTGATCTGGGCCAAAGAATCCTTTGGAACACATCAGCAATCCCGGAGTGAACCTTCTGCGTCCAATCCTGTTTTCTGGTGTAAAACAGGGTGGAACTTGCGCTCCACCCTGATGTTTCATAAATTACTTTCTGATGCCCAGCTTCTCGATCAGTGCACGATAGCCTTCCAGATCTGTCTTCTTTAAGTAGTCCAGAAGACCTCTTCTCTGACCAACCATCATCAGCAGACCGCGTCTGGAATGATGATCCTTTGGATTCTGCTGCAGATGTGCTGTCAGCTCTGTGATTCTCTCTGTGAGGATAGCGATCTGAACCTCTGGTGAACCTGTGTCTCCAGCCTTACGGCCGTACTCTGCGATAATCTGTGCCTTCTTTTCCTTAGAAATCATGGTAATTTCCTCCTGTTAAAATAATTTTACTGAATCTAACCGTAAACCAGGCTGCCGGCTGGAGTCACCGGACAACGGGGCATCGGCGTCTGTTCATACCGATTTAGTATAGCATAGGGTGCGGGGATTGTAAACTCTTTTTATTTGAATTTTTTCTCAAAAAATCCCGCCGCAGCCTCCTTATCCCGGCTGATCTGCTCCTTTAGTTCTTCCAGAGAATCAAATTTTCGTTCTCCTCTGATAAAATCCAAAAGCTGCACTTCTATGGTGCTTCCGTAAATATCCCGGTCCAGACCCATGATATATGTCTCGGCTCCGGGGGGATTGTCGCCCTCTACCGTGGGCTTTTTCCCAATATTTGTAACTCCCTGATAATAGACACCATCAACCAGAACTCTCGAAACGTAAACGCCGTACCTGGGAAGGCGCTTAATGGCGGGAGGGATCAGATTGGCGGTTGGAAATCCCAGGACCGCGCCTCCGATATGATTCCCGTGAACCACCTTCCCATGGATGGCATAGGGTTCTCCCAAAAGCTCATTGGCCTTGGCTACGTTTCCGCAGGCCAGCTCCTCCCGGATGTAGGTGCTGCTTATATCCCTGTGCCGGTCTTCATCCTGCTCTTTTTCAATGACATAAAGACTGTAGCCGCAGGAGGCTGCCAGCTTTCTTAAAAGCTCTGCATTCCCTGCTCCCTGATAGCCGAAGCTGCAGTCCGGACCTACTACAATGGCAGCCGCCTTCATCCGGCCGGACAGGATCTGAACAACAAAATCCTCCGGGGCCATTCGCCGCACCTGATCGTCAAATGGATATTCCACCAGATAATCAATATCCATCTTTTCCATGTTTCGTCGGCGCTCCAGGCTGGTAGTGATCACCGTTTCCGGCTCTCCCTTCATCACAGCTGCAGGTGCAATGGAAAAAGTGAAAATGGCTGTAGCCCAGCCTGTTTTGCCTTTTAAATCCTTCATGGCACGCAGAAGCTTCTGATGACCCCGGTGCCTGCCGTCAAATTTCCCCAGTGTTACGATGGTAGGTTCTGTGATCTGAAACTCTGTGGTATCTGCGATATATTTCATGGTCTGGCTGCCCCCTTAAAGGTATCCGGATCCAGGTCAAACATTTTCCAGGGCTTCCACCAATGTTTTTCTTCCTGATACTGATAAACTCCCTTGAATCTGCCTTCGCTGTTGTAAAACCGGAACCGATCCCCATCTTCCCAGATTTCCGGCGCGCCGTCTCTTAAAAGATCCAGCTGCTGCCTAAAGCAGGGATTTCCGTTTTTGAGATTTTTATCTCCTTCCGGCAGAGTGTAGACCGCCGGATAAGCCTCCAACGCCTCCTCCACCGTGTAAATTTTCTCCTCAAGGCCATCCATGTCTCTCAGCTGTTCGATCTCATCCAGCTTCAGACTGTCCTCCACTAAAAAACGATCCACTCTTGTCCTGAGAAGATGCTCCATACATCCCCCTGTGCCCAGTTCTCTTCCGATATCGTCGCACAAGGTCCGTATGTAGGTGCCTTTGGAGCAGGTAACCCGGATGGATACCCTGGGAAGCTCCATATTTAAGATGGAAATCTCCAGAATCTGTACTCTTCTGGCCTTCCGCTCCACTTCCTTTCCTGCACGGGCCAGGTCGCAGAGCTTTTTCCCGTCCACCTTTAAGGCGGAATACATGGGGGGGATCTGGTCATAATCTCCCTTAAATCCCAGAATCACTTTCTCTGCCGTCTCCGGATCCAGAGCCAGGGCTTTTTCCCGGTTCTCTGTAAGGATCGTTCCTGTAGTATCCTGCGTATCTGTGGAGCAGCCTAAAAGAAGCACTGCCTCGTAGGTCTTTGTCCGGTCTGCCAGCATATCGCACAGTCTTGTGCCCATTCCTAAACATACCGGAAGCACACCTTCTGCCGCCGGATCCAGCGTTCCGGTGTGGCCGATTTTTTTCTGCTTTAAAATCCCTCTGAGCCGGGCCACCACATCGTGGGATGTGTAGCCCGGCTCCTTATATACATTGATAATCCCGTGGTACATTTATTCCTCCTGAGGGCCGGCTGCATCTAACTGCTTGGCGATGTGGAGCGACAGATTATTGACTACGTCATGGATTCTTCCAGACATGGTACAGCCCGCTGCACGCACATGGCCGCCGCCGCCGAAGTAGGATGCGATCCTGCTTACATCTACCGCATTCTGGGAACGGAGGCTTACCTTAAATTCCTGAGGGCCGGTCTGGTACATGAAAATGGCTACCTCCACGCCTTCGGTAAGACGCAGCTGGTCAATAATGCCGTCCATATCCTTTCCATTTACCCCATAAAACTCCATTTCCGACTGACGCAGAGCACTGAAAATGCATTTTCCGTCCAAAAAGGTAATGCTTTCCAGAAGAGCACGGCCCAGAATCTGGTTCTGGACATAGGTCTTTTTATAAAAGCTGTTATCGATAATAGAGCCGAAGTCAATCCCTTTTGCCATCAGCTTTCCCGCGATTTCCATGGTACGGGCGCTGGTACAGGAGTATTTAAATACTCCTGTATCATGGATCAGGCCTGTATACAGGCACTCGGCCGCAGCTTTATCAATCTTTTCCTCATCCAGCTGTTCAAACAGGACCTCGCAGGTAGAGCTTGCATTTTCAGATACCAGATTTACCTCGCAGAAGCGGGTATTGGTAATATGGTGATCCAGACACAGACTCTTTGACGCATTGGCAAGAAAAACGCCAAAGGATCCCAGCCGTTCTTCATCTCCACAGTCCAGACAGATGCAAAGCTCATAGCGTTCCTCATCTGTTTCATGGAGGATCGCATCATAGCCTGCGAGATATCCAAACTTCGGTGAGCTTTCTTCCAGATATACCGCTGCCCGGATGGCCGGATAATTGGTCTGAATGTAGTGATAAAGTCCCAGAGTCGAACCCAGACAGTCGCCGTCCGGCCTTACATGGCCTAAAATAACGACCGATCCGGTTTGCTCCAGCATCTGTTCCAGAACCGTCATTTACAGTCCCTCCTCATCCTCGTCATGGAGATCCTTTGTCACTTCATCAATCAGTTTTGACATATTTACGCCATATTCAATGGACTGGTCCAGAATAAATTTGATTTCCGGCGTATTGCGCAGGTTCACTCTTCTTGCAAGCTCTCTGCGCACATAGGAAGAGGCGCTGCGAAGGCCCTCAACGGTCGCCTTCGCTGCTTCCTCGTCGCCCAGAACACTGATATATGCCTTGCAGTATTTTAAATCAGGGGTCACTTCCACGGCAACCACACTGGTCATGGGATGGATGCGCGGATCCTTAATTCCGGAGCGGATGATCTCGCTTAATTCCCTCTGAACCTCCATGTTAATCCTTGTGTTCTTGATGCTGTTTTTACGCATTTATATTTCCTTTCCGGTATGCATTACCCGAAACGGCTCTTACCTTGGCACCTCTACCATGGTGTAAGCCTCGATTACGTCATCTTCCTTAAGGTCGTTGAATTTCTCAAATACAAGACCGCACTCATAGCCTGCCGCTACTTCCTTAACGTCATCCTTGAAACGCTTTAAGGATGCTAACGGTCCTTCGTAAATCTGCTCTCCCTCGCGGGTAATACGGCAGCTGCAGCCTCTCTGGAACTTTCCGTCCAGCACATAGGAACCCGCGATGGTTCCCACGCCGGAAGCCTTGAACAGCTGGCGGATTACCGCATGGCCGATGACCTTTTCTTCAAATACAGGGTCTAACATACCCTTCATAGCTGCCTCTACGTCCTCAATGGCCTGGTAGATAACCCTGTAGAGACGAAGATCTACCTTTTCACGCTCTGCAATGGATTTAGCTGTGGCATCAGGCCGCACATTGAAGCCAATGATGATCGCATTGGAAGCAGATGCCAGAGTTACGTCGGACTCGTTGATCGCACCTACGCCGCCATGGATTACCTTTACCACTACCTCTTCGTTTGAGAGTCTTGTAAGGCTCTGCTTTACAGCTTCTACGGAACCCTGTACGTCTGCCTTGATGATCAGAGGCAGTTCCTTTACGTTTCCTGCCTTGATCTGGCTGAACAGATCGTCCAGAGACAGCTTCGCCTTCGTATCCTCGATGAGCTTGTTCTTGCCCTCGGAAATGAAGGTCTCTGCAAAGCTTCTTGCCTCTTTTTCATTTTCAGTTGCAACAAATACTTCTCCGGCCTGAGGAACGTCATTTAAACCGAGGATCTCAACCGGTGTGGAAGGCCCTGCTTCCTTTACACGGCGTCCTCTGTCGTCCATCATGGCACGGATCTTTCCGTAACATGAACCGGCGGCAATGGTCTCGCCTACACGAAGGGTTCCCTTCTGTACCAGCACCGTAGCAACAGGACCCTTGCCCTTATCCAGCTCCGCCTCGATCACAAGGCCTCTTCCCTTACGGTTTGGATTTGCCTTTAACTCCAGAACGTCTGCTGTCAGAAGCACCATTTCCAGAAGATCCGTTACGCCCTCTCTGGTATGTGCGGAAACCGGCACGAAAATCGTGCTGCCGCCCCAGTCCTCAGGGATCAGCTCATATTCAGACAGCTCCTGCTTTACTTTATCAATATTGGCGCTTGGCTTATCGATCTTGTTGATGGCAACAATGATCTCAACTCCTGCCGCCTTTGCATGGTTAATGGCCTCTACGGTCTGTGGCATCACGCCGTCGTCTGCCGCTACAACCAGGATAGCGATATCCGTAGACTGAGCGCCTCTCATACGCATGGCGGTAAACGCCTCATGTCCCGGTGTATCAAGGAAGGTGATCTTTCTGTCGTTGATCTCGATCACGGAAGCACCGATATGCTGGGTGATGCCGCCAGCCTCTCTTGCAGTTACATTTGTCTTGCGGATCGCATCCAGAAGAGAGGTTTTACCATGGTCAACATGGCCCATAACGCAGACTACCGGAGGTCTGGGAACCATATCTTCCGCCTTCTCCTCGTCTTCCTTTAAGAGTTCTGCGATCACATCTACCTTTTCTTCCTGCTCACAGAGTACATCAAACTCCATTGCAATCTCTTCAGCCTGCTCATAGTCAATTTCCTGGTTTAAGGTAACCATCTGGCCCTTTAAGAACAGCTTCTTTACGATAACAGATGGCTGAAGCTTCATCTTATCTGCCAGCTCCTTGATAGTTAAGCGCTCAGGCAGAGTGATCGTCTTAATATCCTCCACCTTGGCCTCTTCCTTCTTAGGCTGCGGCATAATGAAAGCTCCCTTTCCTGTCTTTGGTGCCTTCTTGCCGTCCTCTTCCCGGTCTCTCTTGTCGAAACGGTCATTCTTATGAGCGTTCTTATTGGTCTGACGGGTACTGCTTGGCTTTGTCTGGATCGGGCTGTCAAAGGAAGAAGAACGTCCTGCGTCTCTTCCGTTTCCTCTGCGGCTGTCACGGTTTCCCGTACTTCTGGAATCTCTGTCCTTATCCTGACCAAAACCGCCGCTTCTTCCGTCACGGTTTCCAAAACCGCCCTGACGGCCGTCTCTGTTTCCTCCGAAACCGCCGTTTCTTCCGTCACGGTTTCCTTCTCTGTTTCCGAAACCGCCGCTTCTTCCATCGCGGTTCCCTTCTCTGTTTCCGAAGCTGCCGCTTCTTCCATCACGGTTTCCTTCTCTGTTTCCGAAGCTGCCGTTTCTTCCGTCACGGTTTCCTTCTCTGTTTCCGAAGCTGCCGCTTCTTCCGTCACGGTTTCCTTCTCTGTTTCCGAAGCCGCCGCTTCTTCCATCACGGTTCCCTTCTCTGTTTCCGAAGCCGCCGCTTCTTCCATCACGGCTTCCTTCTCTGTTTCCTCCAAAACCGCCCTGACGGCCGTCTCTTGTATCGCGGACTCTTCCTTCGCCTCTGCCGGCTCCAGTGCGTCCGTCACGGTTCTGGCTGCGCATCTCGCCTCTTGTATCACGGCTGCGGTTCTCTCTTGTCCCGGTTCTCTCCTCAGGCTGAGCCTCTGGTCTCGCTGCTGCAGGAGCCTTTGCTTCGGAAGCTGCTGAGACAGGAGCTTCCTTTTTCGGAGCCTGCTTTGGAACAGGACGCTTTATCTGCTGCTGTGCGTTCTGTGGACGGAATACAGCGGTCAGCTTCTTCTTTGCAGGTTCTGCCTTTGGAGCTTCCTTTTTCTGGCTCACTGCCGCCCGCACCATGGCTTCCTGGTCGCCGGATAAGCTGGATGCAGCAAACAGAGAGGCAGACTGATCCTTCTGCTTCACTATATCTAATACCTCTTTACTGGTTTTGCCCAGTTCATTTGCCAGTTCACTTACTTTCATTCAAACTACCTCCATTTACATTCATCAGTGCTGCCATTGACTTTGCGAACCCTGCATCCTCCACAGAGAGAGAAGCGCGAAACTCCTGCCCCATGGCATGACCGAGTTCATCCTTTGTACCAAACAGATAGATCGGGACTTTATAGTGAGCACACATATTTGTGAACATTTTCTTTGTGTTGTCCGAAGCTTCCTCTGATACGATCACCATGCGGGATCTGCCGCTTTTAACGGACTTTTCCGTTGAAAACTCTCCGCTGACCACCTTTCTGGCCCTGGTTGCAAGGCCGATCAGGCTCAGCAGCTTTTTACTGTTTACCAAGTTCTTCCATCTCCTTTTCCAGAGCTTCATATACCTCTTTGGGGATTGCCATTTTAAAGGAGCGTTCCAGCCCGCGGCTCTTTACGGCCTTTTTCAGACATTCCATGGATGGACACAGGTAAGCGCCCCGGCCGTTTTTGCGGCCTGTGGCATCCAACAGGATCTGGTCCTCAGCGGTTTTTATCACTCTTATCATTTCTTTCTTGCTCTTCATCTCACCGCAGCCGATACACTGCCTCAGAGGGATCTTCTTTCCACTCACTCTCTATCACTCCAATCCTACTGTTCGCTGCTCTCTTCCCGGTAGTCATCCTGAGCGGCGTCTTCCCCGGAAGCTTCGTACTCCTCTTCGTTTCCGCAGCCTTCTTCCTCATAAACAGGAGCCGGACCGTCGCCGTACTGTAAGCCCATCTGCTCGAAGAGTCCCATTTCCTTTGCCTGAGTCTCGCTCTTGATATCAATCTTAAAGCCTGTCAGTCTGGCTGCCAGTCTGGCGTTCTGTCCCTCTTTACCGATTGCTAAGGACAGCTGATAGTCAGGCACGATCACCTGAGCCTCTCTTGCCTCTTCATCTGCCACTACGCAGATAACCTTTGCAGGGCTTAAGGCATTTTCGATCAGATAGGCCGGATTTTCGTCCCAGTTGATAATGTCGATCTTTTCGCCCCTCAGCTCATTTACAATGGCATTGACTCTGGCTCCGTTTACACCTACGCATGCGCCTACAGGATCGACCCCGGCCTCGTTGGACTTAACGGCGATTTTTGTACGGGAGCCTGCCTCGCGGGCGATTGCCTTGATCTCTACAGTACCGTCATGAACCTCGGATACTTCCTCCTCAAACAGACGCTTTACCAGATCCGGATGGGTTCTGGATACAGAGATCCTGGGGCCCTTGGTGGTGTCCTTCACCTCAAGGATATATACCTTGATACGCTCTGTGGGACGGAAGGTTTCTCCCTTTACCTGCTCGCTCTCATTTAAAATCGCATCTACTTTGCCCAGATTGATGCTGATGTTTCTGCCCAGGTAACGCTGTACAATACCCGTAGCAACATCCTTTTCCATGCTGTAATAGTCATTGTAAAGAGCCTTGCGCTCCTCCTCGCGGATCTTCTGTAAGATTACATTCTTTGCATTCTGTGTGGCAATACGGCCAAACTTCTTGGAATCAAGCGGTACCTGTACCGTATCCCCGATCACATACTTGGGGCTGATCATACGGGCATCTGCCAGACTGATCTCCATAATGGAATCCTCTACCTCTTCCACAACTTCCTTCTCCGCATATACGGCAAAGTCTCCTGTGGTCCGGTTCATCGCCACTCTTACGTTGTCAGCTTTTCCGAAATGATTCTTACAGGCGGTAATAAGGGAATTCTCGATCGCCTCGATCATGGTATCCTTAGAGATATTTTTCTCTTTCTCCAATATCTCCATCGCCTCTAACAGTTCCTTGTTCATGATTATCCTCCTATCTATGCCTTAGAAATCAAACGCCAGCCGGATCAGCGCGATCCCCGCCTTTTCAAATGTCTGGGTACTTCCGTCCTCCATGGACAGAGTCACCGTCTTATCATCATATGCGCTTAAAATACCGGTAAATTCCTTCTGCCGGTCGATTGCCTTGTAAAGACGAACCTCTACTTCCTTGCCCATACTGCGCACATAGTCCTTTTCCTTTTTTAAAGGACGTCCCAGTCCGGGAGAACTTACTTCCAGAATGTAGCTTTCGGAAATAAAATCCTCTTTGTCCAGCCAGTCCCCCAGCTGTCTGCTGATGACCTCACAGTCATCTACGGCAATGCCGCCTTCCTTGTCAATGTACGCCCGCAGATACCAGGTTCCCGCTTCCTTTACATATTCCACGTCTACCAGCTCAAAATGATTCTCTTCCATCAGCGGAAGGAGGAATGCTTCCACTCTGCTCTCATAGCTTTCCTTCTTTGCCATCATTCCACCACCTTTCTTTTCCCTTACAATACGAAAGAGTGGACCGTCGCCCACTCTTATTATCAGTAAAACTATCTGTTATCATTTACACTATACCATCAGACCAGAGGAAATGCAAGCCCTTTTTTGCGAAAACAGCCGTAACTTCCGGTATTTTCTCAGCCTACAGCATCTTCTTTCCCCGGCACCAGGTCTGGATCACATTGTAATCCCCATCAAGTACCGCCAGGTCTGCATCACAGCCTGCTGCGATCCGTCCCTTGGTGCGGTCAGCGCCCAGACAGCGGGCCGGATTTAAGGTGCAGGAATTTATGGCTGCATCCACCGGAACCATGGCATCTTCGATCAGGATCTTAAGCCCCTTATTCATGCTCAGGGTGCTTCCCGCAATAGTAGAAGTACCCTTTAACCGGGCCAGTCCGTCCTCACCGATTTCAATGTCATGGCCTCCTAACTGGTAATTGCCTCCCGGAGGACAATGCTTGGCCCGGAGAGAGTCGCTGACCATAATGGCATAATCGCGCCCTTTAGCCGTAAAGAAATTGTTTAACGCAGCCAGATGGGAATGACAGCCGTCACAGATCACCTCGCCGTAAATATCACGAACCCGAAGCGCCGTTCCCACCAGTCCCGGATTACGGTGATGGTAGGGCGTCATACCGTTGTATACATGAGTCATGGAGGTGGCTCCGTTGGCAATTCCCAAAAGGGCCTTCTCATAGGAAGCAGAGGAATGGCCCATACTTACTGCCACGCCGTTTGAAGCACAGTACCGGGTCAGTCTGTGATCCGGATCATGCTCCGGCGCAAGGGTAATATAGCGTATCAGGCCCTTAGCCGCCTCCTGATACATCTGAAACTGCTCTACAGAAGGCACGGCAATGGCTTCCGGAGGCTGGGCGCCCTTGTAATCCATGTCCAGATAGGGGCCTTCAAAATGGATCCCCAAAATCTGCGCACCCTCGTATCCCTCTTCCACTACCTTTGCCACACTGGCTACCGCAGCCGTAAGAACATCCGGCATCTGGGTCACTGTCGTTGGGAGAATCGAGGTTACGCCCTCCTCCGGGATCCTCCTCATCCACTCTCTAAGCCCCTCCGGTCTGGCGTCGTTTGTATCATATCCGTAAGCACCGTGGGTGTGAATATCAATAAAGCCAGGAAGCACGCGGTTATCCCCGTAATCCTCATCCGCCTCTTTCGCCCCGTAAGGAAGAACCTGGCGGATCACTCCCTCCTCAATCAAAAGCTGTGCTGCCATAAACTGACCTGCAATCCACATCTTTTTTCCCTGAATACGCATCGTTATCTCCTTTTCCGATTGTCTGCCTCAAAATAAGGCGTAAATCTTTCCTGTTATATCAACCGTTAAATGATACCATCAGTATACCACATGAGAATTATTTTTCAAGTTTGTGATATAAACGAAATATTTTTCTTTTGCCATTTTTATCCATAATGCAGTCACAAAACGGAAGCCATGATCCACAAAGCAGCCAGAAAGATCACATTCCAGAATGTAAACGTCCTCAGATACGCCGTTTTCTTTTCCGGATATCGGGCAGCAATCTGCTTATAGGAGATCAGACTTGCCATAGAAGCGATCAGCGTTCCCAAGCCGCCCAGATTCGTCCCCACAATTAAAAGCTCCCATTGCTGCGTAAAATTGGACAAAAGCAGAGCTGCCGGCACATTGCTGATTACCTGGCTCATTATGACAGAGGCTGCCAGCTCATGACCTGAGATCACTCTTACCGCCAGTTCGCGAAAAGGGCCAAACCGGTTTATATTTCCAATAAACACAAAGAAGCATAAAAAGGTCAGCAAAAGGGAATAGTCCACCTCTGCAAACAACCGTTTATCGCCTGCCGCCACAGCTGCCAGTATAAGGATCAGAAGTATCTCTGCCGGAAGTGTTCCGTTTACCGTCTGAAGGCAGAGCAGGAATAAAAACACATAAAAAGCCGTCCGCACCAGATCCGGCCTTTCCGTCTTTTCTTCCATCTGAAGCTTAATTTTCCCCTTCTTTGAATAAAATACCACACTGAGAGCCAAAAGAAGAGCCGCAGCCGCCGTAAGCGGAAGCATCAGGAAAAGAAATTCCAGCAGCTTCATGCCGGATAAGCCATACAGGTAAAGATTCTGCGGATTTCCCATAGGGGTAAACATACTGCCCAGATTGGCTCCGATTGTCATCAGCGTAACCGTACAGCAGATTTTTTCTCTCATGGCCGCCATTTCAAGGATCATGATCCCAAAGGGAACAAAGGTGATCAGCGCCACATCATTGGTAATAAGCATACTGCCAAAAAAACACAAAAACACCAGAAGAAGCATGATCCCTCCCTGAGACCGGATCCGTTCCAAAAGCCGCTCTCCCAGATACCGGAACACGCCCAGGCTTCCAAGACCCGCTACCACTGCCATCAGGCAGAACAGAATGATCATCGTTCCCATATTAGAAGTAAAATACCTCAGATACTCCCTGTCCGGCTTTACCAGAAAACAGGATAAGAGGGCAAGGAAAAAGGAAACGGTCAGGATCGTTTCCCTTTTGATAAATGATATTACACGCAGCTTCATAATTTTATTTTTCATTCCTTTCTGTTCTGTACAAATAACCAGAACCGCGCTATAATACGTTTTATCACAAACCGGAGGTATTTTTCAATGACATTTACATATCCTGCTGTTTTTACCCCTCACAAAGAGGATAAAGGCTTTCACGCATATTTCCCAGATCTGGAATGCTGCGAAGCCGACGGACCCGATCTGGAGGACGCAGTAGAAAATGCAAGAGATGCGGCCAGAGACTGGATCACCGTAGAGCTGGAGGACACCTGCGACATCCCGCCCTGCAGCCATGCAGATGATATTGAATTAAAAGAAGGAGAATTTGTCAAATTTATCATGGTAACGATCAAGCTTCTGCCGGATAATGACTGATTGTTTCCGCAAAAAAGCTCTGCCTTACGCTGTGATCTGCTTTCACAGCGTATGCAGAGCCTTTTTTATTTCCTGATTTTATTCTCCGATCATGATCCGGATGATTTCTTCATTCGTAGCCTTCATTCCTTCTTTTCCCAGGCGGCCCACATTTTTAAGCGTTTCCTCTACTCCCTTTGTGACAATGCCGTCACCGCCGTAAAACTGCTGGCCGCGGATATACATCTGATATCCCAAAATGCCTGCATCTACCGCAGAAGCAATCTTTGCCGCGCAGGAAGCCTTCGCTCCGTCGCAGACAATTCCGGACACAATGGCAAGGGCATTTACCACCGTATGTACGATTTCTTTGTAATCTCCGCCATGGAGATAAGCGATTCCTGCCCCTGCTCCCGCTCCCGCACTGACAGCACCGCAGTAGGCAGAAAGCCTTCCGATGGCTGTTTTCTGGTGGATGGCCGTCAGGTTGGAAAGGGTCAGCGCCCGCAGCAGGGTTTCATGGCTTACCTTCATATCTTTCGCATATACAATTACGGGAACGGATGCCGTAATCCCCTGATTGCCGCTGCCGGAATTGATGATCACAGGCAGCTCACAGCCATTCATTCTGGCGTCAGACCCCGCCGCCGCCATAGCCTTTGCCCGGACACGGACGCTTTCTCCTTCCATATCCAAAAGAACGCTTCCGATATTGGCTCCGTAATTTCCCCGGATCCCCTCTTCTGCGATGGCCCAGTTATAATCAATCTGGCGCTCCAGCACCTCTCTTACATCCTCGATGTCCACAGTCCGGGCAAAATCCAGAATGTCCCTCATATTCAAAAGGCTCCGGTCCGTAAGCCCGTCCTCAGATTCTCCGGCTACCGGCTTCTTTTCCAGAATCTCTCCGTTTTTCTCTACCAGAACAATATTGGTATGGTAATTGGCGATCCGCACTCTGGCATAGGAAACGCCCTTATAAAGGGTAATCACAATATCAAAGGTGATCCCATTGTCAATATGCTCTACTGTAATGGGAACCTGCTCCATAAATTCCTTCATCTGCGCAGTCTGCTCGCTGCTTACACTGGCAATTACCTCTAACTCCTTATCTGCATCTCCTGCCACAATCCCTGCCGCCGCAGCTGCTGGAATGCCCTTTAAATGGTCTGTATTCGGCACAATTACAGATTTCACATTTTTAATAATGCTGCCGCTGGCTCCTACAACCACCCGGTCCGGCATTTCCCCCAGCACCTCTCTGGCCCTGGCAGCTCCATAAGCAAGGGCAATCGGCTCCGTACACCCCATTGCCGGAACCAATTCCTCCTTTAATGTCTGAACATACGCTGCATATTTTGCATTCCTCTTCTCCATGTGCCCCTTCCTCCTGAAGTTAAACCGTTCTGAGTTTCCACATTTTACTGCCATACTGCCAAATGGGAAATCCAACCTCTTGCATTCTCTTTAATTTTACTGTATCATATCCATATATTTTTGTAAATTTTAACATTTTAAATATATGATTAAAATATTTTTAATTAAAGAAGGCATCCGTATGGAATTTCGGGAAATCGTCACATTTTTACAGGCAGCCAAACTTCAGAGTTTTTCAAAAGCCGCCAGGCAGCTGGGATACTCTCAGGCAGCTGTCACCATTCAGATCAAGCAGCTGGAACAGGAGCTGGGAGTCCATCTCTTTGACCGCATTGGAAAGCAGACCACCCTGACCCATCAGGGACAGGTTTTCTATGAATACGCCTCTGCCATCATGCGGGATCTGGCTCAGGCCAAAGACGCTATGGCAAATCCCACGGAGCTCACCGGGCAGCTGTGCCTTGGAACCATTGAATCCATCTGCAGCTCCATTTTCCCGGATCTTCTGACCGAATACCACAGACTGCACCCAAAAGTAAACGTAAATATTATCACAGACTCCCCGGACCGCCTGTTAGAGCAGATGAATGCCAATGTAATTGACATTGTCTATTTTCTGGATAAACGGATCTACGATCCCAAATGGGAAAAGGTCATGGAGCAGCCGGAGCAGATCCTCTTTGCCGCCTCTGCAGACCACCCCTTAAGTGCAAAAAAAGGAGAGCTTTCCTTAGATGAAATTCTCTCCTACCCCTTTGTCCTTACAGAAAAAAATGCCAGCTACCGGTTCATACTGGACCAGTATCTGGCATCTGAATACAAACGGCTGCATCCCTTTCTGGAAACAGGAAACACAGACTTTATCCTTAAATTTTTACAGCAGAATCAGGGAATCTCCTTTCTCCCGGAATTTACCATCCGGCAGGCGGTAAAGGAAGGCCGCCTCTGCATCCTTACTGCCAGGGACTTTCACATCCAGATCTGGCGCCAGATCGTCTATCACCGGGATAAATGGGTCACCCGGGAAATGGCGGAATTTTTAAGGCTTGCAAAAGAAATGGCTACTTTGCGTTAATATACGCAACCAGTCCGCCTGCCTGTATGATATCCTGCATAAAGGGCGGGAAAGACTGGCCTTTATAGACCTCGCCTCTGGTGATATTGGTGATCACGCCACTGTCAAAATCCACCTCTACCTTATCTCCTGCACTGATGGCCTTTGCCGCCTGAGGACACTCGATAATGGGCAGGCCGATATTGATGGAATTGCGGTAAAAAATCCTGGCAAAGGTCTCTGCGATCACACAGCTGACCCCGGCACATTTGATGGCCAGGGGTGCGTGCTCCCTGGATGATCCGCAGCCAAAGTTCTTCTCTGCCACAATAATATCCCCCGGCTGCACCTTATTTACAAATTCACGGTCAATATCCTCCATACAGTGCTTCGCCAGCTCCTCGCCCTTTGTGGCATTTAAGTAACGAGCCGGAATAATTACATCCGTATCTACATTATCGCCGTATTTAAAAACATGTCCGCATACTTTCATGGTAATCTCCCTTCTTTTTTAGGACTGTAAAACCAGATCGTCCCGGCAGCCTTACATCACTGCTTCGGGAGCCGTAATCTTTCCTGCCACGGCGCTGGCTGCGGCTACCGCCGGGCTTGCCAGATATACTTCTGAATCCACATGGCCCATACGGCCAACGAAATTGCGGTTTGTAGTGGAAATACATCTTTCACCGGCCGCCAGAATGCCCATATAACCGCCCAGGCAGGGGCCGCAGGTGGGAGTGCTTACCACTGCCCCGGCCTCAATAAATATTTCAAGCAGCCCTTCTCTCATGGCCTGCAGATAGATTGCCTGCGTCGCAGGGATCACAATACAGCGCACACCCTTTGCAACCTTCTTTCCCTTTAAGATCTCAGCTGCCGCCCGGATATCATCAATCCGTCCATTGGTACAGGAGCCGATTACTGCCTGATCGATCTTCACCTCGCCTACCTGATCGATGGTTCTGGTATTGGAGGGAAGGTGGGGAAATGATACCGTTGGCTTTAACCGGGATAGATCGATCACATAGGTCTCATCATACTCCGCATCCTCATCCGCCTCATATACCGTAAATTCCCGTTTGGAATGCTCCTTCATATACTGGAGAGCAGTCTCATCCACAGGGAAAATACCGTTCTTTCCACCGGCCTCAATGGCCATATTGCAGATGGTAAAGCGGTCATCCATGGACAGATTCTTAATGCCCTCTCCCGTAAATTCCATGGAGCGGTACAGGGCACCGTCCACACCGATCATGCCGATGATATGTAAGATCACATCCTTGCCTGATACCCATTTGGAGGGCTTTCCAACCAGCTCAAAGCGGATGGCAGAAGGCACCTTAAACCAGGCCTTTCCCGTTACCATTCCTGCCGCCATATCCGTGCTCCCCACTCCCGTAGAAAAAGCTCCCAACGCTCCGTAGGTGCAGGTATGGGAGTCCGCTCCAATCACCGCATCACCAGCCACAACCAGACCTTTTTCCGGCAAAAGTGCGTGTTCGATTCCCATATCACCCACATCAAAATAGTTGCTGATCTCATGGCGGCAGGCAAACTCTCTGCAGCATTTGCAGTTTTCTGCTGATTTAATATCCTTGTTCGGAATAAAGTGATCCATTACAAGGGCAATTTTATCTTTATCAAAAACCGTCTGACGGTTCATCTTTTTCATCTCATTGATGGCAACCGGAGAGGTGATGTCATTTCCAAGCACCAAATCCAGCTCCGCTTCGATCAGCTGTCCCGCTTTCACCTCTGCAAGTCCCGCATGAGCGGCTAATATCTTCTGGGTCATGGTCATTCCCATTGCTTCATCCTCCTCACCAGGGCGCTTTTCATTTAGCCCCATCTGTTTTTAATCTGTGCTTTACATTCTATCATATCTGTTGCTATAATAAAAATACATAATATGAATGGTGTATATGAAAAAATGTTATACAGGAGTGTTTACCATGGAACAGAACCTTTCACAGTATAAAATCTTTTACGAGGTAGCCAAAGCAGGAAACATTTCAAAAGCTGCCAAGGAACTCTATATCAGCCAGCCTGCCATCAGCAAAGCCATCAGCAAGCTGGAAGACAGCATCGGTATCCCGCTTTTCACCCGCAGCTCCAGAGGCGTGCAGCTAACAGCAGAAGGGCAGGTCCTTTTTGAATATGCAAAGGAAGCCTTTGAGGCCCTGACCAGAGGAGAACAGGAATTAAAGCGGATCCAGGAGTTTGACATCGGCCATCTCCGCATCGGCGTCAGCAATACCCTTTGTAAATATGTGCTCCTTCCTTATCTGAAGACTTTTATCGACCAGTACCCACACATGAGGATTTCCATTGAAGGCCAGTCTACTGCTCAGACCATCGCCGGCCTGGAACAGCACAAGCTGGATCTGGGCCTGATCGCAGAACCGGCTTCTCACAGGGATCTGACCTTTATTCCCGTTATGGATATTCAGGATACCTTTGTCACTACGCCTTCTTACCTGGAAAATCTCTATCTGCGGGAAGGAAAGGATGCGGATATCTTTGAAACGGGAAATATCATGCTTTTGGATCAGAGCAACATGACCCGGATCCATGTGGATCAATATCTGGAAGAATATTCCATTATTCCCCATCAGGTTCTGGAGGTTACAACTATGGATCTGCTGATCGAATTTGCAAAGATCGGTCTGGGTGTAGCCTGTGTCATACGGGAACTGGTACAAAAGGAGCTTGACAACGGAACTTTAGTGGAAGTTCCTCTGAAAAATGCCATCCATCGAAGAACCATCGGCTTTGCCTACCATTCCAATAATCAGGCCATGGCTTTAAAAACATTTCTGGAATTTCTTTATTAAGCATAACAGCTGCCGGAGAAATGTACGTTTTCCGACAGCTGTATTTTGGGCTATTTGATCACAAATTCCACGGTTCCTGCTGCTCCCGGTGCAATCTCATAGGGTGCAAACACCACTACGGGGTCTCCCGCTTCATTAAGATAAAAATCAGTTTCCTCTGTAATTCCGTCAAAATCGCCTTCCTTTGCATTCCAGAACTTCACTCCTGTTTCCTGCTCTTTCTGCGGGATCTGAACAATGACTGCCTCATTTACAATCCTCTCATACTCTGCTCCCAACACATTCTTCCTCTGTTCCTCCGGTTGCCAGAAAGGCTTCAAAGGCGGGTGAACACTTTAAATTCCAAAAAATCCCAAAAGAGGCCGTCTGTTTGACGGTTCCCTCTTTTGGGATATCTGCTCCGTTTTCTAATTGATGCGTTATTAGTTGTTGATCAGCTTATCTTCTTCATTGTTCCAGCTGTAAAGCTTTCTGATCTCTTCGCCTACCTTCTCAGACGGATGCTCGGAAGCCAGTTTTCTCATTGCCTTAAAGTGTACCTGACGGCCTGCAGGAGACATATCAAGCAGGAAGTCCTTTGCGAAGGTTCCGTCCTGGATATCTGTGAGGATCTTCTTCATAGCCTTCTTTGTATCTTCTGTAATGATCTTCGGTCCAGTGATGTAGTCGCCATACTCTGCCGTATTGGAAATGGAATAGCGCATTCCTGCAAAGCCGGACTGATAGATCAGATCTACGATCAGCTTCATCTCATGGATACACTCAAAATATGCGTTCTTGGGATCATATCCTGCCTCTACCAGAGTTTCAAAGCCTGCCTGCATCAGAGCGCATACGCCGCCGCAGAGGACTGCCTGTTCTCCGAAAAGGTCTGTCTCTGTCTCTGTGCGGAAGGTAGTCTCTAAAAGTCCTGCTCTGGCACCGCCGATGGCAAGGCCGTATGCAAGAGCGCGGTCTAAAGCTTTTCCTGTGTAGTCCTGCTCTACTGCCACCAGACAGGGAGTTCCCTTTCCTGCCTGATACTCACTGCGCACGGTATGACCCGGAGCCTTGGGAGCGATCATGGTAACGTCTACATTCTTAGGCGGCTTAATGCAGCCAAAGTGGATATTAAAGCCGTGGGCAAACATCAGCATAGCGCCGTCCTTTAAGTTTGGCTCAATGTCCTTCTTATACATGTCCGCCTGAAGCTCATCATTGATCAGGATCATGATCACATCTGCCCTTTTTGCAGCCTCTGCCGCTGTATAAACCTCAAAGCCCTGCTCCTGGGCTCTCTTCCAGGAACGGCTTCCCTCATACAGGCCTACGATCACATTGCACCCGGATTCCTTTAAGTTCAGCGCATGGGCATGACCCTGGCTGCCGTAACCGATGATGGCAATGGTCTGTCCATCCAGCATGGATAAATTACAATCTTCCTGATAATAGATCTTTGACATATAAATATCCTCCTTGAGACGTTGTATTTTATGGCAGGTATCGGATATCTTCGCTTCCCCGCTCCAGTCCGGTCAGTCCGGTACGGGCCAGCTCCAGAATCTCGTAATCCTCTAACAGATTGATAAGGGCATCCAGCTTTGACTGGTCTCCTGTCAGCATGACCGTCAGGGAATCCCTTCCCACATCTACGATGGTTGCACGGAAAATATTGGAAATCGCACTGATGGCCTGGCGATCCTGAGCGCTTGCCCTTACCTTAACCATCATCAGTTCTCTGTATACGGAACGATCCGGCTTTAATTCCTTAATGTCTCTTACGTCCTCCAGCTTGTCCAGCTGGTTCTTGATCTGCTCAAGAACCGTCTGGTCTCCCAGAGAAACAACGGTCATCCTGGAATATCTCGGATCTGCAGTGACGCCTACGGTCAGGCTCTCAATGTTGTAGCCCCGGCGGCTGAACAGGCCTGCTACACGGGCCAGAACGCCGGCCGTATTGTCTACCAGAAGCGACAACACGATTCTGTCATCCATCATATCTTATTCCTCCATATCAGCCGGTCATTTCCCATCCCTGCCAGAAGCAGGATTTGTCTGAAAATTCCCTGTGCCATATATTAGTTTTTATCATAGCAACCATTATTTTATTTGTCAAATGTATAATAGGAATGGCAATTATGAACAGAAGTTATAACATTTCACCAAGGAGAATTGCCCTCAGCGCTTCTACCGACTCTGCAATCCGTGCCGCCTCACTCTCTTCCAGTTCCCTGCGGCTTCCGTAACCATAGAGCACGCCAATGCTCTCCAGCCCCTGCTCCCCAGCTCCTATGATGTCATGCTCCCTGTCTCCCACCATCACGATATCTGGCGCCAGATCACGGCCTGTTTCATCCCTTAAAAGACCAAAGCGCTCTCTTACATAGGAAATCACATCACCTTTTCTCACGCGGGTTTCCTCCAGATCAGCACCGCCGATGCCGTCAAAAAATCCAGCCAGCCCAAAATGCTCTAAGATCTGAACTGCAAAGGGCTCCGGCTTGGAGGTCGCCACATACAGCTTCTTTCCCGCATTTTTCAATGCTCCCAAAAGCTCCGGTATTCCCGGATACACCTTATTCTGCGCCCAGCCCTCCCGGCAGAAATACTCACGATACACGGAAATAGCCTCTGTGGCCTTTTCCTGGGAAAAACCGTAAAAATTGATGTAACTATCCCTTAAAGGCGGACCTATAAAGGGACAGAGCATATCCAGATCTGTTTCTTCTATGCCATAATGTGCCAGAGAATACTGGACAGCCTTTGTAATTCCTTCCTTCGGATCGGTCAGAGTGCCATCCAGATCAAATAATATGTACTTTTTTTCTTTCATTAGATTTTTCCATCCTTAAATGCTTTCATCATCTCATGGCCTACGCTGATATAGGGCGGATACTCTATGATCTCCTCCCTTGTAAACCAGCCGGCCTCCGACAGTTCCTCTTCCTGGAGCCGTATGGTATCGTCTCCGTCCAGATCTGCCACAAAGCCGATCATCACCGTATCGGAAAAAGCCCATGGCTGACTCTTATAGTAACGGATATTTTTGACTTTCAGTCCCACCTCTTCCATTACTTCCCGCTTCACACAGTCCTCAAAGGTCTCTCCGATTTCCAGATAGCCTGCGATCAGAGCATAATGACGGTAAGCTCCCCTGGCATACCTGGACATAAGCAGCCGATCCCCATTCCGGATCGCCACGATCACTGCCGGACTGATCTTGGGATATTCTGTATGGCCGCACGCAGAGCATACCATGGAACGCTCTTTCTCTCCCGGAGCCATTTTTCCCCCGCAGCAGCCGCAAAACCTGCGGCTCTCTCTCCAACGGTAAATCTGGCTCCCCGTAATTCCCGCAAAGCCGTCCTCCATGGGCTCAAAGGAGCGGAAGATCTGCAGTCCCTCCATAACAAAGCCGCCAAATTCCGGCATTTGAAACGTATCTGCCAGATAATACCCTTTGGAATCAATAGAAAAGAGGTATGAAACGCTTTCCACAGCATCTTCCTCTCCCTTTAAATCCCTAAAAGCAGGGAGACGGTATCCGTCCCCTTCCTTGATAAGCATTACCTTATTGTATTCATAATGAAGCAGGATATCATCCTCCTGCGGATTTTTTCTCATATAGGCAGGATTAAACCTGCCTTCACCGATTTCCTGTATCATTGGCACTGTTTCCCTTTCTTCTTTAGTTGTGGATCACTATCTTAAGTTTTTTGCCTGTACCGAAGCTCATAACCCCCAAAAGGGATTTTCCATCCACAATACAGCTTCCCAGACAGACATCCACATCCCAGCGGATCTTTTCCGCCTGATTCACAAAGTGCACAATTTCCTCCACATTATTGAAAATAACCTCTCCTGACGTCATAAGCCAACCTCCTGCTTTTGCTTTTTTACTGATACAGGAAGTTTTTCCGCCATTTTCCTATTTATACTGATGCTTTAAAAAAATTTTCTTTAAGTTTACCCTCTTTAGGCTGCTGAAAAAGTAATAATACACCGCAAAGGCTGCTGAGGTTAAAGCCCAGGTCATAGGATAACAAAAGGCAGCTGCCAGAATGGTATTGAAATGCGGCAGTGCAAAAATAATCCAGATCACACGCACCAGACACACGCCTACACCGGTAATAATGAGAGGCATCCAGGCATCACCCACGCCTCTTAAGGTACCGGAAAGGATCTCAATGGTGATATAGGTAATAAAGGTGGGAACCATAAAACGGATCAGGCTCTGGCTGATGAGCTGTACCTGAGGATCCGAGGTAAAAAGCTCAATAAACAGGTATCCCCAGAAATACAGCGCTGTCGAGACAATGGCCGTAAGCACCACGCCGATCACCATACAGGCGCCTGCTCCCTTTCTCACCCGGTCCATCCGCCTTGCTCCGTAGTTCTGTCCAACAAAGGTAGTAACGGATATTCCCAGAGCATTGATCATCATCCAGTACAGGCCGTCCACCTTTCCGTAGGTTGCCCAGGCAGTCACATTGTCTGTTCCCAGATTATTTACACCGGCCTGGATAATAATGTTGGAAATGTTATACATTACAGACTGCATTCCCGCCGGAATACCGATGCGTATGATCCTCTGCAGCATCCGGCTGTCAATACGGATTTTTCTCCACTCCACCTTATACATATCCTGTGTGCGGGTCAGGCAGAGAATTACCAGGATCGCTGAAAAAAGCTGGGAAGAAATGGTTGCCAGAGCAGCACCGGCCACTCCCATCCGGAGCACTGCCACCAAAACCACATCCAGGATAATATTTACAAAACAGCTCCCTATGAGGAAATACAGCGGCCGTCTGGAATCTCCCACTGCACGGAGAATGCCGGCTCCCATATTGTACAGAAGATTAGGAACCATCCCCAGAAAATAGATCCTGATATAGGTTACTGCATGATCCATTACGTCCTCAGGTGTATGCATGGCTGTGAGAGCCCATCTGGCCCCCACAAGTCCTACTGCCATAAAAAGAACGCCTCCTATGACCGAAAAAGCAACTGAGGTATGTACGGCCCAGTGAACCTTGTCGGCCTTTTTTGCACCGTAATACTGCGAGATGACCACAGTAGCGCCGCTGGACAGACCCACAAAGAAGCCCACCATCAGATTGATCAGCGTACTGGTGGTTCCTCCTACTGCCGCCAGAGCCTGTTTTCCCACAAAGCGGCCTACTACCACAGCATCTGCCGTATTATAAAGCTGCTGAAAAAAAGTTCCGAATAAAATAGGGAAGAAAAACAGCAGCAGCTGTCCGAAAATACTTCCCTCTGTAATTCCATTTGCTTTTGTCTTTTGGACTTTTTGCTCCGCACTCATTTGTTTATCTCCTCGTTGACGGGTACTTTATCTCTTTATCTGCTTACTTCTCAGCAGCTCCGTCTCCTGCTACCTCTGCAATTGACTTTACAAGACCTGCAATTCCCTGGATTTCAGAAGGAATGATGATCTTGGTGGCTCTGCCGTTGGCAGCCGCCGCAAAGGCCTCCAGACTCTTAAGCTGCAGCACGGTCTGATCGGCTCCCGCTTCCCGGATGTAGCGGATTCCTTCTGCCGTAGCCTTCTGTACGGTACGGATAGCCTCCGCCTGTCCCTGAGCCTCTTTAATCTTCTTTTCCTTCTCTGCTTCTGCCCGAAGGATGGCCGCCTCTTTTTCAGCCTCTGCATTTAAAACGGCAGACTCCTTATTTCCCTCTGCTACCAGGATCATGGACTTCTTCTCGCCCTCTGCCTTTAAGATAGCCTCGCGGCGCTCACGTTCTGCCTTCATCTGCTTCTCCATGGCCTCCTGAATGGCTGCCGGGGGAATGATGTTCTTAAGCTCCACACGGGTAACCTTGATACCCCAGGGATCCGTCGCCAGATCCAGGGATTCCTGCATCTTGGCATTGATGGTTTCTCTGGAAGTCAGTGTTTCATCTAACTCCAGATCGCCGATAATATTTCTCAAAGTAGTAGCTGTCAGGTTCTCAATAGCAAGGATCGGACGCTCCACACCATATGCATACATTTTCGGATCGGTAATGTAGAAGAATACCACTGTATCGATCTGCATGGTAACATTGTCCTTTGTGATCACCGGCTGCGGCGGGAAGTCCTCCACCTGCTCTTTCAAGTTTACCTTCTTTGCCACCCGGTCAATAAAGGGGATCAGAAAATGGACGCCCACTCCGTAGGTTCCCAGATAACCGCCCAGACGTTCCACTACCAGGGCCTGTGCCTGAGGAACAATGCGGATACAGGATGAAAGAATCACCAGAATTACAACTGCAACAATAATAAACGCCATAAAACCTCCTATCATACCTAACATAAAATCCCTCCTTATTCATTTTCCTGTTCTACAAATAGTTTCGCGCCCCGGATCTCCCGGATCACAGCGGCTGTGCCAGGCGTAAGGATCCGGTTCTCATGGAGCGAACGTGCCAGCCAGGTTTCTCCGGCTAAGGATACGCTTCCTGTTCCCCGGACGTTGTCGATGGTCTCCTTAACCACCACTTTTCTGCCAATGAGCCCGTCTGTGTTGGTCCGTGTCTCCTTCGGCTTTAGGATTCCTGCCGCCAGAGGCCGCACCAGAAGGAGCAGCGCAAAGGAAACGGCTGCAAACAAAGCCAGCTGCAGCTTCACGCTGCCTCCCAGAACCTGAACCAAAAGCCCCGCAAGCGCTCCCCCTGCAAACCAGATACAGGTAAGGGAAACGGTAAGCGCCTCTGCCGCTGTAAGCACGATAAATGCCGCAATCCAAAATAAGGTCATCTGCTTTTCCTCCTTTCTGCAGCCGTGCCGGAAAGCTGTCTGTACACTCCGCACGGATATGATTCCCCATTATAGCCGGCTGTACCCGCTTTTGAGGAAAGATATCTTTATTGTATCATATTTACTGTCATATTCAAATAACGGAATGAAAAAATTGACAAATCGTAAGAGAATCGTTAGAATACAGACAGACTCTCCGGTTTGGGCTTTAAAGGCCGGCCGGTTATTGATAAGGAGATTTATATTTTATGAAACGCATCCTGCTTCTTGGCACTGGAGGCACCATTGCCTGCAAACGTACGTCCCAGGGGTTAATGCCCCTTCTTTCCTCAGAAGAAATCCTTTCCTTTGTCCCGGACAGCCGGACGTTCTGCAGCATTGATTCGATCCAGGTATTAAATATTGACAGCACTAACATACAGCCCTCCCACTGGCTTACCATTGAAAAGGCCATTGAGGAACATTACAAAGATTATGACGGCTTTGTGATCACCCACGGTACAGACACCATGGCTTACACGGCCGCTGCCCTTTCCTATCTGATCCGCAATTCTGCAAAGCCCATTGTGATCACCGGAGCCCAAAAGCCTATCGATATGGAAAACACAGACGCCAGAACCAATCTTGCGGACAGCCTTCGCTTCGCCTCTCACCCAAACGCACATGGGGTCAATATCGTATTCGACGGCAAGGTGATCGCAGGCACCCGCGGAAAAAAGGAGCGCACCAAGAGCTACAACGCCTTTTCCAGTATCAATTTTCCCTATATTGCCACGATCCAGGAGGAGCATATCCTTTTTTATCTGGATGACAAGGAGCTTTTAAAAGAGCCGGTGCAGTTTTTTTGCCATTTAAATCCCAATGTGGGGCTTTTAAAGCTGATTCCTTCCATGGACGCCTCCCTTCTTGACTATATGGCAGAACACTATGACGCTGTTATCATTGAATCCTTCGGCGTAGGCGGCCTTCCCTCCTATGACGGAGGAGATTACCATCGGGCCGTGGGACGCTGGACCAGCCTGGGAAAAACGGTAATCATGACCACACAGGTCACAAATGAGGGCAGCAATATGTCCGTATATGAGGTAGGCAAAAATATCAAGCAGGAATTCGGCCTGCTGGAAGCCTATGACATGACTCTGGAGGCAGCAGTGACAAAGACCATGTGGATTCTGGGACAAACAAAGGATCCAAAGGAAATCCGGCGCCTGTTTTATCAGACCGTCAACCGGGATATCCTCTGGAAATCGGTATAAGGGAGGGAAACACGAGTATGAATCAGCAGAAACGTCCGTTTTATTCCGGATTGATCCACGGCATCCCCATCGGCCTCGGCTATCTGGCTGTATCCTTTACCTTCGGCATCATGGCGGTAAGCTCCGGCCTCTCTGTTTTCCAGTCTGTGCTTATCTCCCTTACCAATCTTACAAGCGCCGGCCAGTTTGCCGGCCTTGGCATCATAACCGCCGGCTCCTCTTATCTGGAAATGGCCGCGGTGCAGCTTGTGATCAACCTGCGCTACTGCCTTATGTCCTGCTCCCTTTCCCAGAAGCTGGATCATAAGATGCCTTTATTCCATCGTTTTCTCATGGCCTATGGGGTGACGGATGAAATTTTCGGCGTGTCGGTCTGTCATCCTGGAACCTTAAGCCCCTTTTACAGCTACGGGCTGATGAGCGCCGCTGTGCCGGGCTGGACTTTAGGAACGCTTTTAGGCGCGCTCTCCGGCAGTCTGCTTCCGGAACGGCTTTTAAATGCCCTGGGCGTGGCCCTCTATGGAATGTTTCTGGCGATCATCGTACCTCCGGCAAGAGAAAACAGGATCCTTCGGGCTGTGGTCCTGCTCTCCATGACAGCCAGCTTTGTATTTACCCTGATCCCGGTATTAAATACCATTTCATCCGGATTTAAGATCATCCTTTTGACCTTTGTTATCGCCGGAGGAGCCGCCCTGATCTGCCCTGTAAAGGAGGAAGCTTAAATGAATCGGAATATTTATGTCTATATAGCAGTAATGGCAGCAGTGACCTATCTGATCCGACTGCTGCCGCTCACACTGATACGAAAAGAAATCAAAAATACCTTTCTTCGTTCTTTTTTATATTATGTTCCCTATGTGACGCTCTCCGTCATGACCTTTCCGGCCATCCTCTATGCCACCCGCTCTGCGGCAGGCGGAGCCGCAGCTCTGGCCGTGGCCGTCCTGCTGGCCTGGAAGGGAAAAAGTCTTTTTCATGTATCCCTTGCAGCCTGCACAGCTGTATTTTTACTGGAATTTTTTATCTGAACTTCTTAAATCCCGTCTTTTGCCCAGCCATAGGAACAGCGTACCGCCTTCTGCCAGCCCTTAAGCATCCTGCACCGGACTTCCTCTTCAATCTTTGGGAAGAAGCTGCGGTCCGCTTTCCATCCTCTGGCGATCTCTTCCTTATTTTTCCAGAATCCCACTGCAAGACCTGCCAGATAGGCAGCTCCCATGGCGGTTGTTTCCACACAGGCCGGGCGGTCTACCTGGACGCCGGTTAAATCTGCCTGAGTCTGCAGCAGATAGTTGTTGGCGCTGGCCCCTCCGTCTGCCTTCAGCCGTTTCACCTCCTGTCCCAGATCCATCTTCATGGCTTCCAGCACATCATTGGTCTGGTAACAAAGGGAATCCAGAGTCGCGCGGATAATATGATACCGATTCACCCCGCGGGTAAGGCCCAGAATGGCGCCTCTGGCATAGGCATCCCAATGCGGTGCTCCCAGACCTGTAAAAGCCGGCACCACATAACAGCCATTGGTATCCTTTACCTTTTCGGCCATATATTCTGAATCTGCCGCTGATCCGATCAGCCTCAGCTCATCCCTCAGCCACTGGATCGCTGCTCCAGCAGCAAAAATAGACCCCTCCAACGCATAGGTTACATTTCCCTCCAGCCCCCACGCGATCGTTGTCACAAGGCCGCTCTTTGAAAATACCGGCCGGTCTCCTGTATTCATAAGGAGAAAGCAGCCTGTGCCGTATGTATTTTTCGCATCGCCCGGCTCAAAACAGGTCTGGCCGAAAAGAGCGGCCTGCTGATCTCCCGCCGCGCCTCCTATCGGAATCGGATCTCCAAAAAACTGCCGGTCTGTCATGCCGTAAATACAGCTGGAGGGCTTTGGCTTTGGGAGCATCTGTTCCGGTATGTCAAAAAGCTCCAGGATTTCTTTATCCCAGGTAAGCGTATTGATATTAAACAGCATGGTCCTGGAAGCGTTGGAGTAATCGGTCACATGAACGGCTCCCTTTGTAAGCTTCCAGATAAGCCAGGTTTCCACGGTTCCAAAAAGCAGTTCTCCCCGCCCGGCTCTCTCTCTGGCTCCGGGCACATGATCCAGGATCCATTTCAGCTTGGTAGCAGAGAAATAGGCATCAATGACCAGACCGGTCTTTTGGCGTATCAGTTCTGTCAGTCCCTTTGCCTTTAATTCGTCGCAATAAGCCGCAGTCCGACGGCACTGCCACACGATTGCCGGACCAATGGGCTCTCCGGTAGCCTTATCCCATACAATGGCTGTCTCCCTCTGGTTGGTGATGCCAATAGCAGCAATATCGCCAGCCGAGGCGCCAATCTTTGACATAGCTTCCACTGCCACTCCCAGCTGAGTCGACCAGATTTCATTGGCGTCATGCTCCACCCAGCCGGGTTTTGGAAAATACTGGGTAAATTCCTTCTGAGCAAGGCTACAGACCTCCCCGTTCTGATCAAACAGGATACAGCGGCTGCTGGTAGTCCCCGCATCCAGAGCCATGATATATTTCCCCATACATATGCTCCCTTCTCTAAGACAACAAAAATTCGCTGAGTACGAAATTGCTCACATCCATGCCCCATTCTGTAAGTGACAGCCATACTCCTTCTTTTTTCAGCAGACCATTGGCCATAAGCCGTTCGATCACCGCTCCATAGACCGTTTCCATTTTCACTCCGAACAGTCTTACGAAATCCATTTCCGATACCCCTCTCGTCATCCGAAGGCCCAGAAACATAAATTCTTCCATACGGGCCTCTCTTGAAAGCTGCTCCACCGGCCCAGCCAGTTCTCTCAGACCTTCCCCACAGTCATGCTCCAGATCCAGGGCCAGATAACGCCTCAGATCCTTTTCATTGGAAAAGCGGCAGCCGTCCATATAAGAAGATGCCCCCAGGCCCAGTCCCAGATAGGACACCTCTGTCCAGTAGCCTATATTGTGGCGGCATTCCTTTCCAGGCTTTGCATAGTTTGAAATCTCATAGCGCTGATAGCCCATCTCTCCCAGAAAATCCCTTGTAAGATGGTAAATCCTGTTTTCCGTATCTTCATCCGGAAGAGGAAGGACATTTTCTCTCCGGCAGCCGCCCATTCCCGGCCCATACTGTTCCCAGAAGGGCGTTCCCTGCTCTATGATCAGGCTGTATGCGGAAATATGCTCCGGTTTGAGCATCGTTACCTTTTTTAAGGTATTTTTCCACGATTCAAGCGTCTGACCAGGGATCCCGCTCATAAGATCCACGCTTATATTGGTAAAGCCAGACATTCTTGCGCTCTGATAGCTCTTTAAAAACTCCTCAAAAGAATGGACCCGGCCCAGGTTTTTAAGCTCCTGATTATCTGCCGACTGAAGGCCGATGCTTACGCGGTTGATGCCACAGTCATGGTACACAGGAAGCTTGTTGTATAAAAGAGTACCCGGATTGGCCTCGATCGTAATCTCCGCATCCGGCTCCAATGTAAAGTTTTCCTTTACGGCCTCCATGATCCGCCGGATCAGTTCCGGTTCCATAACCGTAGGGGTACCGCCGCCGATAAAAACCGTGGATACCGTAAGCTCACTGCAGAAGGCTCCTCTGGCCCGGATTTCTCTTACCAGCTGATCCACATAAGCCTCATGGTCTGCAGCCAGAGCCCGAAAGGAGAGAAAATCGCAGTAAAAACACTTTTTCACGCAAAACGGGATATGGATATACAGCTCAATGGTATTTTTATTTGCATTTATCATAGGGTGACTGTCTCGCTTTTTCTCTTACTCTTCATCCAGCTTCAGAACGCTCATAAACGCCTTCTGCGGAATCTCTACATTTCCGATCTGGCGCATCCGCTTTTTGCCTTCCTTCTGCTTTTCAAGAAGCTTTCTCTTTCGTGAAATATCGCCGCCGTAGCACTTTGCAAGCACGTCCTTACGGACTGCCTTTACCGTCTCTCTGGCAATTATCTTTCCACCGATGGCTGCCTGAATGGGGATTTCAAACAAGTGGCGCGGAATCTCCTCCTTTAATTTTTCGCACATCCTGCGTCCCTTTTCATAGGCCGAGGCAGAATGTACAATAAAGGAAAGAGCGTCCACTTCCTCTCTGTTTACCAGAATATCCAGCTTCACAAGCTCAGACCGTTCATAGCCCTTTAACTCATAATCAAAGGAGGCATATCCTCTGGACCGCGACTTTAAGGCATCGAAGAAGTCATAGATGATCTCATTTAAGGGAAGCTCGTATTTTAAAAGGGCACGGGTGGTTTCAATGTATTCCATTCCCAGATATACGCCCCGGCGCTCCTGGCACAAAGTCATAATGGAGCCCACATATTCGGTCGTTACCATGATCTCCGCGCTTACAATAGGCTCCTCCATGTATTCAATTTCACTGGGATCCGGCAGATTGGATGGATTGGTAAGCTCGATCATCTCACCATTCGTCTTATATACCCGGTATACTACGCCCGGAGCCGTTGTCACAAGATCCAGGTTATATTCCCTCTCTAAGCGCTCCTGAATGATTTCCAGATGAAGCAGGCCTAAAAAACCGCAGCGGAAGCCAAAGCCAAGAGCCACAGAGGTCTCCGGTTCATAGAAAAGCGAAGCATCATTTAACTGAAGCTTTTCAAGGGCGTCTCTTAAGTCATTGTATTTGGCACCGTCTGCAGGATAAAGTCCGCAGTAAACCATAGGCGTTACCTTTTTATAGCCCGGAAGGGGGCTTTCACAGGGACGGACGGCATCTGTAACCGTATCGCCCACACGGGTATCGCGGACATTTTTGATACTGGCGGTAATATAGCCTACCATTCCCGCGCTGAGCTCGTCGCAGATAATAAACTGGCCTGCGCCGAAGTATCCGACCTCTACTACCTCTTCCTCTGCCCCCGTGGCCATCATCCGCACACGGGTTCCCTTCTTTACCGTGCCTTCCATCACACGGCAGAAAATAATTACACCTTTGTAAGAATCATAAATAGAATCAAAGATCAGCGCCTGAAGGGGAGCATCGGGATCTCCCTTGGGAGACGGGATCTTGTGCACAATGGCCTCCAGAACATCTTCGATATTCAGTCCTGTTTTCGCGGAAATACGGGGCGCATCGTGAGCCTCCAGACCAATCACATCCTCTATCTCCGCCTCCACATGATCCGGGTCGGCGCTTGGAAGATCGATTTTATTGATAACCGGAAATACGTCCAGATCATGATCCAGAGCCAGATAGACATTTGCCAGCGTCTGAGCCTCAATGCCCTGGGACGCATCCACTACCAGGATGGCTCCGTCGCAGGCTGCCAGACTGCGGGAAACCTCATAATTAAAGTCTACATGTCCGGGAGTGTCGATCAGGTTAAAAATATATTCCTCCCCGTCCTTTGCCTTATATACGGTACGCACTGCCTGAGATTTGATGGTAATGCCTCTCTCCCGCTCCAGGTCCATGTTGTCCAGGATCTGCTCCTGCATCTCTCTGCTTGTTAAAAGCCCTGTTTTTTCAATAATACGGTCAGCCAGGGTGGACTTGCCGTGATCAATATGGGCGATGATACAAAAATTTCGTATTTTACTCTGGTCAATCGTTGCCATTCTTTATCCTCGTCTTCTTTCAAATTAAAATATATCTGCCATTATACCTTTTTTTCACTCCCCTTGCAACACCATATCCAAAAGTTGTGCCAGGGGCTCCATGGCGTTTTTTACCTCTTCAAATGTATTCGTCTGAGCCCCCGCTTCAATAAGAGCAGACTTAGGCCGCAGGTGGAGATTATAGCGCAGTCCCTTTAAATAGATCTTTCTGGCAAATCCTGGAAAATACGCCTGTGCTCCCAGCTGCATTTTCAGGCTGAATGCAAGGTTTTCTGCCAGATAAGGATTGGGAAGATAGGCAATTTTTCCCTCCGGCGTACGGCTGAGGCCGTTAAAAAACATGATCTGCGCCGTGGGCTTTCCATTGATGTCGGAAACCATGTGGAGATTTTCCGAAACGCCATCCCTGTGAAGATCCAGAACTACCTGAATGGAAGGATTCTGCTGCAGGATACGGTTTACGCCTTCCAGTGCATAATTATAGGCCTTACTCCGATCCAGAACGCCACTTTGCAGATCATAAACCGACGTGTCATGGTAAACCCGGTAGCCCTTCTGCGTCAAAAGTTCTGCCAGATAATCTCCCACTTCCACAATGGTCCGCCCCTGAGGGCCGGAATCCTTAAAGGCCTCCTGAGAATGGGTATGGTAAATAAGGATCTGCGGCCCTTCCCCTTCTTTATCTAATGTCACATCATGGCTTAAAAGTGCCGGACCGTTAAACAGATCGCGGCCTGCTGTGGTAGAGGTATGTACGCTGTAAAAATGCTTCATGAGAAAGTCAAAATCCTCCAGCTGCTGAAGCTGATAAAGTGTTCCTGTTACCGGCAGAGGAAGGCTTCCTGCCAGGGAAAGGGCAGAGCCTGAAACACTGGCTGCGGTTTCCTCTAACGCTTCCCCGAAGCTTTCTGCGGGGCTTTCCTCTAAGCCGTGAGCCATGCTCCCCTGCGAGGCCTTTTTTCTTTCTTCATGCTGCTTCTCCCCTGTTGTTTCATCTCCGTACCGGTCAAGATACTGGTGCTCCCTGTAAAATAAACGTGCCTGCATATGATTCCTGAAAACAGGGTCTGCATCTTCCCAGGCGATCTTTACAGCCTGATCCGTATTACTGCCGTCCTGCTCCGTTATGTTCCTGGAATTTTTCCCCGTCATCTCATAAGGCGCAGCCTGATGCCACAGAAGCGCTGCCAGTTCTTCCCCGGCCATCCGAACCTGCTGCTCCCAGGGAACCGCCGTAAGGACGGCTCTGCTGTTTTTTATCATATAGACGGCTCCCCATACGGTTCCCGCAGCCGCAAGGCCCATGAGACATATCCTCACCGGCCCTCTCCTTCCGTTCCTTTTCATCCCCATACCCGGTCCCGCCTGTCCTTTTTACACCTTGCCAAAGTGCTGTATCCTATGGTATGCCAAAACAAAGGAAAAAATGACAGCATCTGCCGCCGGAATCACAGCTCAAACACAGCCCGGTGAATACCTTCCGAAATGGTAAAACTTAGCTGCTGAACAGACTGGTCAATATCCGGCGGCGTCACATACATAGGCCCAAATTCCGGCTCCAGAAGCTCCCGGATCAGTTCATACTGCCCCTCTGTGTCCATCTGGCGTATCCACGATCCTGTGCCTTTTGCGCATTCATTTTCCTCCAAAACCGCAAGAAGGGCTGAAATCGTATCCTGCACAATGGCAGCCGCCCCCACCACTGTCGGCACTCCAATAGCGATCACCGGTACTCCCAGGCTCTCTTTTGTGAGACTGTGACGATGATTGCCTACTCCGGAGCCCGGATGGATTCCCGTATCTGTAAGCTGTATGGTTGTGCACAGGCGGCGGACGCTGCGTGCTGCCAATGCGTCAATGGCAATCACCAGATCAGGTGATGTCTCTCCTATGATCCCATGCAGAATCTGAGCCGTTTCCATCCCCGTCTGGGCCATAACGCCTGGAGCAATGGCGCAAAGGCATGGATAGGGCTGTTTCTTCTCTGTCCTGTCCGCAAGAAGATGACCGGTCACTCTGAGATTTCCCACGGTTCGGGGTCCTAAAGAATCCGGGGTTACGGATTGGTTTCCAAGGCCGACCACCAGCAGGGACGGATTTTCCTTTTTCTCCCATCCTGCCCGTTTCATCAGCTCATTCAACTGCATGGCCAGTTCATCCACCACTCTGCTGTGACAATCCTCATCCGGCGTCTGCAGCTCATCTGCTTCCAGCGTTAGATACGTTCCTTCCGGCTTTCCCATCGCTCTGGCTCCCTGAGCATTCAGTATTTTCACTTCTGTCATTCTGACCGCACCTTCTTTTCTGGTTCTTTCCTTTAATACAACCCCTGGGATCTCACCCCCATCACCTTCAAAACTTTCTTTATCTTCCAGAGCCAGATCTGTGCGTATCTGAAAGGAAAATGTGGCTGCAGCCTGCTTATTTTCGGAACTTCCCATTCCTGTGCCTCCTGTCTTTTTCTTCGATCCATTTGAATTTCCACATTTTGCAGTATTTCCAAAGGCCATCCACCCTCAGCTGCGGGTACGGCGCAAAAAGAGAAACTGCGATCCATCTTATTTTCCACTCATTTCAAAAAAATATTCCCTAAAACTTCAAAAAAACACCAAATTCCGCTTGACATTCCCAAAATCATTCGCTAAAATGTAATAGTATGTTTACATTGAACTGTCCGTGTCCAGGCTTTGATGGAAAACACAACGATTAAGAAGAGAAAACCGAACGGAGGTGTATTTCATTGGCTAACATTAAATCTGCAAAGAAGAGAATCTTAGTAAACGAGACTAAGGCTGCAAGAAACAAGGCAATCAGATCCAAGGTTAAGACTGCGATCAAGAAGGTAGAGGCTGCTGTTGCTGCTGGAGATAAGGCTGCTGCTCAGACTGCATTACAGGCTGCTATCACAGAGATCGACAAGGCCTGCACTAAGGGCGTATATCACAAGAACAATGCTGCCCGCAAGGTGTCCCGCGTGACCAAGGCTGTTAACACTCTGGCTTAATTTTATAGAGATATTTAAAATCCCTCCGGATTAACCCACCGGAGGGATTTTTTTGCTTACAGCTTCCTTTCATCATAACGTGCTCTTTCTCCGCCGATAAACTTAGGGCGTGTTCTGGCACAAACTACATGGGCGCCTCCAATTTCTCTGTTTAAAATCCGCACTGGAACTGCCACATCCTTTAAATGCATCCCGATCAGGGTATCTCCGATATCGATTCCCGCATGAGCTCGGATATGCTCCACTGCCGCCGGATGCTCCAGGGTATGATAAGCCGCCGTAGCAAAGGAGCCTCCTGCTTTTAGCTGAGGAACCACATTGACAGGCTCATATCCGTATTTTAACGCGGCCTCCTCCTCTAATATAAGCGCCCGGTTTAAATGCTCACAGCACTGGGCGGCCAGATAAATGCCCGCAGGTTTTAGCTCCTCATAAAGAGCTTCATAAACCGCCTGTCCGATTTCTCCGCTGGAATGAGAGCCAATCTTAAAGCTCCCGATTTCACTGGAGGAACAGCCCACAACCAGAATCTGCCCCTGCTTCAGATCTGCCTTTTCCATAAGCTCCCTCAAAACATCTTTTGTCTGTTTTCTAATCGCATCTAACTGAAGTTCTTCCATTCCATTTTCCTCCTTTAATACGTTTTTGCAATCAAAAGTTCTACTGCCAGACGGTCTGTCAGACGGCCTGTCTTTACGCTTTCCTCTGCATCCACACAAAGATTTACATAGGAAAGGATCTGTTCCCTTGAAAATGTCTTTGCCTGCAGCATGATTTTTCCTGCCACAAAGGGCTGAAGCTTCATCCTGGAAGCAATGGTACTCTTATCCATGCCCTGCCCCATCAGCTCCTTCACCTGCAGGATCTGGTTAAACTGCCTTGCGATCAGAAATAAAATCCGCATAGGCGGCTCCTTTAAGGTAAGCAGATCCTCATAAAGATCCATAGCATTTCGCGTCTGACGGTTGGCAATAGCCGTAATCATGTCAAAAATCTTGTTGCTCACCTGAGTGGTACAGATAGCCTCCACATCCTCCTCAGTGATCACATCACGGCCCAGGGTATAGCTGATCAGCTTTTCCAGCTCTGAGCTGATATTTTCCATATCATCCCCTGTTTTGCTTAAAAAAAACTCCATGGTGCGCCCGGTGATCTTTTTCCCATTTTTTGACAGGATGCCGGCAGCCCAACGGCCAAGCTGCGACGCATCCTGACGGCCAAGCTCCGCTGTATAACCGTATTTTTTCACGGCTTTAAAAAGCTTGCTGCGCTTATCCACCTCTGTTTCCACAAACACAAGACAGGTGGTATCGGGAATATGCTCCATATAAGCGCTCATTTCCTCTCCTCCTGCTCCGCCCTTAAACCAGCCGCTGTCCTCTATTAGCACCAGCCTGCGCTCTGCAAAAAAAGGCATGGTATCTGCAATGCCGATAATCTCATTTATATCCATTCCCTTTCCCTCGTAATGGTTAAAGTTCATGGTATCTCCAGCTGTCACTGCATCCTTTAAACGGTTCTTATAGCTCATTTTCAAAAATGCCTCTTCACCAAACAGAAGGTAGGCCTTTTTAAATGAACCGTCCTTTATATCCTGGTTTAATATCTGCATACGCTGTCTGTCACTCCCTGCCCTGGCGTTTTGCTCTATTATACCATGTCTTCCCCCTCTTGACAAATAGACTGTAGGGCGTATAATTATTTTTCTGAACAGTTCTTTTTAAAACCTTTTTATTTAGAACCTTTTATTATGTAAAAGGAGGATCCAATGACCTCAAACACTGATTTTCTTTTAGGTATCCGGGCTGCCATGAAGTTTCAGGACAGCCTGCTAAAACAGCTCTCTGAAACCTATGGACTGACTCTGATCGAGGCAAATGTCATCACATTTCTCCACAATAATCCGGGGAAAGATACTGCGGCCGACATCACGGAGCTTCGGATGCTCTCAAAAGGAAATGTCTCCCAGGCTGTGGAAAGCCTGATACAGAAAGGGCTCTTAAAGAGAATCCCGGATCTCCATGACAGACGCCGGATCCACCTGGCTCTGCTGCCCGCCTCACACTCCATTACTGCTGATGTAGATACGCTTATGGATGAATACAGAGGATATCTGTTTCAGGGATTTTCCAAAGAAGAGTTTGCCTGCTACCAGATTCTTTCAAAACGGCTCATGGAAAACGCAAAAAATGCTATGAAAGGCAGGAGTACACATGAATGACAACAAAGATTTTCTGGCAAAAGAGCCTGTGGGAAAGCTTCTTTTAAAGCTGGCTCTTCCTACTGTTACTGCTCAGATCATCAACATGCTTTACAACATCATAGACCGCATTTACATAGGACACATTCCTGAAAACGGCGCTCTGGCCCTTACAGGAGTAGGTGTCTGCATGCCCCTTATTATGATCGTGTCCGCATTCGCTGCTCTGGTTGGAAACGGCGGCGCTCCCAGAGCCTCGATCTTTATGGGACAGGGCGATAAACAGGCGGCTGAAAAAACACTGGGCAACTGCTTTACCGTTCAGCTGATTATCTCCACTGTTCTTACCGCTGTTCTTTTAATGTGGAACCGTGAATTTCTTCTGGCTTTCGGCGCCAGTGAAAATACCGTAGAATACGGCGTAGCCTATATGAATATCTACGCTCTGGGAACTATTTTCGTACAGCTCACACTGGGTATGAATGCATTTATCACAGCCCAGGGCTTTGCAAAAACAGGCATGCTCTCCGTTATGATCGGTGCGGCAGCAAATATTATCCTGGATCCGATTTTCATTTTTGTATTTGGAATGGGAGTACGCGGCGCGGCTCTGGCAACTATCTTATCACAGGCATTATCCTGTACCTGGGTGCTGGCCTTCCTCTTCGGAAAAAAGACCTTCTTAAAGATCAAAGCTTCCAATTTAAAGCTTACCCGTTCCATTATCATGCCAAGCCTTGCGCTGGGACTGTCCACCTTTATCATGCAGTCCAGTGAAAGCGTAATCTCCGTATGCTTTAACTCCTCCCTGTTAAAGTACGGCGGCGACATCGCAGTCGGCGCTATGACCATCTTAACCAGCGTCATGCAGTTTGCCATGCTGCCCTTACAGGGCCTGGGCCAGGGCGCACAGCCCATCATCAGCTACAACTACGGCGCAAAGCTCACTGGGCGCGTACGCTCAGCCTATAAGCTGCTTCTCGCCTTGAGCTTATCCTATGCATCCCTGCTGTGGCTGGGCGTCATGCTTGCTCCTCAGGCATTTGCCGCCATGTTCACCTCAGACCCGGCTCTGATCGACTTTACCAAGCATGCACTGCGGATCTATATGGCCTGTATGTTCCTCTTCGGCATCCAGATGGCCTGCCAGATGACCTTCACTGCTATCGGCAATGCAAAGGCTTCCATCCTGGTCGCAGTTATGCGTAAGTTCATCCTGCTGCTGCCTCTGATCTATCTGGTTCCTAAGTTTATGCCTTCCGATCCGACTACTGCCGTATATCTGGCAGAGCCGATCGCTGATTTCTTTGCAGTCAGCTTCACTGCTGTGCTGTTCTTCTTCCAGTTTAAGAAGGCGCTCAGAGCATTGGAAGAGTAATCACTGCGGAATGTTTGGTATTTTCTCTATCTGAATTTTATAAAAGAGAGCACTGCTCAATCACCTGAATCTGATGATTTTGCAGTGCTCTCTTCGTCTTTCAATTTCTCCTGGGTTTCCGCATTTTGCAGTATGCTGCCATCAGCAGATAAGGGATACACGTTTTCCCTTATCCACTGATTGATGGAAGCCAAGGTGCAGGATACAATACAGCGTAAAAAACTCAAACAATTTCTCTGTTGTCTTTCAGATATTTCAGAAATCCCTTGCAGCCTTCCATTATATCTAAATACGTTTCATCAAAATTACCCGTATACCACGGATCTGCAATATCTCTTCCTGAACCTGCAAAGGAAAGGAGCTTGTATATCTTTCCCTTTGGATCTCCTTTTAACATCCGGTTGAGATTGCGTATATTTGCTGTGTCCATACCTATGATATAATCAAATTTATCATAATCTGCTGTTTGGATCTGCTTTGCCCTGTGGGGGACTAACGGAATCCCAACCTCTTTTAGTTTGTTTACCGTTCCCCAATGAACCGGATTTCCTATTTCCTCTGTGCTGGTCGCAGCTGAGTCGATCAGAAATCGATCTGCCAAACCGGCTTCCTTAACCATGTGGGTGAAGACACTCTCACACATGGGGGAGCGGCAGATGTTGCCGTGGCACACAAAAAGTATTTTTATCATCTTTTTATAACTCCTCATAAGTCCTGTATTTCTTCTCAAATGCTTGATATTACAGGATTTTTCGCACTTTTCGTGCAGCCTGAGCTTCCATCTGTTTTGAAGATATCTTCTCGAATCTTCTCAGGATTTCTCATGTTTTTTCCTGCAATATTGGTAAAGGCGTTGGTAAAGAAAGCCGCTTTACCAACGGGCAATTTTAAGCGTTCGCCACACGCAGCAGTTCATCTTTGGCGTCATCGAACTTCACATGGGTGTAGGTATTCAGCGTTACGCTGATGTCTGCATGACCCATGATGTACTGCAATGTCTTGGGGTTCATCCCGGATTTTGCCATATTGGAACAGAAGGTGTGTCTGCACACATGAGGGGTTACTTTCGGCATCTGGATGCGGTAAATCTTGTTATACTTCTGGACAATATGCTCCATGTACTTCTCCCAATGAAGCGCTACCATGGGCATATCGTTCTTGTCCAGAAACAGAAAACCAACGTATCCATCAACCATGGGTTCCGTTTTGGGGACCGCGCGGTTGGCAATGATCCGACGGAAACAGGATGCTACCTCTTCGGTCATCGGAACATAGCGGATGCCGCTTTCTGTCTTTGGCTGCTGGATCACATACTCCATCTGTGATGTTCTCTGCAACTGATGATCCACCTTGATACGCATTTCCTCAAACTCGACATCCTGGATCGTAAGTCCACAGAATTCCGAAATACGAAGCCCTGTGTGAAAGAGTATATAGATCCCATCGTAGTATCTGCTGAAATGCTTGTCCTCTTTGATAAACTTCAGAAGATCCCTTTCCTGTTTCCGGCTGATGGCTTCTCTCGTCACAGAGTCATTGACGACTACCGATGCCAACTCAAAACCAAACGGATTCTTGCGGATTAGACCATCATCCACCGCCATCTGGAATGCCGGTCTGAGAACACCTCGAATCGAATGAATCGAGCTATACCCTCGACCATCCACCTTCTGAAGCTTGATGAGCCATGCTTTAGCATCCGACAAGCGCACCTTGTCAATGCGCTGCCTGCCGAACGGCTCTTTTTTCAAGATGTTGATCACCGTCTTGTAGCCTGCGACCGTATTATGGCGAACGCCGGTTTTCAGGGACACATACTTTTCCACCAGTTCCAAAACCGTGAGCTTTCCACCGTTGGTTACGATGTGATCGAACAGATCAGCTTCAATCTGCTTTTCCTTTTCTCTCAGGGAAGGCTCTCGCTTTTTCCCCTTGGGCATAGGATCATTTTTATCCAGCCGCCAGCTGTACACATTTTGCTCTTTGCCATCCTCGTCCAGATAGCGAAACCGATACCTCCCATCCTTGCGCTGATACTCGCCTTCTCGCAAAATCCGATTTCGATTGTCTCGCCTTTTTTCACTCATTGAAATCTCTCCTCTAAAAGAATGGAGAGCCAGACTTGCACTCTTATCATAGCACAAGTTTGACTCTCCGTATAGCTTTGCCATGAAAGAATGGCGATCTGTCATCGACTTTTTGAAAGGCTATTTATACAGCAGTGGCCTGATCCAGATACCTCTCAAATTTCTCCCGTTTGATCAAAGCACGGTTTCCATTCATCACATAAAAATCCTCGTTGGGATGCTCATCAATCAGCATCCGCAGCTTCCCCTCTCCGATATGATAATATCCGGCGGCTTCCTCAATCGTCAGGGTATAGCGCCGCCAGACCGGAATATCCAAACACTTCTTACTGCAAGTCATTGTCTTTTCATTCCCCATAGGCTACCTCCATAGATCAGAAAGGCCAGACAAAGGGCATCGGCAACGAAGTCCGGCAACGGACTCCGAAAAAACCTGTAACCTGTCGTCTGGCCATCGTTTCTTACTTTTCAAATTTTCTTGTGAAATCTCGTTGTTTTCGTTGTCAGAGAACCGATACCCCCTAAAAAGCCTTGCTTTATGGGCATTTACCGTATCCACACCTCCATTTTTGCGGCAACAAAGTCAGCAATCAGCCGACAACCAACTGGACAACAAGCACCGTAAATCAGGCAATCCACTCCTTTGGCAGCTCCAATTGACGAACTTCTTCCTCGCTCAGCTCCACAAACCCACCTTCGTTGTCGGGCAGTTCGTTGCCGGAACTCTCCCGTTCCCAGCCACGCTGCCGCCCGTATCCAGCAAACATCCGGGGATTGGAGAAAGGCTTCCAGCCTACCACAACTGTGTTCATGATCTCATTGATGTTGTGCAGTTGCCAACGCTTCGGCTCCTCAAAGGCGTGTCCCAATGCTTCCTTGAACAGCTGCTTGGAGCAGACCATATTGCCGGTGTAGTGTTCCAGAAAGCCCTGAATCTGCCCGGCCTCGGTGTCCTCTGGCATGAAGTCCTTTTGAACTTCCACCAGCTGCTTCTGAATCGCCTTTGAAAACTTCATGGAATACTCGCCGCTACGGTAAATGGTCATAGCCTCCGCCCATACCTGCAACAGATATTCTCTGGAAGCGGTTTCGTTCTCCAAAATATGAACTTCCGCTTTCTCCGGGTAAATCATCACCGGCAGGAACCGGCGGTTTCCGGCCCGGTCAAGGGGCAGGAAGTCCAGCGTGTTGGACGAACCGCCGAACACACACTGCCGCAGACGATCTTTGGGCTGGGTCTCATAGGGCGTGCGGTAGGTTTCCTTTTGGCGGCTAATAAAGGAGCGGATCTCCTCGATGCTCTTGGCGTTACTGGTGGCCAGCATCTCCGACATCTCGATGATCCAATGGCCTTGCAGCTTGGCAAATACCTTGTCGTCGTCCAACTTTTTCAGGTCATCAGAGAACCACTCATCCTGTATAGCCAGGAAGCGAAAGAAGGTAGACTTTCCGGCTCCCTGGCCGCCCACCAGACAGAGCAGCTCCTCATACTTGGAACCTGGATGGAACACCCGGCGGATGGCTCCCAGCAGGAAGTGCTTGAGCATTTCTTCCACATAATCGCTCTCGTCTGCCCCCAGAAAATGGTGAAGGCAGGAGCATATCCGAGGTATACCGTCCCAAATCAGACTGTTCAGCACATCTTGAATAGGGTGATAGCAGTTTTCGTTTGCCACGATGGAGAGCGCCGCCATCAGCTTCTTTTCACTGGTCAAACCGTAGTTCTGTTCAAAGTAAAGGAGCAGATATTTGACATCGGTATCGGTTAAGGCGCTGGTGCTTCTGCGCCAGCCCAGATCTCGCGCAATGTCCACACGGTCGGTCAGCAGATTTAGCCGGATTGCGCCCCGCAAAAGCGGATCTTGGCAAAATACTGTGCGGCAATTTCCAATGGTGTTAGCCGGTTGTCCTTTTTCTGTCGTGGAAAGGCTTTCCCGCACTTCATCAACGGTCAATTCTTTACTTTCAGCCTGCCGGGTAGCAGGCACGAAACTCTGAGTTTCGCTGTTCAATGTTTCTCACCTCCTCAAGAAAAAAGCACCTGATTTGTTCGCAAAATCAGATGCCTTAAAGCTCCATATCCTGTTTTTTCTGCTGCTTTTTCCGGTTAGATTCTCTCTGTGCGCTATCCTGCTTGGCTTTTTTTAGGAAAGCAAGAATAGATTCCTTGGCCTTTTCCTGAATCTGCTGTTTACCAGCCTGCTTGACCTCCGGCTGCATCAGCTTCTTCTGGATTTTTGACAGGGCTGACTGCATGGCGCTTTTAATTTTTGAGATGACCCCATCCAACCGGGCGGCGGCATACTCACGCTCTTTTTGCGGAGCTTTCCGTTCCGGCGAGAGAACCCAGTCTCTCGTTTCTTCCACCAACCGGAGATCCTCTTTGTGGGTTTCCTGCCGGACAGTATCGGTGACAACCTCCACCGCCTTGTCATAGGCAATATCCGAAACCTCCTCCACCAGTGTTTCCACATCTTCAATTTTTAGGGTCAGCTCCTCCAGCTTCTGTTCCTGAGCGGCCAGCTGCTCCTTTTGCTTCATCAGAATGTAGTCCTGCTTCTCCAAATACGCCCGCCCACCATAGGACGGCTCCTGCTCCAGATGCACTCCATGCTTGCGGCTGATGTCAAAGAGCAGCGTCCGGCATACTGCATCAAAGGTTTGTTTTCGATTGTTGTGTTTGCCCTTGGGCTTACTCGGATCAGGTAATTCAAAGCCCAGTTCCTCCAGCGCCTTTTCCTGTTGGGGACACAGCTCTCCATACCGGTTTTTACAGTCAAACACATGGCGTTCATGGATGTGGGGCGTGCCCTCATCCAGATGCAGCGCCCAGTCCAGAATGTGGATATGAGAACCAAAGCACCGTTCAAACTCCTCGTAAAATTCGCTGACAATGAGTGCCAGGGTACCCGGTGGAACGGATTCTTCCATGGTGCCAATCTGGTAGATGCTTTCCTCCGGGCAGGTCTTGTTGTTTTTCAAAAGACCTTCCACCGTGCGGTTGCGCTCAGTGTGTCGTGTTTTCTCGTTCCGGGCGTTCTGGGCATCCACATGGTCGGAATAATGCTCGTAGTAATACATCCGCTCAATTTCTTCAAAGCTGAAATCCGGCTGTTCCGGGTTCTCCCGAAGTTCCGAGGTAGTGAAGCCACGGTAGCAGTCCCAGTACACATTTTTCTTGGCTCGCTGGGCATCAATGTGTTCGCTGTTCTGCACATCAAACCGGCGGTCATTGTGCCGAGGATTATAGGTGCCA
>ERZ836760.430-NODE-430-length-64197-cov-104.057638_pt1 | contig 64197 bp, 56 predicted proteins | sample MGYA00519941_ERZ836760 | MGnify/ENA primary metagenome ERZ836760 (study PRJEB31850, sample SAMEA3708807) | human gut metagenome | biome: human gut; feature: human-associated habitat; material: faeces | place: China | collected 2014 ... | reverse complement strand
GGGTGCCGCCGTCCGGGGTGTTGACGTTGTTGGCAAAGCTCAGCAGCAGCTCGTTGTAGCTGGAATTGTACTGCAGTGCGATCTCTGCCATGCCGCGGTCGGTCTGGCCCTTGAGGTAGATCACATTGGGGTGCAGCACGTCCAGCTTGCGCTTCTCACCCAGATAGGTGACAAAGCTCTTGATGCCGCCCTCGTAGCACATGACCTCGGTGCGGTAGCAGGGTTCGCCCTCCTTGCCGTCCTCCAGCACGGGAGTGTACATCTCGCGCTCGTCGGTCAGGGTGATCTTGACACCGGCGTTCAGGAAGCTTTCCTCCCGCAGGCGCTTTTCCAGCGTGTCGAAGTCGTACACGGTGGTATCCCGGAACATCTCCGGGTCCGGCTTGAAGGTGACCCGGGTGCCGGTGACGCCATCGGCTACGGTGCCGATGCACTTGAGCGGGCCGTCCGGGTCGCCGCGGCGGAAGGTCTGCTCGTACTCGTGGCCGTCGCGGCGCACGTTGACGGTGAGCCACTCGGAGCAGGCGTTGACCACCGAAGCGCCCACGCCGTGCAGGCCGCCGGCCACCTTGTAGCCGGAGTTTTCTCCGCCGAACTTGCCGCCGGCGTGCAGGATGGTGTAAACGACGGTGACGGCGGGCAGGCCGGTGTCGGCCTGAATGTCCACAGGGATGCCGCGGCCGTTATCCGTGACCTGAATGATGTTGTCTTTCAGGATCTTGACCTCGATGTGGTCGCAGTAGCCGGCCAGTGCTTCATCGATGGCGTTGTCCACGATCTCGTAGACCAGATGATGCAGGCCGCGCTCGCCGGTGGAACCGATATACATGCCCGGGCGCTTGCGCACCGCCTCCAGACCCTTCAGGACCTGGATCTCGCTGGCATTATACTCATGGTCGGTAGCGGTTTCGGCATTTGTGCTGGTAATGATTTCTTCTGCCATTTCCTTTCTCCCTTTTGTTCAATGTTTGCATTTTTGTTCGATCTATCGTAAAAGCAGAGCATATTCTCCGCCTGTTGGCTGGTTTACTCGATCATTTTTTCGGCTCTGCGCCGCATGGCAGCAGGCGACAGCTCCGAAAGATACACCGTGTCCACCACGGCCCCGTCTGCCAGAACATAGCTCTGGGGCAGCTCGTCCGAAAGGCTCACCACCGCGCCGTTCTTCTGGGCGTAGTTCAGAAACTCCCGGCCCCGGGGGGTGATGGTGGTGGTTTCCAGATTGAAGATGCCGATAATGTCCCGGTCATTCAGCACGTAGTCACGGCCCAGATGAATATACATACAGTATTTTCCTCATTCTGGCAGTTCATGCATAAAACGCCGTTTATTCACCGGCAGCTGCATGTACTTTTGCATCATTTCTTCATGCTTTGCTCAGCACACCGCCGTTCATGCGGTACACTTCGCCGTCCGTTTTCAGGAACGCGGTATCATCGCAGCTGGTCACGAATGTCTGCTTTTCCTTCATGCGGGTGAGCAGATACTGCTTGCGGCCCTCGTCCAGCTCGCTGAGCACATCGTCCAGCAGGAGCACCGGGTGCTCTCCGGTGATCCGGGCAGCGGCAGCCGCTTCGGCCATTTTCAGGCTCAGCACCACGCTGCGCTGCTGTCCCTGACTTGCAAACACCTTTGCGGGCTGGTCGTCCAGCAGCAGCTCAACGTCCTCGCGGTGGATGCCGCACAGGCTCTGCCCGGCGCGCAGCTCTTCGTTCTGGCGCTGCTTCAAAAGTGTGGACAGCCCGCCCGGCTCAAACTGGGCGGCATAGCGCACCGCCATGCGCTCTGCCCCGTGGGAAAGCTCGGCATAGTTGGCGCAGGCCAGCGGTGTGAGCAGGGCCAGATACTCCCGCCGCCGCTTCTGGATGGCCTCGCCCTGCGCTGCAAGCTCCACGTTCAGCACTTCCAGCAGGGCGCATTTTTCTGCCCACGGGCGCTCCGTGCCGCCTGCGGAATGACGCAGAAGCGCATTTTTCTGCTGCAATGCCCGCACATAGCGACGGTAGGTGGCAAGGTAGCCGGGGTACAGCTGGCACAGCGCCGCGTCCAGAAACCGCCGCCGCCCTTCCGGTGCACCTTTTACAAGGCTCAGGTGCCCGGGGTCGAACACCACAGCCGGAAAGCTGCCCGCAAGGCCCGCCGCCCGCTTGGGCGGAGAGCCGTTGACCGATGCATACCGGCCGGGGCGCTGTGCATCCGGCGTGCCCACCGTAATGCGCACATTTGCCGGTTCGTCCGGTTCCTGATCCTCCTGCCGGGTGCGCTGGGTGACGGCCTCCAGTACCGCGAATGTTTCTCCGCGGCGCACAAGCTCGGCATCCTTGCCGCCCCGGAAGCTTTTGCCGCCGGTCAGCAGCCAGATGGCCTCCAGCAGGTTCGTTTTGCCCTGACCGTTGTTGCCGCAGATCACGGTCAGCTCCCGGCCCGGTTCCAGCTGCGCTGCCGCAATATTGCGGTAATTCGCAACTTCCAGTGAAAGCAGACGCATTACTGGCCCTGACCCACTTCCACGGTCTGGCCGTCCAGCTCGATCACATCACCGGCACGGCACTTCTTGCCGCGCATGGTGCACACCTCGCCGTTCACCTTCACGGCACCGCCCTGCACCAGCTCCTTGGCTTCGCCGCCGGTCTCGCACAGGCCTGCATATTTCAGCAGGGCATCCAGCTTGATAAATTCCGTATGGATGAGAATTTTCTGCATAATTTCGCCCTCTTAATCGTTCTTGAAGCGCACCGGCAGCACCAGATACAAAAAGTCGTTGCCCTCGGCAGGCAGCACCTTGACCGGGCTCAGAGGGCCGCTGATCTCCATGCGGACCTTCTCGGTGCGGGCGTTGCGCAGCGCATCCAGCAGATAGCGGTTGTTGAAGCCGATCTCCACTTCGTCGCCCTCGCAGTCGGCGTTGAACTCGTCCACCACGCGGCCAAGGTTGGTCTGGCAGCGCACCACGACTCTACCCTCTGTAAAGGAGATGCGGAGAGGATTTTTTAAACGCTCTGTAATAATCAGCGAAGCACGCTCGATGGTCTCGATGAATTCCTTGGTGTCGATGGTCACGCGGGTGCGGCTGTCGGCGGGGATCACGTTGCGGTAGTTGAGGAACTCGCCCTCGATCAGACGGCTCATGATGGTGTAGCCGCCGGCCATAAAGACCACATAGCGGCGGTTGGCGCTGATATGCACCGGCTCTTCGTCGTCGTTGGGCAGCAGGTGGGCGACCTCGGTCATGGTTTTGCTGGGCACGATGATGCGGATATCCTTTACCGCCGTCACCGGGCGTTCCACGATGGCCAGACGGTAGCCGTCCAGTGCCACCACAGTCAGTTTGTCAGGCAGGATCTCGAACAGCTCACCGGTGTGGGCGGGCTTTTTCTCGTCCTGACTGACAGCATATAACGTACGATCGATCATATCTTTCAGCACGCCGGTCTTGATGGTCAGGGTCTCTTCCGCTCCGGTATTGGGCAGCTCGGGGAAATCGTTGGCCGGCATGGACTGGATCTCGAACTGGACCACACCGCTCTGGATGGTGGTCTTGCCGTTCTCGGCAGAGAGGATGCTGACCTGACCGGCGGGCATTCGGCTGATCATGCTGCTGAGCAGCTTTGCATTCAGCACCACCTCGCCGGCTTCCTTGACATTGGCTTCGATGGTGGTCACGATGCCCATTTCCAGATCGTAGCCGGTGAGGTTGAGCTGGAAGCCTTCGGCTTTCAGCAGGATGCCTTCCAGCACAGGGATGGCAGAACGCATGGTGACGGCTTTGGACACACCATCGATGGCTGCGCTCAGCAGAACTTTATCACATACGATGTTCAAACTGAATTCTCTCCTTTGTTTTTCGTTTCTGATGTTGTTTTGTGTTTGAAAACAGTTTCAGAACCGGTCTATCTTATTGAACTTGTTGTAGTAACCGTAGTAGGGGGTGGGGAACTTGTGGAAAACCCCGAAAAGCCTTGTCGGAATGCGGGGGTTTTGGTTTCCACGGGGTTGTGAATGTGTTGTGAATGGATCGTGGAAAGGTTGGGATAGGTCTTTCTTTCCACAGACCATGTGGAGAACGGAGGTTGAATGTTGAAAACTCTGTGGAAAGTGTGGAAAGGTTTGCGTTTTTACCACAAGATATAGGTTCTTTTTCCCCGTTTTGTTCCGTTTTCTCCCCATATTTTGGGGTTTCACCCATAAATGAGTACGACTTTTGCACGATTTCTGCGGTCAGGCCTTCACGTTCTTGATGATGTCGCTCACGGTCTCGCGCAGGTGCTGGTCGTTCTTCATGTCACGCTCCATGGTCTTGAGGGAGTAGACGATGGTGGAGTGGTCACGGCCGGAGAATTCACGGCCGATCTCTTCCATGCTCATGCCGGTGACCTCGCGCAGGATGTAGATGGCCACACGGCGGGCAGAGGCAACGTTGGCGTTGCGCTTGGTGCCGCGGATATCGGCAGGGGAGACGTTGAAGGTGCGGGACACCTCGCCGATGATCTTCTCGATGGTCACGGGCACCGGCTGGGTCTCGTTGAGGATGTCCTTGATGGCATTCTGGGCCACACTGATGACCGGCTGGATGCCCTCCAGCATGTAGTAGGCGTTCAGTTTTTTTACAGCGCCTTCCAGCTGGCGGATGTTGTTCTTCAGGTGGTTGGCAATGAACTCGGCCACATCCTCGGGCAGGTCCAGATGCAAAAGCTCTGCCTTGCGCTTGACGATGGCCACGCGGGTCTCAAAATCCGGCGGCTGCACATCGGCGGTCAGGCCCCACTCAAAGCGGGTGCGCAGACGCTCTTCCAGACTTTTGATCTCCTTGGCCGGGCGGTCGGAGGCAATGACGATCTGCTTGTGGGCATCGTGCAGGGAGTTGAAGGTGTGGAAGAACTCCTCCTGCGTGGACTCCTTGCCGGCGATGAACTGGATATCGTCTACCAGCAGCAGGTCTGCCACGCGGTACTTCATGCGGAAGTCCTCGGTGCTGCCGGCGCGGATGGCGGCGATCAGCTCATTGGTGAACTGCTCGCAGGTAACGTACATGATGACGAAATCGGGGTGGGTGCGCTTGATCTCGGTCTGGATGGCCGTGAGCAGATGGGTCTTGCCAAGGCCGGAGCCGCCGTAGATGAACAGCGGGTTGTATGCGCCGGAAGGATTGGCCGCAACCGCCTGTGCAGCAGCAAACGCAAACTGGTTGGAGGGGCCTTTGATGAAGTTTTCAAATGTGAACTCGTAGTTGCCCTGCGGGGAGGCGGGGTTCGCCTCGTACTGCTGGGCCAGCACCACCTCGTGGGGCGGCGTGCTGGGCACCACCAGCGTGATGTCCACGTCGAAGCCCAGCACGGTCTTGAAGGCTTCCTTGAGCAGGCCAAGGTAGCGGTCCGTCACGATCTTGCAGATGAAGTCGTTGCGCACCGAAAGGGTGATGTGGCTGGAATCCTCAAAGCTGATCGGCTCCAGTCCGTCGATATAGAGATTATAGGTCGGCTCGGCCATCTGCGTTTTGCAGTACGCCTGGGCGGCCTCTAAAACGTCCTTAAAAGAATCCATAAAACATCCACTCCGTTAAAGTTTTCAACAATGCTGCTGATACTAGGTTAGTATACCACAAAAAACGCTGTGCGTCCATATTTCTATAATGTAATTTATAATACATAAGAAAAGCCCCTGCACGGCCGTTGTGGCATGGTCAAAACAGGGCCACAATATCTTGTGGCAAAAGAGTTTTCCACGGCAGAATGGTGAAAAAGTTGAAAATCTTTTCACAAAAAAGTTTGAAGGAAAGCGAAAAAAATGCTTGACAGAACGCCATACTATGCGATATACTGTTGAATTGCAAGCCTGTCCCCAATCTGGGACCACATCAGACCCCATACCGGGGATAAGTTTTTACGGAGGATACAACCATGAAGAGAACTTTTCAGCCCAAGAAGCGTCAGCGCAAGGAAGTTCATGGCTTTCTGACCCGCATGAGCACCAAGAACGGCCGTAAGGTCATCAATGCTCGCCGTGCAAAGGGCCGCAAGAGCCTGACTGTCTGATCCGGCCTTTTATGACGGGATCCGGCGCAGAAATGAATATGCGCACAAAAGACCGCTGATATTGGATTAGCGGTCTTATTTTTTTTTTGAAAATTGAAAGAATTTTCGTAAAAATGCCCGCATGGGCTTTCAAAGTCGAAAAATTTTTGATATACTGGCTGAAGAATGCACTCTTCGGGGCGTGTTCTCAGCCACAGAAAGGAGGCGCGGAATCATGCGCTATCGTCCCATCCGCCGCAACAGCGAGTTTGGCAGAGTGTATGCCCGCGGCAAATCCTATGTGAATCCCGGTCTTGTGATGTATGTGCTCAAGACCCGCAGCAAAAAGACCCGCGTGGGTCTGACCGCCACCAAAAAGATCGGCCACGCCGTGCAGCGCAACCGCGCCCGCCGCGTGATGAAGGCGGCCATCGACGAGCATCTGGACTACAACATCGGCGGCTATGATCTGATCTTTGTAGCCCGCGGTATGACCCCGCGGCTGAAGAGCTGGCAGCTGAGCAGCGTTGTGGCAAAGCTGTTTGCACAGGCCGGTCTGCCGGATAAGGCCAAACGGCCGGATGCGCCGCCCCCTGCCACCGTGCCCCCGGCACACAGGGCACAGGCGGAAAAGCCGAACGCATGAACCGCCTGCAGTACATCTGCCGCCGCGCGCTGTGCGTGCCCATCCGGGCCTACCAGTATGTTTTAAGCCCGTGGATCGGCCGCAGCTGCCGTTTTACGCCCAGCTGCAGCAACTACACCATGCAGGCCATCATGACCCATGGGTGCGTAAAGGGCATCCTGCTGGGGGCATGGCGCATCGCCCGGTGCAATCCCTTCGGCAAATGGGGCTTTGACCCGGTGCCGGAGCCGGGCCGCTGGCAGAACCCTGCCCGCCGACTGCAGCCCGCAAAGCTGTTTTCCACACGGCACAAGCAAAAGGTGGAAAAGTAAATATGCTTCTTGTGACGCGGTGCACTGTGGGCAGCGTGTCCTACGATAAAAAATAACAAGTCCCGTGCCACAGACGGGGCAGAATGGACAAAGGTATGAACTTCTTTTACATCCTGAGCGGTCCTCTCGGCTATGTCATGGAGTGGATCTACAAGCTGCTCCCGAGCTACGGCTGGGACATCATCATCTTCACGCTGCTCATCAACATCGTCAAGATCCCTCTGCAGCTGAGCCAGCAGAAGAGCATGGCTAAAATGTCGGCCTTCCAGCCCATGATGATGGAGATCCAGACCAAGTACAAGGACAAGCCCGAAAAGCAGCAGGAAGAAATGCTCAAGCTGCAGCAGGACTACGGCTATAACCCCACCGCAGGCTGCGTGCCCATGCTGTTGAACTTCCTTGTCATGTTCGGCGTTATCGGTGTCGTGTACAATCCGCTGGAGCGCATCTTCCACATCAGCGCTGCGGCTCTGACCGCCGCCGGTGAGGCCCTGACCGCCTCCGGCGTCGCCTTTACCGCCATCACCCGCGATACCAATATCATCGCACAGGTGGTTGCTGGCAACGGCGGTGTGCTGGGCTGCTTCAGCGCCGAGCAGATCGCTACCATTACCGAGTTCAGCCAGCACATGAACTTCCTCGGCATCGACCTGACCCGCATCCCCAAGCTGGGCCTTTCTCTGGACATCGTGCTGCCGCTGCTGTCGGTCATCACCATGCTCCTGTCCACCCACATCAGCATGAAGGCCAGCGGCCAGCAGATGCAGGGCAGCATGAAGCTGACCATGTATATGATGCCGCTGATGTACCTGTTCTTCTGCTTCACCTATCCTCTGGCATTCTCTCTGTACTACGTCATTTCCAACATCGTGATGACCGTGCAGACTCAGGTCATGCGCAAGGTGTACGACCCCGAGAAGATGCGCAAGGAGATCGAAGCGCAGATCGCAGAAAAGAAAAAGCAGGAAAAACGCGGTGTGAAGAACACTACCGTCAAGGTCACCGATCCCAAGACCGGCAAGACCACGGAAAAGAACCTTTCTGCCAGCGAGATGAACAAGCACCGTCTGGAGTATGCCCGCCGGCTGGACGAGGAGCGCTACAAGGACGAGCGTACCGTGCCGCTGAGCGAGCTGAACAAGCAGGATAAAGAATAAGAGGAGGATGAACGGTTATGATCCGTAAGCAGGAAGCGACCGGCAAAACGGTCGATGAAGCCCGCGCAAAAGCCTGCGCTCTGCTGGGCGTGCAGGCCGATGATCTGAATGTCAGCTGCGAAGTGCTGGAAATGCCCCAGAAGACTGGTTTTCTGGGCCTGAAGCTCACCCCCGCTAAGGTGTGCGTGAGCGTGGAGGAGCCGGACGCTCCGGCTGCAGCACCCGCTGAGCCTGTTGTTGAGAAAAAGACTCCCGTGCAGGAGGCTGTCAAGGCCGCTCCCGTGGCAGAGGAGCCTGCCGCTGCGGCAGCACAGCCGGAAGCAAAGGCCGAAGAGCCTGCTGCCCCCGCTGCAGAAGCTGCTGCAGAGCAGCCCGCTGCCGAGGAAGAGGAGCCGGAAGTCCCCATCGTGATCGAAGAGAACGCTAAGGTCAAGGCTGCTGTGGACTACCTGCGTGAGGTCATTGCCCTGATGGGCGTGGAGAATGTCACCTTCAGCGCTGTGCAGAAGGGCGAAGCTACCATCATCCGTCTGGACGGTGAAAAGCTGGGTGCCCTCATCGGCCGCCGCGGCGAGACCATGGAGAGCCTTTCCTATCTGGCAAGCCTTGTGGCAAACCGTCTGGAGGGCGATTACATCAAGCTGGGTCTGGATGTGGCCGGCTACCGCGATAAGCGCGAGAGCGACCTGACCGCACTGGCACAGCGCATTGGTGCCAAGGTGCGCAAGACCGGCCGCAGCTTTGCCATGGAGCCCATGAACCCCTACGAGCGCCGCATCATCCACTCTGCCATCAGCAAGATGGAGGGCGTGCGCAGCGAGAGCAAGGGCGAAGGCCGTGACCGCCGTGTGGTCATCTACTCCACCGCACCCGATGCACAGACCGAGAACACCTATGGTGAGCGCCGTCCCCGCGGCGGACGCGGCAATGGCCGTCGTCCCGGCGGTCCGCGCAGCGGCGGCGGTTATCGCGGAGGAAACCGTTCTGAGCATGGCGACCACAATGGAAACCGCGGCGGCTACCGTGGCAGCCGCAATGGTGCACCCCGCGGCCCGCGGCCTTCCAACGTGCCGGAGCGCACCTATGCACCCCGTGATGCAGAGAATGCAGCACCGGTAGCACCCAAGCGCACCGAGCGCGTGGACGATTTTGCCGATTTCAGCTTTGGCAAGATCGAGCTGTAATGCGGAATTACTTTTGAAATCAGGGTCTCCGGAAGATCTGCGGATTTTCCGGAGACCTTTTTTCACGCAAAAAGGATTTTACCAAAACCTGATGCCAAGGTGGTTTCGGGGCGGGCCGCTGTTGCGGTATACTGAGCACGAAAAAAGTCATTCTTCTCAAAAATTGGAGAAACTGCCTGTTTTTTGCCGAAATCTTTCTCTTAAATGGCAATTGTAAAACAATTGGTCAAGGCTTTATACTGTAGTCAAGAGCGTTCTGTTCGTGAGGAACAGACAGAATGATGAAAAGAGAGGTATTCAACTATGGCTCAGAACAAGATCTCCCGCCGCAGCTTCCTGCGTGGTGCAGGGGCATCCGCAACCATCGCAGCCGCCAGCTGCATGGCACCCTCTGCAGCCGCCTGTGATATCAAGTCCCTGTGGAGCATGGATCTGCAGATCCTTGCCACCAGCGATACCCACGGCAAATTCGATCCATGGGACTACGCCGCCAATAAGGCAGATGCTTCCGGCAGTGTGGCCCAGCAGGCGACCGCCATCAAGCAGTGCCGCACCCGGAACACGCTGGTGGTGGATGCAGGCGATACCATTCAGGCCAACTCCGCAGAGCTGTTCCTGAACGATGACCTGCATCCCATGGTCGCTGCCATGAATGCCATCGGCTATGATATCTGGACCACCGGCAACCACGAGTACAACTACGGCATGGATGTGCTGAAAAAGGTCATGGGACAGCAGAAGGCCAAGGTGCTCACCGGCAACGTTTACGCACCGGACGGCACCCCGCTGGCCGATGGCTACACCATCATCAAGAAGGGCACCGTCAAGATCGGTGTCATTGGCATGGTCACCCCCAACATCATCCGCTGGGATGCCAAAAATCTGGAGGGCTGGACTGTCACCAACCCCGTGGACGAGAGCCGCAAGATCATTGATAAGATCAAGGATCAGGTGGATGTTCTGATCGGCGTCATGCACATGGATACCGAGAACGAGTACGGTGTGTACGGCTCCGGCGTTACCGATCTGGCAAATGCCTGCCCGGAGTTTGATGTGATCGTGGGCGGCCACGGCCACAGGAGCATCCCCAACATGATGATCAACAACGTGCTGGTGGTGGAGAACAAGAACGCCGGTGCCACCCTGTCCGAGATCCACGTCTATCTGGAGCGCCAGCTGGATGGTAAGTGGAAGGTCGTGAACCGCACCTCTGAAAACCTGCAGATCAAGGAGTACGAGCCCGATCCGGAGCTGACCGCTTTGCTGGCCTCCTACGACACCCGCGCCAAGGAAGACGCTGTTACTCCCATTGGCGAGCTGAAGGGCGGCGATCTGGCCCCCGAAAACGAGATCGACTGCCTGCCGCAGGCCATGGTGCAGGATACCGCGCTGCTGGACTTCATCAACGAAGTGCAGATGTACTACACCGGTGCGCAGGTCTCTGCTACCGCCCTGACCTCCATGACCTCCCAGATGCGCGCGGGCACCATCCGCAAGTGTGATATGGCCAGCATCTACACCTACCAGAACACCCTGTACAAGCTGCAGATGACCGGCGAGCAGCTGCGCCGCTTCATGGAGTGGTCTGCTGCCTTCTTCAAGACATGGAAGCCGGATGAAGTGACCATTGCCTTTGACCCCTCGGTGCGCTACTACCTGTACGATGCTTTTGAGGGCGTCAGCTATGAGCTGGACATCTCCAAGGAGCCGGGCCACCGCATCAAGAACCTCAAGTGGCCGAACGGCAAGGCCGTAAAGGACACCGACACCTTTGTTGTGGCAGTGAACAACTACCGCGCCACCACCCAGCTGCTGACGGCTGCGGACATCTTCCTGCCGGGCGAAGAGCTGCCCAAGCTGTTGGAGATCGATGTGCGCGGCGACGTGGGCGGCATCCGCGAGCTGCTGGGCGAGTACATCCGCACCGTGAAGGGCGGCACCATTGAGCCGCACGTGAACAACAACTGGAAGATCGTGGGCAACAACTGGAAGGCTGCCGATCACCAGAAGGCTGTGCAGCTGCTGCGCGAGGGCAAGCTGGCCCTGAATGAGAATGCCGATGCACGCACGCTGCCCGGCAAGGCCATCACCACGGCGGATATCGCCAAGTTCTAAAAAACAGATCTCTGTAAAAACGGGGGCTTTCCGGTTTGGGCCGGAAGGCCCCTTTTGCGTAATAGAAGACGCTTTTTTCAACCTTTTCCCGGGAAATGGTTGAAAAACAGTATCATTCTGTGAATTTTCGTGGTACAATAAAAAAGTATTGGTATCTTTTTTGAAAGAAAAAGGATCACAGGGATCTTGCAGAAAGAAGGCAGACAGCGTTGAACCAGATCCAAAAGCTCCTGTGTTATAGCGGGCTGGAAGTGCAGGATTACAGGGACTGTCAGCCGGAGATCGAGGAAGAGAACCGCAGAAAGATGCATGTATACCTGAACATGGCGTGCGGCCTGTTGTTTGCAATCACCTGCCTGTCGGGAGGGATCGGTGTTCTGCGAGAGCACAGCCTGCTCTATTGCATCGCCCTTGTGGTGTGCGCGGGCCTGCGTGTTGTGGATCTGATGTTCCCGGATCAAAACGGCCTGCTTCTGCGGTGGCTGATGTATGCCTTTGCAGCTATGTTGTATGCGCTGGGCATTGCGGAAGCGGTGCACGCGCCGGAAGAGCTTTCTGTCACCTTCATTGCATTTTTGCTGGCGGTGCCACTGCTGTTCATGATGCCGCCCATCCAGCACATTGCCAATGTGCTTCTGTTTGACGGCATCTTTATCGGGATGGTGGTCGTGTTTGAAAGCGGCCGCACCGTAACGGTGGATATCGTCAATGCGGTGTTTTTTGGGGTGATCTCCTGCATCATTTCCACATTTACCATGATCACCATGTACCAGAACGCACTCTCCCGCAAAAGGATGCGCGAAATCGCCAGTTTTGATATCCTTACTGGCATGAAGAACCGCAATGCTTACGAACGGGAGCGGGAGGACTGGGCTTCCCGCTGCTCGGTGTCGCTGAGTTGCATCTATATGGATGTGAACGGCCTGCATGACCTGAACAACAGCGAAGGCCACGACAAAGGTGACCGGATGCTGCAGGTGGTGGCGCTGGAAATACGGGAAATGTTTGGCAAAAACAACTGCTACCGCATTGGCGGCGATGAATTTTTAGCCTATGTGACGGACCGGCAGGATCCGGCTGTGCGCAAATGTGTAAAGGATTTTGTCTCCATCGTGGGCAGCGCGGGTTACTCGGTGGCCGTGGGTGTTGCCACCGAGAGTGCGGGCGGCATCGATGTCGGTGCGCTGTGCCGCAAGGCAGAAAAGCGGATGTATCTTGATAAGGAAGAGCATTACCGCGTCCTGCGAGAGCAGCAGGGACGCTGAAAGGAAAACCATGCAGGAAACGACCATTGCAGCCATTGCAACAGCGCCGGGCGCAGGCGGTATTGCCGTCGTGCGGCTCTCCGGTGCGGAGAGCTATCCCATAGCAGCCCGGGTGTTCCGCCCGGCCAACGCCGCAAAAAAGGTGGAGGATGCCAAAGGCTACACCGCCATGTACGGCACATTCCGGGAAGGGGACGAAGCCTTTGATGAGGGCGTGGCCCTGTTTTTCCGCGCGCCCCACAGCTATACCGGCGAGGACGTGGTGGAGCTTTCCTGCCATGGCGGCAGCGCCGTGGCCCGCCGTCTGGTGGAAGCCTGTCTTGCTGCCGGTGCTCAGCCTGCCGCGCGCGGCGAGTACACCCGCCGCGCGTTCCTGAACGGTAAGCTGGGTCTGACGCAGGCCGAAGCCGTCATGGATCTGATCTCGGCGGATGGCCGTCAGGGTGCGGCGCTGGCCAATGCCGCGCTGGGCGGTGCGCTGGCAAAGAAGATCAGTGCCCAGAAGGAAGCGCTTACCGCCATTCAGGCTCACCTTGCCGCATGGGTGGATTTTCCCGAAGAAGATGTGCCGGAGCTGGACGGTGACCATCTGCACCGCGTACTGAGTGGGGTAAAGGCAGAGCTGGACGAGTTGATCCATAATTATCAGGCGGATACCGTCCTGCGCGAAGGTGTGGACTGCGCCATTGTGGGCAGACCAAATGCGGGCAAATCCACACTGCTCAACCTGCTGGCCGGGTTCGACAGGGCCATCGTCACGCCGGTGGCTGGCACCACCCGTGACGTGGTGGAGCAGGCGGTACAGCTGGGGGATATCCAGCTGAATCTGTTCGATACCGCCGGTCTGCGCGAGACCGAAGATGCCATTGAAGCCGAGGGCATCCGCCGCAGCTGGAAAAAGCTGGAGGAGGCAGGCCTGATCCTGGCTGTGTTCGATGGCTCCGAGCCGCCCACGCGGGAAGATCTGGAGCTTGCACAGCGTTGCACAGGCCGTCCAGCCATTGCACTTATCAACAAAGAGGATAAACCAACGCAATTTGATGCAGAGTGGATAGCACCCTGCTTTGCCATGGTGCTGCCGGTGTGCTGTCAGGAAGAGGAGAGCCGCAAGGTGATCTCCGCTGCGGTGGCCCGCCTGCTGGGTACCAGCCAGATCGACCCCCATGCCGCCAGTCTGTCCGGCCAGCGTCAGCTTTCCGCCGCACTGCGTGCGCGGGACGCTGTGGCCGGTGCACTGGATGCTGCCGCAGGCGGCTTTGGGCTGGATGCCGTTTCCGTCTGTGTGGACGACGCACTGGCCGCCCTGTGCGACCTGACCGGTGAGAACGCCTCGGAAGCTGTGATCGAACAGGTGTTCGAACGCTTCTGCGTGGGAAAATAAGAGGAAAACCAAGGAAAAGTATATGAACCACTTAGGAGATTATGACGTTATCGTCATCGGTGCCGGTCATGCTGGCATCGAGGCAGCTCACGCCGCCGCAACGCTGGGCGCGAGAACGGCCGTGTTTACCATGAGTCTGGATGCCATTGGCAACATGCCCTGCAACCCCAGCATTGGCGGCACGGCAAAAGGCACGCTGGTACGTGAATTGGATGCGCTTGGCGGCGTGATGGGCCTTGCTGCAGATGCCACCTATCTGCAGAGCCGGATGCTCAACAAGGGCAAAGGCCCGGCGGTGCACGCCCTGCGTGTGCAGACCGACCGCAAGCGCTACCATGAATATATGAAGCATGCATTGGAACTCACGCCCGGCCTTGCCATCCATCAGGCTGAGGTTGTGAGCATCGAGACCGAGAACGGCCGTGTGAAGGGCGTTGTGACCCAGCTGAACGGGGAATACAGCGCCAAGTGCGTGGTCATTGCCACCGGCACGAACCTTGGCGGCAAAATTTTTGTGGGCGATGCGTGGTACGCCTCCGGCCCGGACGGGATGCACGCCGCTAACGCCCTGACCGACAGCCTGAAGGCTGCCGGGCTGCCGCTGCGACGGTTCAAGACCGGCACCCCTGCCCGGGTGCACCGCCGCAGCATCGATTTTTCCAAGCTGGAATGCCAGCCCGGCGACCCGGACAATGAACTGCAGCCCTTCAGCTTTATGACCGATGCACCCATGCACAACAAGGTGGAGTGCTGGATCGCCTACACCAACCCCGAGACCCACAGGATCATTCTGGATAACATCCAGCGCAGCCCGCTCTACGGCGGCATGATCGAGGGTGTTGGCCCGCGCTACTGCCCCTCCATTGAGGATAAGGTGGTGCGTTTTGCGGGCAAGGACAGGCATCCCATCTTTGTGGAACCCTGCGGCGAGAACACCGAAGAGATGTATCTGCAGGGTGCCTCCAGCAGCCTGCCGGAGGATGTGCAGAATGCCTTTTACCGCAGTATCAAAGGGTTTGAGAACATCGAGATCATGCGCCCGGCCTACGCCATCGAGTATGACTGCGTGGACCCCACCAGTCTGGAAGCCACGCTGGAAAGCAAGGTGGTGCGGGGACTGTACGGCGCGGGCCAGTTCAATGGCACCTCCGGCTACGAGGAAGCCGCCGCCCAGGGCCTGCTGGCCGGACTGAACGCCGCCCGCAATGCGCTGGGCAAAGAGCAGCTCATTCTGCCGCGCCACACCAGCTATCTGGGCACACTGGTGGATGATCTGGTCACCAAAGGGGTCATGGACCCCTACCGCATGATGACCAGCCGCAGCGAGTACCGCCTGACCCTGCGTCAGGACAACGCCGACCAGCGGCTGACCCCCATCGGCAGGGAATACGGCCTTGTGCAGGATGACCGCTGGGCCAAGTACCAGCACACCCAGAGCATTCTGGAAGCGGAGCGCCGCCGCCTGCACGAGATGCATCTGCGCACCGCCGACCTGCGCGCCGCCATGGAAGCGGCCGGTCTTGCTCCTGCTGCCGAGGGCGGCATTGCGGAAGAGCTGCTGCGCCGCCCGGAGATCAGCTATCCGCTGCTGGCGGGTATGATCGGCTGGGGCGAGCAGATCACCCCCATGCTGGCCGAACGGCTGGAGACCGAGATCAAGTATGCGGGCTACATTGCCCGGCAGGATCGGATGATCCGGGACGTGGCCCGGCATGAAAAAACCCTGATCCCGGACGATTTTGAATATTCCGACCTGACCGGCCTGACACTGGAAGCCCGCGAAAAGCTGGCCCGCATCCGGCCGAAGAACCTCGGTCAGGCGGGGCGCATCCCGGGCGTATCGCCCTCCGACGTGGCGCAGCTGAGCATTGCACTGGCAGCGAGAGGAAAATAAAATGGAAGAACTGAAGCTTTACGAGGGCCGTCCTGCCGACTGCACCGGGCGGCTGGAAAAAGAGATCCGTACCTATGACCTGCTGGACAAGCTGGGCATCCAATTCTGGCGCACCGACCACGGCTGGATGAAGGCCGACACCATGGAGGACTGCCATGTGATCGATGCCTGCCTGAATGCCACCGTGTGCAAGAACCTGTTCCTGTGCAACCGGCAGAAGACGAACTTCTATCTGCTCATGATGCCCGGGGACAAGCCCTTCAAAACCAAAGAGCTTTCCCATCAGCTGGGCATTGCCCGCCTGAGCTTTGCCTCGCCCGAGGATATGGAGCAGTATCTGGACTGCACGCCCGGCTCCTCCTCCATTATGGGCCTTGCCAATGATGCTGAAAATAAGGTGCAGCTGCTGATGGATGAGGACATAAAGGCAGGGGATTACCTCGGCTGCCACCCCTGCATCAACACCTCCTCGCTCAAGCTGCGAACGGCAGATGTGCTGGAAACTTTCCTGCCTGCCGTGCACCACGAGCCGATCTTTGTTCACTTGACCGGCGAATAACAGAAAGGAAAACCTGCGTATGATCGATAAACCGCGCCTTGAAGCAAAATGTTCCACATGGAACATCACTCTCACCGGCACCCAGCTGGACCAGCTGGATGCCTTTGCCGAAATTCTGGTGGACTACAACCAGAAGGTCAACCTGACCGCTATCACCGACCCCGAGGGGATCGAGGATAAGCACTTCCTCGACAGCCTGCTGTTTGCCAGCCAGCCGGAAGTGGCGGGCCGCATGGTGGATGTGGGCGCAGGCGCAGGCTTCCCGGGCATCGTGACCAAAATCTACAAGCCGGAACTGGAGCTGACCCTGATGGAACCCACCGGCAAGCGGGTGGAGTTTTTGAAGTACGCCTGTGCCCAGCTGGGCTTGACCGGCGTGGAGTTTGCAAAGGAGCGCGCCGAGGAAGCCGCCCGCAAGGCGTGGCGTGAACAGTTTGATCTGGCATCTGCCCGGGCTGTGGCTGCGCTGCCCATGCTGGCCGAATACTGTCTTCCGCTGGTAAAGGTGGGCGGCAATTTCCTCGCCATGAAAGGCTCTTCCGGTGAGGAAGAACTGGCCGCAGCGCGCGGTGCCATCAAAAAGCTGGGCGGCGAGTACAAAGAAACCCGCACTCTGCACCTTCCGGGCGGCGACACCCGCACCCTGATCCTGTGCAAAAAGATTTCGCAGACTCCGACAGCCTACCCCAGAAACGGCGGAAAAATTGCGAAAAGTCCGTTGAAATAACGAAATATCGATAGAATTTTGTAAAACCCTGCCGAACGAAACTTCTGGCAGGGTTTTTATTTGTGTGATACACTGTGCCTGAAGCCTGAGTTTTCCACGCTTTCCCGGGAAAATGTGAAAAACAAAACTCATCCACCACGCGAAAGGAGCCGTGTATCCATGTTTGAACGCAAAAAGCAGGCGGGCAAGATTTATTTCCTGCCCATCGATCAGATCAGGCCGTCGCCGTTTCAGGCACGGCGGGAGTTCAGCGAGCAGGAGCTGGATGCGCTGGCCCAGAGCATCCGAGAAAATGGTCTGCTGCAGCCCATCTCGGTGCGAAAAGTGTCGGATGGCGGCTACGAGCTGGTAGCCGGGGAGCGGCGGCTCCGTGCCTGCCGCCTTGCTAAAATGAACACCATCCCTGCCATCCTCTGTGATTACGACGATGAGCGCACCGCCGCGCTGGGCCTGCTGGAAAACATCCAGCGGGCCGACCTGAACCCATTTGAGCAGGCGCAGGGCTTAAAGGATGTGATGGTGCTGTGGGACTGCACCCAGGCCGAAGCCGCCAAGCGACTGGGCATGGCGCAGCCCACCCTTGCCAACAAGCTGCGGCTTTTGCAGCTGAACGCCGACCAGCGGCAGTTCGTGCTGGACAACAGCCTCACCGAGCGACATGCCCGGGCGGTGCTGCGTCTGCCGGAGAACCGCCGCAGCGAAGCCTTGATCAACATTGCCAAACGTCGTATGAATGCCCGGCAGACCGACCTCTACATTGAACAGCTGCTGAACACCCCTGCAAAAGGCAGGCACCGCATCTCGATGGTCAAGGATGTGCGTATTTTTGTGAACACCATCGACCATGCCATACGTCTGATGACCGATAATGGTGTGCCCGCCACTGCCCACCGGGAGGAGAAGGACGGGTATATCGAATATACGGTGCGCATCCCAACCACCGCCGCCGAACGGTAAAATTGTTCCATGTGGAACAGGGGACGAACTCCCTCAGTCAAAACCTGACGGTTTTTCCAGCTCCCTCGGAGAGGGAGCCTCTGGCGTGCCGGAAACTTTGCAATTTATCCGGCAGCTTTCCCGCCATGCCAAGGGCCCCATCCCAGAGGGGGGCTGTCTGCGCAGCAGACGGGGGAGTTTTCTCCCCAAAGTGTCCGCTTTTCCGTTTTCCTACCTCTAAAAGTTAAAAATCCAGCGGAAAAACGCTTCAGATGGTTCAAAAACCGATTTGGATGTGCTATACTAGGTGTTAAGGTGCCTGTATGGACGGGAAACCGGCGGGCATGACTGCGAATGTTCCACATGGAACAATTGAATTTTCCCGGAAGGAAGAATTGTGCGTGGCAAAAATTGTAGCAATTGCGAACCAGAAGGGCGGCGTTGGCAAAACCACCACCGCCGTCAACCTGTCGTCCTGCGTTGCGGCGCTGGGCAAGCGGGTGCTCATCGTAGACCTTGATCCGCAGGGCAATACCACCACCGGCTACGGCATCCCGAAGCGCAGCGTGGAAAAGGGAACCTACGAGATCCTGATCGGTGAGGCGCGGGCATCCGAGGCCATCCGTAAGACCGAGTACCGCACCGATGTCATCGGCTCCAACACCCGTCTGGCCGGTGCCAGTCTGGAAATGATCGACCTGCCCGCTCGTGAGAGCCGCCTGCGCAAGGCGCTGGCCGAGGTGCAGAAGGACTATGACTTCATCTTTATCGATTGTCCGCCCAGTCTGGACCTGCTCACCCTGAACGGCCTGAGTGCCTGCGACAGCGTTCTCATTCCGGTGCAGTGCGAGTATTACGCGCTGGAGGGTCTTTCGGAGCTGATCAGCACCTTAAAGACCATTCGCAAAAAGTACAATCCGTATCTGGATATCGAGGGCGTGGTGTTCACCATGTTCTCGCTGCGGTATAACCTGACCGTGCAGGTGGTGGAGCAGGTGCAGAAGTATTTCGGCTCCAAGGTGTACAAGACCACCATCCCGCGCTCCATCCGCATTTCGGAGGCACCCAGCTACGGCCAGCCCATCAATTTCTATGAACCCAAGGGCAAGGGCAGCGAAGCGTACATGGATCTAGCAATCGAATTTGTCAAGAACAACCGCCCGCACGAGCCCAAAAAGGCCCGCAGCAAAAGTGCACCCGTCGCAGAGCAGACGAAAAATGCTCTGGAAGATTAAACCTCAGGGGGAACATGAATGGCAAGAGGAAAAGGAGGACTTGGCCGCGGGCTGGACAGTCTGTTTGAAGATGCCGCCCCGGTTTTTGAGTCCGGTGCAAAGGTAGACACCTTGCCCCTGCGTGAGATCGAACCAGACCCGGAACAGCCGCGCAAGACCTTTGACGAGGAAACGCTGGGCGAGCTGGCCGCAAGCATTGCAGAGCACGGCCTGCTGCAGCCCATCGCGGTGCGTCCGCGTCCGCGGGGCGGCTACAGCATCGTGGCAGGTGAGCGCCGCTGGCGTGCCTGCCGCATGGCAGGGCTGAACGATGTGCCGGTGGTCATTAAGGAAGTCAGCGACGAGCAGGCCATGGAGCTGGCTCTGGTGGAAAACCTGCAGCGCGAGGATCTGGACCCGGTGGAAGAAGCAACCGGCATCCGGGAGCTGATGACCCGCTGCGGCCTGACGCAGGAGCAGGCGGCACAGAAGCTGGGCAAGAGCCGCAGTGCACTGGCCAACAGCCTGCGCCTGTTGAACCTGCCGGAAAACGTGCTGGAACTGCTGAAAAGCGGCTTTATCAATATCGGCCACGCAAAGGTGATCCTGAGCCTGCCCACGCCGGAGCTGCAGGAGCAGGCGGCGCAGATCATCGCAGACAACCAGCTGAACGTGCGTCAGGCCGAGGCACTGTGCAAAAAGCTGGCAAAGCCCGCAAAGGAGCCCAGAGAACCCCAGCCGCGGGGCACTCTGCCGGTGGAGGTGGAAGAAAGCCTCAAGCAGGTGCTGGGCAGCGAGGTGAACGTGGCCTACCACGACGGCAAGGGCAGGCTGACCGTGCATTTCTATTCAGACGAGCAGCTGCGGGCCTTTGCCAACCTGCTGGGACAGTACCAGAACGAAGAATAAAGCGATCCAAGGCGGGCGACCGTCTTTGAACGGCACAGGGGAGGGGATCTTCTGTGCGAACCGAAATAGAGCAAGGAGAGTCAATCATGCTTGATATCAAATTTGTCCGTGAAAACCCGGACGCTGTCAAGGAAAACATCAAGAAGAAGTTTCAGGATGCAAAGCTCCCGCTGGTGGACGAGGTCATCGAGAAGGATGCCAAGTACCGCGCATGCCTGAAGGAAGTGGAAGCCCTCAAGGCTGCCCGCAACAAGCTGAGCAAGGCCAACGGCCCCCTGTTCGGCCAGCTGAAGAAGTGCACCGATGAGGCGCAGAAGGCTGAGCTGCAGGCTCAGATCGATGCCAACAATGCCGCCGTCAAGGCCGATGCCGACAAGATGGCTGAGCTGGAAAAGGAAGAAGAGACCCTGTCCGCACGCATTCAGGAGATCATGTACACCATTCCGCAGATGATCGATCCCAGCGTGCCCATCGGCCCGGATGATACCTACAACGTGGAAGCACAGCGCTTTGGTGAGCCTGTGGTGCCCGATTTCCCCATTCCGTACCACACCGAGATCATGGAGAGCTTCGACGGCATCGATATGGATGCTGCAGGCCGCGTGGCCGGCAACGGTTTCTACTATCTGCTGGGCAACATCGCCCGCCTGCACGAGGCTGTGCTGGCCTATGCCCGCGACTTTATGATCGATAAGGGCTTCACCTATGTGATCCCTCCCTTCATGATGCACGGCAACGTGGTGCAGGGTGTCATGTCCTTCCCGGAAATGGATGCCATGATGTATAAGATCGAGGGTGAGGACCTGTACCTGATCGGTACCAGCGAGCACACCATGATCGGCCGCTTCATCGACCAGACTCTGGACGAGGCCACTCTGCCCCTGACCCTGACCTCCTACAGCCCCTGCTTCCGCAAGGAGAAGGGCGCTCACGGCATCGAGGAGCGCGGCATTTACCGCATCCATCAGTTCGAGAAGCAGGAAATGATCGTGGTCTGCCGCCCCGACGAGAGCGCTGACTGGTACGAGAAGCTGTGGAAGAACTCTGTGGAGCTGTTCCGCAGCATGGAGATCCCGGTGCGTCAGCTGAACTGCTGCTCCGGCGACCTGGCCGACCTGAAGGTGAAGAGCTGCGATATCGAAGCATGGAGCCCCCGCCAGCAGAAGTACTTCGAGGTCTGCTCTTGCTCCAATCTGGGCGATGCACAGGCACGCCGCCTGCACATCCGCGTGAAGGGCAAGGACGGCAAGACCTATCTGGCCCACACCCTGAACAACACCTGCGTGGCACCTCCGCGTATGCTGATCGCCTTCCTGGAGAACCATCTGCAGGCCGACGGCACCGTGACCATCCCCGAAGTGCTGCAGCCGTATATGGGCGGCCTGAAGGTCATGGTTCCCACCCACAAGAAGAACTAAAACTGCACCGGGTTTTCCACAAGGCTCGGATAAATGGTTGAAAAATCCCGCTTTCTATTCAATGGAAAGCGGGATTTTTGCGTATCTTCGTTTGTATTTTGGACGACACGAAAAAATATGATTTTTTTAAAAATATGTGTTGACAAAAGGGGTATCTGTGGGTATAATAATAGAGCACTGTTCAAGTGCACAAACAATATGTGGCGGTATAGCTCAGTTGGCTAGAGCATTCGGTTCATACCCGAAGTGTCACCGGTTCAAATCCAGTTACCGCTACCACTTTTACAGAGTTTCGCTAAGGTTAGGGGGACGGTCGTCTGCAGTAGTGGACGATGGAAGTCGGAGGTTTTAGCGAAGCTCTGTATTTCTAAGGCCCGTTGGTCAAGCGGTTAAGACACGGCCCTTTCACGGCTGTAACATGGGTTCGATTCCCGTACGGGTCATGAATAAAATCCCTGATCTTAGGATCAGGGATTTTTTCATGCAACCCGTACGAGGAATCGAAGGAACACGGCCGCCCGCAGGCGGCAAAAAAGAGCCCAGTGGGCTCTTTTTTAGTGTTCGGGTCCCATCCTGTAGGAATGTCTAATGTGGTTGCTGCCGCTGCAATGCGCAAGGGCGTTTTTAATTTGACCCGTACGGGAATTGCAGCTGAGCTGACCGCCGCCAGCGGCGGAAACAGGGAAGCGAAGCTGGGGCCGTGGTCAGCGGAATGCGAACGCCGCTCCAAGGCGTGAAGCATACGCTGGGAACCACAACCCGAGACAGGGCGGCGGCGCGCAGCAGGGTAAGCAATCAGCCCAGTGGGCTCTTTTTTAGTGCCCCGGGTTGCGGCTCCCAGCATCCGCGCGTGCCTTGGGCGGCACGTGCGTCTTGCTGGCCGCTGCCCCAACAACTCCTCCCTGCATCGGCCACTGGCCGCGGTCGTCGTTGTTGCAGGTCCCGTCCTGTAGGAATGTCTGATGTGGTTGCTGCCGCTGCATTGCGCAAGGGCGTTTTTAATTTGACCCGCACGGGAATTGCAGCTGAGCTGACCGCCGCCAGCGAGCAAAGACTTCCCCCGGTCGGGGGAAGATGTCGCATAGCGACAAAAAGGGGAGTACAGGGAAGCGAAGCTGGGGCCGTGGTCAGCAGGATGCGAACGCCGCCCCAAGGCGTGAAGCATACGCTGGGAACCACAACCCGGGACAGGGCGGCGGTGCGCCTTCGTCTTGAATACTACATACCAGATCACGGATAAAAGACCCGGCAGAGGAACACGTTCAAGCGCTCTTCTGCCGGGTCTTTCTACATTTTTTCCGCAGATTTTCGACCTGAAATAGTAACAAAATTATGTCATTGAGACATCAATCCTCTATTTTTAACCGCGAAAATTGACTTGTATGCCAAAAAATCCGGGATGTTCTAGCACTTTCAATATAAATTCATTACAAAGTTTGGTAGAAATAATATCTTGTATACAGGCTGCACTTACGTTACAATACAGATGATATATCAATTGTACGAGCAGAAGGGAGGAAATGGAGTCCATAAGGGCGGTTTTCAATCACGAGTACGGGCTGGTGGCGGATGCAGCGTGCAGTTTTTGCATCATCTGTTCCCATCGCCTGATGCTTAGAACGGGAGGATGTCAATGGAAGTCTTTTTGCAAGCACTGGTAAACGGGATCCTGCTGGGCGGTTTCTACTCCCTGATGGGTATGGGCCAGAACATCATTTTCGGTGTTATGAACATCGTCAACTTCTGCCACGGCGAAATGTTGATGGTGGGCATGTACATTACCTATGTTCTGTATACCTACTTTGGGGTGGACCCCTATGTAGCCCTTCCCATCGTTGCAGTGCTCATGTTCGGTCTGGGTGCGCTGATCCAGTCCACCCTGATCACCCCTTCGCTCAAGACCAAGAGCTTTACGAACCTTTTGTTCCTCACCGTCGGTCTGGGCCTGCTGCTCACCAACGGCGCTCTGGTCATCTTTGGTTCCACCTATTATAAGATCATTACCCCTTATGCCCAGACCTACATTCCGCTGGGTCCGGTCACGATCGCGCTGCCCCGTCTGATCAGCTTCCTGATCCTGATCGTGGTCGCGATTGCGCTGTTTGCCTTCCTCAAGTATTCCACCACCGGCAAGCAGATCCGTGCCGTGTCTCAGAACCCCATCGGTGCTGAGGTCGTGGGCATCAACGTCAAGAAAATTTACATCCTGACCTATGGTCTGGGCGTTGCTCTGGCCGGTATCGCCGGTTCTCTGCTCACCCAGTTCTACACCATCTATCCCACCGCAGGCGCAAGCTTCGGCTTCCGCGCACTGATCGTCGTGGTCGTGGGAGGTCTGGGCTCCATCCCCGGCGCATTCTTCGCCGGTATTTTCCTGGGCCTGCTGGAGCAGATGAGTGCATTGTTCATCAGCCCGTCCTACAGTGATATGATCGTGTTCGTCACCTTCATCATCATTCTGGTCGTGCGTCAGGTCATGATTCTGAGGAGGCGATAAGATGGATACCAGAAAAGCAGTTAAAACTTATCACCGCAATCTGGCGATCGTTCTGGCTATCATCATCGCCATCTTCGCAGCGATCCCGCTGGTCGTGGATAAACCCTACATCATCAACATTTTCGTTCTTACCTTCTATATGTCCACCCTGTCCATGGCATGGAACATTCTGGGCGGCATCACCGGCCAGAACTCGCTGGGTCTGGCCGCTTACATGGGTCTGGGTGCCTATGTGTGCTGTCTGGTGGTCACAAAGACGGGCATGAACCCCTGGGTGGCCGCTGTGCTGGATATGCTCGTTGTGGGCGTTGTGGCCGGTGTCATCTTCTTCCCCAGCCTGATCCTGCGCGGCCCCTACTTCACGCTGGTGTCCATCGCGTTTGCCGAGTCCATCCGTCAGTTCATCATCAACTCGGAGTTCTTCGGCCGCGCATCCGGTGTGGGCCTGCCCTTCGGCAAGGACTCCTTTGCGCAGTTCCGCTTTACCAGCAAGGTGCCGTATTACTACATCGGCTTCATCATGATGGTGGGTGTCTACCTTATCATGAAGAAGATCGGTCGCTCCAAGCTGGGCTTTGCGCTGCGCACCATCCGCGAGGATGAGGACGCAGCCGCCGCCATCGGCATCAACCCCACCAAGTACAAGGTCATTGCCGTTGTCATTTCGGCTATCATTGCCGGTCTGGTCGGCTTCTTCTACGTCAGCTACATCCGCTACATCGACCCCGATGTTATGATCCAGTCCAAGTCCACTGAAATCGTGCTGCCGGCAGTCGTGGGCGGCGCTGCCTACATCGAAGGCCCGCTGATCGGCGGCCTCATCATGATCCCGCTGAGCGAACTGCTGCGTGCAAACTTTGCCGCCATCCTGCCCGGCATCAACATGCTGATGTACGCCATCGTGCTGATCGTGGTCATCCGCTTCCGTCCGTCCGGTATTCTGGGCTGGTACATGAACTCGAAGGTCAAGACCTTCATCGATGAAAAGATCCTCAAAAAGCCGTCTCTGGACGTGCTGGAAGAGTATGAGCTGATGGCAGACAAGGGAGGGAAGTAATCATGGCAGAAAAGCCTATTATTGAAGTCCAGGGCCTGACCAAGCGGTTCAAGGGTCTGACCGCCGTGCATGATGTTTCTTTCTCGGTGGAGAAAGGCTCCATCACCGGCATGATCGGCCCCAACGGTGCTGGTAAATCCACCACCTTCAACATGATCTGCGGCTACTACCCACCCACCGAAGGCAAGATCTTCTACAACGGTGAGGACATCACCAACAAAAAGGCGTATGAGTACACCAACATGAAGATCGCCCGCACCTTCCAGATCATGAAACCTCTGAAGAACCTGAGCGTTCTGGATAACGTCACCGCAGCAGCCTACTTCGGCCACGCCGGTGCAAAGAGCGAAAAAGAGGCCAAGGAGCGCGCCATGGAGGTGCTGCACTTCACCGGCCTGTACGAAAAGCGTCATGTGATCTCCAAGGACATGGGCACGCCGGACCAGAAGCGTCTGGAGATGGCCCGCGCTCTGGCCACCAAGCCCGAAGTGCTGTTTCTGGACGAGAACATGGCAGGCTTGAACCCGGCTGAGACCGAAGAGGCCATCCAGCTGATCCGCAAGATCAACGAGTCCGGTGTCACTATCCTGCTCATCGAGCACATCATGAAGGCGGTCGTGAGCCTGTGCGAGAAGGTCATCGTCCTTCACCACGGCGAAAAGATCGCTGAGGGCACGCCCGAGCAGGTCATGAACGATCCTTACGTCATGGAGGTGTACCTGGGCACCAAAAAGGAGGGCGCAAGTGCTTAAAGTTGAAGGTCTGAACGCCGGTTACGGCTCTGTGAACATCCTGTGGGACATCGGCTTTGAGGTGAAGGATGGCGAGATCGTTTCCATCCTTGGCTCCAACGGTGCCGGTAAGACCACCATGGTGCGCACCATCACAGGCATGGTCAAGGCCAGCTCCGGCAAGGTGGAGTTCAACGGGGAGGACCTCTCCGGCAAAAGCTCCCGCGTTATTCTGGACAGCGGCATCGTGCAGGTGCCGGAAGGCCGTCAGCTCTTTACCGAGATGACCGTGCTGGAAAATCTGGAACTGGGTGCATTCAATAAGGAGACCAAGGCGCATTTTGCAGAAAATCTGGAAAAGTGCTATAACTGGTTCCCCAAACTGCGCGAGCGCGCAAAGCAGGCTGCCGGCACTCTGTCCGGCGGCGAGCAGCAGATGGTGGCCGTGGCCCGTGCGCTGATCGGTATGCCCAAGCTGCTGATCCTGGACGAGCCCAGTCTGGGCCTTGCCCCCAACATCGTGGACGACATTCTGGAAGTGGCCAAGACCATGGTGAAGAATGACGGCATCTCGGTGCTGCTGGTGGAGCAGGACATTACCAAGGCCCTTGCAGCGGCTGACCGCGGCTATGTCATTGAGAACGGCCGCGTGGCGCTGGAAGGCACCGCCGCCGAGCTCTCGGCAAACGAGCACGTCAAGAAGGCGTACCTCGGCATCTGATTTTGGAAACTGGATGTCCGGCGGGCACTACTTCACACGGTGCGGCGGGGCATCTCGGATTAACAAGCTGTTTTTTACAAACAGAATTGGAGGACAATTATGAAAAAGATCTCTCGTAGAAGCTTCCTGAAGGCATCTGCCGTTCTGGGCGGTGCAGCTGCTCTGACCGCCTGCGGCGGCTCTTCCGCTTCCACCAGCACTGCAGCATCTACCAGCACCGCAGCATCCGGCAGCACTGCAGCAGCCAGCGGTGACACCATCAAGATCGGTACCATCTACGCAATGTCCGGCGGCAACGCAGCCATCGGCGAGAACATCCTGCGCGGCATCGACTTCGCAGTGGACGAGATCAACAAGGCAGGCGGCGTGAACGGTCAGATGCTGGAAGTTGTCCGCGGCGACCATGCAGGCGACGCAGCCACCGGTAAGTCTGAGGCAGAGCGCCTGATCACTCAGGAAGGCGTCAACGTCATCATGGGCTGCCATATGTCCGTTGTTACCGAGGTCGTGGCTCAGGTCTGCCAGCAGTACGGCATCCCCATGATCACCGCTATCTCCACGCTGGACCGTCTGACCGACGAGGATCACAAGGACTACGATTACTTCTTCCGTCTGTGCCCGCTGAACTCCGTCTACGTGGAAGATATGCTGAAGTATCTGCAGGACTCCAAGGAGCAGACCGGCAACGAGATCAAGAAGGTCGCCATCTTCACCGATAAGGCTGCCATCGGTCAGGAGCTGATCCGCTGCGTCAACCTGTTCGCACCGGACTACGGTCTGGATGTTGTGGCCGAAGTGGACTACAGCTCCAACGCGACCGACCTGTCCTCTCAGATCCTGGCTCTGAAGCAGGCTGATCCCGATGCCATCCTGTGCGACTCCTACATCGGCGACGCTACTCTGTTTGTCCAGACCCTGAAGGAGCAGAACTACAAGCCCAAGATGATCGTTGCCAAGGCAAACGGCTTCACCGATCCTTCCTTCATCCCGAACCTGGGCGCATCCGCAAACGGCGTGGCTTCTGTTGTCGAGTTCAACCCCGACCTGACCAACGGCGTGGAAATCAACGAGGACTTCAAGAAGGTCTACAATGTCAACATGAACGGCCACTCTGCTGAGTCCTACACCGTTGTGTGGCTGTTCAAGTCCGCCATCGAGAAGGCCGGCTCCACCGACGGTGCTGCTGTCCGCGACGCTCTGGCAGAGCTGTCCATCGACGGTGCATTCGAGGGCGGCCGCAAGATCGTTCTGCCCTACTCCAAGATCGAGTTCACTCCCGAGTACGAGATCGGCGGCGTAAAGCACTACCGTGACAACACCTACGCTTCTGTTGCAATCGCACAGGTGCAGGATCAGGAGTGGAAGACCGTCTGGCCCTTCGAGTTCGCTTCCTCCAAGATCCAGGAAGTCACTCTGGGCTGATAAAGTTACCCCAAAGAACACAGCAGGCGAGCCGCCCAATGGGCGGCTCGCCTTTTTGCATCTTCAGTTGTTTTTGATATAGGTGAAAATATCCTCCGGCACTGCCGCCAGTGCATCCGCACCGGCAGCGGTCAGTTCTGCGCGGCCCCGGAAGCCCCACAGCGCGCCCATGGCGGGCAGCCCGGCATTGTGCCCGGTGAGGATGTCCACATCGCTGTCGCCCACAAAAAGGGTGGCAGAGCGGTCTGCACCGATCTCGTCCATCAGCGCATACAGCCCGGCGGGGTCCGGCTTTGTGGGCACGCCGGGCCTGCTGCCGCGCACGGCAGCAAAGCGGCCTGTGCCGAAATAGTGGGCGATGATCTTGCCGCAGAGCGGGTCGGCCTTGTTGGAGAACACTGCGCACGGAACACCCTTTGCCCGCAGCTCATCCAGCAGCTCCGGGATGCCGGGATAGGGGGCCGTCTTGTCCTCCTTGTGGGCGTCGTACCGGGCAGTGAATTCAGCCAGCGTGGCCGCCAGCTGCTCCGGCGTGCGGGCATTTTCCGGCGAGAAGCGCTCCACCAGCTTCGGGATGCCATTGCCCACCATGTGCTTGAACTGTTCCACCGTAAAGGTGGGCCAGCCATGCTGTGCACACACCCAGTTGCCTGCATCGGCAAGGTCGTCGATGGTGTTCAGAAGGGTGCCGTCCAGATCGAATAATACAGTTTTTATCACAGAAAAAGACTCCTTACAGTTTCAGAAAAGTAAAAAAGGCAGTTCACTGCACTTCACGCTGCGCACCCTGCACTTCACCCCGCCCGGAAAGGTGAGGGTGAGGTTCGTGCGGTGCACCGCCGCGGCCCATGGCGACTGCATGGCCGTCAGGGCCGGAACAGGGCAGAGCACGCAGATGTCGTGCAGATGGAAGCCGTGCTGCCAGCGCAGGGTCAGGCGGCCGTTTTGCAGCCAGATGCCCTCTTTGCGCCAGCCGTTGTACGCACCCACCAGCAGGGCCGCAAACACGGCGGTGACCACCAGCAGCGGCACCGTGAGGGCAGGCAGGGTGTAGCGGGATACCGCTGTCAGCAGCAGGCACAGCCCGCAGGGGATGCCGGCAGGCAGAAAAAACGCCGGGATGCTGCGGCCTGCGGTGTCCACCGGGGCTTTTGGCGGCAGGGAAAAGCCGGGCAGCAGCTCCTGTAGAAAAGGGCCGTCCTCCCGCCAGACCAGCAACGGGATCTCCGGCTGGCAGCTGCCTGCTGTAACGAACACCGGGCAGTAGCCCAGTGCCCATGTAGCAGGCGAGCGGCGCAGGTCCGCATAGCTCAGATGTTCCAGCGCAAGGCGCATCTCGTACTGGCGCACAAAGCCGCCCCTGCTGCCAAGGTGACTCTCGGTGCGCCACACGGTGTAATGGGCCGCATGGGCCGCACTGCGCACAAGGCTTGCGCAGAACAGCACACCGCCCAGCACCAGCAGCCATGCTGTGCCCATGGGCAGCCAGCGCGCCGCCCACGCCGCAATGCGGTTCAGGTGGGCAAAGGCCGCCGTCTGGGCATCCGGCGCATAGGGCCTGCTCTGTTTGATGGCCAGCGCCAGCAAAGCAAGGGTGGAAAGGCCGTTGGCACCCAGCACCGCAAAGGCCAGCTTTTCGCCGCCGCGCGGGGTGTGGGCCACAGTATCCCGGCGCGGCATCATGCGGTCAGCTAAAAACTGCGCGTTCTGCGCGCTCAAAAGCAGGGTCAGGGTGCGCTTCTGCCCGGCAGGGTACAGCACCACCCGGCTGGCACCGGCCAGCCGGTAGAGCAGGGGCCGCTCGATGGTGAGCGCTGCCAGCTGGCTGGCTTTCAGGCAGCGGTCCAGCCGCACGCCCAGCCGCCAGCGCACCCGCAGGGTTCCCTGTGCATCCACCCGCCAGCGGCCTGCGTGCAGCACGGCGGCACTCACAGCGGCAAGCACTGTCAGCAGCGCCGCGCCCTGCACCAGAGCCGTGCGCAGCGCCGCCCAGTTGCGGGCAAACAGCACCTGCAAAAGCGGCAGCAGATACAGCAGAATGGTCTTGCGCAGAAAATGCAGCACCGCAAACGGGTGGAAGCCGCGTTCGGTCATGGCGTTTCCTCCATCAGCACAGCGGCAAGGGCCTGCGCCTGCAGGGCATCCACGCCCGGCAGAAACAGCTGTACGCCCGGGCCGTGCACCACCAGCACGCTGCACCCGGCCAGCCACAGAAGCGGCGTGCGCAGGGTCCACACGCCAGTCACGGCCCGGCGGGGAAGCTGCCGTGTGATGGGAACGGCGATACCGGCCCGCACGGCAGTGTTCCGGGCGGTGAGCACTGCGGTAAAGCTGCAGGCTCTTGCCCACGCGGCGAAAACAAGGCACACCCACAGGGCACAGAAAATACACCCGGCAAACAGGCTCTGCCAGAACACAAAAGGCGCGCAGAACACGCCGGGAACAGCGGCCCAGACGCACAGTACGGCCCGGCCCTTGGGCGGAATGATCAGCGCCGTGCGCAGCAGGTCACGTTCGGTCATTTGCCGGAAAGGCCCCATGCATCCATCAGCAGGTGCAGGGTGTCATCCTGCGTCAGGCAGAGGATGCGGTCCCACGGCAGTAAGGTGGTATTGCCGTGGGGGATGATGAACTCCGCATCGCGGGTGATGCACACCAGAATGACGTCGCCCGGCATAGGGATGTCCTTGACCGCCTGCCCTGCAAACTGGAAGTTCTCCGGCAGCAAAATTTCGTTCAGGCTGGCAGTGCCGCCGCCCAGCGAGAGCAGCTGGCGGATGGTATCCGTCTCGATCTCGCGCTCAAGGATGTGGCTCAGGTTGTCGGTGCCGCACACTACGGTGTCCACGCCTAAGGTGTGCAGCAGCTCGCGATTCTTGGGGTTGGAGGCCCGGGCCACAGTGCGGTTCACGCCAAACTCCCGCTTTGCGATCTGGCAGGCCACAAGGTTATTCTCGTCCGCACCGGTCACGGCCACAAAGGCATCGCAGCTGGCAACGTCGGCCGTGCGCATGGTGTCAAAGCTGATGGCATCGCCGCAGATCACCGGGATATCCAGCGAATCGGCCAGCGAACGGCACAGCATTTCCTGCGGTTCAATAATGGTCACTTTGTGGCGGTGGGCCAGCAGGCTCTGGGCCAGATACATGCCCACTTTGCCGCCGCCTGCGATACAAACTTTCATATGCTTCCCTCACTTTTTACTTTGCCAGTGCGCGGAACACCGATTGCTCGGTGAGCACCGTGGGGCAGATGGTGTCGATCTCGTAAGCCTTGTGGTACAGCACCTGCAGGTGCGGGTCGGACACGCGGCAGATCACCTTCTCACGGCGGAAGATGCTTTTTGCGATTTGTGCCGCCATCAGGTTTACCGAGTCGTCCTCGCTCACAGCGGCCACGGCATCGCAGCTGTCAATGCCGCCCTGCCGCAGGGTATCCGGGTCGGTGGGGTCGCCCACCAGAGCCGTGCCGCCAAAGCTGTAGTCGTCAAAGGCATCCAGACGCTTGAGCTGTTCGGGATCCTTTTCGATCAGCGAGATATCATGGCCGATGCGTTCCAGATCGCGGATGAGGGAAGCACCCACCTGGTCGCAGCCGATCACCAGAATATTCATATGGATTCACCTCGTTGTAGAATGGTTCAACAAAAATACCAAGAGTGTTTAAACTCTGTTTTGATTTGCGGATAAAATAGAAGGAAAAGGGTCTTTGCATCAGTATAACACATTTCCCGACGCAGTAACAGCCTGCAGGGCAAAAGTGGCGGCGGGCGTAAAAATTTTCGCATTCTGCGTGCGTGCAGAGACATAGTATGGTATACTGGAAGAAAATAAGCTGCTGTGCCTTTGTGCACAAGGAGGGGTACTTACGTTTTTTGAGATCATCAAAGCCATCCTGATGGGCATTGTGGAGGGCATTACCGAGTGGCTTCCCATTTCGTCCACCGGTCATATGATCCTGCTGGAGCAGATCATCAAATTCAACGCAAGCGAAGAGTTCATGTCCATGTTCCGTGTGGTCATCCAGCTGGGTGCCATCATGGCCGTGGTGGTGCTGTTCTGGGGCAAGCTGTGGCCCTTTGGCATGAAGCAGGGCAGGGTCATTTCCAAGCCCAGTGTGTGGAACCTGTGGTTCAAGGTGGTAGCGGCCACGATCCCGGTGCTCATCATCAGCCCGCTGGACGACTGGATGGAAGCTCACTTCTACAATTACATCACGGTTGCCGCGATGCTCATTCTGTACGGCGCGCTGTTCTTTGTTGTGGAGAACCGCCGCGCCGCGCCGCACGTGAGCCGGCTGGAGCAGATCACCTACCGCGATGCCATCATCATTGGCCTGTGGCAGTGTCTGGCCATCATTCCGGGCACCTCCCGCTCCGGTGCCACCATCGTGGGCGGCCTGCTGCTGGGCCTGTCCCGCGCCTGTGTGGCAGAGTTCACCTTCTATCTGGCCATCCCGGTCATGGCGGGTGCATCCCTGCTCAAGGTGGTCAAGTTCGTTGTCGGCGGTTCTGTGATGACCGGCACCGAGGTGGCTGTGCTGGCAGTGGGCTGTGTGGTGGCCTTTGGCATGAGCCTTGCCGCCATCCGCTTCCTGATGGATTACGTCAAGCGCCACGATTTCAAGTTCTTTGGTGCCTACCGCATCGTGCTGGGCATTATCGTGCTGGCAGTGGCGGCTGTGACGGCAATCTTCTGATTTTAAGCGGAAGAATTATTTTTATAATTTACGACCCCGGAAAATCTGCGGATTTTCCGGGGTCGTTTTTTCACGGGAAGGGTCGTGAAGGCAAGCGGCATTTGTTTTTTTACGGTGCTGTGAGCGGCAAAAAATTTCGATGCAGCCAAGGCGGGTGCGCCCTCTGCGGCAGCGCTGACGCGATGCCATTGTCTGCCAAAGGGCACAGGACTTTGCCAGATTTAAAGATGCCGCTTTTACGGAGTGCGAGGGCTTTCCGCGCTGGATGGACTGGCACCCGGAAGCGAGGACGTGGAGGGCGTGCCCGCCGCCCTTTACGACAGCACTTTTTCTTTGCAAAAAGATGTGCTATACTACAAAACAAGAGAGTATGCGGCAGCGTGCCGCGCAAACAAAATGGAGGAAACTGCTATGGAAGCATCCAAGGTCTATTATACAGATTTCCGCTGTCCCGTGGGCACCAGCCTGCTGGACAAGCTGCGCCGCGTGTGCATTGCTGCCGGCATCAAGGACATTGATATGGACGGAAAGTTCGTTGCCATCAAGATGCATTTTGGTGAGCTGGGCAATCTGGCATTCCTGCGCCCCAACTACGCCAAGGTGGTGGCCGACCTGTGCAAGGAGCAGGGCGGTCTGCCGTTTCTGACCGACTGCAACACCCTGTATCCGGGCAGCCGCAAGAACGCACTGGAGCACCTCACCTGCGCCCAGCTGAACGGTTTCTGGCCCATGACCACCGGCTGTCAGGTCATCATTGCGGACGGCCTGCGCGGCACCGATGAAGCAGAGGTGCCGGTGCCGAACGGCGAATACTGCAAGACGGCAAAGATCGGCCGCGCCATCATGGACGCAGATATCTTTATCAGCCTGACCCATTTCAAGGGCCACGAAGCCACCGGCTTCGGCGGTGCCCTCAAGAACATCGGCATGGGCTGCGGCTCCCGCGCAGGCAAGATGATACAGCACGCCGCCGGACACCCGGAGGTGCAGCAGAGCCTGTGCCGCGGCTGCCACCGCTGCGCGAAGGAGTGCGGCTCCGATGCCATCACCTACGATGCAAACAACAAGGCCGTCATTGACCAGACCAAGTGCAAGGGCTGCGGCCGCTGCATCGGTGCCTGCAACTTTGACGCCATCTATTCCCAGTGCGACAGCGCCAATGAGATGCTGGACCGCAAAATGGCCGAGTATGCGGCTGCCGTATGCGCAGGCCGTCCCTGCTTCCACATTTCTCTGGTGCAGGACATCAGCCCCAACTGCGACTGCCACGGTGAGAACGATGCACCCATCCTGCCGGATATCGGCATCTTTGCATCCTTTGATCCGGTGGCGCTGGATCAGGCCTGCGCCGATGCCTGCCTGAATGCCCAGCCGCTGCCGAACAGCCAGCTGGGCCAGAACCTTGCAAAGCCCGGCTGGAACTGCCACCACGACAACTTCAAGGATTCCAACCCCAATATCGAGTGGAAGGCCACGCTGGAGCAGGCCGAGAAGATCGGTATGGGCACCCGCCAGTATGTGCTGAAGAAGGTCTGATGCCGCAGGCGGCCCCGGCCTTTTCCGCAAAAACAAAAAGAAGCTGACCAGCCCGGTCAGCTTCTTTTTCTGTTGGGTTCACTGGCCCACTGCGGGCACGCAGTCGTCCAGCACGGTCTGCAGGGCCTGCCAGTTCTTCAGGGTGCAGCCGGGCAGGGTGTCCGGGTCAAGGCCGGCATCCTCAATGCGGCCAGCCATGCTGTCCTTGTCGCTCAAAAGGCTCAGCGCGTCCGGCTCGATCATCGTCCAGGCCTCGGCAAAGCTTTCCTGCTCATCAGAGTCCAGCGTGTCGTACCAGCTGTAGAAAGCTTCCTGCACGGCTTCCGGGGTGCGGGAGGCAAGGCGGGCGTTTTCTGCCCACTGCAGCAGGGATGCCGCTGCGATCACCGATTTGAGCGAGCAGCCGGAAACACCCGGCCCCCAGCCCAGACAAGGCTCAAAGGCGGCAGCGGCGCCGGTGATGGAGAAGATGGAGTTCTCGTCAAAATCGCCGGGGTTCAGGCCAGAGGTGTCGGCCCGGGTGGTGGAATCGGGCAGGTCTTCGCCGGAAGCAGCGGAGCTTGCAGAACTGCTGGCAGAGCTTGGCGCTTCGGAACTGCTGGCGGTTGAGCCGCCGCAGCCTGCCAGAATGCTGCAGGCCAGCGCTGCGCAGAGCAGCAGCGAGAGGATGCGGGTATATCTTGATTTCATAGTAGTGTCCTCCTTGAGCGGTGCCGCAGCCGGGCCGCAGCACTTCAAAACGATACACCCTAAGTATACGTTCTGCCGCGGCGGTTGTCAATCGGACAGCGCAGAACGAATTTCAAGCAGAAAATATGCACCCTGCACAAAGAAGAAACGCATTTTTGGGAACTTTGCATTCTTGACATTTTTTGCAAAAATCGGTTGACTACAAGTATAGTGTCTGCCCACGTCAGCCGGAAAGGAAGGAAACGCCCATGAAGCACCGCATCACAGCCGCATTGGAGCGGTTCTCCCGCGCAATGCTGGCACCGCTGAGCTATCTTTCGGCGGCGGGCCTGCTGCTGGTGGTGGGCGTACTGCTCACCAGTGCGCCGCTGGCCGGGGTGCTGCCCTTTCTGCGGTGGGAGCCGGTGCAGCTGGCGGGCAGGATCATTTACAAATGCCTCACGGCGGTCATTTCAAATCTGAGCGTGCTGTTCTGCACCGGTCTTGCGGCGGCGCTGGCAAAGCGGGAAAAGCATCAGGCGGCGTTCATCGCCCTGATGAGCTATCTTGTCTACCTGACAGCGGGCAATGTAACGCTGACCGAGTTGGGCCTGCTGGCGCAGCCGGATGCGCTTACCGGCCTGTACAGCGCAGGCCAGACCATGGTGCTGGGCATCCAGACTGTGAACACCGGCGTGTTCGGCGGCATTCTGCTGGGCCTGCTCACCGCCTTTGTGTATGACCGCACCTGCGAAAAAGCCCACCGCGGCATTCTGGGCGGTGTGTTCTCCGGTGTGCGGTGGTCCTTTGCCTGCATGGCGGCACTGGCGGCGGTGCTGGGCTTTGGGGCCTGCTTTGTCTGGCCGCCTATCCAGAAGGCCATTGCGGCCGTCACCGGCTTCATTGCCGCTTCCGGCAATATCGGGTTGTTTTTGTACGGCTTTCTGGAACGGCTGCTCATCCCTACAGGGCTGCATCATCTGGTGTATATGCCGTTCCAGTTCTCGCAGCTGGGCGGTCAGCTCACGGTGGGCAGCATCACCTATACCGGTGCCTATGTGGTCACGATGACCGAATATAACCTCGGCCTGCCGTTTTCGGATGGCATCGTGTGGATGTACACCGGCTTTACCAAGACCTTCGGCTACTTTGGCATTGCGGCGGCATTCATCTTCTGTGCCCGGCGGGGCAGCCGCAAAAAGACTGCCCTTCAGCTGCTGCCGCTGGCCTTTACGGCATCGCTGGCTTCCATTACGGAGCCGCTGGATTTTCTGTTCTGTTTCTCGGCACCGGTTTTGTGGCTGGCGCACGCAGCCATCTCCGGCAGCTTCATCGTGCTGCTGCACCTGTGCGGAGTCACGGCGTTTACCTCGAACCTTCTGGGGTCGCTTGTGATGAACCTTTCCGCTGGTGCGGCCCGCACGAACTACCCGGTGCTGTATCTGCTGGGCCTTGCCCAGATCGCGGTGTATTTTGTGGTGTTCACTGTGCTCATCAAGGCGCTGGACCTGCCCACACCGGGCCGCCGCCCGGAAGAGCCGTCCCGGCCGGAAAAGGCCCTGCCGCTGGACGAGCAGGGAGTAGAAAAGCTCATTGCGGCCTTTGGCGGGCGGGAGAACATCCGCACGGTGGATAACTGCTTTACCCGCCTGCGTGTCACGGTGAACGACCCGGCCTTCGTCAAGGAGCAGGCCCTGAAAGCCCTGCCCTGCAGCGGTGTGGTGCAAAGCGGCTGCGATGTGCAGATCGTGTACGGCATCCGCGCGCCGGAGGTGCGGCAGGCGGTGGAGCGGCGGCTGGACAGGGCACTTTTCTAGGCAGGACGGCGGAGAAAGCTCCACGATGGCCTGCCAGTACAGAGAAAGCTTACAAATTGCGAAAGGAAATTTTCAATGCAGGAAAAACCGTTTCTAAACCAGAAAAAAACACCTGAGGTGGTTGGCCGCTTTGCACCCAGCCCCAGCGGGCGGCTGCATCTGGGCAATCTGGCCTGCAGCCTGCTGGCGTGGCTCAGCGCCAGAAGCCGTGGTGGACGCATCGTGCTGCGCATTGAGGATCTGGATGCCGAGCGCTGCCCGCGCATCTATGCTGACCTGCTGGAACAGGATCTGGACTGGCTGGGCCTTGCGTGGGACGAGGGCGGCAGCACCGGCGGGCCGAACGGCCCCTATTACCAGAGTGAGTGCGCAGAGATCTACACCGCAAGCTACAAAAAGCTGGAAGAGCGCGGCCTTGTGTACCCGTGTTTTTGCTCCCGCGCCCAGCTGCACGCGGCCAGCGCGCCCCATACCTCGGACGGCAACGTGGTCTATCCGGGCACCTGCCGCGGCCTGACCGCTGCCGAAATTGAGGAAAAAAGCAAAAAGAAGGCCCCTGCCTATCGTCTGATGGTGCCGGACGAGGACATCACATTTGTGGATGGCTGCATGGGCCTGCACACCGAAAATCTTTTGCACGACTGCGGTGACTTCTACCTGTGCCGGGCAGATGGCGTGTTCGCCTATCAGTTGGCCGTGGTGGTGGACGATGCCCGCATGGGCGTTACCGAAGTGGTGCGCGGTGCAGACCTGCTTTCGTCCACGGCACGGCAGCTGTATTTGTACCGCCTGCTGGGCCTGCAGGCACCGGGGTTTGCCCACTGCCCGCTGCTGCTGGCCCCGGATGGGCGGCGGCTCTCCAAGCGAGACGGCGACCAGAGTCTGGAAAACCTGCGGGAAAAGTATACCGCGCAGGAGATCGTGGGCAAGCTTGCCTACGCCTACGGCCTGCAGCCGGAGCCTGCGCCCCGCACACCGGAAAGCCTGATCAAAGACTTTTCCTGGGCAAAGGTGCCAAAGCAGGATGTCTGCCTGCCGGAGGATCTGTTCTGAACAAAAAAAGATGCGCTGTCCCCCGATGACAGCGCATTTCTTTTTTATAGAGATTCAGATGCGGCGCATCTGCGGCAGATCGTTGGTGTCCATCATACGGCTGAACGCGGTATCCAGTGCCAGCGCCAGCAAAGCGCCCAGCGCTGCATCGATGCAGCTGTGCTGCTTGAGCAGCATGGTGGAGCATACAATGGAGATGCACAGCACATCAGCGGCCGGGCGCATCCAGCGGAACCGGGGCTGCTCAAAGATGCGGCAGCGGTGATAGGCCAGCATCAGCGTGACCGAGTTGAACACATGGATGGACGGGCAGACATTGATGGGTGTGTCGGTGCTGTACAGGAACCGCACCGCACGGGCGAAGATGTCTGTGCCCGGCACATAGCAGGGGCGCAGATTCAGCCCGGTGGGCAGGATCACGTAGCAGGCCAGCGCAATGGTCATACCGCTGAACAGCGGCATACACAGCCGCCAGAAGTCCTCCCGGGGTGCCTTCCACAGAAGGAAGAACAGGGTGAACGGGATCCACGGAAACCATGCAAAATAGGGGATGGCCGCATATTTGCAGAAGGGAATCAGATCGTCCAGCCGGCAGTGCACGAGGATGTGCGGCATATGGATCTGGGTGTTCAGGAAATTGAATGCGGAAAGATAAAGTATGAGATACAGCGCCATGAAGCAAATCGGATGGCGCGAAAACCAACTGCGTTTCATTGAAAAAGCCTCCTTTTTGCAGAAGTGAAAGCTCTTAGCACTGTGAAATTATACGCCGGGAATGTGACAAAAACAAGAACGAAAGCAGACAACATTGCTGAAAAACAAATAAATTATTTGTGCGTATTGCGTAAAAAAGAGCCTGCCTTCGCGGCAGGCTCTTATAAAATGCAGAGGAAAGATTCAGATGACCTGCTGTTCCAGCCACTTGCCGCGCAGGAAGCGTACAAAGAAGCACAGGGAGCGGAACGCCCAGTCCAGATACATGCCCATCCAGATGGCCAGCAGGCCGCCGTGGAAGGCCAGCACACACAGGTAGCAGAAGCCCACCCGGAAGGCCCACATGGACACGATGCTCACGGTCATGGTAAAGCGGGCATCGCCTGCCGCACGCAGGATGTTGGGCATGGTAAAGCTGGAAGGCCAGATGAACAGCGAAACGATGTTGAACCACACCATCACTTCCAGCGCCATGGCGTAGGCCTCCGGCGAGAGGTTGAACAGGCCCAGTGCAAATTTGTTGGCAAACAGGAAGGCCGAAAGGTTCATGAACCATGCGCCACAGTAGGCAAACAGCATCAGGCGGCGGGAGTAATACACGGCCTGATCTTTTTCGCCTGCGCCAAGGCACTGGCCCACCACGGTCAGCGCAGCCATGCCCACGGCGTTGGCCGGGATGTTCAAAAAGGTGGTGGTGGTGTTTGCCACGGCGTTGGCCGCAATGGCGGCGGTGCCCAGAGTGGAGGTCAGGCTGGAAACGGACAGCTTGCCGATCTGGAACATGCCGTTTTCAATACCGGCCGGGATGCCCACCCGCAGGATCTGCTGGATGAGCCGTGCCTTCGGGGCAAGGGCCTGCAGGCCGTCCACCCGCAGCGGGCAGGCGGGCCGCTGCAGCAGGTACAGCACAGCCACGCAGGCAATGGCGCGGGACACAAGGCTGGCCAGTGCGGCACCCATCACGCCCATTTTGAAGCCGTAGATCAGCACGGCGTTGCCGCCAATGTTCACCACATTCATTACAAGGCTGGACATCATGCTGATCTTGCTGTTGCCCTGCGCCCGGAACAGGGCCGCACCGGCGTTGTACAGGCCGATGAAGGGGTAGCTCAGGGCCGAGAGCAGGAAGTAGGTCTCGGCATAACGCATCACGTCCACGTCGATGGAGCCGAAGATGCCGCGTAGGATGGCATGGCGGCCCGCCACCACAACGGCGGCCACCAGCAGGCTGAAGCTGGACAGGATGAACAGGATCTGCGCCGCTGCATTCTTGGCATCCTTTGGCTCCTGCCGGCCGATGTACTGGCTGGTGACCACCGCGCCGCCGGTGGCAAGGGCGCTCATGATCTGGATCATCAGGGTGTTGAAGCTGTCCACAAGGCTCACGCCGGAAACAGCGGCTTCCCCCACCGAGGAGACCATCAGCGTGTCGGCCAGACCGATGGTCACGCTGAGCGCCTGCTCTGCGATCAGTGGTAGCAGCAGGGCAATGAGCTGCTGCCGGGTGAACAGCGGCGGCTTATGGAACGCGGGCGTTTTGGTTGCTGTCATAGGTTCCTCCGTAGCGGTGACAAGATACACTTGGATACATGACCTATATCATACAGCAGAACGCGCAGAATTACAAGAGAAAATCTTCTGTCAGGAAAATTCCTGACTGGGGGTCAGGCTGGTGCCGTAATATACGATATAATCATACGGGACGGTCGGCCCGAACACCGTCTTGTCTGGGTACTTCCTCAACATGTCCGCTTTCAGGTCGGCCGGGGTCTCGGGCACACCGGCGCAGAGCGTATCGGAGCACACGGCATTCCAGAGGCCCGCAGAGAACGAGGTGCAGTTGTAAATGGCCGACCAGTGGTCTGCGTTGGCCAATGCCTGATTTACCGTGTCTAGCTGGCTCTGGTCCAGTGAGACCTGAATGCCGTAAAGATTCTGATAGTAAGAAGCGTTCAGGTAATATTTGTAGTAGCCCTCCAGATTGTACCAGATGCCGGAATGCTCGCAGCGGTTGCCGCGGGTGCTTACGGTGATGGACGTATCCGGCGCAATGAGCAGCCCGCCCACATTGATATCCTGCTCCGAGACATTGGTGATGGTGAGGAAGCTGTGTCCGCTGGTGTTGAGGGGAACATCGCCGTGGTCATCGGCGCGGGCAAAAAGCCGCAGCACCGCAACGGCTCCCTTGGCAGGGGCATCACCGTAGGCCTGCGCAGGGGACTTGTGGTCTGCCTGCGCAAAGTGGTACGGCCCGCCAAAGTTGGTGGTAAAGCCAATGACATTGCGCATCAGGTCGGCAGAACCGGTGATATCTGTTACCACCTTATCCTCTTTTGCAGCGGGCTGTGCGGTCTTGGGTTCCTGTGCGTAGGCGGGCAGGGCGCACAGGCAGGCCAGCAGCACGCAGCAGGAGAGGATGCCGAAAAACTGTTTTTTCATAGATGCCTCCATTTGTGTTTTTTTCAGGTAAAGCTTACCGTTTTTTGCAGGGTCTGTCAAGGACTGCGGCAGGCGGAAAAGCCGCGCCGCAGCGTGTTTGTTCCACTTTACCCGTGCAGGCAATTGTGCTAAAATAAACCTGAGGTGCACCGCGCTTTGCAGGAGCGGGGAGTGCACTGTGGTAAATGAGATAAGAAATAAAAGGTAAATCAGCACCCAAAGGGGGAATAATATGCCAAAAGCAGCCCATAAGGTGGTCGTGATCGGCCACCGCAACCCGGATACCGACTCCATCTGCTCGGCCATTGCCTATGCAGAACTGAAAAACAAGACCAGTGATCTGGTCTGTGAGCCCCGCCGTGCAGGCAAAATGAATCAGGAGACCGAGTTCGTGCTCAAAAAGTTCGGGGTAAAGCCCCCGCGCATGTGCACGGACGTGAACCCGAAGATCCGCGATGTGGACTACCGCGAGATGCCCGGCATCCCCGGCTCCACCAGCCTGCGCAAGGCGTGGGAGATCATGCGTGACAAGCAGATCGACACCTTGCCTGTTACCAGTGCAGACAACGAGCTGGAAGGCGTGATCACCGTGAAGGATATCGCCACAGCCAACATGGACGTGTTCGATACCGGCATCCTTGCCAAGAGCCGCACCAGCTTCCGGAACATTCTGGAAACGCTGGACGGCACCATGGCGGTGGGCAGCGCGGATGATATCTGCACCACCGGCCACATCCGCATCGGCACCGCCACGCCTGAAATGCTGGAAAGCACGGTGGAAAAGGGGGACATCGTCATCCTGACCAACCGCTACGAGAGCCAGCTGTGCGCCATCGAGAAGGAAGCGTCCCTGCTCATCCTGTGCAACAACGCCAAGGTGGGCCGCACCATCCAGCGCATTGCCGAGGAGACCGGCGTTGCCATCATGACCACCCCGGTGGATACCTATGCTGCCGGTAAGCTCATCAGCCAGTGTGCGCCCATCTCCTACTATATGACCCGCAGCGACATCATGAAGTTCACCCTCGTCACGCCGGTGGCCGATGTTACCCGCGTGATGGCCAAGGTGCGCCACCGCTATTTCCCCATCCTGGACGAGGACGGCAAATACTGCGGCATGGTCAGCCGCCGGAACATCATCAATCTGCAAAAACGCCGCATCATTCTGGTGGACCACAACGAGGCCACGCAGGCCGTGGAGGGCTTCGATCAGGCCGAAATTCTGGAGATCATCGATCACCACCGCATCGGCAGCCTGGAGACCAGCGGCCCGGTGTACTTCCGCAACCAGCCGGTGGGCTGCACTGCCACCATCGTCACCCAGATGTACGACGAAAACGGCGTGGAGATCCCGCCCCAGACGGCCGGTCTGCTGCTGGCGGCGATTTTGTCGGATACGCTGGTGTTCCGCAGCCCCACCTGCACCCCCGTGGATGAAGCCAGCGCCCGCCGCCTTGCCAAAATTGCCGGGGTGGACATCAACGAGTTTGCTAATGAGATGTTCGAAGCAGGCGAAAAGCTGGACGGCAAGACCGCCGAGGAGGTGTTTCTGCAGGATTTCAAGGTGTTCATGTGCGGTGATATCCGCTTTGGCGTGGCACAGGGCAGCTACATGACCCGCAAGAATCTGCTTGCCGCCGAAGCGCTGCTGCAGCCCTATCTGGAAGAAGCCCGCAACAAGCAGAACGTGGAGGATATCTACATGCTGCTCACCGACGTGCCCAAGGAAGAAAGCGTGGTCATCAGCAATGGCCGCTATGCCTCCGAGGTGCTGGCCGACGGCTTTGAGACCCAGCCCGCCGAGGACGGCAGCTTTACGCTGCCCGGCGTGGTGAGCCGCAAAAAGCAGTTCATCCCAGCGCTGATGACCGCCTATCAGGAGCTTTGAGGGAAAGGAAAGCTTCCTCGCCCTCTCAGTCTCGCTTTGCTCGACAGCTCCCCCAAAGGGGGAGCCCTTGGCAAAACCGCAAACGTTGCATGGACTGCCAAAGCCTCTCACTCTGGGAGAGGTGGCATTGCGGAGCAATGACGGAGAGGGCGAGCCCGGTAAAGGTTTAAATGCTATGTTCAACCTTTTAAACAAAAAAGATCGCACGCCGCCCGCCCTGCCGGAAGGCACTGTGCGCCGCCGCTACTCCATCGAAGGGCAGGTGCAGGGGGTGGGCTTCCGCTACCGCGCCCGCTATGCGGCCCAGACGCTGGAACTGACCGGCTGGGTGGAGAACGAGGACGACGGCAGCGTGACGCTGGAAGTGCAGGGCGACCCGGAAAAGTTCCTGCGGCTGTTCGCCATGATCCAGAAAAGCGATTATATCCAGATCACCGGCATCCGCCAGAAGGATCTGCCGCCCGACCCATGGGAGCGGGGCTTCTCGGTAAAAGGGTATTGATCTGAACTGCAAACAAAAAAGCTGACGCGAAAGCGTCAGCTTTTTTGCTCTTTCTAAATTTATCAACCTGCTGTTTTCAGCGGGGAATTGTCTGTCCAGATGGTGCCGTCCAGCAGCCGGGTCACAGCCAGAGTGCCGTTTGCGGAAACACGGGCCGGGTCCAGCGCGTAGAAATCGCTCTCCTTCAGGTTCGCGGGGTCTGCATCCGGGCGGATGCCCACCACGCAGACCCAGTGGCCATAGGCGGCGCTGGTGGCGATATGGGGGTAATTGACCTCGTTCCAGCCGGAACTGGTCAGGTGGTATTCATAGCTGGAGGTGCGGTTCGTGTGCTTTTTTACACCGCTCACCGCAGTGTTTTTCAGATGCACGATCACCGGCTTCCCGGCGGAAAGCTCACTGTAAAGCTTCTGCAGGCACTCGGACAGGCTGCCGGAATAACCGTAGTAGCCGCCCGCAGACCAGACCGCACCGTTTGACCACATGCCGCTGCCGGAGGAAACTTTTCCATCCAGAATGGTGCGTGCATAGCGCAAGGCGTACCAGCTGCATTTGCCGGAGGTCTGATTGCCGATGGAAAGGATCTGGCTGGTGCTGAAGTCCAGCATCCGGATGCCGTGCGTTTCCTGCAGGACAGCTGCGTGTGCGTGGGGAACGGCCAGAGCCAGCACAAGGCACAGCGCCAGAACTGCCGCCGCCAGCCGCTGTGCCGCGCGGGCGGGACAGTGTTGCATATTGAGCCACATCCTTTGTTTTTTCTACGACCTTATTTTACCATGCAAAAATGGTAGAATTGTGTAAAATCGTAATTTTTTGAAAGAATTCTGAAAGATGGATCGGAACACAACATCTGTTCAAACCGGGAAGGACTGTGCCCCGGAAAAGAACAGCATGGAGCTTCCGCCGGAAGAAGATTTTCCAGCACGGTAAAGAACCTTTGCGAAATAAGGACAGTGTGTCTCAATACTGCAACAAAAAAGTCGCTGTTTCATTGATTTTGAACGAAAATGTTTCGGAAACTTTATGCATCTTCTCGATTGACAAAACCAACTGCTGTCGGATACAATAAGGCCAGAACGACACCCGTTCTGTAGTGCGAAAAAACAGCACTGAAATGAGACAAATCAACAAAATCTTGAAACGACAGGAGGCGCATGATGATGAAAAAGCTGAAGAAATTTGCTGCCCTGCTTCTGGTGGGTGTGATGGCTCTGGCCCTGCTGACGGCCTGCGGCGGTGGTGGCTCTGGTGAGGATGCACAGGCCGAGGCCAGCGTGATGACTGCGATCAATAGCAAACGCACTGCAGCGGCGAAACTGGACAACGATGCCGAGCGCAAAGCTGTTGCAAGCCAGAACATTGATTATGTCGCGAAACATGGCTTTGGCCCGTTCAGCTCGGATGTGAAGTTCCATGTGGATACCGACCACATCAAGGAAGGCCAGTTCGGCTTTACGTTTGTAGCAAAATATGATTATAAAGATACCAAGCTGGATGATCTGATCAAGAAGATCACTAATGGAAACGGCACGGACGTCAAGAGCAACTACGTTGACAACTGGACAGATGTCGGTGTCGTGGTCAAGACGGTCAACGGCCAGACCTATATTGCTGTGTCTGTGGCGATCGACGTGAGCTGACGTACCCTGATCTATATCTAAAAAACTGTTTGTTTTCCGTTTTTCTTTCTCCCCGAAGAGCTTTCCTTCCCCCGGAAAGCCCTTCGGGGCTTTTGTTGTGTTTGGGGACAATTGCCAAAAAGAACGGCGGAATTTGGGCGATCTGCCTGTTGACATGCGGGGGGGGGGTATGGATAAAATAAATTCAGACGGGTAAAGCGATTTGGGGTCGCCCAAACCGTCAGAATTTGAAAGCAGGAGGAACATTACAATGAAAATGTTCAAACGTTTCGCAGCCGCCCTTCTGGCCGGCGTGATGGTTCTGGCAATGCTCACCGCGTGCGGCGGTGGCGCTGGTGGCCCTGGTGAAAGTGAGTTCGAGAAGAAAGTCCAGGATGTATATATGGCTGCACTGAACAAGGAATACGGCACAGAATGGTCCAATAACAGTGAAGTCAAGGAACTGGCAACAGAAGCACTGAACAAAATTGCAGACGGCAAGATTGCATTGACTGCTATTACTGCAGAGAAAAAAACCGAGAAAAACTACGTAGGTGCAGTTGTTTGTGCTGAGAATGCGAAGCAGAACGCTGAAGTGTACACGGCTGTTTACTATGAAGAAACAACGGCAGGAACGATTACGGTTAATTCTGATATGGTTGAGTTGATGAAGACTGCAACAGATTTAGTAATCAATCTTGGTAAACAAAATAACACGAAAATCGAAGTTACTGGTTTGGGTGTTGGCACTAAGACCGTTGGCGGAAAGACCTATGTTGCAATTGGCTATAAACTGAGCAAGTAAGCGGATTACAATTAAACTATTGCCCCGAGGAGCACCCCGCTCCCCGGGGCTTTTTGTATCCAACGAACTGACGTATCAGCTCAAAAATGATTGGAAACGATAGGTAGTCTGTACATTGACGCGGGGGAGGGGAAAACTGTAAAATATACATAGGCCCTCCGGGCATTTGGGACGCGGAAAAGGCCTGTAATTCATTTTATGATGGAGAGACCTAATATGAAAAAGATGAAACGTCTTGTGGCCGTCCTTCTGGTCGGCATCATGGCGCTGGCAATGCTCACTGCTTGCGGCGTTACTCCCAGCGCACCTTCAATGCGCGATACTGCGCTGGAAGAGAGCGTTGCCCAGTGGACTGTGGAACTGGGCCGGAGCAAAGGTCTGGAACTGACCCTTGATTCGGAATTGACAGAGATCAGCAATAAGTGCCTGCCTACTGCTGTCAATGTGGAGAATGCCAGGCTTGCTTCTGCGATTGATCGGAACACTTACGATGACGCATTGAAGGAGCAGAAGACATTTTTTGCTGCAGCAAAGAAGGGCAAAAAGGCTGCGCTGGTGCCCGTGACCTTTGAGAGCGGAATAGAAGTCACCGAGAATACTCTGGCCAATAGAAAGAACGATATTTGGGATAAATTGAGAGATGCTGATGTTAACAATCCGACCAAGTTCGGCGTTACCGTTACCAAGCAGAAGGAATACACTCTGGTCCTCTTCGTGGTCAGCGAATAAGCGTACCTTCTCAAAACTTGCATCCCTGCCCCGCAGAGCACCCGCTCTGCGGGGCTTTTTTGTGTTTGGGGGCAAACTCCCCCAGTCGCCTGCGGCGTGCCAGATTCCCCCTTTTGTCGCTGCGCGACATTTTCCCCCGGCCGGGGGAAATCGTCCCTCAAAAAGGGAGCCTTTCGCCTTCCGGTCAGATGCAATAAACCTCCCCCTTTCGGGGGAGGTGGCATCGCGCAGCGATGACGGAGAGGGTTGCCTCCCTCACTGAGGGAGGTGGCAAACCCGCAGGGTTTGACGGAAGGAGTCTGCCCCACCCCTCCCGGCGGCAATTCTGAATGGTTTCTCTGTCAAACCGTGTCGTTTTGTGGTACAATAAAAACGTATTCTGATGTGAACAGGAAAGGACGTTTCCATGCAGCTGTTTGAACTGGTGTCCCCGCGGCTGTTCCGCCCGCTGGCGGGGCCGAACCGGGCTTTTTATGCGGAATTGCTGCTTCTGCTCTGGGAGGAGTGCCGCCACACGGCGGATTACAGCATTTCCCGTGCGGAGGCCGTCTGGCGTGCCGAGGATTACTTTGCCGCACTGGCAAAGCCCCTTGCGCTGGATGCCGACGGTGCGGGCGATGAAGAAGAGCAGCCCACCCGCGACCCCCACACGCTGGCCGTGGGCTTCCTGCTGCGGCTGCGCCGCACCGGCTGGCTGGAAGAGCAGCCCGGCAGCTACGAGGGGGAAGCGTCCCTTGCCTTTGTGCCGGAGGTAACGCCGCTGCTGGAAGCGCTGGAAGAAATATTGAATCCCCGCGTAGTTACCTATACCGGAAAGCTGTACAAGGCATGGCAGCTGCTGGGCAGCATCGGGCAGGAAAAAAGCCCCTATGAGAACGTTCTGCGAGAGGTGGATGCAGACCTTGACGCGCTGAACCGCTCTCTCCGGGCACTCAACGCCTCCATCGGCCACTATATCGACCGGCTCACCCGCAACCGCACCCCGCAGGAGGTGCTGGAACTGTTCGACCAGTACGAGGAAAAGGTGGTGGCGGCGGCCTACCACCGCTTCAAGACCAGCGACAACCTGTTCAACTACCGCGCCTATCTGGAAGAAGAGCTGGACGACTGCGAGGAGAACTACCTGCCGCAGCTGGCCTTTGATTATGCCCGGGTGGAGCGCTGCGCCCCGAACGAAGCGACACCTGCCGTGCGTGCACTCATCCAGAAGCAGCGGGACGCGCTGGAAGAGATGAGCCTGCTCATGCGCGAGATCGATGCAAGCCACATCCGCTACCGCAAGCGGGCTGTGCAGCGGGCACAGTTCCTGCTGCTGAGCGACCGTTCTTCGCAGGGCAGCGTCACCGCCCTGCTGCGCCGCTACGCCGAGGACATCCGCACTCCGGAGCAGCTGTTTGAGCCGGACGACGGCCCGGTGGCAAAGCGGCTGCATCTGTACCCGGCGGCGGTGTTCGGGGAAAAATTTCTGTACCCGCCCGCTGCCCAGCGCACCGCCGAGCCGCTGGCCCCTGTGCGCACCGAAGGATTCGATCCGGAACAGCTCAAAAAAGAGCAGCAATTGCTGCTGGATTACGCCCGCCTTGCCGTCACCGAAGAGAACGTGGGCTTGTTGGTCCGGCAGGCCCTTGCCGCCCGTCCGCAAGTGAACGCGTCGGTGCTGGCAGAGGAATACCCGAACGATTTTGCCCGCATCATCGGCCTGCATACCTACTCGCAGTCGCCGCACCGGGATTATGACATTCAGCTCACCGGCAATTGGGTGGAGCGCGGCGGTTTCCGCTTTGAGGACTTTGTCCTCACCCGCCGCAGGGAGGAAGAAAATGGCAACCATTAACATGCTGGAAGAAACCGCAAACTACCTGCTGAACCACTGCTTCGTGCTGGGCGGCGTGGAGGATCAGCGGGCAAAATATCTTTATGTGCAGGATCATCTGGACGAGGTGCGCGCTGTGTTCGCCCCGCTGGGCTATTCTGTATTGCTGTACCCGGCACCCCTGCAGGCGGCGGCTTTGGTCAACGGCCACGAGGGCAGTCAGGCCCGGCTGCTGAAATACGAGAGCATCCTGCTTTTGGTATTGCGGCTTTTGTACCTGCAAAAGCGCGAGAGCCTTGCGGCCAATGCCGACGAGGTGCTGGTGACGGTGGAAGAGGTGCAGACCGAACTGCAGAAGATGAATCTGCCCCGCCGTCTGGACCAGAAAACGCTGGAAAACCTCATGCGCACCCTGCGCCGGTACAATCTGGCGCGGCCTGTGGGGCGGCTGACCGGGCTGGACAGCCGCATTGAAGTATTTCCCACCGTGCTGCTGGCCCTGCCGGATGCCGACCTTGCGGATGCAGCGGCAGAATCTGCCCGCACCCGCACAGAGCTTGGCCTTTATGAACGACCGGAAGAAGCAGGGGAGGCAGAGGAATGATCGAACTCAAACGGCTGAAGCTTATCAACTGGCACAATTTTGAAAATGTCACCTTCGACTGCGCACGGCTCACCTATATGATCGGTGTGAACGCCGTGGGCAAGACCACCATTCTGGATGCCATCCGCTACTGCCTGACCACCAACCGCAATTTCAATGCGCTGGGCAATAAAAAGAGCGGCCGCACCCTGCAGGGTTCGGTGCACGCAAAGCAGCGCGGCGAGAACGCCTACCGCCGCCCGGGCCATACCGTGGCCTACATCGGGGCGGAGTTCTGGGACAGCGTCAAGCGCACCCCCTTCGTCATCGCGGTGCGGGTGGAGTCCGAAGGCCCCATGCAGGAGCTGCACCCCGGCGATCAGACATGGTATCTCTCGGAGGACGGCTGCACGCTGGAACAGCTGCCCTTCATCGACCCCAAGACCGGTGCACCCAGCGCAAAGGAGGACTTCAAGCCCGCAACGGGCCGTCTCTCCTACACCCGCAGCCCCAGCGAAGCGCGGGACCGCATCTGCCGTGCGCTGGGCATCGGGCGGGCCTCCAGCCCGCTGGGCAAAAAGTTCAACGAGGTGTTCCAGATGGGCACCAGCATGGACGAGATCCCCAACTTCCGGGAGTTTTTGTACCAGTACATCCTGCCCCAGCCGGAGCTGGATCTGGACGCTTTGCAGGGCGACCGGCTGGAACTGGAAAATCTGCACGCCGTGCTGGCTGAAGCGCAGACCCGCGCCGACGCGCTGGAAGAGATCGTGGATTTTGGCCGCGAAGCTGCCGAAAAGCAGACCCAGACCCTTGTGAACCGGGGCACGGTGCTGCTGGCCCGCGCCGCTGCTGACGGCGGGGAACAGACCGTCTGGCAGGAGCATCTGGATGCGGGCCGCCGCCAGCTGGAACAGCTGAGCGCCCGCTATGCGGACGCCAAAAACGCCGAAGCGGAAGCACGCCGGGCCTATCTTTCTGCCCACGGTGCCGCCAGCGCCAGTGGCGAGGGCCGGGCACTGGATGCCCTGACCGAGGAACTTTCCCGCCGCAAAACGGCGCTGGATACCGCCGCACGCAAAGCCGAAAAGGCAGAAAGTGCCCTTGCCCGCACCCAGAGCCTGCTGGCTGTGCTGCGCCGCAGCGGCTTTGCTGCCGGCATCAAGGCCGAAGAGCTGACGGCGGACACTCTGCCGCAGCTCACCGCATGGCTCTCCGCGCAGGAAAAACCGCTGGAGGAAGCCTATTTTGCTGCCCGCCAGAACACTGCTGCTTTGCAGAAGGAGCAGGCCGGCAAGCGCGCCGAGCTGGACGCCGTGTCCGGCGGCAAGTGGGTCTACCCCCACGGCGATGCCGCCACCCGGGTGCGGGATGCCGTGAATGCGGAACTCAAGAGCCGGGGCATGCAGCCGGATGCGAAAATTTTCTGTGAACTGTTGAACGTGGAGGACGAAAGCTGGCAGGACTGCGTGGAAGCCTGCCTTGGCGACCGCCGCTTTGATATCCTTGTGCCGCCCGCCCACTACGAAGCCGCCAAAAGCGCCTTTGTGGCCCTGAAGGACAAGGTAGGCCCCATCAGCCTGCTGGACACCCCGGGCATCCGCAAGGCCAACCGCCGCGCCGACAAGTACGGCCCGGACAGCCTTGCCGCGCAGGTGAGCAGCGAAAACCCGCTGGCTGCACAGTATGCCCAGACCATTCTGGGCCGCATCGTCTGCTGCGACACCCCCGATACGCTGGAACAGCATCCCGACAGCGCCACCCGCGACCTTCTGCGCCACCACCCCTTCCGGCTGGAACGGCTTCGCACTCCCCAGCGGTATATCGGTCTGGACGCACGCCGCGCCCGCGCCGGGGCGCTGGCGGCCGAGCTGGAAGCTCTGGGGGAAAGCGCCCGTGCTGCCGCCCAGACAGAACAGAACCTGAAAGCCGCCTATAACCAGTACCAGACCCTGCTGCGGGGCACGGCACTGGACGAGCTGGCTGCGCTGTGGGATGCCCGCGCCGCACTGACTGCCGCACAGAATGCTGTGACCGAACAGGAAGCAAAGCTCACCGAGTGCCGCGAGAACCCGCTGCTGCAGCAGCTTTACAAGGAGGAAGAAGCCCGCGAAGCCGCGTGGGAGACTGCCCGCGCCGCCGTAGAGCAGGCGGGCGGCGACATCCGCGTGTGCCAAAAGCAGATCGCCTCCTGCGAAGCAGAGCAGAAAAAGGCAGGGGAAACGGCACAGCAGAGCGCCGATGCCGCCCGGAGCTTCTTTGCGGCGCACCCGCTGGTGGAGCCGCTGGCCCGCACCCGGATGCTGGCGCTGGCCCCGGCGGATAAGCCCCGCGCCGCCGCACAGGCTGCGGAAAAGGCGCAGGCCAAGCTGGACGATGCGCTGGCCGTCTATCTGAGCGGCACGCTGGAACCGGCCCAGAAGGCCTACAACGAGCACTATGTGTGCGATTATCCGCTGGGCCTTGCGGGGCTGGACCAGTACCGCGCCCAGCACGAGAGCCTTGTGCGCATCGATCTGGAACGCTACGCCGCCCGTCTGGAGCAGGCCCAGCGGGACTGCAAGGACCGCTTCCGCAAGGATATCCTGTTCCGCATGAAGGACGATATCTTCAACGCCCGGCGGCAGTTCCGGGAGCTGAACAAGGTGATGGAACAGCTGACCTACGGCGAGGAGGTCTACCGCTTTGAGCTGGAGCCCAGCCGCGACCCGCAGCTGGCGGCCTTCTATCAGGTCATCGTAGACAAGGGCAACCAGCAGATGACCGAGGGCGACTCGCTGGACAACCTTGCCGCCACCGCCGACCCTGCTTATGAGCGTCAGGTGGACGAGCTGATGGAAAAGATCATGGCGGATGTGGACGAGAACACCCGCGCCCGGCAGGAGGGCCGCACCGGCGGCGTGACCCTGTCGGACTATGTGGACTACCGCACCTATCTGGACTATGACATCAAGGTGACGAACCGGGTCACCGGCCAGCAGGCATACCTGTCCCGCGTCAGCCGCGACTCCTCCGGCGGCGAGAATCAGGCCCCCTTCTATGTGGCCATCTGCGCCAGCCTTCTGCAGATCTATGAGAAGAGCGAGAACAGCATCCGTCTTGTGCTGCTGGACGAAGCCTTCAGCAAGATGACCAGCGACCGCATCCGCCCCATGATGGAGCTGTTCCGCCGCCTGCAGCTGCAGGTGCTGCTCATCTCCACCGTGGAAAAGAGCACCGCCATCCAGCCCTACTGCGACATCACCTACTCCATCGTCCGCCACGGCGACACCAACGCCATAGCGCCCTTTGTCCGCCTTGCGGCGGAATGATGTGCGCATTGTATGCGCAATGATGTCTGCCTGCGGGGCATGATAGAATGTGCGATAGCACACATCATTTTGCGCAGCAACCTCATTTCTGCGCAGCAGAACATCATAAAAAAAGAAGCACGCATCTGCGTGCTTCTTTTTTATTGCTACCGCAGTGGCAGCACATCTTCATCCTCGTTGATCTCTTCCATCATCCCATCCGCAAAGTACCAGCCTCTGCCGTACAGCGCCTCGCTGCCGTCGGCGCACAGGATATACGAGCCGTCCGGCAAAGCGAGAAAATGCCGCTTTTTGCTGTCGGCAAGGGCGATGTCCTCCACCTTCTGTCCGTCCAGCACATGATCCCGGATGAACTGGTAGTGGGGCAGGATGCGGGTCTCGGTCAGGCCAAGGCCGTTCATCCAGCGGGAGTAGTGCGGGTCGGCGGCTTCGCCCGGTTCCTCGGGTGCGGCGTACACGATGTGGGCGGCGTTCATGCTGCCGGCACTCACGCCCAGCACGATGCCGTGGTAGTTGTGGAACAGCCCCGGCAGGCCCAGCTGAGCAAAAAAGTGGTTCTGGGTGGGCACGTGCCCGCCGCACAGCATCACAAAGCCGCTTTGGGGCAGAAGAGAACCGATCTCCTCGGCATTGCGGGCATCGCAGGGGATGAGCGCCGTCAGGGGCAGGTGGGCGTTCGCAAAGCTCTGGGCAAACACCCGGCACATCTCGTCGTTCTGCTCGTAGGCATAGGGGTCTGCCGCAATGGCAAGGCCCAGCACGGCGTGATCCGGCCAGACGGCCCGCAGGTTCGCCACAAAGTGGTTGCGCGTGTCCAGCACCGGAATATCCGGACCCGGCTCAAAGGGGCAGCCGCTGGGGCTGCTGGTCAAAAACAATGTCATAATGATTCCTCGTAAAACAGTGAATAAGAAGCTGTGTCCATTCTAACACGATTTGCCCTGCAGCGGCAGAGCCAGAATCACCAAAAAAATCCCCCGCTTTTCGCCGTTTCGCAGAAAGCAGGGGATCTTATCATGCCTTGCGGTAATGGAACACCTTGTCCTTGGTGAGGAGCATGGCTGCGCTCACGGCCAGAGCCGCCAGCTCGGCGGCGGTGACGGCCAGCCAGATGCCGTCGATGCCCAGCAGCAGCGGCAGCAGGAGAATGGCGATCACCTGAAATACCAGCGTGCGCAAAAAAGAGATCAGCGCGCTGGTCACGCCGTCGCCCAGCGCCGTGAAGAAGGAGGACGCATACACGTTGAAGCCCATGATGAGGAAGCTCAGCGCATACAGCCGGAAGGCCCGGCTGGTCAGGGCCAGCAACTCCGCATCGTAGCCCACGAAAATGCGCGCCACACAGGGGATGATGAACATGGAAGCCAGCGTCAGGGTCACAGCCACCACGGCGATGAGCCGCAGGCTCTTGCGGTAGAGGTTGTGCACCTCGGCGTGGTTGCGGGCACCGTAGTGGAAGCTGACGATGGGCGCACTGCCCACGGCATAGCCCACGAACACCGCCACGAACAGGAAGGCTGCGTACATGATGACACCGTAGGCGGCCACGCCGTTCTCACCGGCCAGACGCAGCAACTGGTAGTTGTACAGGATGTTCACCAGCGACATGGAAAGGTTGGTCATCAGCTCGGAAGAGCCGTTGATGCAGGCATCCCACAATACTTTGCTGTAAAAACTGGTCTTGCACAGGTGCAGGCGGCTGGAGTTGCTGCGGTCGATGAAGTAGAACACCGGCAGTACGCCGCCCACCAGTTGGCTGATAAAGGTGGCAATGGCCGCGCCCTCCACGCCCCAGCCCCAGATACCCACCATCAGCACATCCAGCACCATGTTGGTGCAGCCCGCGCCCACGGTGAACCAGAAGCCGAGGTGCGGCTTTTCGGCGGTGACGAAAAAGCTCTGGAACATATTCTGCAGCGCAAAGGTGGGCAGGGACACCATCAGGATGCGTCCATAGCGCACCGCATAGTCCAAAAGCTCCCCCTTGGCGCCCAGCAGCACGGCAATGGGCCGCAGGAACACAATACCCAGCACGGCCAGCACACTGACCGAGACCAGAGCCGCCAGCAGGAACAGGGTGAAATAGCGGTCGGCCTTTTTCTGGTCGCCCTCGCCCAGCGTGATGCCCACGATGGCGCTGCCGCCGGTGCCCAGCATAAAGCCGATGGTGCCCAGCAGCATGGGCAGCGGCATGATGAGGTTGACCGCCGCAAAGGCTGTCTTGCCCACAAAGTTGGAGACACACAGGCCGTCCACGATGCCGTAGATGGAGGTGAACAGCATGGTGCCGATGCAGGGCAGCACGAACCGCAAAAGGCGGGAATAGGTAAAATGATCGGAAAGCTGGATCCGCTGCTTGGACATGGTGTCCTCCTTTCTGCACAAGGTGCAAAAAACGGGCCGGATAAATGTCCGTGAGTGCACGCCCGGCCTCGATCTGCTTCGTCACTACGGCAACGAAACCTCCGGCGGGGCGCTGTCTGCACGGCATCTTATCCGGCCCGTTTCAAATTACGTTGAAAACGGTCCTCCGATGAACCGAAAAAGAGCATATCAGAATTTATTTTTGTTGTCAAGGCAGAAAAATCAAAAAAATCGGCATTCGAGGGTCAAAATTCATAAACTGTCTCTTTCCAACGTTTATCAAACCTGTTAGAATGATAAAAGTTTTTTTATGGATCCGGAAAGGAGAACTCCTGTTTTGATGAAACGTTTTTATACCGCCATCGTGCGCCGCCGCAGGCTGGTGCTGGCGGTGTTTGCACTGGCGGCTGTGCTGAGCGTGTTCGCTGTGCGTCAGGTAAAGGTGGATTACGATATCAACGACTATCTGCCGCCGGAATCCCCCTCCACCACCGCCATCGAGGTGATGAACGGTGCTTTCACCGGCGGCATCCCCAACATGCGGGTCATGGTGCGGGATGTCACGGTACCGCAGGCGCTGGAGTACAAGGAAAAGCTTGCCGCCATCGATGGAGTGTCCTCCGTTGCATGGCTGGACGACAGTCTGGATGTGACAGTGCCTTTGCAGATGCAGGACACCGCCACGGTGGAAAGCTATTATAAGGATGGCTGCGCCCTGTTCACCGTGACGGTGGAGGATGAGAAGCGTCTGGAAGCCGTGGCTGCCGTGCGGGATCTGATCGGGGAGGGCAACGCGCTGGAGGGCGCGGCAGTGTCCACTGCCGTTGCCACCAACTCCACCGTGACCGAGGTGGCAAAGATTGCCGCCATCGCGGTGGTGTATGTGCTGTTCATCCTGATCCTGACCACCGATTCCTGGGCGGAGCCGCTGCTGGTGCTGACGGGCCTTGGCGCGGCCATCCTGCTCAACAACGGCACGAACCTCATCTTCGGCACCATCTCGTTTGTGACGAATGCGGCGGGCAGCATCCTGCAGCTGGCGGTGTCGCTGGACTACTCGGTGTTCCTGATCCACCGCTTTGCGGAGTGCCGGGCTGAAAAACCGGATGCCAGCCCGGAGGAGTGCATGGTGGATGCCCTGTGCAGATCCACCGGCTCCATTCTGTCCAGCGGCCTGACCACCGTCATCGGCTTTCTGGCACTGGTGCTCATGCAGTTCCAGATCGGCCCGGATCTGGGCCTTGCGCTGGCAAAGGGCGTGGTGCTGAGCCTTGTCACCGTGTTCACCTTTATGCCCGCGCTCACGCTGGCGTGCTACAAGTGGATGGATAAGACCCACCACAGGCCCCTGCTGCCCAGCTTTGACAAGTTTGGCCGCTTTGTGGCCCGCATCATGCTGCCCATGGCGCTGGTGCTGGTCATTCTGATGGTGCCCAGCTATCTGGCCTCCAACTCGAACCAGTATTACTACGGTGCCGCCCACATGTTTGGCGAGAACACCCGTCTGGGTGCGGACACCGCCGCCATCGAAGAGACCTTTGGCCGCAGCGACACCTACGTTGTACTGGTGCCGGAGGGCGACACCGCCACGCAGCAAAAGCTTTCGGATGCATTGCACGCCATCCCGGAGGTGACCGGCATCCTTTCCTATGTGGACAACGCAGGCGCGTCCATTCCGCCGGAGTTCGTGCCCGGGGATACGCTGGGGCTGTTGGTCTCCGGCGGCTACACCCGCATGGTGCTTACGGTAGATGCCGACACCGAGGGCGATGCGGCCTTTGCGCTGGTGGAGCGGGTGCGCGCCACGGTGCAGCAATATTACCCGGACAATTATTATCTGGCCGGTCAGGGCGTGAGCACCTATGACCTGATGGACACCATTACGGCCGACATGGTCAAGGTGAACCTGCTGGCCATCGGTGCAGTATTCCTGATCCTGCTCCTTATGAAGCGCCAGCTGCTTTTGCCCATCATTCTAGTGCTCAGCATCGAGACCGCCATCTGGATCAATCTGGCCATCCCGTACTTCCGGGGCCAGTACGTGTTCTACATTGCCTACCTCATCATCAGCTCGGTGCAGCTGGGCGCTACGGTGGATTACGCCATCCTGTTCTCGGATCGCTATCAGGAGTTCCGCGAGACGCTGGGCCGCAAAGAAGCCGTTGCGGCCACGGTGTCCGCCGTGACCACCTCGGTCAGCACCACCGGCAGCGCCATGGCTGTGGTGGGCTTCCTGATGGGAGCCATTTCCACAAACCAGCTGCTGGGCCAGCTGGGCAATTTCCTGGGCGTGGGCAGTCTGGTGTCGCTGGCCATCGTGCTTTCGGCACTGCCGGGCTTTTTGTATCTGGCCGACCCGCTCATTATAAAAAAGAAAAAACAGCCGAAGGAGGCTTGACCGAGATGAAACATCGATTTGTGCGCCGGGTGTCGGCACTGGCGCTGGCAGTCTGCCTGCTGGCGGGCAGCAGTCTGCCAGCTTTTGCAGCCTCCACTGCCAAGGAAGAGGTCATTTATGCAAACCTGACGGCCTCCGGTGCTGTGACCGGCGTGTACGCCGTGAACAGCTTTTCCGTGCAGGCGGGGGACACCGTTGCGGACCACGGCAGCTACACTGCCGTGCGCAACATGACCACGAGCGATGCCGTGGAGCAGAGCGGCGATATGGTCACGGTGCATGTGACCGAGGACGGCAAACTCTATTATGAGGGCACCATGGACACCGCCACGGCCCTGCCGTGGGTGGTAAAGCTGACCTATACGCTGGACGGGGCAGAAATCAGCCCCGACGAGCTGGGCGGCAAAAGCGGTGCCCTTTCCATCCGGCTGCAGGTGAGCCGCAACCCGGACTGCACCGGCAGCTTTTTTGACGACTACGCGCTGCAGGTGACCATGAGTCTGGATACCGGCCGTGCCCGGAACATCAGCGCGCCGGGCGCTACGGTGGCGAATGTGGGCAGCAAAAAGCAGCTTTCCTACATCCTGCTGCCGGGCGCGGACAGCGATGTGACCGTCACTGCCGATGTGACGGATTTTGCCATGGATGCCGTTTCACTGAACGGCGTGCGGCTGAACCTGAACCTCGACCTCGGGGATATGGACCTGACGGGGATGCTGGAACAGCTGCAGAGCGGTTCCGTTCAGCTGGACGATGGTGCCAACGCGCTGGCAGACGGCATTGCACAGGTGCAGGCGGGCATCGATACCCTGAACGGCAATTCCGGTGCCTTGACCGGCGGCTCAGCCCGGGTGCGTGCCGCCCTCACCCAGATGCAGACCGCGCTGAACGGCATCTCGGCCTCCACCGATGAGCTGAACACCCTGCTGGATGCCTCCACCCAGATCCGGGACGGCATTGCCCGTCTGGATGAGGGTGCGGCACAGCTGGAGCAGCAGGTGAGCTTTGAAGCCTACAAGGCCATCCTGAAAGAGAACGGCCTTGACCTTGACGTGGTAAAGGATGGCAATGCCAAGGCCATCCAGCAGCTGCAGGGCATGGTGTGGATGATGCCCCAGCTCAAGGATGTGATCCTGCTTTTGCAGGGGTCTACGGCCAACATCGATGCCATGCAGACCTATCTCGACACCGTGAACGGCGGCATTGCCCAGCTGCACGAGGGCAGCAGCACCCTGAACGGCAGCTACGGCGAGTTTGATGCCGGGGTGCGTCAGCTGGCCGGTGTGCTTACTGGGATGCTGGGCGATCTCTCGGTGCTCACCGACGGCGTGAACCAGCTTGCCGCCCAGTACGTCCAGCTGGACGACGGCCTGAACGTCTACACCGACGGTGTAGCCCAGCTGAAGGCGGGCGTTGCGCAGCTGTCGGAGGGTGCATCGCAGCTGACCGGCGGCACCGGCGAGCTGCGCAGCAGCGTTTCCGGCATCGACATGGGTGCCCAGCTGGACGGCCTGCTGAACAGCCTTTCCGGCGGCGGGGAGGTGCAGAGCTTCACCTCGGCAGAGAACACCGAGGTGAGCGCGGTGCAGTTTGCGCTGCAGACCACTGCCATTACAGCCCCGGCCCCGGCTGCCCAGCCGGAACCGGCAGCTGTGACCCTGACCTTCTGGCAGAAGCTGCTCAAGCTGTTTGGGCTGTATAAAGGATAAGACATAAAAAGAAAGAATCTGCAATTGTGATGCCCGAAGTTCAGGCTGACAGTTGCAGATTCTTTTTTGTTAACGGGCTCGCCCTCTCAGTCTCACATTTGTTCGACAGCTCTCCCAAAGGGAGAGCCCTTGGCAGAACCAGAAAGTTGACCGTAATGCCAAAGCCTCTCACTTTGGGAGAGGTGGCACGCCGCAAGGCGTGACGGAGAGGGCGAGGCCGTGCAAGATTTTGAAGAAACTTTATTCAAAATGATATTCCACCAGTTCGCAGTTTCTGATGCCCGCAGCTGCGTATTCCTCGTTGGTCATATCGTAGAAATAGGACTGCACCACCCGGGCGATGCCGTTGTGGGCCACCAGCAGATAGGTCTTATCGGTGTCAGCCTTCAGCTCGTCCAGCAGGTTATAGATGCGCTGGGCCAGCTGCATCATGCTCTCGCCTCCGTCGTAGCGGTCGGCGAAGTGGGTCTTGGAAACGCGGAACTCGCCGCCGTTGCGGGGCGTGCCCTCGTATTTGCCAAAGCACTGCTCCCGCAGGCGCGGCTCACACCGGGCGGGCAGGCCGGTGGCCTCGGCAATGGCCATGGCGGTGTCGGCGGCGCGGGACAGGGGAGAGTACAGGATCTCATCGATGTGCACCCCGCTGGCTTTGACGGCTTCGCCCAGCTTCCGGGCCTGCTGGCGGCCCCGCTCGGTGAGGGGGCTGTCGGTCATGCCGCAGATCTTGTTTTCAACGTTCCAGACGGTCTCTCCGTGGCGGGTGAAATAAAGCGTATGCATGGGTGGCTCCTTACTGGTCGTATCCCGCCTCGATCTCGCGGATGCGGGTGTAGAAAAAGTCGTTGGCAGGGGTGGGCATCCCGTACTTCTTGGCCCGCTGGCGCACCACACCGGCAAACTCCTCCACCTCGGTGGGGCGCTTTGCCAGCACATCCTGCCGCATGCTGGGCATGCCCTCGGGGTTAAAGGTGGGCATCATGGCATCGATGAACTGCACATCGTTGTCTGGCGGCAGGGGCACGCCCTCAAGGTTCGCCAGCCGGATGACCTCCTGCATGGCCGCGCGCATCATGTCCTGTGCTTCGCCGGGCTGGCGCAGGCCGCCGTAGGGCTGGTCAAAGGCGGCTGCGGCCTGATTCAGGCCGTCATTCACCATCAGCTTGTTCCACTGCTTGTAAAGGATATCCCCACAGGGCTCGTTGGCAATGCCGCACTCGTCCAGATAGTCAGCCACGGCCTGCACACGGTCGGTCATCTCGCCGCTGCGCTCACCGAACTGGATCTTGCCCGCCTGATTGAACACCAGCGTGCGCCCGGTGCGGGTGGCGTCCATGCCGATGGCAACGCTCCACAGGGTGTGGCCGGGATAGGCTGCGTCAATGTGCTCCTCGCTGGTGATGCCGTTCAGCACGCTGAGGATCACGGTGTCCGGCCCTACGAACTTTGCAATGTCCTGAATGGCCTGTTCCAGCACCGTGGCCTTGACCGCCACCAGAAGCAGGTCTACCGGCCTGCCCTCGGCGGGGGTGACGTAACGGAAGCTGCACGCTTCGCCGTTGCAGACGACCGGCTCGGCAGAGTAGCGGGCAATGCGGCCCTCATCGGCAATGACCTGCACGCCGGGCATTTTGCGGCCGAACAGGATGCCCAGTGCGCCCAGACCGATCAGGGCAGAGGTTTTGATCTTTTTCATGTGTCCCTCCTGTGTTTATGCCTTTTTCAGCGTTCCGTCTGCGGTCAGGACGACCATGCTGCCCTCGTCGATGCCTAGGCGGGTGAGCTCTTTGTCCGGGTAGGGCAGGGTGCGCCGCTCCCCGGCGGGATCAGCCAGCGTGACATCGCACAGCACCGGCTGACCGGCAGGCAGCTCCTCACAGCCGTACAGCTGTTCGTCAATGCGCAGAACGCAGTAGGTAGTCTCCATAGCAGCTAAACTCCTTTTTGTAAATACAGCATTTTTATTATAAAGCTCTGCGCGGGGCGCGTCAACCGCATTTGGCTTGACAGCCGGCCGCCCGGCTTGATAAAATAGGAATGATTTTTGGAACAGGGGGCAGTCACATGAATATTACGGAACTGCGTTATCTGGTGGCCATCCGCAAGTGGGGCTCCGTGAGCGCGGCGGCAAAGCAGCTGTATGCGGCCCAGCCCAATGTGAGCAAGGCGCTCAAGAACCTGGAAGAGGAATACGGCATCCGCATCTTTGAACGCTCGTCCACCGGCATGATCCCCACCGAACAGGGACGGCATTTTATCCGGCAGGCAGAGCGGGTGCTGGACGAAGTGGACCGGCTGGATCTGGATGCCCGCAGCCGACAGAGCAGCTGTGCGGAGCTGCGGGTGGTGCTGCCCCACGCCACCTACGCTTCCTACGCGACGGTGGATTTTTTGCAGCAGATGGCAGACAGCCAGCAGCTGCGGGTGCATATCCGGGAATCCGGCACCATGGAAGCACTGGACCATGTACTGCGGCGGGGCTATCATCTGGCCCTGCTGCGCTACGCGGAGGAGGATGAGGATTATTACCGCCGCTACTGCGACCGTCACGGCCTGCACCGGGAGCCGGTGATGGAGTTTGAATACCGGCTGCTGACCAACCGCGAAGGCCCGCTGGCAAAGTGCGAAGTGACCGACATCACCCAGCTGAACAGCTATATGGAAGTCCTGCACGGTGATTTCCAGCTGCCCGGCGGTGAGGACAGCGGCCTGCGCTGGCATACGAACCCGAACCGCCGCATCCATGTGTATGAGCGGTGCAGCCAGTTTTCCATCCTGCAGAACCTGCCCAATGCCTATATGTGGGCTTCGCCCATGCCAAAGCGGGCGCTGGAACAATACCATCTGGTGCTCAGGAAATGCCCGGCCCAGCGCCAGCGCATGAAGGATGTTCTGGTCTATCCGGACAGGGGAACCCTGCGCCCGGAAGAGCAGACCTTTGTGCAGCTGCTGCACAAGCAGGCGGCGCTGACCGTGAAATGACCGCCGAAACCGGTTAAGAACTGGCAAAACATCGGAATGCGGAAAAACCGGGAAGCAAAGGAATTTGGCCGACAGCCGCAGCGCTTTATGCGCTGCGGCTGTCTTTTTGCTGATAAATCGAGCAAAAAAGAGACGAAACATCGGCTAAAAAACTTTGCGGCTATATGGTTTTTGATATGCCCCCATACCAGAAGCATATTATCACTTTTATGAAAAATATGTTAACATAGACCCAGAAAGCTGGCCGGGATGAATGGAAAATATGGAAAATGCTTCCATAATTCCGGCACAAAGAAAAAGGAGGTTTCTGGTATGATCAGTTTCTTACTCTGTCTGGCGATCCTGATCGTGGGCTACTTTGTCTATGGTAAGATCGTGGACAACACTTTCGGCCCGGACGACCGCGAAACGCCTGCTGTGCGCATCAATGACGGCGTGGACTACGTTGTGATGCCCCAGTGGAAGCTGTTCCTCGTTCAGCTGCTGAACATCGCCGGCCTTGGCCCCATCTTTGGTGCCATGCAGGGCGCATTGTGGGGCCCGGTGGTCTTTTTGTGGATCACCTTCGGCACCATCTTTGCAGGCGGCGTGCACGACTACTTCTCCGGCATGATGAGCGAGCGCAACGACGGCGCTTCCATCGCCGAGATCACCGGCAAGTACTTAGGCCCTGTGATGCAGAACGTCATGCGTGTGTTCTCGGTGGTACTGCTCATCATGGTGGGCACTGTGTTCGCGGTGGGTCCCGCAGGCCTGATCGTGGAGCTGTGCAGTCAGAGCGGCGCTTCCGGCGTGCTCACCTCGCTGCTGTTCTGGCTCATCATCATTCTGGTGTACTACTTTATTGCAACCTTTATCTCCATTGATGCCGTCATTGGCAAGATCTACCCCATCTTCGGCATCTGCCTGATCATCATGGCCATCGGCGTCATCTTCGGCATCTTCACCAATCCTGCCTATACCATCCCGGAGATCTGGGATCACTTCGGCAGCATGCATCCGTCGGGAACCCCCATCTGGAGCTTCATGTTCATCACGGTGGCCTGCGGTGCTATCTCCGGCTTCCACTCCACCCAGTCGCCTCTGATGGCCCGCTGCATGAAGAGTGAAAAGCAGGGCCACTTCGTGTTCTACGGCGCAATGGTCTGTGAGGGCGTTATCGCTCTGATCTGGGCCGCTGCTGGCTGCAGCCTGTACGAGGTGACCGGCGGCCTGAACACCGGTCTGGCCGAAGCACTGGCCATGGGCCAGTCCAAGGCCATTTATGATGTCTGCTCCAAGACCATGGGCGGCGTGGGCATCGCACTGGCAATGGTCGGCGTTGTGGTGTGCCCCATCACCTCCGGCGATACCGCATTCCGTTCCGCCCGTCTGACTCTGGCCGACTGGTTCAAGATCGATCAGGACGGCTACGCAAACCGCCTGAAGCTCTGCATCCCGGTTCTGGGCGTGGGCGCTTTCCTTGGCATCGGCAACGCGCTGGGCTTCATCAACTACACGGTCATCTGGCGCTACTTCAGCTGGACCAACCAGACGCTGGCCATGATCGTTCTGTGGGCTGCATCCATGTACCTGTTCAAGGAGAAGAAGAACTACTGGATCACCGCTGTGCCCGCTACCTTCATGAGCGCGGTCTCTTCCACCTACTTCATTCTGGCTCCCGAATGTCTGGGCGGCCTGCTGAACGCCAAGACCGCAGAAGGCGCAACCATCTACAACACCGCCGTTGCATACCCCATCGGCATCATCTTTGCCATTGCAATGCTGGCAGTCTTCCTCCACGCAACGAAGAAGGCAGCCCAGAAGGCATGACACGATATATACAAAGATATATACAAATGATCTGCTGAATAAGGCACCCTCCGCTGAAATGGCTCGGCGGAGGGTGCCTTGTATTTTGCGGCGTTTCAGGCAAAGAAATCACGATTTGCGGAGAAAATTGAAAACGATTGAGCAACTTGCACAAAAGCAGGCCAGAAAGTTTGGCAGCAGCGGCTTTGACCGGTTCCGGGAAAGGTCTTTGCCGGGGAATTAAGAAAATTTGTCGTGAACGCGATAAAAATTCTTTGCGGGTATTCCGCGGAAGCATCTTGCCATATACTTTTTGATATGGGAACCATACCAGAAAAATATTAACTGCTTTATGAAAAAAGTGTTAACATGAAGCCAGAGATTGGTCAGAGCCGCAGCTGGGCACGCAAAATGCTGGCTGTGGTTTGAATCAAAAAGGAGGTTTCTGGTATGATTAGTTTCTTACTCTGTCTGGCGCTCTTGATCATCGGCTACTTTGTCTATGGCAAGATCGTTGACAACACGTTCGGACCGGACGACCGCGAAACTCCTGCTGTGCGCATCAACGACGGCGTTGACTACGTTGTGATGCCCCAGTGGAAGCTGTTCCTCGTCCAGCTGCTGA
>ERZ836760.419-NODE-419-length-65380-cov-23.197444_pt1 | contig 65380 bp, 52 predicted proteins | sample MGYA00519941_ERZ836760 | MGnify/ENA primary metagenome ERZ836760 (study PRJEB31850, sample SAMEA3708807) | human gut metagenome | biome: human gut; feature: human-associated habitat; material: faeces | place: China | collected 2014 ... | reverse complement strand
TCTCCAGTTCCTTCGACTTTCCAGCGGTAGCGATAATGAATGCACCTCCAAACAATAATCCATAGTGTTGCAATATTTGGCATAGAAAACGCGGCCGCCCATTTGCAGGACAGCCGCGCGAAATTTCACACAAAAGCGCAGTTCATTCAAAGAATCGAACCGTGTTTGGGTATAGCCCGGGGATTCCGACCCCACAAGGCGAGCGCGGCACAGGCCGTAGCTGCTTTCTTTACCGGAACAGTTTACCACACCCACAAAGCCCTGTCAAGCACTTTTACGCGATTTTGCAATAAAATATTCGTGCAGAGCATTACTTGACCTCGATCAGCTTCCCCAGCTCCAGCGAGTAGATGCCCTTATAGGTCACCGGTTTCGGGGCAAAGCGCTTGCTGATGGCAAGGGCATAGAGGTCAAGCTGGGCGCGATAGGCGGCAAGGAAGTCTGCTTCGGATTTTCGGCGGTCCGTCTTGTAATCCAGCAGCTCCAGGTGGTCCGGGAACACCAGCACCAGATCAGCGATGCCCTGCACCAGCACCCTTGCCTGTGCCACGGCAGCGCTGTCGGCGGGGGCAGTGCCCTGGGCGGCCAGCACCTCGGCGGCAGGCAGGGCCGTGATGAAGTCCAGCTCCCGCAGCACCTCATCTGCAGCACAGATGCGCGCAAAGGCTTCGCTCTCCACAAAGCGGCGGATGCGCCCTGCATCCAGCTTCTCCGCAATTTCGGACGCGGTGAGCTTTGCTTCCACCTGCCGGTCGCGCTCGGCGGGGATTGCCATTTCCAGCGTGCCCGCCTGCTTTGCCGCCGCAAGGGCCGCAAAATCGGCGTGCTCCAGGAAGGCGTGAAGGGCCGTGCCCATCTCGGCGGCGGTCAGGCCGTCCTTTGCCAGAAAGCCCGGGCGCTCCAGCGTGGTCTGCTCTGCCTTGTGGACGATGCCGGTCACGCTGACCTTGGCGGGCACTCCGGCCAGCTCTGCCTCCGGGTACTGCCAGGCAAAGCCCTGCCGCAGTGCCTCGGTCAGAGCCGGGTCTGCCTGGGCCAGCGGCCTTTCCTCCAGTTCCGGGTCGGGCGGCTCCACGCCCTCGGGCAGCGCCTGCTGCACCGTCAGGGTGATGGTGCTTCCGGTATCTGCAAAGGGCAGTTCCAGATCCTCGGCCAGCCGGCGCAGAGGGCCGCCGTTGGGGTGGACGAGCAGGGCCGCGCGGAGCCAGTCGGCAAAGCTGTTTGCCTGCCGGCAGAGCGTCTGCCCCGCCCCTGCTTCAAGGAAGGCCGCCGCTCTGGCAAAGGGGTTGGAGGTCTTCCCGATGCCCAGCGGAACGGTCAGGATGAGCTTATCCTGCGCGCGGGTCAGCGCCACATAGAGCAGGCGCATCTGCTCACTGCGCATCTCGGCGGCGTGGACATTGGAGAGCGCCGTGTAAGCCGCCGTCTTGTAAGCGCCCTCGCCCTCCTCGGGGCGCAGGCGCAGGCCCGCCCCATACATCCGATGCAGGAGCACCGGCTGGCGGGTATCGGCGGCATTGAAGCGGCGGGCCGTGTCGGCCACGAACACCACCGGGAACTGCAGGCCCTTGGAGCGGTGGATGGTCATCACGGTCACACAGCCGGGGCGGGAGCCGCCGGGCACGGTATCCTGCCCCGTGGAGCCTGCCAGCGCCGCAGCGTCAATGGCCCGCACCAGCGCCGAGATGCCGCCGGAGCCGGCCCCGGCACAGAAGGAAGCAAACCGCCGGGCATCCTCCCGGCGGCGGGCACCGTTTTCCATCACGCCCAGTGCGGCAAGGTAGCCGGTGGAAGCAAAGATCTCCTCCAGCAGCTGTTCTGCCGGGGCACTGCGGGCCATCCGGCGCAGCTCGGTCAGCCGGGCATAGAACGCCCGGACTTTTCCCGTAAAAGGGGTGTCCTCCCCGCTGTTCACGGTGAGCAGCAGCGCGCCGTAGAGGCTGATGCGCTGGGGGGCGTTTTCCCCCTGCTGCTTCTGGATCTCTTCGGCTCTGGCCCGCAGGCGGACAAGGTCGTCATCGGTAAAGTCAAACAGCAGGCCCAGCATGGCGGCAGCAAGATAGATATCCTGCGCCGGGTTGTCAATGACCTTCAGCAGGGCGATGAGGGGCCGGATATGAGGGGCATCCAGCAGGTTTTCGCGGGCATCCGCATACACCGGGATACCCCGGGCAGTCAATGCTTCCACATAGGCCGGAAAATCATTGCGCGCCGCCAGCAGGATGCAGCAGTCCTCGTACTGCACCGGGCGGGTGGCACTGCCGTTCCGCACCGACTCGCCGCTCTGCACCATCTCCTCGATGCGCCGGGCGATCCAGCCCGCGTCCGTTTCGGCGGTGTCATCGGGCAGGAAATGCGCCTCCACGCTGCCCGTGTATTCCCCGGGTGCCCCGCAGACCAGCCGCTGGCCGTCGCCGTAGGCCGTGTCGCCGAGTTCCGGGGACATGAGCCGCTCAAACAGGAAATTGATTCCTTCCACCACCTGCGGAGCCGAGCGGAAGTTGGCATCCAGCGCCAGCATGGCATCGGTGCCGGGGGCTCCCTCTGCCGGGCGGGGCCGCGCCGTGCCGCCGGGCAGGGCGGGCCAGCTGTCCAGTTTTTCCCGGAAGATGCTGGGGTCTGCCTGCCGGAAGCGGTAGATGCTCTGCTTCAGATCTCCCACCAGAAAGAGGTCGTCCCCCGCCGGAGATGCAAGGCACCGGTACAAGGCATCCTGCAGGGCGTTGGTATCCTGGTATTCATCCACCATCACGGCGGCGTAGTTCTGCCGGATGACCCCGCACAGCGCAGTGGGGGTGCCGTCCGGGTCACGGAGCAGGCGGAGGGCCTGATGCTCAAAGTCACTGAACTCCAGCAGCTTCCGGTCCCGCTTTTTGGCCGAGAACCGGGCATCGAAATCCCGCACCGCCGCAAACAGCGCCCGCAGGCGGGGCTCTGCGGCCCTGCGGTCTGCCTCAGCCTCCTCCTCACTGCAGGGGATCAGCTCAAGGATCTGCGCAAACAGGGCCGCGCCCTCATCGGCGCGGGTGCGGATGACTTTTTTGTGTTCGCCGTTCAGCCGCTTTTTCATTCCTTTCAGACCGGGCAGCTCCTCCATACCCAGCACATAGGGGGTCAGCAGATCGTAAAGCGGAGTCCACTCCCCCGCCACAGCCAGCTGTTCCACCCTGCCCAGCAGGGCGGCAGCCTTGTCCAGCCGTTCCTGTGCATCGGTATATTTTTCCAGCACGGCATTTTTTGCCTTTTCCCGGGCAGAGGGCGTTTTCTTTTCCTCGGCATCGGCCAGCTCCTGCTCCCGGTCGCCCGGGCAGTCAGCCAGCGCGGCGCGGAACAGCTCCCCTGCCGCCCTGGCACTGCGGGCGGCTTCGGCCAGCAGCAGATCATGCCAGCAGGTGGCGGCAAAACCATTTTCCTCCTGCCACGGAGCCAGAAATTCGTCCAGCTTTTTGTCGTAATCGGGCAGGGCGCGCAGAAAATCGTAGACATGCAGGATCGTCTCCCCCGCCGCACGGTCGGTGCGACCCTTGCCGTAGAGGTCGGCAAAGGCGCAGAAATCCGGATCACGGTAGGCATTTTCCAGCGTCTCGCTCAGGGCAGAGGCCCGCAGGAGCTCCACACTGCCGGGGTCTGCGGGGGAAAAATCCGGCGGGATATCCAGCGCCTGAAAATGCTTGCGCAGCAGGTCCAGACAGAAGGCATCGATGGTGCAGATGGGCGCGCGCTGCAGCAGCATCCGCTGGCGGCGCAGTGCGCCATTGCCGGGTTCCGCCTGACTGCGCTTCAGAAGTGCCTGCCCGATGCGGGCCCGCAGCTCTGCCGCCGCCGCATTGGTAAAGGTGACGATGAGCAGACGGTCCGCATCCACAGGATGCTCCGGATCGGTGATGAGCCGGACAGCCCGCTCGGTCAGAACAGCCGTTTTGCCGCTGCCCGCCGCCGCGCTCACCAGCAGCGCGCCGCCCCGGTCCTCGATGGCGGCCCGCTGGGCGGGGGTCCACTTGGGTTCACTCATGCCTGTTCCTCCTCTCCCTCTTCGGGTTGCCCGGGAGCCTCAAAGGGCTTTGCGGGGGCTTCCAGCGCCCGCTCCCCGATACCGGTCTCGTGGCAGCAGACAAAGCCGTAATCACACCACTGGCAGGGGCTCCGGCCCGCGACCAGCGGCTCGGCAGCGATCTGCCCCTCATAGAGCTGCTGGCCCATCCGGGTCACAAGATCATCCAGATGCAGCTGGATGCGGTTCAGCTTGGCGATGTCTGCCCGCTTGTCCTTCTGGTAGGGGCTGGGCGCGCCTTTGTAATAGGAGAAGGGCAGGTATCTGCCGGTCTCGTCGGCATCCATGGCATCGAACAGCTTCTGCTCGTCCCGCACCAGACCGTCCAGCTTGTATTCCACACTGTGGGCCGCCTTTTCGCGGGTGGTGGTCTCAGGGGCCGGGTCGGCCAGCAGGTAGAGCACACCCGCCGGTTCCGCCCCTGTAAAGCGGCCGCTTTTATCCCGGGTCAGACTGAACAGGTAGAGCAGCATCTGGCAGTCCAGACCGCAGTAGACCTCCTTCAGGTCCAGCTTTTTGGTGCCGGTCTTGTAGTCCACCACCCGCACCCAGCGGGTGCCGTCCTCCTCCACCCACTCGTCGGCACGGTCCACGGTGCCCACCAGCTGGACGGTGCGCCCGTCCGACAGGTGATACACCTGGGCAGGCACGGCATCCTCGCCCCGGCCGATCTTCAGCTCACAGGCCACGGGCTTGAAGCTGGACTGCCGCTGCTCATCCCGCAGGTAGAGCAGCAGGCTTGTCATGCTCTTTTTCAGGCGGGAGAGCAGGTAGGCAAAGCGGGCGGTATCCTCGGGCAGATAGCGTTTGGCGTACTCATCCACCAGCAGCGCGGCAAGGCTCGCCATGGCCTCATCGTCCCGCTCCATAAAGGGCTGCAGCGCCGCCATGGGGTTATCCGGGCCGGGGTGAGGGTCCAGCGCCATCTGCAGCACCCAGTGCATCAGGGTGCCGCTCTGGTCGGCGGAAAGCTCGGCCCGGCGGCGGGGCCTGAGCCCCAGCACATACTGCAAAAAGTAGCCGTAGCGGCAGGTATAATATTTTTCCAGCTGGCTGGGCGAAATGCGCAGTTTCCGCCCCAGCAGCGCTTCCAGCGCAGGCAGGTCATGCACCTGCCGGGGGGCCGTGTCGGCCATCCGGCGCAGCAGGGCAAGGCCCTGCGGCTCGGTCTCGCCGGGGGTGTGCAGGGCCTCTGTCAGGCTGGCACGCTCGGTCTCCGTCAGGGGCCAGCCGCCGCCCAGACAGTCCAGCCCATCTGCGGGAGTAGCCGCAAGGTCCGTCAGTTCCAGCTCCGGGGCAGCAGGGGCCAGTGCTTCCACGAGGGGTTCCAGCGCAGCGCAGAGGGTCTGTCCCTGCCCCTTGGGCCAGCTGAGCCACAGCCCCTTTGCAGGAGCGGTCAGGGCCTTGTAGAAACAGACCTGCTCACGCACCACACGGTTCTCAAAGCAGTCGGGCAGGTCGATCTCCTGCGCCATCAGGGCATCGCGGTCGGCGTGGGTCAGCAGACCCACCTCGCCGGGCGCGGCCGGGAATTCCCCCTCGGCCAGCCCCAGCACGAACACATAGTCCGGCGCGTCCAGACGCATCTTGCCTGCGCTGGCCAGCACCACCGCATCCAGGGTCTGGGGGATGTGCCCCAGGTCGGACGAGCGGAGCAGCAGCCCGAACAGGTCCTCGTATTCGGCCACGGTAACGGTCTGCTCCCCCAGCAGATGGGCCATCTCGTTCAGCAGCCCCATGACCACGTTCCATTCCCGGGCGGCTTCCTCCGCCGCCGGGATGCCCCGGCCCGCGCGGATGGCCTTTACCTGAGCGGCCTGCTGTTCCTCAGCCCCCAGCGTTTTCAGGCAGAAATACACCGCCCGGCTGATGGCCTCGGCGTTGACCCCGCGCACCTTGGCCCGGAATGCATCCACTGCCCCCACGAGCAGGGCACGGGCATGTTCTGCCCGCTCCCGGTTGCGGAGGTCCTCTTCGGTCAGCTCCTGTTCTCCAAAGCCCTTTGGGCTGCGCTCAAACTTCTCCCGCCAGGCCGCCGCCGTGGGGGCCCAGGTGTAGGCATAGTTTTCCAGCGCACAGACCTGCTCCTCGCTCAGGGCACACAGGCCGGTCTTGGCAAGGGTGGTCAGGTTCTCGGTCAGGTCGGCTCCCCGGGCGATCTCCAGCAGGGCCCGCACCGCCGTGGCCGGGGCGCTGAATTCCGGGGTGGTGGGTTCATCGCAGTACAGGGGGATCTCCGCCATCCGGAACTCATACCGGACAGCAGCACGATACTTGGCGATATCGCGGCAGACCACAGCGATCTTTCCGCACCGCACGCCCTGCCGCATCAGCCGCCGGATGGCACCGGCAGCGGCACGGGCCTCCTCCTCCCGGCTGGGCGCGGCAAAGAGCCGCACCTCGCCCGCCGGGGCATCCGCGGTGCAGCTGCCGGTTTCCAGCAGCTCTGCCACTGCGGCAAGGCCCGGGGCGTTCCGGTGGCGCAGATCCTTGCGCAAAAGCTGCGGAACGGCCACCTCCGCCCCATTTTTCCGGGCCAGCTGGCGCAGCTGCGCCGCCACCTGCTTGGCCCCGGAGAACAGGCTCAGGTCACCGGGCAGCAGGGGGGCACCATCATCGCAGAGGGCCACCGTCACGCTGGGCAGCGCCGCCAGCATGGCCCCCAGCAGCCGCTTTTTGGGGGCGTTGAAGGTATCGAACTCATCAATGAACACCGCCCGGTCCCGCAGAAACTCCGGCAGGCTGTGCCGGGCCAGTGCTTCCTCCAGCCGGGCTCCGGCCAGCTCCAGCCGGTCAGAGGGGTCCATGCCGCTGCGGGCCAGCAGGGTCTCGTAGCCCTGAAAAATGAGGGCCAGCTCACTGAGCTTACCGCTCTCGGCTCCGCAGGCACCGGCCAGCTGTGCCAGCTGCCGGCCGGAAAGGCCCGCGCTTTTCAGCTCGTCGATGGTCTGAGCCGCCATCTGGCAAAAGGCCGCACTGCGCCGGTGACGGTGATAATAGTGGACATTGTCCTGCAGCTCCTCCAGCGCCCGGCGCACCAGCACGGCACGGCCTGCGTCAGAGAGGGTCTGCACCGCCGCGCCGCCCTCGGTGGAAAGGATCTTTTCTGCCAGACTGGTAAAAGAAAAACTCTCCACCATGCCGGACAGGGCATCCCCCAGCTCACGGTAGATGCGGCCCTCGGTGCTGGAAGTGAATTGTTCCGGCACCAGCAGGATGCTTTTTTCCCCTTTTTCGGCCCGGGCGCGGATGCGCTGGTACAACAGCGTTGTTTTTCCGCTGCCGGAACCGCCCAGAAGTAGCTGTAACATTGTTTTTCTCACTTTCTATAACGAGCTCACCCTCTCAGTCAAAGCCTGCGGCTTTGCCAGCTCTCCCGAAGGGAGAGCCTTTGGCATATCGGGTCAGCCCTGCGCAATGGATAATAATTGAGTTTATTGTACCGCAAAATTGAAGAAAAATCTATTCTGTGGTAAACTGAGGAAAAACAGCAAAACAGGAGGGGCACTTCCCCATGAAGATTCTAGCAGTTGATTACGGTGCCAGCCGCACGGGGCTTGCGGTCTGCGACCCCACCGAGTTCCTGACCACGCCCATCACCCCGCAGATCACCCTGAAGGCCCGGCCCAAGGTGGCCGCCGAGGTCTGCCGCATTGCCCAGGAGCAGAAGGCAGAGCTCATTGTGGTGGGCCTGCCGCTCAACATGGACGGCACCGAGGGCGAGCGCGCCGAGAAGAGCCGCAAGCTGGGCAAGACTTTGCAGATCTGGAGCGGCCTGCCCGTGCGGATGTGGGACGAGCGGCAGTCCACCTGTGAAGCCGCCGACATCCTGGATGAGGTGGGAACTTTTGGTGCCCACCGCAAGGCCATTCTGGATTCCGTCAGCGCCACAGTCATCCTGGAGGATTACCTCGCCTGGCGCAAGGAGCACCCCGGCGAAATTTGAACCGGAACAGCACAAAACCGGCTTTCCTGCTGCCACGGGAAAGCCGGTTTTGTCATTTTCAGTTGTTACTGCGCCTGATATGTCTCAATGCTGACGCTGTTGATGGTGATCGTTTCCGTGGGCTTCTGGTTCTCATCCACGGCGGCCTGAGCGATGGTGTCCACCACGTCCATCCCCTCGTACACCTGACCCAGCACGGTATCGGTGTAGTCGAGGTAGGGTGCGCCGCCGGCGGTCTGGTAGGCCGAAACGACCTCAGCGCGGTAGCCTGCACTGTTCATCTGGTCGGTGAGTTCCTGGGTGACGGAATCCCCGCCGGGCAGAGTGGACATGATATAAAAGACGCTGGCGCACTGGCCGGAGGAGTCCGCCGCCATGCAGAGGGCACCGGAATAATGGTGGAGCTTGTCGGTGGCCTCAGCCGGGTAGCGGCTGCCGTTCCAGATGGTGGTGCCCTTGCCGTCAGCACCCTGACCGGCCTCCACCACAAAGTCCTGCTCCACACGGGTCACGGTCAGGCCGTTATAGTAGCCCGCCTGCACCAGACCCACAAAGTTATCGTAGGCCTGCGGGGCCTGCTCCGGGAAGAGCACCGCCCGGAACACCCCCGCCGTGGTATCGAACACCGCCACGGGTTCCCCCGCTGCCGGGTGGGTGAACTGCAGCTCGGCCGATTCCACCGCCGGACGGGTGATGGTCTTTGTTCCGGCTCCGCTGCTGCCGATGTTTTTCACAAGGCTGCAGCCGGACAGTGCAAAACTCACGGCCAGCAGCAGCGCCGCCAGCCGGACACGGGTCTTATTCATAAACAGATCCCTCCGTTCATATTCTGATAGCAGTTCCCCCGCACGCGGGAGATGCGCAGAATTCAGTATAGCATATTTCTGCCCGGGAAGCGAGAGGGAAATGCGTGAAAATTTGTCGTGCATTTTCTGTGCGAAAAACATCTTGACGAGCAGGCAAAAAAACGCTACACTATAAGCACAGCAAGGGATGGCGGGAACGCAGCAGATCCCGGGCTGTGTGCGTAATTTTATTTGAGTACCATCCCTTTGATTGGGTTTGGATAGACAGGAGAACGTATCTTATGGCAGAAGAGATCAAGAACCCGAACACCGAAGAGGAATATCAGCCCGATCTGATGACTCTTGAGGATGAGGACGGCAATGAGGTCACATTTGAAGTGATCGATGCACTGGACCATAAGGGCATGCATTACCTTGCAGTTGTCGAATACGCAGAGGATGAAGAGGATGTCAACGAGGACGCACAGCTGGTCATCCTGAGCGTGGGCGAGGACAGCGAGGGCGAATATCTGGACGTTGTGGAGGATGACGAGACTCTGATGGAAGTCAGCAAGCTGTTTGAGCAGCGCCTGAGCGACCAGTTCGAGATCGAGTAATTCCCCGGCACAGACAGATTCCCAGGCAAGACTTCCTGCCCGGCGCGATTTGTTGCGGTTTATATGATCCTACTAATCATTCAACGGGAGCCCGGAGTTCTCCGGCGGATTGCAGACCTCCCCGCCATGGGTCGACCATGGAGGTTCGATGAGGAAGCGTGAATCCGGCGACAGGGCACCCACCTGTCCGTAAGGGTAGGTTTGATTGCCGCAGACGACCGGGCGGGATCTTTTTATAGCATTGCATCCACCGCTGGCCTGCCACAAGGCCAGTGTGTGGATTTTTTTATAGGATGACCTCTCAGGCGTTGATGCCCCCGCACCCCAGCAGGGAAGGCGGCATTGTGCAGCGATGCCGGAGAGGTTTTGGTGATGATGGAAAGGATGTGCATTGCGGTATGAAAAGCGAACATCTGTTGGGGACGAGCATCCCCCGTTTCACCTACGACACCCCCACGGTGCCGGGCAATGATTTTTACACCCTGTGCGAGGGGGAGCATCCGCTGTGCATGATCTTCCTGCCCGGGTTCGACCACCCTGTCAGCCGCGAATATATCACCCGCTACCTGAAAACGCTGCCCCAGCTCAAGGGGGCACGGCTTGTCTGTGTGGTGCGTTCCTCGGCGCAGGCGGTGGCAAAGGCCACCCACGGCTCAGATTTCCCCTTTCCTGTCATCTGCGACGGCCCCGGCGTGCTGTACGGCTATCTGGGCGTAGAGCAGACCCGCGGCCTGCTGAGCTGGAGCTTTGCGGCCCAGAAGATCTACAAGGCCGCCAGAGATGCCGGTTACCACTACGACACCAAAGCCCCTCAGCTGCTGCCGCTGACGCTGGTGGTGGGCCATCTGGGCAAGATCCTGTTCACCCACTCGGGCCGCAGCCAGACCGACCTGCCCGAGGACTGCGCCGCCATCAGCGAGATCGTGCGGGCTGTGGAAAAGGCCACCGCCCCCACCGACGGCCCCGCAGACCCCCACTGCTCGGACGAGACCCTCACCCTGCCCGATCTGGTGGGTTGGGATAACTGAATGATCCACAAAAAACGGCTGCTGCACATTTTTTCCGTGCAGCAGCCGTTTTTTATTCTTCCGGTTCTTCTGCAAACAGCCCCGGGATGCCGCAGACAGCGGCCACGCCCACCACCGTAAACACGATGCGCGACCAGATGGAGCTGCTGCCGCCCAGCAGCCAGCCCACAAAGTCAAACTGGAACAGGCCCACAAGCCCCCAGTTGATGCCGCCAATGATCATCAGGATCAGGCACACTTTATAAAAGGTCTGCACAAAAAGACCTCCTTTCCTTTGGGCAGTTTTCCCCATTGGAAAGGAGGTTATGCATGTTACAGCATCCACTTCGGGCTGATGACCCGCGCGCCGCCCCGATCGGGCTGAGCCACATACACCTGCGGCCACTGCACCCTGACAGCCTCGGCAGCGCTTCGGGCAGCTTCTTCGCTCTCAAAGATGCCAAACACAGCCGCGCCGCTGCCGGTCATCAGGGCAGTGACAGCGCCATTCTCTTTCAGCGCGGTCTTGATGGCCTCGTTGTCTCTGGCACCGCTGCATTCCTCCAGCGCGTTGCCTGCGGCGGCACACACACCCGCCAGATCCTCGGCGCGGATCGCCTTTTCCTGGGCTTCGCAGTCAGGGTGGGTGCTGCTGCCCACTTTATCATAAGCGGCAAAGGCTTCCGGGGTGGAAACGCCGTAATCGGGCATGACCACCGTGAACCAGCAGTCCGGGCAGGGCGGCAGAGCTTTCATCACATCGCCCACGCCCTGCACCCGGCAGGTGCCGCCCATCAGGGCAAAGGGCACATCCGCGCCGATCTTTGCCCCCAGCGCGCAGAGCTCACTCATGGAGAGCTTTGCGCCGTAAAGGGCGTTCAGGCCCACCAGCACACCGGCGGCATCGGCGCTGCCGCCCGCCATACCGGCGCGCACCGGCACATTCTTGTAAATGGTGATCTCTACACCCGCCAGCAGGCCGGTATAGTGGAAGAAGGCCAGCGCCGCCTTGATGGCCGTGTTGGAATCGTTGGCGGCCACCGGGCTGCCCGGCAGGGTCAGGCTCAGGTTCTGGCTGCGGCGCAGCACCACCCGCTCGTACAGGGTGATGGCCTGCATCGTCATATCCAGGTTATGGTAGCCGTTGGGCAGCAGGCCCACCACATCCAGCGCCAGATTCAGCTTGGCCGGGGCCAGAACGGTCACGCAGTTCAGTTTTGCCATCGTTCTTCCTCCTCACTGCTCTCCGCTGTTGATGCCGTTTTCTTTCAGGAACTCCCGGATGCGCTTCATGGCCTCGGTCAGGTGCTCCACGCTGTAAGCATAGGAAACGCGGCAGTAGCCCTCGCCGGATGCTCCAAAGGCATCGCCGGGCACCAGCGCAACATGCTTCTGCTCCAGCAGCTTTGTGCAGAACTCCTGGCTGGTCATACCGGTGCTCTTGATGCAGGGGAAGGCGTAGAACGCACCCCGCGGCTCAAAGCAGGTCAGGCCCATAGAGTTAAAGCCGTGCACCACCAGGCGGCGGCGCATGTTGTACTCATCCCGCATCTTGTCGATCTCGCCGTCGCACTCCCGCAGAGCGGTGATGGCCGCATACTGGCTGGTGGTGGGAGCGCTCATAATGGCGCTCTGGTGAATCTTGGTCATGATTTTGATGATGGGAGCCGGGCCGCAGGCATAGCCCAAGCGCCAGCCGGTCATGGCATAGCTCTTGGAAAAACCATTCACCACAATGGTCCGCTCGGCCATGCCGGGCAGGGTGGCAATGGAGACATGGGGCCGCAGGCCGTAGTTCAGCTCGGCGTAGATCTCATCCGAAAGCACCATGACGTTGGTATCCCGCAGGACCTCCGCAATGGCTTCCAGATCCTCCCGCTCCATCACCGCACCGGTGGGGTTGTTGGGGAACGGCATAATGAGGAGCTTGGTCTTGGGGGTGATGGCGGCTTTCAGGGCCTCGGGCCTGAGGCGGAACTCATCCTCCTGGCGGCAGGACACATGCACCGGCACACCGCCGGACAGGGTGGTGATGGGCTCATAGCAGACAAAGCAGGGCTCCGGGATGATCACCTCATCCCCGGGCTGCACAATGGCGCGGATGCACATATCAATGGCTTCGCTGCCGCCCACGGTCACCAGCACCTCCCGCAGGGGGTCGTAGTGCAGGTGCATCCGGCGCTCCAGATATCTGCAGATCTCCGCCCGCAGCTCTTTCAGGCCTGCGTTGGCGGTGTAGCGGGTGCGGCCATGCTCCAGGCTCTCGATGCCTGCTTCCCGCACAGCCCACGGTGTTTTGAAATCCGGCTCGCCCACACCCAGACTGATGCACTCGGGCATATCAGCGGCCAGATCGAAGAATTTGCGGATGCCGGAGGGGCGCATCTCCCGTGCGGCAGGCGCGATCAGTTTATCGTAATCCATCACAGAACCGTGCACTCTCTTTCATCGATCTCTTCGTCCTGATACAGGCGGCCCTCTTTTTTATAGGTACGCAGGACAAAATGGGTGGCAGTGGACAGCACATCGTCCAGCGGGCTCAGGCGCTTTGCCACGAACAGGGCGATCTCCTGGAAGGTCTGGCCCTTGATGACCAGCTGCAGGTCGTAGCCGCCGCTCATCAGCAGCACGCTCTCCACCTCGTCAAAGGCGGCAATGGTGGCTGCGATCTCGTCAAAGCCGCGGCTCTTCTTGGGGCTGACGTTCAGCTCGATGACGGCCTCCACACGGTTCACACCGGCCTTTTCCCAGTCCACAAGGGTCTTGTAGCCCTTGATGATGCCCTGCGCCCGGGCCAGGTCGATCATAGCCGCCACCTCGGCGGGGGATTTATTCAGCATGGTGGCAATGTCCTCAATGGGCAGCCGCGCATTGTCTTCCAGAATCTTCAAAAGCTGTTCCATGGTCGTTTCTCCTTTGTTTTGCGCGGGTGGGCGTACCCACCCCGCTGTTATTTTTCAGTATAGCACAAGAATCGCCGTTTTGCATCTTGTTTTTTTACACCAAAGCGGTATAGAATGTCTTTTCCGCCTGAAAACTGCTCTTTTTTCCAAAAAGAGTGTTCAAAAATCGGCAAATCTGCTATACTGGAAGAGAATCAACCTCTCAGCCGCTTTCAGCGGCAGCTCCCCTGGCAGGGGAGCCAGGTTCGCGTTGCTGCTTTTTCCTGCCTCCCCTATCAGGGGAGGTGGCATCGCGTCAGCGATGACGGAGAGGTTTTACTTTGTATCATGGGGGTAAGGAATATGAAAGCGTTTATCACTGTCATCGGACACGATACCGTGGGCGTTGTTGCCAAAGTGGCCGCCCTTTGCTGCGAGCTGAACATCAACATTGAGGATGTGACCCAGAGCGTTCTGCAGGGCATGTTTGCCATGATCATGCTGGTGGACATCTCCAAGTGCAGCGTCAGCCATGAGGAGCTGCACACCCGCACCGATGCTCTGGCCAAGGAGATGGGGATGCAGATCAATCTGACCCGTCAGGAAGTTTTTGACGCGATGCATACCATCTAACAGACAAGACCTCTCAGACGCTTTGCGCCAGCTCCCTTAATAGAGGTGGCATTGCGAAGCAATGACGGAGAGGTTTAGAAAGGATACTCTTATGAGCATGATGAATACCGGCGACATCCTCGAGACCATCGAGATGTTCACGCAGGACAATCTGGACGTACGCACGGTCACCATGGGCATCAGCCTGCTGGACTGCATTGATCCGGACCCGAAGAAGGCCTGCGAAAAAATCTACAATAAGATCACCACCAAGGCAGCCGATCTGGTGCCCGCCGTGGAGCATATCAGCGCCGAGTACGGCATTCCCATCATCAACAAGCGGATCAGCGTCACCCCCATTGCCATGCTGCTGGGTGCCTGCCCCGATGCAGACCCCGTGGACTTTGCCAAGGCACTGGATGCCGCAGGCAAAAAGGTGGGCGTGAACTTTGTGGGCGGCTACACCGCCCTTGTGCACAAGGGCTTCTCGGCCGGTGACCGCCGCCTGATCGAGTCCATCCCCCGCGCACTGGCCGAGACCGACATCGTGTGCAGCTCGGTGAATATCGGTGCCACCAAGGCGGGCCTGAACATGGATGCCATCAAGCTGATGGGCGAAGCCGTGAAGAAGGCCAGTGAGCTGACCGCCGACCGCCAGTGCATCGGCGCGGCAAAGCTGGTGGTGTTCTGCAACGCACCCGAGGACAATCCCTTCATGGCCGGTGCATTCCACGGCCCCGGCGAGCCCGACTGTGAGATTCACGTCGGCGTTTCCGGCCCCGGCGCTGTGCGCGCCGCACTGGCAAAGCTGCCCAAGGATGCTCCCATCGACGAGGTGGCGGAGCTGGTCAAGCGCACCGCCTTCAAGATCACCCGCGTGGGCCAGCTGGTGGCCAATCTGGCCTCCAAGGCTCTGGGCGTGCCTGCGGGCATCATCGACCTTTCGCTGGCCCCCACCCCTGCTGTGGGCGACAGCGTGGCCAACATTCTGGAAGAGATGGGCCTTGAGACCTGCGGCTGCTGCGGCACCACGGCCTGCCTGGCCCTGCTGAACGATGCTGTGAAGAAGGGCGGCGTGATGGCCTCCAACCATGTGGGCGGCCTCTCCGGTGCCTTTATCCCCGTCAGCGAGGACGACGGCATGATCCACGCTGCCGAATGCGGCTGCCTGACCATCGAAAAGCTGGAAGCCATGACGGCTGTCTGCTCGGTGGGCATCGATATGGTCATCATCCCCGGCGACACCACCCCCGCTGTCATCAGCGCCCTGATCGCCGACGAAGCTGCCATTGGCATGGTAAACAGCAAGACCACCGCTGTCCGCGTCATTCCCGCCATCGGCCGCAAGGCAGGCGAGATCCTGGATTTCGGCGGTCTGCTGGGCTATGGCCCCATCATGCCGGTGAATCAGCGTGACCCCTCGGTGTTCATCAACCGCGGCGGCCGCCTGCCGGCTCCCATGCAGTCTCTGAAGAACTAAAAGGAGCAACCCTCTCAGTCAATGCTTCGCATTGCCAGCTCCCCCGAAGGGGGAGCCCTTGGCATTACAGTCAGACTTCACTGCAAAAATCAAGTATCAGAATAAAATGCGTTAAACAGGCCCATTCTCTGGTTATCATTTCCAGAAAAGGGGCCTGTTTTTTATGCTTCCATTCTTTGCCCGCACGCTCACCCGCCGTGAGATGGCGCTGGGGTGTGCCGTGCTTTCCCTTGCGCTGCTTCTGAGCGCCCTGCCTGCTGCTCTGCGCTGGGGGCAGGCACAGCTGGACACCGGGGCCCTCCTCTGTGCCGACACCCTGCGCTTCCACATCCGGGCCGACAGTGATTCCCCTGCCGACCAGACCGCCAAGCTCGCCGTGCGGGATGCTGTTCTGGCCTACGCCGATGTCCACTGCACCGCACAGGACAAGCCTGCCGCCCTGCGCTGGGCGGCAGAGAACCTGCCCGCGCTGGAGCTGACGGCCCGGGCCGTGCTGGCAGGACGGGGGATTTTTTCCACCGTTACGGTACAGCTGGTGGAAATGTACTTCGATACCACCCGCTATTCCACCGGCATCCTGCCCGCCGGGCGGTATCAGGCCCTGCGCATCGACCTGGGCGGCAACGCCCGCCACGGCAAAAACTGGTGGTGCGTGCTCTACCCGGGGCTGTGCCGCTCTGCCTGCGGCACCTATGCTCTGCCGGAGGAAAACGATCTGGTGTGCGGGGGGTATGTGGTGCGGTTCAAATGCGTGGAGTGGTGGCAGCGGGTGACGGCAAGCCGGGAGGATAAGGTGCTGGTCGAAACAGCCTCGCCCTCTCAGGCGCGAAGCAAAGACGGAGAGGGTAAAAAACGCTATGGCACACCTCCCCACTGCGCTGCATACGCTGTCGTGGAAGGAGTGTGACCACAATGGCGATCCCCGCTTATTATTCGTTGATCCAAAAGGGCTCCTACGGCCCGGACGAAGCTCTGGTGCAGACCTGGCTGAACGGCGTGCGTGACCAGTGCAGCTATTACCCCGCACTGACCATAGACGGCCACTTTGGCACCAGGAGCGAAAACACCGTGAAAGAATTCCAGCTCCGGAACAGTATGAACATGGACGGCAAAGTCGGAGCCAACACCTGGAATGCCCTTTACGCAAAGTACACCGCAAAGCACGGGCTAGCGGTGCCCTATCCCGGCATCGTGATGCGCACCGGTATGTCCGGCGGCACCATCCGGCTCATCCAGCAGAAGCTCAACACGCTGGGGGAGAAGATCGGCACGGACGGAAAGTTCGGCTCCCGGACTGCCGCCGCTGTTCAGCGGTTCCAGCGCCGCAATGGCCTGAACGCTGACGGTGCTGTGGGTAAAGCCACCTGGGAGAAGCTGTTCCCCGCTAGTTAAAAATTTCAATCGGCTCCGGGCAAAAATGCGGTTAAGAGATCTTCACGCCGACAGGCGGGAATCTCCAGCATTTTTGTTCGGAGCCCTCTGCTTTGGGGTTACTAGGGGCGAGCAGCCCCTAGTTCGTGCCTCCCGCGCTTCGAAAGTAGCGGGTGCTTTTCTGGTTCTCTTTTGGCACGCAAAAGAGAACATTCCGTGGTATAATAGAGCCATCCTTTTAGAAAGGGGGCTTCCCCATGCGTTTTCTCCACCTCTCCGACCTGCACCTGGGCAAACGGGTCTGCGAGTTCTCCATGCTGGACGACCAGCGCTATATTTTAGAGCAGATCTTATCCATGCTCGATTCCCACCCCGTGGATGCCGTGCTGCTGGCCGGTGACCTGTACGACAAGCCCGTGCCGCCTGCCGAGGCGGTCCGCCTGCTGGACTGGTTCCTCACCGAGCTTTCCCGCCGGGAGCTGCCAGTGTTCGCCATCTCGGGCAACCACGATTCCGCCGACCGGGTGGCCTTTGGCTCTGCCCTGCTGGCCGAAAGCAGGGTCTACGTCTCACCGGTGTTTTCCGGGCCGCCGGAGCCCATCACCCTCACCGACGCACACGGCCCGGTCGATCTGTACTTACTGCCCTTTTTGAAGCCCGCTATGGTGCGGCACGTCTGGCCGGACGCGCCCATTGAGAGCTACAACGATGCCCTTGCCTGCGTGCTGGATCACTGTTCGCCTGACCCGGCCCGCCGCAGTGTGCTGGTGGCACACCAGTTCGTGGCAGGAGCTGCCTCCTGCGAGAGCGAGGAGCCCAGCGTGGGCGGCATCGACTGGGTGGATGCCGCCCTGTTCGACAAGTTCGACTATGTGGCGCTGGGGCATCTGCACAGCCCCCAGAAGGTAGGCCGGGACACCCTGCGCTACTGCGGAACGCCGCTGAAGTATTCTTTCTCGGAGGCCAGCCAGCACAAGAGCGTGACCTTTGTGGAGCTGGGCGAAAAGGGCAGCGTGACCATTGCCGCCGAACCGCTGGTGCCCCGGCACGATCTGCGGGAGCTGCGCGGCAGCTACATGGAGCTGACCGACCGCCGCAATTACGAGGGCACCGCCGTGGACGATTACCTGCACATCACCCTGACCGATGAGCAGGACATTCCCGAGGCACTGGCCCGCCTGCGGGTCATCTACCCCAACCTGATGCGGCTGGATTACGACAACCGCCGCACCCAGACCCGGCAGGAGCTGGATGCCCCTGCAAAGGCCGAACAGAAAACACCGCTGGAGCACTTTGCAGATTTTTACCAGCTGCAGAACAACCAGCCCCTGACCCATGAGCAGGCGGCATTCTGCCAGCAGCTCATTGAAAGCATCTGGAAGGAGGAGGACGCATGAGACCGCTCAAGCTGACCCTCTCGGCCTTTGGCCCCTATGCAGGCACCACCACTCTGCCGCTGGAGCAATTGGGCAGAGGCGGGCTCTACCTTGTCACCGGCGACACCGGCGCGGGCAAGACCACCCTGTTCGATGCCATCACCTACGCCCTGTACGATCATTCCAGCGGCGGCGTGCGGGATGGGGCCATGCTCCGCAGCAAATACGCGGACCCCGGCACCCCCACCTTTGTGGAGCTGGAATTTGAGGTGCGGGGGCAGCGGTACACCGTCCGGCGCAACCCGGAGTATCTGCGCCCCAAGGCCCGGGGCGAGGGGTTTACCACTGAAAAAGCAGATGCCGCCCTGACCTATGCCGACGGCCGCCCGCCTGTGACCAAAGCCAAGGAGGTAACTGCCGCTGTCATTGATATCATCGGACTGGACTACAATCAGTTTTCCCAGATCGCCATGATCGCGCAGGGGCAGTTCACCCGCCTGCTCAACGCCACCACCGAGGAGCGGAGCAAGATCTTCCGCAAGCTGTTCCGCACCCAGCGCTATCAGAAACTGCAGGAGGCACTGGCCGAGGAAAACTCCGCCCTCACAGCCCGACGCGCCGCCCTGAATGCAAAGCTGGACGCAGTGCTTGCGGGCATCTCGTATGATGCCGCCGACCCGGAGGCCGAAACACTGGGGACACTTTCGGCGCAGATGCCGCCGGATGCAGTGACCACCCTGCTGGAGGGGCTGACTGCCCGGCAGGAAGCCGCCGCCGCACAGGCCGCAGACGCGCTGGCTGCGCTGGACAGGCAATTGAGCACGTTACAGACCACGCTGGGCGCGGCTGAGCAGGCAGAGCGCCAGCGGCAGGAGGTTGCCGGAGAGCTGGCCAAGGCCCGAAGCACCGCCCAGCTGGAATCCGCCAAGGCCAGCACCCGGCGCAAAACGCTGGAAGCACTGAATGCGGCACTCACGGCCTCTGAAGCAGAGCTTGCCGCACTGGCCGATGCCGACACCCGCCGGGTGGAGCTGGAGGCAGAAGCGGCCCGTCTTGCCCAGCGGGAAACCGCACTCAACGAGCTGGCCCGGAGCCTGACAGAGTGCCAACACCGGAACACAGCCGCACGCACCGCGCAGGAGGCCTACCGGCAGGCGGCGGGCAGACAGACCGAGGCCCATTCTGCCCGTGACACGCTGGAACGGGCTTTTCTGGATGCGCAGGCGGGTCTGCTGGCTCAGACGCTGGAAGAGGGTGCCCCCTGCCCTGTCTGCGGCAGCACCCACCACCCGGCCAGAGCCCACCTGCCCCGCACCGCTCCCACCGAAGTGCAGGTGAACCAAGCCAAGCAGGCCGCCGCACAGGCCGACAGCACCGCACAGGAGGCCAGTGCCGCCGCGCGGGAAGCACTGACGCGGGAGCAGGAGGGCCGTGCCCAGCTGCGGAAGGATGCCGAAGCGCTTCTGCCCGAACGGTTCACTTCGCCCGAGGGGCCGGTGCCTCTGACCGTGAGCCTGCTCAAGACTGCGCTGACCGAGGAGAACGATGCTCTGCACACCGCACAGGTCGACCTGAACCAGCGCCAGACAAAAAACCACGCCGACTGCCGCCGCAAAAAAGAACTGGAAGCCCAGCGCAAAGCGCAGGCAGAGCAGCGCACTGCGCTGGAAGCGCAGGTGACGGCAGCCCAGCAGGCTTCTGCCGCCGCCCAGGCTGCGGTGCAGACACTGGAAGCCCGGCAGACTGCGGAGCAGACCGCGCAGCCCCAGAAGATCGCGGCGCTCAAGGCAGAGCAGAACGAGCTGCTGACCCGGCGCAAAGCCCTTGCCGCACAGGAGAAAGACCTGAACGCCCGGCTGCTGCCCAACCGGAGGGCGTTGGCCGATTACCGGAAGCTTGCCGACCAGCGGGACGCGCTGGATGCCCGTTGGCAGTGGGTAAACGCACTGGCCTCCACGGCAGGCGGCACCTTGAGCAGCAAGCAGAAGATCCGGCTGGAGGCCTACATCCAGATGAATTACCTCGACCGCATCCTTATCCACGCCAACACCCGCCTGATGCAGATGACGGCGGGCCAGTACGAGCTGGAGCGCATCGGTGCCGAGAACCAGCGCAGCCAGTCGGGCCTTGACCTGGGGGTCATCGACCACTACAACGGCACCCGCCGCAGCGTCAAGACCCTGTCCGGCGGCGAGAGCTTCAAGGCCTCGCTGGCGCTGGCCCTGGGTCTTTCCGATGAAGTCCAGAGCACCGCAGGCGGCATCCGGCTGGACACCCTCTTCCTCGATGAGGGCTTCGGCTCGCTGGATGAGGAATCGCTGGAGCAGGCCATCCGGGTGCTTTCCGGCCTGACCGAAGGCGACCGGCTGGTGGGCATCATCTCCCATGTCGCCGCCCTGAAGGACCGCATCGACCGGCAGGTGATCGTGCACAAGGAGCGGAGCGGGGGCAGCTGGGTGGAGATTGTGACGTAACCAGAAGACTCCGGATTCAATGGGCAGCCCATCCTTCCATACAACCTCTCCGTCATCTTCGCTTCGCTTGATGCCACCTCCCCTAGTAGGGGAGGCCTTGGCATATCGTCGCGTTTTCGTGTCTCAACGCTTCGCTACTTTTTGCCCTGCTGCCGTTCGCATTTTGTCTTACGGTTGATGCTGTTTTGGGAGCGTCAGCGAAAATAGCAAAGATTGAATCTTTTGCCAAGGGCTCCCCTACTAGGGGAGCTGTCACGGCGGAGCCCGTGACTGAGAGGTTATGCAAAGGCAAAGCTTCCCCCTGAGCAATGTCGCTTTATCAAGCGCAATAGCAAAAGTCCCGGATCGTTCAACGACACCGGGGCTTTTTTTGAGAAAGGAACGACCCCACTTGTCTTGTCTGTTCAACAGTTTTGACCCCTATTTCAAGCAGCCCTTTGGTGCAGTGCGCGCCGGGCAGACTGTCCGGCTGTCGCTCTGCATCCCCGAGGAGCTGGGCTATGTAGACCCGCATCTTGTCCTGAAAAAAGAGGGTAAGTTCGATGTTCCCGTCTACTACCGGATGAACTTCGATGGCCAGACCCCCAGACAGAACCACTTTTCCGTGGAAGTGCCTCTGAACGACCCGGGCCTCTACTTCTACTACTTCGACCTCTACACCGACTTCCGCCGCATCGTGCGCGGCCCCGACAACTGCGGTGTGATCAGCTGGCAGGATGGCGAAAGCTGGCAGATCACGGTCTATGAGCAGGACTTTGAGACCCCCGAAAGCATCAAGGGTAAGGTGTTCTACCAGATCTTCCCGGACCGCTTCTGCGAAGGTGTGGAGAACAAGCCCATGCCCTTTGCCGACCGCATCTATCAGGCCGACAAGCACGCCGAGCCCTTCTGGCAGCCCAACGAGGTGGGCGGCCACCTGAACGAGGACTATTTCGGAGGCGACCTCAAGGGCATCCAGCAAAAGCTCCCCTACCTGCACGAGATGGGGGTGGATTTCATCTACCTCAACCCCATCTTTGAGGCCCACTCCAACCACCGCTACAACACCGCCGACTACCTGAATGTGGACCCCCTGCTGGGCACCAACGAGGATTTTGAGGCACTGTGCACCGCCGCCAAAAAATACGGCATCGGCATCGTGCTGGACGGCGTGTTCAGCCACACCGGCTCCGACAGCCGCTACTTCAACCGCGAGGGCCGCTATGGCGAGGGCGGCGCGTACCGGGACCCCAACTCCCCTTACCGCTGCTGGTACGATTTCGGCCCCCAGTACAAGGGCGGCTACCGCAGCTGGTGGGGCTTTGAGACCCTGCCCGAGGTCAACGAGGAGACCCCCTCCTATGTGGAGTTCATCACCGGCCCGGGCGGTGTCATCGACACCTGGCTGCGGCGCGGCGCGGCAGGCTTCCGGCTGGATGTAGCCGATGAGCTGCCCGACGAATTCATTGAGAAGGTGCGCGCCGCCGTCAAGCGGGTCAGCCCCGAAAAGTTCCTGCTGGGCGAGGTGTGGGAGGATGCTACCACCAAGTTCGGCTTCAACAAGCGCCGCACCTACCTGCTGGGCAAGGGCCTGGACAGCGTGATGAACTACCCCTTCAAGAACGCCGTGCTGGATTTCGTCAAGGGCAAGCCCGCCGAGCAGGCCATGACGGAGATCCTGACCATCTGCGAACACTACCCTGCCCCGGCCATAGACACCGCCCTGAACTTCCTCTCCACCCACGACACCGAGCGAGCCCTGACCGTGATCGCTGACGAGCCCGCCAATGGCCGGGGCCGCGCGTGGCAGAGCGGCCGCTGTGTGACCGGCGATGCCTACGAGGAGGGCCTGCTCCGCCTGCGGATGGCCTACGCCATCATCTACACCCTGCCGGGCGTGCCCTGCCTGTACTACGGCGACGAGATCGCCATGCAGGGCTACCGGGACCCCTTCAACCGGGCTTTCTTCCGGTGGGATGCCCACGAACAGCGCCTGCGCCCCGTGCTGGCACAGCTGGCACAGCTCCGCCACACCTGCGAGGCCTTCCGCACCGGCCAGCTGCGGGTCCTGCGTGCCGAGGACGGCATCCTGCACTACCAGCGGGTGGGCAAGGTGGAAACTGCGGAGATCATCGTCAACCGCACCGAACATATCATCGTGGAGACCCTTGCCAGCGGCAAGAGCACTGAGGTGAATCCCATGGGCTTCACCATCGTGGTGGAAGAGGTGGGGCATAACCCGAACCACAGCTACTATGATTATGTATGACCGCATTTTGTTTTCTGCGCAACAATTCAGCAAAAATCTCTTGACCTTCCCCCAACCGGATGCTCTATAATAGGATCATAAGGAGGGATGTTCGATGTCCATTGACCCCATTTTCTGGCTCCTTGCCGCCGTCGGTTTCCTGGCGCTGGAGGGCATGACCTTCAGCATGGTATCCGTCTGGTTTGCGGCAGGCAGCGCGGCAGCCCTGCTCTGCTGCCTGTTCACCCACTCATTCCGGGTGCAGGCGGTGGTGTTCATTGCGGTCAGCGCGGTCTGCCTGCTGGCATTCAAGCCGCTGGCCAAACGGCTGCACAAGCAGCCCACCCCCACCAACGGTGACCGCGCCCTTGGCCGGGAGGCCCGGGTGCTGACCCCCGTTTCTGCCCAGCAGACGGGCCGGGTGCGGCTGGATGGCGTGGACTGGAGCGCCCGCTGCGCCACCCCCGGCGATACCCTGACCCCCGGGCAGGCCTGCCGGGTCACCGAGATCCACAGCACCCTGCTCATCGTGGAACCCATTCTGACCGAATCCATCAACCACTGAAAAAAGGAGCGTCTCTATGCCTATCATGCTGTTTGTGATCCTCGCGCTCATCTTTGTCATCCTGCTCATCGTCGTCACCAACATCGTCATCGTGCCTCAGTCCATGGTGTACGTTGTGGAGCGTCTGGGCAGCTACTCCGACACCTGGTCGGCCGGCCTGCATGTCAAGATCCCGTTCATTGAGCGGATCGCCAAAAAGGTCAGCCTGAAGGAGCAGGTCGCGGACTTTCCTCCCCAGCCTGTGATCACCCGCGATAACGTTACCATGCAGATTGACACCGTGGTGTTCTTCCAGGTCATGGATGCCAAGCTCTACACCTACGGTGTCAACCAGCCCATCGCAGCCATCGAGAGCCTTTCCGCCACCACCCTGCGCAACATCATCGGTGAGATGGAGCTGGATCACACCCTGACCAGCCGCGATGTCATCAACGGCAAGATCACGGCCATCCTCGATGAAGCCACCGACAAGTGGGGCATCAAGGTCAACCGCGTGGAGGTCAAGAACATCATCCCGCCACGCGAGATCCAGGAAGCCATGGAGAAGCAGATGAAGGCAGAGCGCGAAAAGCGCGCCGTCATCCTGAAGGCCGACGGTGAGAAGCAGGCTGCCATCACCGCTGCCGAGGGCGAAAAAGAAGCCGCCATCCTCCGTGCCGATGCCGTCAAGCAGCAGCGCATTCTCGAGGCTGAGGGCGAGGCGCAGGCCATTCTCGCCGTGCAGAAGGCCAACGCCGATGCCATCCGCCTGTTGAACGAGGCCATGCCCAACGACAAGGTGCTGGCTCTGCGCAGCCTGGAGGCACTGGCCAAGGTCGCCAACGGCAAGGCCACCAAGATCATCATCCCGTCGGAGCTGCAAAATCTGGGCGGCGTTGTGCCCAGCATCAAGGAGCTTCTGACCGACCCGAAAGAGGACTGATCCATGATCTACGATACCCTGAACAATCTCCCCAACTATCTGGGCCTGTGCAGCAGTCTGGACAGCGTCATTGAGTTCATCATGGCGCGGGATATCAACAACCTGCCCGCCGGGCGCACCCGCATCGATGGTGACAAGGCTGTGGTCACGGTGAGCACCGTGACCCCGCAGGCCAGCGACAAGACCCCCTTTGTCCGGCACGACAACCACCTGACCCTTGAGACCGACCTCGAGGGCAGCGAGCTGTTTGAAGTGTCCCTGGGCGAGTTCAGCCCCACCCGGCCCGCTGACGAAGCCGCTGATACCACCGTGGGCACCGCCGGCACCAGCATTGCCGGAATGCTCTGCGAGGGCCGCTTTGCCCTCTATCTGGCTGGGGAGCCGTACAAATCCGGCTTGAAGGCCCAGGGCTGCGGCAAGCTGAAAAAAGCCGTGTTCACCATGGAGCTGGACCCGGACGAAGAAGACGAGACCGAAGCCGAATAATTCCTGAAAGCACGAACTCCACGCAGCGTAGGTTGCGTGGAGTTTTTTGTTGGGTTATACTTTGTAACAACAACCCCACCGCAATGACTGGGGGTTACTTCAGGAGGACAACACATGAACACATACGTCACAGGCAGCACCATCCGGCAGCTGCGGGAAGCCAAAGGCCTGACCCAGGCAGAGCTTGCCGGAATGCTCTCTGTCAGCGCCAAGACCATTTCCAAGTGGGAGACCGCCAAGGGTCTGCCCGATATCTCCCTGCTGGAGCCTCTGGCTGCGGCTTTGGGGGTCAGCGTGCTGGAGCTGATGCAGGGAGAACCCATCATCAACCGGAACCGGGCAGCCAACCTGCTGCGGAGCAAACTCTACGTCTGCCCCCTCTGCGGCAATGTGCTCCACGCCACCGGACAGGCTGTGGTGAGCTGTTGCGGCATCGCCCTGCCTGCGCTGGACATCACCGAAGCCGAGGATGCCGACGAGCATCATCAGTTGACTGTGGAGCGGGTGGAGGACGAGCTCTTCGTCACCCTGCACCACCCCATGGAGAAAAACCATTACATCTCGTTTCTGGCCTACCTCACCGGCGATAAGCTGCAGCTGGTCAAGCTCTACCCCGAGGGAGATGCCTCTGCCCGCTTCTCCCTGCGGGGCGCAGGTGTGCTTTACTTCTACTGCAACTGCCACGGCCTGATGAAGGCTCCGGATTTCCGCACCGCCACCCGGCGCACCTCACCCCAGAAGATCCACCTGCGGGAGCCGGATGAGGGCGACCGGGAACAGGTAATGGCCTACCGGGAAGAATTTCTGGCCATCAACTCCCGGATGGACGGCACCTCGGCTCTGGACAAATATGCCAACTTCGATGCCTGGCTGGCCCAACTCCGCAAGCTGAAAGATCCGGCCACCACCCCCGCCGCTCTCGTGCCCGCCACGGAGTATCTGGCTCTGGACGAGCACGAGCATCTGGTGGGCATGACCAACCTGCGTCACCGGCTCAACGATTACCTGCTGACCTACGGCGGGCACATCGGGTACAGCGTCCGCCCCTCGGAGCGGCAGAACGGCTACGCCACCCAGATGCTTCGCCTGACGCTGGAAAAGGCAAAAGAACGAGGCATCGAAAAGGTGCGCATCTGCTGCGACCACTACAATGTCGCCTCAGCAAAGACCATCCGCGCCAACGGCGGCGTGCTGGAGGACGAGCAGTTCGATTCCTCCGATGGAACGCTGACACAGCGGTATTGGATACAGAATAAGTAAAAAGAGGCTGTTGCCAAACTCCTTCCGTCATCGCTCACGCGATGCCACCTCCCTCAATGAGGGAGGCTTTCACAGATTGCCATTACGTCAAGGCTCCCTCCAAGAGGGAGCTGGCGCGGCGAAGCCGTGACTGAGGGAGTTGTCGGCAGCAGCCTTTCTCTATTTCAGCCCAGATGGAACATATCGATCAGCACCACGGCGGCCAGGCCATAGTAGACCACCACAGCCACCAGATCATTGATGGTGGTGATGAGCGGGCCGGAAGCCACGGCGGGGTCAATGTGGATCTTATGGAACAGCATGGGGATGACCGTGCCCACCAGGCTGGAGATCACCATGGCCACGACCAGAGATACGCCCACACAGCCCGAGAGCAGGAAGGCTTCGCCCCAGGCGTAGGCCTTGAAGAAGTGGATGTAGCAGCCCAGAAAGCCCAGTGCCAGCACGGCCAGCAGTGCACCGTTGGTCAGGCCCACCCGCATTTCCTTCCAGAGCAGCTGGAGTTTTTTGGCAGTGGTCAGGTTCTCGTCCACCAGCACACGGATGGTCACAGCCAGCGACTGGGTGCCCACATTGCCGGCCATATCCAGCACCATGGACTGGAAGCAGATGACGATGGGCAGCACCGCCACCACCGATTCAAACGCACCCACCACCGAGGACACCAGCATCCCGAGGAACAGCAGGGCGATCAGCCAGGGCAGGCGCTTTTTCACACTCTGGAACACACCCTCGTTCAGGTCCTCCTCGCTGGTCAAGCCGCCGAGTTTTGCGTAATCATCGCCCATCTCGTCGTCCACCAGCTCGACCACATCCGCCGAGGTGATGATGCCCAGCAGCTTCCCGCTGTCGTTCAGGACAGGGAGCGAGCGCTCGGCGTAGTCCACGATGCGGTCGATGCAGTCGCTGATCTTCTCGTGGTCGGTGACGTAGGGGTAGGAACGTGCGATCAGCTTTTCCAGGCGCTCCTCCGCACGGGCCACGATGAGGTCTTTCAGGTCGATGGCACCATAAAAGTGCTCGTTCTCATCCACTACATACAGGGTGGAGATGTTATCGTTCTCGCCTGCCTGCTTCACCAGCTCACTCATGGCCTGCCGGATGGTCATATCCCTGCGGATGCAGATGTAGTTGGTGGTCATGCAGCTGCCGATCTCGTCCTCGTGATAGGAGAGCAGCAGCTTCACATCATCGGCGGCATCCTTGTCCAGCTGGTGGACGATCTTTGCCTTATCGTCCTCTTCCAGGTCATCCAGAGCATCTACGGCATCATCCGAATCCATGTGGGAGATGACCCGAGCGGCCCGCTCGGGGTCCAGCTCCTTCAGGTAAGGCTCTGCATCGTCCAGATAGGAGAAGATCTCTGCCACCGTGTCCACGCCCAGTGCGGTGTACACCTTCTGGCGCTCCTCCGGTGTCAGGGCCGTCAGGGCATCGGCCAGGTCGTTTTCATGGTAATCGGACAGCTTTTCAGCCAGCTCTGCCTGGGGCAGACCGCTGCGGATGATGTCCAAAATCTCCTGCACATAATTTTTCTTCTGCATGGTTTGGTCCCTCCGTTTCCCGTTTCCGGGCATAAAAAATACACCGCATCGGTCTGGTTACAACTCCTGCGGTGTACAAAGGGCATGCAGTTCAGGATGCGGCTAACACGTTTGCACGGCCCGCATCGCAGGAGAAGCGTTGTTTGGGGTGATCCGTATGGTCACTGGACATGGAAACAACCTCCTCCTTGGTACAAGATTTTTCTTTCAGCCCCGTTATCATACTACGCCGGGCCGGATTTTTCAACCCCTTTTACAGTTTTTTTACCGGATTATTGCTCTATTGCACAAAGAAGAGCTTACTTCTTATACTTTCCATACCATGCCACCGACACCCGCCAGGACACAGCATACAGGGCCAGTACCGCCAGCAGAAGCACTGCGGCCAGCCAGAGGGGTACAGGCAGCGGCCCACTTCCCGTGCCGTTCTGCTGCAGTTCATCCATCACGGCACCGCCGCCGCCCAGCAGGGCACCCAGTCCGACAAATGTCAGGATATAGATCATGCTGGCTTTTTCTGCCCCAAAGCGGTACAGCAGCGGCAGAGAAATACCGTTGATCAGCAGGATGGCACACACACTGCCCGCCAGCAGGGACAGCACATCCTTGTCCGGGGCCGTTCCGGTACGCAGCGGGATCACCGTTACGAACAGTCCTCCGATCACAACAGCCGCCGCAGCACAGAACAGACCGATGAGGTACTTTTCCGCTACCAGCGTCTTTTTGCTCACCGGAAACGTCCGGCCATACTCCACCCAACCGACGCTCTGGTCGTAGGCAAGCAGGTTTATCGGCAAGATGCCCAGAAAAACGGCCGCATAACTCACCGGGAACACATAGGCGCTCGATGTGCTGAACACCCAGATCACCAGCACAAATGCAACCGTCAGGTACATGGCTTTCATACTGGTTCTGACCTGATACCAATCCTTCAACAGCAAACCTTTCATCGCATATTCTCCCCTTTCACCATCAAAACGAACAGTTCTTCGATACTCACCGGTGTCAGGGTGCTGCCCAACGGGACAAGCTCCCTTTTCACCAGTGCCTCGGCCCCGTAGGCTGTCACCCGACGGCTGACGATGGCGTTCTTATCCAGCTCCTCCAATTGCCCGGCAGTGCCGTGCCAGAGGGCGTACTCCTCCCGCAGGGTGTCCTTGTCCTCACAGAGCAGGAGCTTCCCCTTGTGCAGAAAGGCAATGGTGTCACAGAGCTTTTCCAAATCGCTGACGATGTGGGACGAGATCAGAATTGCATGGTTCTCATCCCGCACAAAGTCCAGCAGAAGATCGATGAGCTCATCCCGCACCACCGGGTCCAGGCCGCTGGTGGCTTCGTCCAACAGCAGCAGCTTGGGGTGATGAGAAAGTGCCACGGCAAGGCACTGCTTCATCTTCATGCCGGTGGAGTAGTCGCCGTACTTCTTGTTCTCCGGAAGGTCAAAGCGGCGGCACCAGTCGGCGTAGGCGGCGGCATCCCAATTGGGATAGATGCCCGCCATCACTTTCCCCACCTGCGGCGCGGTCAGGCAGGTGGGGATGCCCTCGCCGCCCATCACCACACCGATATCGGCCTTGGCAAGCGGAGTGATTTCCTCCTGCCCGAACAGCTTCACGGTACCTGCCTCCCGGTCGATCATGTCCAGGATCAGCTTAATGGTCGTGCTCTTACCCGCGCCGTTCTCGCCGATCAGCCCGCAGACTGTGCCGCCGGGCAGTTCGAGATCAATGGGCCCCAGCGCAAAATCCGGGTAGTGCTTTTCAAGGCCGTGCAGTTCTAATGCGTTCATGGTTCATTCCTCCCACAGTAATTCCAACATTTCGGTCAGTTCCTGTTTGGTCAGCCCGCAGGGTGCCGCCAGCAGGACGGCTTCCGTCAGGTGTGCTTCGATTTTTTTCAGGTTCTCTTCCCGGAGCAGCTCGGTGTTCTTCGCCGCCACGAAAAAGCCTTTGGCGGGCACCGCATACAAAAAACCCTCCTGTTCCAGCTCATCGTAGGCCCGCTTTGTGGTGATAACGCTGATGCGCAGATCCCGCGCCAGCCCCCGGATGGACGGCATAGCTTCCTCCGGCTGCAGTTCCCCGCTCAAAATCTGGTTTTTGATCTGGGTGTAGAGCTGCTCGTAGATGGGTGCACCGCTCTTGTTATCGATGAAAAGATTCATGTCTGCCGCCTCCGTTTCATCTGTATATTTACAGTATATACAGTAGACACATGATTGTCAATAGGCAGATACAAAAAAACAGCTCTCCCGTTGGACGGGAAAGCTGTTTTTTCATCGGATCAAGCTCTGACTGTGGAGCGGCTTAGTAGGCCACGCCCCAGTAGACCATCTTGCTGGCGGGCTTGCCGCAGCAGGGGCAGACATCGCTGATATGCTCCTGCTCAAAGGGCATGCAGCGGCTGGACAGGCCAGCCTCTTCCTTCATCTTCATCTCGCAGGCCAGGTCGCCGCACCACATGGTCTTGATGTAGCCGGTGTTGGCCTTGGCCAGCTCCTTGACTTCCTCCATGGTGGTGGCTGCCCAGGTGCGCTTCTCGCGGTTGGCGAGGGCACGCTCGTACAGGTCCTTGCGCAGGGCCTCCAACTGGGCCGGGATCGCGGTCTCCAGCTCATCCAGGCTCACGAATATCTTTTCACGGGTGTCGCGGCGGACCAGCACGCACTGGTTCTTTTCCAGATCCTTGGGGCCGATCTCCAGGCGCAGGGGAACGCCCTTCATCTCCCACTGGGAGAACTTCCAGCCGGGGGCGTTGTCGCTGTCGTCCAGCTTGACGCGGGCATACTTGCTGATCTTCTCAGCCAGCTCGGCGGCCTTCTCGGAAACGCCGGGCTTGTGGGCGGCGATGGGCACCACCACGACCTGGATGGGGGCCACTGCCGGGGGCAGGATCAGGCCGTCGTCATCGCCGTGGGTCATAATGATGGCACCCACCAGACGGGTGGAAACGCCCCAGCTGGTCTGGAACGGGTGATGCAGCTGGTTGTCGCGGCCGGTAAAGGTCACGTCGTAAGCCTTGCTGAACTTATCGCCGAAGTAATGGCTGGTACCGCTCTGCAGGGCCTTGCCGTCCTTCATCATGGCTTCGATGGTATAGGTAGCCTCGGCACCGGCAAACTTCTCCTTATCGGTCTTGCGGCCCTTGACAACAGGGATGGCCAGATCCTGCTCGCAGACATCCGCGTAGCAGTTCAGCTGCTGCTGGGTCTCAGCCTCGGCCTCGGCGGCAGTCTCGTGGATGGTGTGGCCTTCCTGCCACCAGAACTCACGGCTGCGCAGGAAGGGACGGGTGGTCTTTTCCCAGCGCACCACGCTGCACCACTGGTTGTACTTCATGGGCAGCTCACGGTAGCTGTGCAGCACGCGGGACCAGTGGTCACAGAACATGGTCTCGCTGGTGGGACGCACCGCCAGGCGCTCTTCCAGCTTGTCGGAGCCGCCCATCGTGACCCACGCCACCTCCGGCGCGAAGCCATTGACCAGCTCGCCTTCCTTCTGCAGCAGGCTCTCGGGGATCAGCACGGGCATGGCCACGTTCTCGTGGCCGGTTGCCTTGAACCGGGCATCCATGTCCTTCTGGATCAGCTCCCAGATGGCCTGACCATAGGGGCGCAGGATGATGAAGCCCTTGACACTGGAGTACTCCACCAGCTCTGCCTTGACGCAGATGTCGGTGTACCACTGTGCAAAGTTCTCTTCCTGGCTGGTGATCGCCTGCACAAGCTTCTTGTTGTCTTTTGCCATTTTGTTATATCCTCCTAAGCCGTGCGCCAAACGCCTGTGTTCCAGCCGTTCCGCACGAGCTCATATTAAAAGCCCCGCTGCAGTGCCGCCGTGTGCAGCGCTGCGGGTGCGGGGCCTTTTTGCAAAACTGTTATCAGCCCTTGTGGCTGTCCACAAATTCCACCACGTCGCCCACGGTGCGCAGATTCTCGATGGCATCGTCCGGCACCTCAATGCCAAACTCATCCTCCAGCGTCATCACCATGTCTACGATATCCAGGCTGTCGGCCTCGAAATCACTCATAATGTCGCTCTCCATCGTGATCTTAGCAGGGTCAATATCCAGCTGCTCTGCCAGCAGTGCACGGATCTTTTCAAAAGTATCCATCGTCGCGGTCTCCTTTTGTCAATGATTCTTTCTTCTCTGCCTGCACGCCCTCTCCGGCGCGCAAAAGCACTCTCTCTTTTTATATCCCATGGGCCGTATCTTGTCAAGCCCTGTTTTGCATTCCGGCCCTTTACGGGCAGAAAAAACCGATGAAAATTGCACAAAGCCCTCTTTTTTGCTTGACAGAAGCCCGTTTGATTCTTATGATTATATGTGACGAACCAAACCTCTCAGCCATGCTGCATCAGCATGGCCGCAGAGGTCCCGCCTGTAAAGGAGAATGCTCCATGAAATTGTCATTTACCAAGATGCAGGGCTGTGCCAATGATTACATCTATCTGGACTGCCGTGCATCCGGTGTGCCCGCAGACATTGCCGCACTTGCACAGCGGCTCTCTGCCCGGCATTTTTCCGTGGGTGCAGACGGCATCATCTGCATCTGCGCCCCTGTGACCCCCGGGGCCGATGGCCGGATGCGCATTTTCAACGCGGACGGCAGCGAGGCCCAGATGTGCGGCAACGGCGTGCGCTGTGTGGCCGAGTGGCTCTACACCCACGGGGTGGAAAAGCCTGTCCTAACCATCGACACCAACAGCGGTGTCAAGCGCATCACCCGGCAGGGCGCACAGCTGTGGCAGGTGGAGATGGGCGCTTACAGCACCCTGCCGGCTGACCTGCCTGCCATCCACATGGGCGATGGCCCGCTGGTGGATCAGCCGCTCACCGTAGAGGGAAAAGTGTGGAAGGTGACCTGCATCAGCGTGGGCAACCCCCACTGCGTGACCGTAGTGGAGGATGTGGACAGCCTGAAGCTGGAAGCCATCGGCCCGGCGTTCGAGCATCACGCCAACTTCCCGGAGCGCATCAACACCGAATTCGTGCAGGTGGTGGATGCCGCCCACCTGAAGATGCGGGTGTGGGAACGCGGCAGCGGCGAGACCTGGGCCTGCGGCACCGGCACCTGCGCCACCGTGGCGGCTCTGACCGAGCTGGGCATCTGCCCCGCCGGGCAGGATATCCATGTGCAGCTGCGCGGCGGGGAGCTGGTCATCCGGGTGCTGCCCGGCAGGCAGCTGCTGATGACCGGCAGCGCTGTCACGGTGTACGAGGGAGTTGCGGAAGTTTAACATCCTCGCCCTCTCCGTCATTGCTTTGCAATGCCACCTCTCCCAAAGGGAGAGGCAATTGCGGCTCAACGGTCAGCTTCTGCTGGCGTAGACGCTGCATCGGCTCTCCCTTTGGGAGAGCTGGACGCGAAGCGGCCTGAGAGGGCGGGCAATCTTATAAAATGAGGGAACAACTTATGAAAATGAATCACCATTACGGCGAGCTGAAGGCAAGCTACCTGTTCGTGGACATTGCCCACAAGGTGGCCGCCTATCAGGAAGCACACCCCGAAAAGGAGATCATCCGCCTGGGCATCGGCGATGTGACCCAGCCTCTGGCAAAGTGCGTGGTCACCGCCATGCAGGATGCCGCCGCTGAGATGGGCACCAAGGAGGGCTTCCACGGCTACGGCCCCGAGCAGGGCTATCCGTTCCTGAAGCAGGCCATTCAGGGCTACTACGCAGGCCGCGGCACCCAGCTGGCTGAGGACGAGATCTTTATCTCCGATGGTGCCAAGAGCGACCTGGCCAACGTGCTGGGCCTGTTTGATGTGGACAACACCGTTCTGGTCCCGGACCCCGTTTACCCCACCTATGTGGACGACAACGTGACCGACGGCCGCAAGATCATTTACGGCCGCACCAGCCAGGAGAACGGCTTCCTGGGGATGCCCGATGACAGCGTGAAGGCTGACATCATCTACATCTGCAGCCCCAACAACCCCACCGGTGCCGCCTACACCCGTGAGCAGCTCAAGGCCTGGGTGGACTACGCCAAAAAGAACAACGCCGTTATCCTGTACGATGCCGCCTACGAGTGCTTCATCACCGATCCCGCTCTGGCACGCAGCATCTTTGAGGTGGAGGGTGCCCGCGAGTGCGCCATTGAGATCTGCTCCTTCTCCAAGATCGCAGGCTTCACCGGCACCCGCTGCGGCTACACCATCGTGCCCCACGAGCTGGAGCGCGAGGGCATGAACCTGAACAAGCTGTGGCTGCGCCGCCAGACCACCAAGTTCAACGGCGTGCCCTACGTCGTTCAGCGCGCTGCTGCCGCCGTGTTCACCGAGAGCGGCATGGCTGAGATCCAGGCCAACCTCGATTACTACCGCCAGAACGCCAAGGTCATTGCCGACGCGCTGGACGAGTGCGGCGTGTGGTACTGCGGCGGCAAGAACAGCCCCTACATCTGGCTGCGCTGCCCCGGCGGCATGAAGAGCTGGGAGTTCTTCGACTGGCTGCTGGAGAACTGCGGCGTGGTCGGCACCCCGGGTGTCGGATTTGGTGAGTGCGGCGAGGGCTACTTCCGCCTGACCGCCTTCGGCGATGCCGAAAAGACCAAGGTCGCCGCCCAGCGCATCAAGGCCGCCATCCAGACTCTGTAATCTTACACAAGCAAAAAGGCGATGCAGTTTTGAACAGCTGCATCGCCTTTTTCTTTTATTTCCGGCCCGTCAGCCGGTTGAGCAGCATCACTGCCAGAACAATGATGCCGATGACAAGGATGATGCCGACCATCCCGATCAGCATCATCGGCAGCGTGGTCATCCACGAAGTAAGATGAAGCATGTGATCACCTCCGTTAAGCCATCAGGGTCAGGATCAGGCCGCCTGCAATGACGGACGCGATCTGTCCCGAAACATTGACGCTGATGGAATACATCAGCAGGAAATTCTGGTTGTCCTCTTCCAGGCCCATCTTGTTGACCACACGGCCGCTCATGGGGAAGGCCGAGATGCCGGCCGCGCCGATCATGGGATTCAGCTTTTTGCCCTCCGGCCGGAAAAGGTTCAGCAGCTTTGCAAACAGCACGCCGCCTGCCGTATCAAAGACGAAGGCCACCAGGCCCAGTGCAAGGATGAGCAGGGTGTCGGGCCGCACAAACTTGTCGGCGGTCATCTGCCCGGCAACGGTCAGGCCCAGCACGATGGTGATAAGGTTTGCCAGCACATTCTGGGCGGTTTCGCTCAGCGCATTCAGCACCCCGCACTCCCGCAGCAGGTTGCCGAACATCAAAAAGCCCACCAGCGCCACACTGGCCGGAGCCACCATGCCTGCAATGATCGTGACCACGATGGGGAACAGGATCTTGGTCAGCTGGGAAACACTGCCCTTTTCATAGGACATCCGGATGCGGCGCTCCTTCTGCGTGGTCAGCAGCCGGATCACGGGCGGCTGCACGATGGGCACCAGCGCCATGTAGCTGTAGGCTGCCACCATAATGGCACCGAGGTACTGGGAGTTGAGCGTGTTGGCCACGAAAATGGCGGTGGGGCCGTCTGCTGCACCGATGACAGCGATGGAGGCAGCATCCTTCAGGTCAAAGAAGAAGCCCGCCAGAAACAGGGTAAAGAAGATGCCGAACTGGGCCGCCGCGCCAAAGAGCATCAGCCACGGCTTTTCCAGCAGCGGGCCAAAATCGATCATGGCACCGATGCCGATGAAGAGCAGCAGCGGGAACAGCTCGTTGGACATGCCCGCTTCAAACAATGCAGAGATGGGGCCGACCGTATCCCCCTGCGTGATGGCACCCGAGAGGGGCAGGTTGACCAGAATGGCACCAAAGCCCATGGGCAGCAGCAGGCTCGGCTCCATCTTTTTGGCGATGGCAAGGTAGATGAGCAGCGCACCGATGCCCCACATTACCACCATCTGCCAGGTCAGATTCCCAAAATTGGAAAAGAGACTGGCGAATGTGTTCAGAAGATCCATATTTATTTTCCTCCTTGTGTTCCTGTGCCGGGCAAGAAAAAAGAGACCCCTGCCACAGCACTCTGTCTGTGACAAAAGTCTCAAGCCAACACATGACATCGGGCATTTCTGCCGTGATGACGCTGCCATGCAACACCCCGCAGGCCCTGCGGAATGCCCTTTACTCCCTTTTATCGATTCTAATTAAATCAGAATGCAGTCCCCTCTGTCAAGGGGTTCCTGCATTTCTTTGCCAAACTTTGCTTCAGCGCTCAAACGTTGTGCTGAGGGTGGTCTCCCAGGTCTGGCCGGGGGCAAGGCAGGCGGCAGCGGCGCGCTGGCTCCACTCCTGGGTATCGGTCTGGGCACCGGGCAGGGAGTGCCACGGCTCAATGCAGACAAAGCGCACTGGCTTTGCCGGAGCCGACCAGATGAGGGTATAGGGGTAGCCCTCCACATTGCAGACGATCCCCTTGCCGGTGTCCTTTTCGTAGATGCCCAGCGTGCGGCTGCGCAGACCGGCCATGCAGAAGCTGTCGTTCTCAAACAGATCGTCTGTCAGGGGGATGCTCTGCTCATTCTTCCACCGGTAACCGCACTTGCCGGTCAGCAGACCGTTGGGGTAAGCGTCCAGGATCATCGGACTCTCCGGCTGGTCGAAGCGGAACTCGTAATCGGTGGTGGTGTGCTTGTCATCAAAGGGGATGCGGAACGCCGGGTGGTAGCCGATGCCGAACTGCAGCTCCTCGGCGGCATCGGTGGGGTTGGTGACGGTCAGGGTGTGGTGCACCGTCCTGCCCTCCAGCCGGAAGGTGCTGGTCAGGACAAAATCAAACGGGAAGCGCTCTGCCTTGCTCTCTTCATCCGAGCGCAGCTCCAGCCGGATGGTGTCGCCCTCGGCGCAGAGCAGGGTGTGCTCCACGTCCCGGGCAAAGCCGTGCTGACCGCCGGGGTAGGTCTTGCCTTTATGGGTAAAGGCCCCGCCGGTCAGCTTGCCCGTCCAGGGGAAAAGGATGGGGGCATGGCGCTTCCAGACAGCCGGGTCGGCCTGCCAGAGCATCTCCTGCCCGGCGGCATTTTTCAGGCTGACTGCTTCGGCACCATGGGTATCCACGGTCAGGGTCAGGAATTCGTTGTGAATGGTTGCCTGCATGATTCATCTCTCCTTTTTATCTGTTGACGATGTGCTCGCCGTTTCCTTCCAGCCAGGTGCGCAGGTTCCGGGTGGTAATGTCCATCAGGTTCTGCAAAGCCTCCCGGGTCGTCCACGCAATGTGCGGTGTGAGGATAGCGTGGGGTTCTGCCCGCAGGGGGCTTTCCTGGGGCAGAGGCTCGGTGACAAAGGCATCGGCCCCGTAAAAGCCCAGCTGACCGCTGTGGAGGGCCGCTGCCACGGCCTCCTCATCCACCAGTGCGCCCCGGGCCGTGTTGAGCAGAATGGCCCCGGGCTTCATCTTCGCCAGCGCCGCCGCGTTGACAAGGCCCCGGGTCTGGGGCGTGGCCGGGCAGTGCAGGCTGAGGATATCGCACCGCCTCAGCAGGGTATCATAATCCACGAACTCCACACCGTCGGCGGCGTATTCGGGCCGGACGGTGCGGGTGCAGACCAGCACCTCCATGCCAAAGGCTCTGGCAATGCGGGCCGACTGCCGCCCGATGCTGCCATAGCCGTAAACGCCAAAGGTCTTGCCGTAGAGCTCTATCTGGGGCAGCAGGCCGATGCTCTCCGGGATATCCAGCTGCCAGCATCCATGCTTGACGGCACGGTTGTAGCGCTCCGCGCACTGGCAGATGGCCAGCAGCAGGCTGAAGGTCATCTGGGCCACGCTGTAGGTAGAATAGCCCGGCACATTGGCCACTGCAACACCGTGGCGGCGGCAGGCTTCCAGATCCAGGTTGTCGGTGCCCGTGGCGATGATGCCCACCCATTTCAGGTTCGGGCACTGTTGTAAGATCTCCTCATCCATGCGGCACTTGTTCAGCAGAACGATGTCCGCATCTCTGATGCGGGGGGCGATCTCCTCGTAGGCCGTGCGGACATAGCTGGTGGTATCGGGCACCAGCGCCTTTACCCCCGACCAGTCGAGGTCGCCTTCCTCCATGACATAGCTTTCCAGAATGACAGCTTTCATCTCAGTCCTCCAACAAAACGTCCTCGCTCAGCACCTGACCGATGGGCTTGGCAATGCACAAGTCGGCCTGCGCATCGGCCCCGGTGGGCTGCATGTTGATGACCACCAGATGGCGGCCCCGGAAGTACCGGATGAGCCCCGCCGCCGGGTAGACCACCAGACTGGTGCCGCCGATGATGAGAGTATCCGCCTTGCGGATGGCAGACACGGCCCCGGAGAGCACTTCCTCGTCCAGCCCTTCCTCATACAGAACGACATCCGGCTTGACGATGCCGCCGCACTTGGGGCAGCGGGGCACGCCGGTGCTGTTGGCAATGAAGTCCACATCGTAGAACGCGCCGCACTTCACGCAGTAGTTGCGCAGGGTGCTGCCGTGGAGCTCGTAAACGGTCTTGGAGCCTGCCGCCTGATGCAGGCCGTCGATGTTCTGGGTGACGATGGCCTTCAGCCTGCCCTCCCGCTCCAGCTTTGCCAGCCGCAGGTGGGCAGCGTTGGGCTTTGCCCCCTTCACAATGAGCTTATCCCGGTAGAACCGGTAGAACTCCTCGGGGTTCTCCTCCCAGAAGGTGTGGCTCAGGATGGTCTCGGGCGGGTAATCGTACTTCTGGTGGTACAGGCCGTCCACGCTGCGGAAATCGGGGATGCCGCTTTCGGTGGAGACCCCCGCGCCGCCAAAAAAGACGATGCGGTCGCTCTCGGCAATGATTTTTTCCAGTGCAGGAACCATAAAAAGAAACGCTTCCTTTCCGGCAGATCGTTGTGTTTTGGATAGCTCCAGTATAACACAAATCCAGAGGAAAGGAAGCGTTTCTTTTTTGATGGGATTTTCCCTTGCTCAGCGCCCGTTTTCGGCAAACAAGGTCCCCAGCACATCCAGCAGATCATGCGGGAGCATCCCGGTTTCCCCGTGCAGGGCAGCAGCACGGTCGGCAGCCGCACCATGGAGATAAACGGCGCAGGCGGCGGCCTCAAAGGCAGGCAGGCCGCAGGCCAGCAGGGCACTGGTCATGCCCGCCAGCACATCCCCGCTGCCGCCCCGGGAAAGCCCCGGGTTGCCGGTGGGATTGACCGCGCAGCGGCCATCCGGCCCTGCAATGATGGTGTACGCCCCCTTCAGCACCACCACAGCATTCCATGCTTTCGCATAGCGCAGCGCCATGCCTTCCCGGTCCGCATTGATCTCTGCCGCAGAGTGTCCGGTCAGCCGGGCCATCTCACCGGGGTGGGGCGTTAAAATCAATTCCCCTTGAGGGTGAGGCATTTTTTCCGTTTGGAGCAGGTCAGCGGCGGTGTTCAGGCCGTCCGCATCCAGCACCGCACTGCCGGAAAAGCCGGGCAGGAGCGTTTTCACCAGCGCCCGGGTCTCGGCGGCACGGGCCGCGCTCTGGGCCGTATAACCCAGCCCGGGGCCCACCAGCAGGACAGAGGCCTTCTGCTGCCGGATGCGGTCGATATTCTGGGGCGAGATGCCGCCCTCGGCCCCCGCTTCGCAGGGGCAGAGGCAGCACTCCGGCAGGCGGGCGGCCACAGCCGCCAGCACCGGCTCCACACTTGCCAGCGTAACGATACCGGCCCCGGTGCGCAGGGCACCTTCCACGGCCAGCGCCGCCGCGCCCCGATAGGACGCACTGCCCGCCACCGCCAGCACGGAACCAAAGGTTCCTTTATGCGCGTCCCGGGGACGGGGCCGGATGGCCTGCCAGACAAAATCGGAAGTTATTTCGAACATAGGCGGCTCCTTTCGGGTGAGATTTCGCCCTCTCAGTCAAAGCCTTACGGCTTTGCCAGCTCCCCCAAAGGGGGAGCCTATTGCGGGTCTTGGATAAAGGCAGCATTGCCTCTCCCTTTGGGAGAGGTGGCAGCGCGTAAGCGCTGACGGAGAGGGCGAGGATGTTACCCTTCCCCCTGCAAATACCTCCGGATCTCCTTCTCCGCTTCCTGCACTTCTTCATGGAACATGCGGGCAGAGACCCGGAGCGCACCATGGCCCAGGATAATGACCTGCTCCATGCCATCGGAGGTAGCCACACGGACGCGGCGGCCCTTGCCGATCTCATGGGTGACACGCTCGATGAACATATCGGCGGTCTCGGCTTCCCGGGTGTAGACCACATGGATATTGTGGTACTGCTCTATGCTGCCGGGGCTGCCCGGCACACGGTAGGCATCAAACACAAGGATGAGCACGCACTTTTTGAAGCCCTGATAGTTGCAGAGGATGTCCATCAGCCTGTGGCGGGCCGCTTCCAGGCTCTCTTTGGAGAGTGCGTTCAGCTCGTCCCATGCAAAGATGATGTTGTAGCCGTCCACCAGCAGGTATTCGGGCTGAATCTCCCACTGCTCGGCGTTGAAATCGGGGCGTTCCCGCTTCTGGGTGGGGCGGAACGCCGCCAGCGGGTCCCGCTTGATGGGCCCATAGGTCTGTTCAAAGATCTTCAGCAGCTCAGCATCCTCTTCCAAAGTAGCACGATAGGCGGCCATCCGGCGGGGACGGGCCTGCACCGCTTCCTCGGTCTTTGCAGTCTTGCCCCAGCCGCTGTCCACATGCATGTGGCTGCGCACCTGCTCCCAGGGCACCACAAATCCGGCCCCGTGGGCGCAGAACACCGAATCCGCCGGGTTATCGAGATCGTGTTCCGGCTCATAGCCCGCAGCCTCGATGACCTCCGCTGCATTGTGGCAGGGGCGGTAACCGTCCAGCGTCAGGGTCAGGTGTCCCCTGCCCCGGGTGTAGCCCACCACCTCCATGGGGTAGCTGCGCATGGTGGAGGCCGGTGCCGTGCCGGTGAGCAGGGTGGTATCCCCGTCGGCTCCGGTCTCGGGCGGGTCAAAGCTGCCGCCCATGTTCTGGATATCGTTCATGGCGCGGCCCACGTTGTCAGAGGGCAGCTCCAGCCGGAAGGCATACCACGGCTCCAGCAGCTGGGTCTTGTGGATCTGGTCTGCCATCATCAGGCCCTGCCGGACGGCGCGGTAGGTCGCCTGCCGGAAGTCGCCGCCCTCGGTGTGTTTGAGGTGAGCGCGGCCCGCAATGAGGGTGATCTTCACATCGGTCAGGGGTGCCCCGATGAGCACACCCAGATGCTGCTTTTCCTCAAGATGCGTCAGCACCAGCCGCTGCCAGTTCTTGTCCAGCACCTCTTCCCGGCAGTCGGCGGCAAACTGCATCCCGCTGCCCCGGGGCAGCGGCTCCAGCTTGAGGTGGACTTCCGCATAGTGGCGCAGAGGCTCGTAGTGGCCCACGCCCTCCATGGCTTCGGTGATGGTCTCCTTATACAGGATGCCGCCGGGGCCGAAGCTGACCTCCAGCCCGTACCGCTCGGCCAGCAGGCTTTTCAGCACCTCCAGCTGGATCTCGCCCATCAGCTGGACATGGATCTCGCCCAGGGTCTCGTTCCAGACCACATGGAGCTGGGGCTCCTCCTCTTCCAGCCGATGGAGCTTTCCCAGCGCGGCGTGCACATCCGCGCCCTCGGGCAGCAGCACCTGATAGCTCAGCACCGGCTCCAGCACCGGCAGGTCGCTGTCCCGTTCCGCCCCCAGACCCTCGCCCGGGCGAGCTCTGGTCAGGCCGGTAACGGCGCACACCTGGCCGGGGCCGATGCACTCCGCCAGCGTAAACTTTGCGCCGGAGTAGAGCCGCAGCTGGTTGGCCTTTTCGGCCCATGGCTCCCCGTCGACCTCTCCGGTGAGCTGGGCTTTCACCTTGAGCGCGCCGCCGGTCACCCGCAGCCAGGTCAGGCGGTTTCCCTGCTCATCCTGGCTCACCTTGAACACCTTGGCCCCGAAGGCTTCCAGCGCGGGGGCCGGGCGGGTATAGCGGTCAAGGCCCTCCACCAGCGCATCCACACCCTGCAGCTTCAGGGCTGAGCCAAACCAGCAAGGAAACACATGCCGCCGGGCAATGGCGGGGATGAGGTCGGTATCGGTCAGGCTTCCCCGGTCCAGCATCGTCTCCATCAGCCGCTCATCGCAGAGAGCCAGCGCCTCGTCCCGGTCGGCCTGCTCTGCCCCAAAATCCACAAAGCCATCCCCCAGCCGACGGTTCAGCTGGGTCAGAAGCGCTTCCCTGCCCGGGCCGGGCAGGTCCATCTTGTTCACGAACACAAAGGTGGGGATGCGGTACCGCCGCAGCAGCCGCCAGAGCGTCTCGGTATGGCTCTGCACGCCGTCGGTGCCGCTGATGACCAGCACCGCATAATCCAGCACCTGCAGTGTCCGCTCGGTCTCCGTGGAAAAATCCACATGGCCCGGGGTGTCCAGCAGGGTAAAATCGGTATTGCCCGCCGTGAAGAGGGCCTGCTTGGAGAAAATTGTAATGCCGCGCGCCTTTTCCAGCGCGTCAGTGTCCAGAAAGGCATCCTTATGGTCCACCCGGCCCAGCTTGCGGATGGTGCCGGTGCCGTAGAGCAGGGCCTCGGAAAGGGTGGTCTTGCCGCTGTCCACATGGGCCAGAATGCCGATGACCAACTGCTTGTGCTCTTGTTCCATGCCGCGGCCCCCTTACAGCACGCTGGCGATCAGCGCAGCAGCGACCAGCGGCAGGCCCAGCACCAGATTGGAGAGCAGGCTGCAATAGGTGCGCTCCTCGGGTTCCAGCTCCTCAAAGGAGACGATCTTCTCATCCGCATAGTCGATGATGGAGCGGGTGGAGTGGATCTTTTTCTGCCGCTTGCCCATCCCCTTGAATTCCTCCAGCAGATGGTGGATGGTCACGCCATCCAGCCGCAGGTAGTCCACCCAGGCCCAGATGAGCAGCACCACGCCGCACAGAAAGCCCGGGGCCTCCCAGATGGTAAACGTGCCATCGCTGACATAGCGCTGCCACAGCAGCATCAGCACGGCCACAATGGAGGTGCGGGTCACGGTCTTATATAAAATGGGGTGGAACATGTAGCGTTTGTACATCGAGGTCAGTTTCTTCATGGTGCGCTCCTTATTGATACAGATACACTTTATTGTATCATGTTTTTGTGAAAAAAGATAGCTGTTTTGTGCGCACAGCGTGAACAGTTTCTCTCTTTCGCCTGTTCTTCATAGATATACAGTTCTTTCCATTTTATAGTAATTTTTTCCATATTCTTTTCCTATGAAAGTGTTTGTCACCGTTTTGTTTCCAATTCTATGCTGCGACGGATTGACTTCTTTCCAGTAAAGTGCTAAAATATACAGTGGTGCGACTTTTGTCTTTCCTGTGCACTTTTTGGAAAGGCAGACAGCCTCACTGCGTTTAGGAAAAGGAAAAACGCGCGGCTCTGTCCGCGCAAGATCTGGGAGGATCATCCAATGAGCTTCAATTTTGATCGCCGCACCTTCCTGAAGGGTGCAGGTGCTGTGGGTGCCGCCAGCCTGCTGGCAGCCTGCGGCGAAAAGTCCAACAACACCGGCAATGGCGCTGCCGCCAGCGGTGCTGCTGCCCCCAACTCCACCGGCGCTACCCCCCTGAAGGAGTTCATCTCCTTTGAGAGCGGCAACCGTGAGCTGGAAAGCTGGAACATGCTGTACAGCCAGAGGGCTGAGGATGCCAACGTGGTCACCAACCTGTGGGACGGCCTGCTGAGCTTTGACTGCTACGGCAAGGTGGTTCCCGCCATCGCTTCCAGCTGGGAGCACAATGAGGATGCCACCGTCTGGACCTTCCACCTGCGGGACGACGTGGACTGGGTGGATTGCAACGGTGAGGTGAAGGCTCACCTGACCAGCAAGGACTTCCTGGTTGGCTTTGAATGGGTGATGAACGCCATCAAGAACGAGGCCAACAACACCTCCATGCCCAACGACACCATTGTGGGCGCTTACGAGTACTACGAGCTGACCAAAGAAGCCGGTGACGCTGCCGCTGACATGACCTACGAGGACATGCTGGCTGCCGGTGTGGGCATTGAGGCTCCGGATGATTACACTCTGGTGTTCACCTGCCCCAACGCCTGCCCCTACTTTGATACCGTTGCTGCCTACACCAGCTTCTACCCCGTGGCTCCTGCTCTGATCGAGGAGCTGGGTGTCGATGGCTTCCGTGGCTGCGACAACACCACCATGTGGTACAACGGACCCTATATGGTGGAGGAGTACATCCAGGGCAACACCAAGAGCTACATCCCCAACCCCAACTACTACGATGCTGCCAACGTCAGCCGCTTTGAGCGTTTCACTGTCACCATGATCAGCGACGGTGCCATCAGCCTGCAGCTGTATCAGAACCGCGAGCTGGACGAGGTGGATCTGGGTGAGAGCAGCATCACCACCATTCAGTCCGATCCCTCCAACGAGTACAATCAGCAGCTGTGTGAGAAGCGTGCCAAGAAGTTCAGCTACTGCTTCATCTTCAACTACGACAAAATGAACACCGACGGCACCCCCGATGAGAACTGGAACAAGGCCATTGCCAACAAGGCCTTCCGTCAGTGCTTCTCCAAGGGCATGGTGCTGAACAAGTTCTTCGCCCGTTACAACCCCATCAATCCCCTGAAGTGTGAGAACGACTTCTTCACCATGAAGGGCCTGTGCTACACCTCTGATGGCACCGACTACACCAACCTGGTGGCCAAGGAGATGGGTCTGGACGGCGAGGCTTACGATGGCAAGACCATGAAGCGTCTGCGCGCCAACAACGGCGACATCACCGAGCTGAAGAAGCAGGCCATGGAAGAGCTGAGCGCCATTGGTGTCACCTTCCCTGTCCACTGCTCCTACTACGTTCTGGCCGGCTCCACCTCCGCTCTGGACCACGCCACCGTCCTGAAGCAGTGCTTCACCGACAGCTTCGGCGATGACTTCATCGTGCTGGATGTCAACACCTTCGTGTCCTCCACCATGAAGGAAGTCGTGGCTCCCAAGCTGCAGAGCTTCACCCACATGGGCTGGGGCGCTGACTTCGGCGATCCCATCAACTTCCTGACCCAGATCATCATTCACGATGAAAACGCTTACTACAGCTGCAACATGACCAACATCGCAGGCATTGTGAACAATGGTCCCGCCAGCTACCAGACCGAGCTGGTGGCTGCCTATGAGAAGTTCACCGATCTGGTGAACGAGGGCCGTGCCATCGTTGACGACACCGATGCGCGCTACGCCGCATTTGCCAAGGCCGAGGCTTACTTCCTGGACGAGAACCTGATCTTCCCCACCGTCTACGATATCACCTGGTGCCTGACCCACGTCAACGAGTACAGCAAGATCAACGCAATGTATGGTCCCTGCAACTACAAGGCTGTGAACTGGGAGACCAGCGAGGAGGCTTACACCACCGAACAGTACGATGAGTTTGCCGCCGCATTCGATGCAGCCACTCAGGCCTGATCGAGTGAACCAGTAGCCAATCGCAAAAAGCAGAACCGGACGTTTTTGAAGCGTCCGGTTCTTTTTTCTCTCCATAGCAGCACAAAACCCCGCCGCGTGGGAAAGCTTCCAGCGCGGCGGGGTCATTGTGTTAAAATACAGGAAAGCGGTTCAGCTTACAGCTGGCTTTCATACTCCTTGCGGTAGCCTTCCAGCTCACGCTGGTTGCCATACACGAAGTGGCCGTTTGCGATCTCTTCCCAGACCGGCTTGTCCACGCTGTAATCGTGGATCGAGGGGTCATAGACCAGCAGCTTCTTGTGCTTTTCAAGGCTGGGGTCAGGGATGGGGACCGCGCTCAGCAGGGCTTTGGTGTAGGGATGCAGCGGATGGAGGAACAGCTCCTCCGCCTCAGCCAGCTCCACGATACGGCCCTTGCTGATAACGGCGATACGATCCGAGATGAACCGGACCACCGACAGGTCATGTGCAATGAACAGGTAGGTCAGGCCGCGGCTCTTCTTCATCTCGTTGAGCAGGTTCAGCACCTGTGCACGGATGGAGACATCCAGTGCAGAGATGGGCTCATCGGCCACGATGAACTCCGGCTCCATGACCAGTGCACGGGCAATGCCGATGCGCTGGCGCTGGCCGCCCGAGAACTCGTGGGGGAAGCGGGAGGCAAACTCCGGCAGCAGGCCGACCTCATGCAGGGCGTTCATCACCTTTTCGTGCAGGTCATCCTGATCCTTGTAGAGATGATGGTTCAGCAGGCCCTCGGCAATGATATACTCCACCTTGGCGCGCTCGTTCAGCGAAGCCATGGGGTCCTGGAAGATCATCTGGATCTTACGGATGACCTCTTTGTCCAGTTCCTTGGAGATCTTGCCGTTGATCTTCTGGCCCTTGAAGAAGATGTCGCCGCCGGAAGTCGGGTTGATGCGGCAGATGGCACGGCCAATGGTGGTCTTGCCGGAGCCGGACTCGCCGACCAGCGAGAAGGTCTCGCCCTTATAGATGTCAAAGTTGACATGATCGACAGCAACAAATTTCTTCTTACCGGAGCCAAAGGTGATCTGAAGGTCTTTCAGCTCAATCAGCTTTTCGCGTTCAGCCATTTAAGTTGGCGCCTCCCATCTTTCCCATTTTCTCACGCAGGTTCTGGATGGAGTGCGGCCGCTCGATCTTGGGAGCGCGCGGGTCCAGATACCAGGTCTTTGCGGCGTGGGTCTCGGACACCTGGAAGAACGGAGGCTCTTGCACAAAGTCGATTGCCAGCGCATGCTTGTTGCGGGGCGCAAATGCGTCACCCTTGATCTCATTGAACAGGTTCGGGGGAGTGCCATCCACGCTGGGCAGGGCCTCACCCTTGGTGCCCAGCTGCGGCAGAGCCTGCAGCAGAGCCCAGGTGTAGGGGTGCCATGCGTCGTAGAAGATCTCCTCCACGGTGCCGTATTCCACGATCTGGCCGGCATACATCACGGCCACACGGTCTGCCACGTTTGCCACAACGCCCAGGTCATGGGTGATGTAGATAACGGACATGCCCAGCTCCTTCTGCAGGTCGCGGATCAGCTGCAGGATCTGTGCCTGAATGGTCACGTCCAGTGCAGTGGTGGGCTCGTCGCAGATCAGGACCTGCGGGCGGCAGGCCGCTGCAATGGCAATGACGACACGCTGACGCATACCGCCGGAGAACTCGTGGGGGTACTGCTCGTACCGACGCTCGGGGTCGGGGATACCCACCTTGCCCAGCATCTCGATGGCAGCCTTTTTGGCTTCCTCGCCCTTCAGACCCTGGTGATGCTCAATGCTCTCCTGGATCTGCTTGCCGATCTTCTTCAGCGGGTTCAGGCTGGTCATAGGGTCCTGCATGACCATGGCGATTTTCTTGCCGCGGACACCCAGCCAATCCTTCTCGGTGAACTTGGTCATATCGCGGCCTTCAAACATGATGGAGCCGCCGGTGATCTTACCGTTGGCATCCAGCATACCCACAAAGGTCTTGGTGAATACGGACTTGCCCGAGCCGGACTCGCCCACGATGGCAAGGGTCTCGCCTTCGTACAGGTCCAGCGAGCACTTGCGGATGGCGTTCAGCTTGCGGCCGCGCAGGCTGAAAGTGATCTCCACGTCTTTGGCAGAGATAATCGGTTGTCTATCCATTTACGTCTCTCTCTCCAATCTATCAAACGTGGTTGCGCGGATCAGCCGCATCCGACAAAGCGTTGCCCATGATATAGAAAGAAATGGAAATGATGGACACGATGGATGCAGGGAAAACCAGCAGGTACGGATAATCCAGGAAGAAGCCGCGCACCTTGCTCAGGATCAGGCCCAGAGAAGGCGTGTCGATGCCCAGGCCCAGGCCCAGGTAGGACAGCGTGGATTCCAGATTGATGGTGCCCGGAATGGACAGTGCCATACGCAGGATGATAACGGAGACCAGATACGGCAGGATGTTCTTGGTCAGCACGCGCCACAGCGGGGTGCCCAGGCAGCGGGACGCAAGGTTGTACTCGCGGTCACGGAACATGAACACCATGTTGCGGACACGGCGTGCCATAGAAAGCCAGTTGATGGCGATCATGGAGATGGCCATGATCCAGAAGCTCTGGCCCACCATCAGGGCGATCAGGGTCATATAGATGATATAGGGCACGTTGTCGATCAGGTTGTACAGCTCCGTGAAGAAGCGGTCCAGGCTGCGCACATAGCCCCAGATCAGGCCGAAGATCACGCCCACGATGCTCTCGCCCACGGCGACCACCAGAGCCAGACGGATGGAAACCTGGGTGGCATACCACACCTGGCACCAGTAGTCACGGCCCAGGTTGTCGGTACCGAACCAGTACTCACTGTTGGGCTTGATGAAAGCCTTGCTGGAATCAGAGATCAGGGTAGTGTAGTGATACTTGCCGATGCCCAGCGCAATGAAGGAGAACACCGTCAGCGCCAGGAACAGGATCAGGCAGAAGACAGCGACCTTCTGCTTGAGGAAGTTCTGGATGACAGAACCCCAATAGGAATAGTTGGAGTAGCCGATGCGTTCAGCTTCTTCCGGGGAATAATCCACAAAGTAGAACAGTTCTTCGGGCTTCTTGCCCTCAAAATCCGATGCCTTAGCCATCAGCGAGCCTCCTCCTTTCCGGTCAGAGTAATACGGGGGTCAACCACCATCATCAGCACATCGCCCAGGAACACGCCCACGATGCCCAGCACAGCGTAGAGGATGACCAGGGTCTGCACAACGTTCAGGTCATAGCGCTGGATGGCATCCGTCAGCAGGGGGCCCATGCCGGGAACGGAGAAGAACCGTTCCATCAGCAGGGAGCCGCCCACCGTCAGCAGGATGGACTGGGGGATATACTGCACCATGGGAACCATGGCGTTGCGCAGAACATGCTTAAACATGATCTCGCGGGAGCTCAGGCCCTTGACACGGGCCAGCTTGATATAGTCGCGGGTCAGCTCATCCACCATGTAGCGGCGGGTCCACAGGGCATAGCCTGCAATGGATGCCAGCGAAAGGCAGGTGATGGGCAGCACGCTGGAAGCACTCACATTGCGGGTGGAGTACAGCGTGGGGAATCCCAGGTACTTGGAACCAAAGACCAGCACCAGAGAATACGACACCAGCGACGGGACCGCGTTGACGAACACGGTGTAGGCCGTGCCGATCCAGTCGAATACCTTGTCCTTGAATGCCGCCTGCAGGATGCCCATCAGCACACCGACCACCAGAGAGATGCCGGAGGCGATGAGGCCCAGACGCATGGAGACACCAAACTTTTTACCAATGACCTTGACCACCGGGGCACCGTTCTGAATGCGGCGGGAAGTGCCGAAATCCAGATGCAGCAGGTTGTTATAGAACTTGACCAGCTGGGTGGGGATGGGATCGGTCAGGCCAGCTGCTTCCAGAGCGGCGGTCTTCTGCTGATCGGTAAACTTCATGAGCTGTTCCTCAGTGAAGTAGTAGTCCGTCGGCAGGCAGCGCATCATCAGGAAAACTGCTGTTGCGATCAGAAAGATTGTGACAAGCGACTGGAGCAGCCGCTTAACCGTGTATTTTAACATGTTATCGAACCCTTAACTTTTATTTCTACCCTTTCGGGCGGGGAAACGGGGAACTTAAGCCTTGGTAGCTGCGTCAAATGCAGCGGCGAACTCCTCGTACTGTGCGGTGGTGTAAGCCTCTTCGCTGGTCTCCCAGTTGACAGCCTTGTAGTTGCAGGGACCATACATAGCGTTGATCTTGCTGTACTCGTTGGCGTGGGTCAGAGTCCAGGCAACCTCGAAGTAGCAGGGGCAGGCCAGAACGTTGTTCAGCATGCTGGCCTCAGCCTTTGCGAAGGCAGCGTAGCGGGCATCGGTATCATCGACGATGGCCTTTGCGGTGTTGACCAGATCGGTGAACTCCTCGTAGCAGGCCACCAGATCCTTCTGCCAGTCAGCGGGGCCGGCCTCCACGACCTTGGCGATGTTGGAGTAGTACCAGCTGTAGTAAGCGTTGTCGTCGTGCAGGATCTCCTGACCAACGAAGTTGACGGGATCGCCGAAGTCAGCGCCCCAGCCGTTGATGACGAAGCTCTGCAGCTGAGGATTGCGGACTTCCTGAGTGAGGGAAGAAACAAAGGTCTTGATGTCCAGCACGATGAAGTCATCGCCGAAGCTGTCGGTGAAGCACTGCTTCAGCACGGTTGTGTTGTCCAGAGCGGTGGAGTTGCCGGCGATGATGTAGTAAGCAGCGTGAACGGGGAAAGTGACGCCGATGGCGCTCAGCTCGTCCATGGCCTGCTTCTTCAGGTCAGCGATGTCGCCGTTGTTGGCGCGCAGGCGGATCATGGTCTTGCCATCGTATGCTTCCTTGTCGAAGCCCATCTCCTTGGCAACCAGGGTGGAGTACTCCTGGCCCTGGGTGTTGTAGCAGACACCGGGCATGGTGTAGTAGTCGTTCTCGCACTTCAGGGGGTTGATCTTGTTGGTACGTGCATACCAGTTGGTCATCTCCAGGCCCTTGTAGAAGCACTGACGGAAAGCAGTGTTGGCAATCGCCTTGTTCCAGTTGTCGTCAGGGGTGCCGTCCTCGTTGTTCTTCTGGTAGTTGAAGTGCATCTGGTAGCTGTACTTCTTGGGGCGCTTCTCGCACAGCTGAGCATTGTACTCGCTGTTGGGATCAGCCTGGATGGTGGTCAGGGTGCTCTCGCCCACATCCATCTCGTCCAGCTCACGGTTCTGGTACAGCTGGAAGGTAACGGTGCCGTCGCTGATCATGGTAACGGTGAAGCGGTCGAAGCGGGACACATCGTTTGCACCAAAGTAGTTGGGGTTGGGGATGTAGCTCTTGGTGTTCTGGCTGATGAACTCCTCCACCACATAGGGACCATTGTACCACATGTTGGTGTAATCGCAGGCACGGAAGCCCTCAACGCCCAGCTCGTTGATCAGATCCTCAGAGACGGGGTAGAAGCTGGTGTAGGCAGCAACGGTATCGAAGTAGGGGCAGGGATCCTTGCAGGTGAAGACCAGGGTGTAGTCATCCGGAGCCTCAACGCCCACGCCTGCGTCCAGCATATCCTGGTAGGTCAGGTCGGCAGCAGCATCGCCCATATCGCTGGTCTTCTGATAGTAATCAGCAGCACCGGTCAGGGTCTCGTTGGGCATGGAGGTGTTGTTGGCCTGGTTCTTGGCTGCGTTCAGCACCCACTCCAGACCCACGAGGAAGTCCTTGCTGGTCAGGTGAGCCTTGACCTCGCCGTTGACATCCACCCAGTCCACATCGTCGCGGAGGTTGAAGGTCCAAACGGAAGAGTCCTCATTGTGGCTCCACTCCTTGGCCACGGAAGGCACAGCCTTGCCGTAGCAGTCAAAGCTCAGCAGGCCTTCCCACAGGTTGGTGGTGACATTCATGTCGGAAGCCATCTGGCTGTACAGCATGTTCCAGCTCTCCAGCTCACGGTTGGTGTTCTCCCAGGAGATGAACTCCTTCAGCGGGGTAGCGCCGGTGGTGTTGGGAGCGCTGGTAGCACCAGAGGAAGCGGCGGTGGAGCTGCTGCCAGAGTTGCCGCCGCAGGCGGCCAGAATGCCGGCGGCACCAACGACACCGGAAGCCTTCAGAAAGCTGCGGCGGCTGATTGCATGAGACTCGTAGTTGTTGTTCATTGTGTTTTCCTCCCTATAATAATTCCGTGCTTCAGTGCATGGTGCAGGGCGGGATGTCCTGCTGTTTTCCCACTATTCTGCGGAGGTTTTTTGAATCCTGTATTGCCAGGGAATACAAAAGAGCGCAGAAACAGACCCCTCTGTCTGCACCTGTGCTCCTCCCGCAAAACCTTAACACGTCATATATTGTACCATTGAAATAAAAAGATGTCAATGGAGCACACACAGCTTTTTCTTCAAAAAGCAAAGTCTGCCGCGCAAAAACGATGAAATATATTTGCTTTTACATGGTAAAGCGTGCAGGAAATTTAACAGACAATGCCGCGGACAAAACAACCGGAATTGTTCTTGTCAAAAAGACACCGTATTTTCTGCTTTATATTCTAAAAGAGCAGGCGCTCCACGCTTTGCGAAGAGCTCCTGCTATTGGAAAACCGAATTATTAAAACAAGTCACCGTGCCAGTGCGCTCTGGATCTTTGCAAAATCCTCCAGCGTCAGGGCCTCAGGACGGATGCGGGCATCGAAACCGGCGGCTTCAATGGCAGCGGTCACGGCATCCTTGGGCATCCCCAGGCCGCTGGCAATGGCATTGGCTGCAGTCTTGCGCCGCTGGCCAAAGGCCGCGCGCACAAGGGCAAAGTAGCCCGCCTCGTCCTCCACCTGCACGGCGGGGGTGGGGCGGATCTCCATCCGCACCACAGCGCTGGTCACCTTGGGGGCCGGGTAAAAGCTGCCCGGGGCGGCGGTGAACATCATCTTAGAGGTCGCGTAATAGCTCACCGCACAGCTGATGGCGCTGGAGGCCCGGGTGCCCGGGGCGGCGGCCAGACGATCGGCAGCTTCCTTCTGCACCATCACGGTCAGGCTCTCGATGGGCAGGCGGTCACCCAGCAGTTTCATCACAATGGGGCTTGTAATATAGTAGGGCAGGTTGGCGCAGACTGCCACCGGCATCCCGGGGAACTCCTGCGCGATCAGGGCTTTCAGGTCTACCTTGAGCACATCCTGCAATACCAGCTTGAAATTGTCCACACCGGCCATGGTCTCGGCCAGCAGGGGCGGCAGGCGCTCGTCCACCTCGATGGAGACCACCTTTGCTGCCCGCTTTGCCAGCTCCCGGGTCAGCACGCCGATGCCGGGGCCGATCTCGAGCACGCCGTAGCGCTTGTCCACGCCGCTGGCATCCACGATCTTGGGGGGCAGGCCAGGGTTGACGATGAAGTTCTGTCCAAAGCCCTTGGAGAGGGCAAAATCATATTTTTCGCACAGGGCGCGCACATAAGACAGGTCGGTCAATTCGGGCATGGCTCTATCCTTTCTTTTCCAAAATAACCCTCTCAGTCTCGCTTCGCTCGCCAGCTCCCCCAAAGGGGGTGCTTTTGACAAAACCGCAAACTTTGCATGAATTGCCAAGACCTCGCCCTTCGGGAGAGGTGGCAGCGCGTCAGCGCTGACGGAGAGGGTTGTTCTCTTATTCTTGACTACTGGATGCAGTGCTCTCCCCTGCCGCTTCACTTTCGGCGGGCGCGGTCTCTGCCGGGGTGCTCTCGGCAGATGCAGCCTCAGCGTCCCCTTCCGCCACGCTCTCAGCGGCGGCGCTGTCTGCAGCTTCACTGGAAGCCGCCTCGTTGACACCGCTCACGGTGGTGGTGCCGCTCATCTGCTGGGCAGTGCTCACGGCACGCTGGATCTGGGGATCGTTCTCCACAGTGTAATCATAGTATGCGGTCTGCTCGTCCGCAGTCAGGGGACGCTCCACATCCACGGTCAGGCCGGTGCCGTCAAAGCAGCTGCCATCGCCGCAGACCAGCTTTGCCACGGTGACCACCACGGCACTGCCATCGGACAGGCGCTGGGGGCTGCTCTGGATGGTGCCCTTGCCCTGGGTGGTGGTGCCCACCAGACGGGCACCATTCAGGGTGCGCAGGCTGCTGGCAAAGAGCTCCGCAGCGCTGGCGGTGCTGCCGTTGACCAGGCAGACCACGGGCAGGCCGATCTGGGATTCGCTGGTGCTGGTGCCCAGCAGGGTCTGGGTGCCGTTCTTGTCCTCAGCAAAGGCCAGCGTGCCCTCCGGGGCGATCAGGTCGATGCACTGGATGGCATCGTCCAGCAGGCCGCCGCCGTTATCACGCAGGTCAAACACCAGGCTGCCCGCGCCGTTGGCGCTCAGGCTGCGGATGGCGTAATCCAGCTCGCTGGGGGTGGTGGAATCAAACTGGCGGATCCGGATGTAGCCCACATTGCCCTGCACCATCTGGTAATCCACGGTGGTGGAGCTGTAGCCGGAGTGGGTCAGGTCAGCGGTGTGCTCGGCGGCCTCGCTGTCCAGCCAGGTCACATTGACGGTGGTGCCGCTCTCGCCGCGCAGGCGGGTCTGGATGGCATCCACGCTGCTCATGCTCTTGACATCGGTGCCGTCCACAGCGGTGATGTAGTTGCCGACCTGAATGCCGGCCTCCTTGGCGGGGGATTCATCGTAGACCTTGATGACCTTGGCATAGCCGGACTGATCCACAGCCAGCTCCACGCCAATGCCGATCAGGGTGCCGTTCTGGGTATTCATCAGCTCCGTATAGGCGGTGGCGCTGAAATAGCGGGCGTACTTGTCGCCGGTGCCCAGCAGGTAGCCAGCCGTCAGGCGGTCGTAGAGGGTGGTCTCATCGATGGGATAGTAATCGTTGCTGCGGACATAGCGGTCCACCTCAGCGATCTTGTTGTACATGCTCTCCTTTTCCTTCACGCTGGAAACGGTGCTGTCAAACAGGCGCATCGCCACCAGCATGGTGATGGAAAAGGTAACGGTCATAGCCAGGATGACGATGCTGACCGCCATGCCGACCGATATCTTACGGTTCATCTTTTTCCCTCCTCTGTCAGACCAGCAGCATCATAACCACGCTGCCCAGCATGGAAAGTGCAAAGATCCCTGCCAGGATCAGACAGCCCACGCGCAGGATGCGCTTGCGTTTTTCTTCCTTCATAAGCCCTGACGGCCTCCTTTGATACAATGCAGATTATTTCATGGGGATATAACCACGGGGGTTGACGGCATTGGCCTTGGAGCCGCCCTTCCAGACCTCCAGATGGAGGTGGTTGCCGGTAGAGTTGCCCGTGCTGCCCACATAGCCGATGATCTCACCCTGCTGGACATACTTGCCCGCCGAGGTGGCGACCGACCGCATGTGGCCGTACAGGGTGCTGTACTGGTTGCCATCGGACATTTTGCCGTGGTAGATGATGACATAGTTGCCGTAGCCGCCGCTGGACCAGCCCGCCACCTGCACATAACCGCTGGCGGCTGCATAGATGGGCGTGCCGCCCGGGGCGGCAAAGTCGGTACCGGCGTGGAGCTTGTTGACCCCCGTAACGGGGTTCTTGCGCCAGCCGTACTCACTGGAAATGCGGCTATAGCTCTTGAGCGGGCAGATGAAGCCGGTAAAGCTCAGGGTGGGCTTGGAGGCAGCGGCCGCGGCGATCATCTTCTGGATCTGCTTCTTGACGGCCTCATAGTTCATCTCGTCCGATTCAATGGCGGCCTGCGCGTCCTTCTGGGCCTGCTGCGCCTCGGCAGCGCTCATCTGGGCGGCGGCCACGCTGGAGTTGAGCTCGTTCTGCTTGGCACGCATCTGGCTGTTTTGGGCATCCAGATCTGCCTTTTTGCTTTGCAGCTCGCTGCGCTGGGATTCCAGCGTCAGCTTATCGCTTTCCAGCGCTTCCTTGGCGTTCTTCATGTTGTCCAGGATCTCGGTGTCCTTGATGGAGATGTCCTGCATGACCTCGTTGAAGGTCAGCAGCTCATACAGGTCGTTCACCGCGGACAGCATAGCAACGCTGCCGCCGTCCCGCAGCTCCTGCATGGCGGCCATGTGCTGCTTGAAATCCCCCCACTGGTCGGCGATCTCCGCTTCTTTTTCGGTGATCTGCTGTTCCTTGGCGGCGATCTCCTGTTCCTTCAGGCCGATGCTGTTCTGCACCTCGGCGATCTGGCCCTTCAGCACGCTGATCTGGCTCTGAACCACCGTGACCTTTTCCTTCAGCTCCGATTCCAGCGCCTTGGCGGCCTGCTCCTTCTTTTTTGCATTGGACAGTTCCTTTTTGTGCTGTACAATGGACTGGGAGAGCTTATCCAGCTTGTTCTGCAGGCTGGACATGCTGGTAGCCGCCGTGGCCGGGTAGACCGAGACACTCAGCAGCAGGCAGGCCGCCGCCAGAAACAGGCTGGCAGCGCGCATGGCCCGGCTGTGCCCGGGGGCGGGTTTTGCGTGGGTGGGGGTATACATGAGGTGCAGGCGGAAGCCCGCAGAGTGTTTTGCTTGTTTCACAGAGAAGGCTCCTTTCGCTTACACATTCAGATGCTTGCGGATGGAGAACATGCTGCCCAGCGCACCCACCAGCGCACCACCGGCCAGACTGTACGTCAGGATGGTGGGCCAGACGGCATCCACAGGCACCATGGCGGTGCCCATGAGCAGCTGCCACAACCCGCCCAGCGTGCTGGAGGCCTGCACGACGTAGGCATAGCCGAAGATACCGGCTACCGAGGTGATGGCACCGGAGATCAGGCCCATGGTCAGGCCCTCCACAAAAAAGGGCAGGGTGACAAGGTGGTTGGTCGCGCCCACATACTTCATGATCTCGATCTCGCGGCGGCGGGCAAAAACGCTCAGGCGGATGGTGCTGCCTACCGTGATGATGCTGACCGCCATCAACACCAAGATCACGATCTGGCCCACCTTGGTCACGGCCCGCTGGACCTCCACAAAGGTCTGGGTCATCTCAATGGGGGCGGTAACACTGTACACACCCGGGATGCTCTGGAAGTTCTGGCTCATGGCCTGCATCTGGCTCAGGTCTGCCAGAGAGACACGGTAGTTGGCCTTGAAGGGGTTATCATTCTCAAATTCGTCCAGCAGAACGGCGTAATCCGCCATGTACCCACGGTACTGGTTGAGCACGTCCTCCTTGGACATGTACTGCACCCGGCTCACGCCCGGGGTGGCAGTGATGCGCTCCCCTACCGACTGGATGGTGGCATCGTCAGCTTCGGGGTCCACATAGACCACCATTTCGTTCTGCTGGCCCAGATAGTTCACCATGCTGTTCACATTGACTTCCGCCAGCGTGGCAAAGGTGTTCAGGGTCATACAGACGCTCAGGGAGGCGATGCAGGCAATGGTCATGGCCCAGTGCTTGCCCAGGTTGCGCACGCCGCGCACCACAAGGAAACCGAACGTAGAAGGTTTCATCATACCAGCGACACCTCCATTTCCAGTTCCTTCGGGTCTACGGGCGGGTGGGGGATCATGGAGCCCGTGGGCACATCCGAGATGATGTGTCCGCCGGACAGGGTGACCACGCGGCGGTCAAAGTGACGGACCAGCTCGTGCTCATGGGTGACCACCAGCACAGTGATGCCCATCTCGCTGACACGCTCCAGCAGCTCCATCATCTCAAGGCTCAGCTCGGGGTCGATGTTGCCGGTGGGCTCGTCTGCAATCACCAGCTTGGGGGCGTGGGCCAGGGCGCGGGCCACAGCCACACGCTGCTGCTCACCGCCGGAGAGCAGGTCGGGGTAGACCTTTGCCTTGTCCTCCAGGTGGACAAGCTCCAGCATGTAATTCACGCGCTCCTTGATCTGCTTGTGCCCGATGTTGGTAACATGCATGGCAAAGGCAATGTTCTCGTAAACGGTCATGGTGGGGATGAGCCGGAAATCCTGAAAGATGATGCCCATCTGACGGCGCAGGTAGGGGATCTTGCGGCGGCGCAGGCGGGCAACATCCTGCCCGTTCACCAGCACGCGGCCCTCGGTGGGGGTCTCCTCGCGCAGGATCAGCTTGAGCAGGGTGGATTTGCCCGCGCCTGAGTGACCCAGCAGAAAAACAAACTCGCCGTCATCCACATGGAAGTTGACATCCTCCAGGGCAGGCTTTGCGTTGTGCTTGTACTGCTTTGAAACGTGTTCAAAATCTATCATGCATTTTTCGCTCCCAATAATTTTCTCCAAACCAAAAAGAACCGGCCAGCATCGGTTTCGAGCGGCCGGTTCTGCGCCGACGGCTTTGCGCCGCAAGCGTTTGCTTAATATTTGGCCGGGTTGTTGGACAGGTACTTCTTGACCATCAACGCCACCTTAAAGACGATGGCATCGTCGAACTCACGCAGATCCAGACCGGTCAGTTTTTTGATCTTTTCCAGACGATACACCAGCGTGTTGCGGTGGACAAACAGGCCGCGGCTGGTCTCAGACACATTCAGGTTGTTCTCGAAGAAGCGCTGGATGGTGAACAGGGTCTCCTGATCCAGGCTCTCGATGCTGCCCTGCTTGAACACCTCGCGCAGGAACATCTCGCAGACAGTGGTGGGCAGCTGGTAGATCAGGCGGGCAATGCCAAGGTTGTCGTAGCGGATGATCTGCTTCTCGGTGTCGAACACCTTGCTGACCTCCATGGCGATCTGGGCTTCCTTGAAGGAGGTAGCCAGATCCTTCACGTTGGAGATGGGGGTGCCGATGCCGACCACAGCCTTGATGTAATGCTCACCGGACAGGGTGTCCACGATGCTGGCAGCCAGCTTCTCCATATCGGTGCGGTCGATGCCCTTGCGGATCTCCTTGACCAGCACGGTGTCGGTCTCGCTGATATTGAACACAAAGTCCTTCTGCTTGTCCGGGAACAGGCTGCTGACCACATCGTAAGCGGAGATGTCGCCGCCGGAGGTCACGCGCACAATGAACACCACGCGGGAAACATCGGTGGCAAAGTGCAGCTCACGGGCCTTGGCGTAGATATCGCCGGGCAGGATGTTGTCCAGCACCACGTTCTTGATGAAGTTGGCTTTGTCGAACTTTTCATCGTGGTACTGCTTGATGCTCTGCAGGCTGATGGAGAGCAGGGCCGCAAACTGGCCCGCAGTCTCGTCCGCGCCTTCCACAAACACGGCATAGTCGTTATGCTTTGCGCTGGAGAACTGCTGATAGGTGTAGCCATCCCGCACAAAGCGGTCACCGGCCGTCAGGCGCTCTGCCATAAAGCCCTCGCGCACCTCTCCGATCAGGTTCAGCTCCGAGCAGGAGATCACAGCGCCGGTCTCATCCACCACACCGACCACACGATCGATGGCGTCTTTCATCTGGTAGATCACGCTCTGGAATACTCTATTGGCCATAAATGGATACCCCTTTTCCTCTTTTGTGCAAGCCGCAGGGGCGAGATTGTCGTTTTTAACAATTTCGCCGCTTTACATTATCTATTTTACACAAAAGAATTTACTTTTGCAACATATTTCACCAAAATATTTTTGACTTTCTTGGTGAAATTATCTTTCGGGGGTATTTTCAGGCCCAAAAAGCACTGTTTTGCGTGGTTCTTGTGAATATTTTACCGGCAAAATGTGATGTTTTTTTGAAAATCAGGTGAAAAGCAGTCAGGCTCCGGTGGTAATTGCTGTCACTTCCTCCGCAGAAAGCTCCCGCCACTGCCCCGGTGCAAGGGCCGGGTCCAGCGCAAGCCCGCCGATGGCATCCCGGTGCAGGGCGTTCACACCCGCGCCGTACACACCGAACATCCGCTTGATCTGGTGGTACACCCCCTGCCTGAGCCTGACTTTCACAGTCAGGCCGTCCGGGGTCAGGGCTTCCACCTCTGCCGGGGAGAGGGCGGTGCCATCCGCCAGCGTCACGCCCTCGGCAAAGCCCCTGCGCATCTCCTCGGTCAGCGGTGTGTCAATGACCACCGTGTAGGTCTTGGAGACGTGGCGCTTCGGGGCAAGGATCTCGTGGGCGAAGCCGCCGTCATCCGTCAGCAGAACAAAGCCGGTGCTGGTCTTGTCCAGCCGGCCGGCCGGGAACAGCTCCCGCCGGGGGTAGGCATCCCCGATCAGATCCACTACGGTGGTATCCCGCTTGTCGGTGGAAGCGCTCACCACGCCCTCGGGCTTGTTGAGCATCAGGTAGACGAACTGCTGGTAAGCAAGCGGCGCACCGTCCACCGCCACGCTGTCCCCTTCCCTGAGCTGGGTGTCCCCCTTTTTGCACACCGCGCCGTTCACCGTCACCCGTCCCCTGCTCAGCAGGGTCTTTGCCTCGCTCCGGGTGCATTGCGCCGTCTCGGCCAGATATTTGTCTAGTCGCATAGGTTCTCCTTTTCCGGTTATAGCAAAGCTGCGCCCTGCCCAAAGGCGGAGCGCAGCGATAGATTTTGCAGTTCAGTGGACCGGGAGTTTCTCCGAGGACCGTCCGCTGGGGTGGGACCCTGCTGCCGCAGGCAGTAGGGCGGGCGATGGAATGGCCCGAGCCGTGTCCGAGGAGAAAGCTACCGGGCCACACCCTTAAACGCTCAGAGAAGCGTGCTGTTCCACAGCATCGGGGTTGGCATCAAAGATGGGCTGGAGCACATTTGCAATGAACTCCTCCACCTGCTGGGGTGCACGGCCCACAAAGTTTTCGGGCACCAGACCGGCCACGATCTCCTCCTTGGTCAGGCCAAAGGCGGGGTCGGCTGCAACGCGGTCCACCATATCGTTGGGCAGGCCCTCTTCCTTGACCTGCTTGCCAGCGGCAATGGCGTGCTGGCGCAGGCGCTCGTGGAGCTCCTGACGGTTGCCGCCCTTTTCCACGGCCTGCATCATAATGTTCTCGCTGGCCATGAAGGGCAGCTCTGCCATCAGGCGGCTGCGCACTACCTTGGGGTAGACCACGATGCCATCGGTGACATTGAGCATGATGTTCAGGATGGCATCGGCAGCCAGGAAGCCCTCGGCCATGGCAACACGCTTGTTGGCGCTGTCGTCCAGAGTGCGCTCAAACCACTGGGTGCCGGTGGTGAAGCTGGGGTTCAGCACATCCACCATCAGGTAGCGGCTCAGGGCGCAGATGCGCTCACACCGCATGGGGTTGCGCTTGTAAGGCATGGCGGAGGAACCGATCTGGTTCTTCTCAAAAGGTTCTTCCATCTCCTTGAAGTTAGCCAGCAGGCGCAGGTCGGTGGCAAACTTCATGCAGCTCTGGGCAATGCCTGCCAGAGCGTTCAGGATAAAGGCATCCACCTTACGGCTGTAGGTCTGGCCGGACACGGGGATCACGGCATCCGGGGCAAAGCCCATCTCCTTGGCAATGGAAGCATCCACAGCGCGGATCTTGTCTGCATCGCCCTTGAACAGCTCCATAAAGGAAGCCTGGGTGCCGGTGGTGCCCTTGACACCGCGCAGCTGCAGGGTGGCAAGGCGGTGGTCGATCTCGGCAAGATCCATCACCAGCTCGTTGGCCCACAGGGTGGCACGCTTGCCCACGGTGGTGGGCTGTGCAGGCTGGCAGTGGGTATAGGCCATGCAGGGCATGTCCTTGTACTCCTCAGCAAAGCGGGAGAGCTTTGCCAGCACACCGATCAGCTTTTTGCGAATGAGCTCCAGGCCCTGCCGCATCACGATGATATCGGTGTTATCGCCCACATAGCAGCTGGTGGCACCCAGATGGATGATGCCTGCTGCCTTGGGGCACTGCTGGCCGTAGGCGTAAACGTGGCTCATCACATCATGGCGCACCAGCTTCTCGCGCGAAATGGCGACCTCGTAGTTGATATCGTCCACATGGGCTTCCAGCTCGGCCACCATTTCGGGGGTGATATTGGTCAGGCCCTGCTCCATCTCGGCCCGGGCCAGCGCCACCCACAGGCGGCGCCAGGTGCGGAACTTGTTGTCATCCGAGAAGATGTACTGCATCTCGTCGGAAGAATAACGGGTAGAGAAGGGGCTGATATAACGATCATGCTGTGACATTGGTTGTTTCCTCCTGAAAGTAACTCCCTCAGCCGCCTTCCGGCGACAGCCCCCTCGAAGAGGGGGCCTTTCAGCCTCCCTCGGAGAGGGAGGTGGCATCGCGTCAGCGATGACGGAAGGAGTTTTTCTCTATTCTACCATCAAACCTTGAAATAGTCTACGCCGCCCTCAAAGATCGGCTGATATTTGTCGCCGGTGACGTTCTTGTACAGGTACTCGCCGCTGCGCTCCGAGTGGCCCATCTTGCCGAACACGCGGCCGTCCGGGCTGGTGATGCCCTCAATGGCCAGCAGAGAGCCGTTGGGGTTGTAGCGCTGATCCATGGTGGGCTCGCCCTCCAGATCAACATACTGGGTAGCCACCTGGCCGTTGGCAACCAGCTGATCCAGCACATTCTGGGGTGCCACAAAGCGGCCCTCGCCGTGGCTGATGGCGATCTCGTACTCGCTGCCTGCATCGCAATGGGACAGCCAGGGGCTGCCGGTGGAAGCAACGCGGGTGCGCACCAGCATGCTCTGGTGGCGGCCGATGGTGTTGAAGGTCAGGGTCGGGTCATAGGCCGTGATGGGGCGGATATCGCCGTAGGGCACCAGACCCAGCTTGATCAGGGCCTGGAAGCCGTTGCAGATGCCCAGCATCAGGCCGTCGCGGTGCTGCAGCAGGTCGCGGACCGCCTCGGTGACCGCAGGGCTGCGGAAGAAGGAGGCGATGAACTTGGCGCTGCCGTCCGGCTCGTCGCCGCCGGAGAAGCCGCCGGGCAGCATCACGATCTGGCTCTCGCCAATGGCCTTGACCAGCGCCTCGCAGCTGGCGGTAACGTCCGCCGGGGTCAGGTTGCGGATGACCAGGATCTCGGGGTCGGCACCGGCGCGGGCAAAGGCCTTGGCGGTGTCGTACTCGCAGTTGGTACCGGGGAACACGGGGATGATCACCTTGGGCTTTGCCACACCGATCTTGGGAGCAGCAGGGGCGTTCAGCTTGCCATTGATCTTTTCCACGGTGGGGCCTGCCTTGCGGTAGGGGTACACAGGCTCCAGCTTGCTCTCCCAGATCTCCTGCAGCTCAGCCATATCCAGCGTCTCGCCGCAGCTTTCAAAGGTATACTCCCTGGTGGTCTCGCCCAGCAGCTCGCCTGCGGGGGAATCAGAGACCATTTCCAGCACGATGGAGCCGTACATGGGCTCGAACATCCGGTGGGTGGGCATATCAGCGCGCATCTTGAAGCCGATGCGGTTGCCCAGGCCCATCTTGAACAGGGCCTCGGCAATGCCGCCGTAGCCCACGGCGCAGGCAGATGCCACCATGCCCTCTTCGATCATCTGCTCCACGATCTTGTAGTTTGCCTTCAGGGAGAAGAAGTTGGGGCAGCCGGTCTCGGGGTCCAGAATGGGCCGGATGAGGACAACCGTGCTCTCGGGCTTCTTGAACTCGGTGGAGACCACCTTGCTGGCCTTGCCGATGGCAGTGGCAAAGGAGACCAGCGTGGGGGGCACATCCAGCTGTTCGAAGGAGCCGGACATGCTGTCCTTGCCGCCGATGGAGGCAATGCCCAGACCCATCTGGGCATCCAGAGCACCCAGCAGGGCGGCCAGCGGCTTGCCCCAGCGCTCGGGCTTGGTGCCCAGGCGCTCAAAGTACTCCTGGAAGGTCAGGTAGGCATCCTCATAGCGGAAGCCGGAGGCCACCAGTTTGGTGACACTGTCCACCACGGCCATCCGTGCGCCGATATACTGGTTGGCGCTCATCAGGTAGGGGTTGTAGCCCCAGGCCATGCCGGAGCAGGTGTTGGTCTCGCCATCCACAGGCAGCTTTGCCACCATGGCGTTCTGGGGGGTCAGCTGGTGAGCACCGCCAAAGGGCATCAGGACGGTGGCGGCACCAATGGTGCTGTCGAACCGCTCAGAAAGGCCCTTCTTGCTGCAGATGTTCAGGTCGCCCACCATGTTCTTCATCTTCTGGCTGAAGGTGATGCCGGCCCACTGGGGCTGCCAGACGGTACCCTGCTCCACATGGACGTTCTGGTGCTTCTCGGCACCGTTGGAGTTCAGGAACTCACGGCTGATGTTGACGATGGACACGCCGTTCCACACCATGTTCAGGCGCTTTTCCTCGGTGACCTTTGCCACGGGGGTAGCCTCAAGGTTCTCCTCGGTGGCAATGGCGATGAACTTGTCCACATCCTCGGGGGCAAGGGCCACAGCCATGCGCTCCTGGCTCTCGCTGATGGCCAGCTCGGTGCCGTCCAGGCCGTCATACTTCTTGGTGACCTTGTTCAGATCGATATACAGGCCGTCGGCCAGCTCACCGATGGCAACGGAAACGCCGCCCGCACCAAAGTCGTTGCAGCGCTTGATCATCTTGCAGGCATCCTCACGGCGGAACAGGCGCTGGAGCTTGCGCTCGATGGGCGCATTGCCCTTCTGCACCTCGGCACCGCAGTGGTCCAGGCTGCCCAGGTTGTGGGCCTTGGAGGAGCCGGTGGCACCGCCGATGCCGTCGCGGCCGGTGCGGCCGCCCAGCAGGACGATGACATCCCCGGGGGCGGGGCATTCGCGGCGGACATGGGAAGCGGGGGTCGCACCCACCACAGCGCCGATCTCCATTCTCTTTGCCACATAGCCGGGGTGGTAGATCTCATCCACCTGGCCGGTGGCAAGGCCGATCTGGTTGCCGTAGGAGGAGTAACCGGCAGCGGCAGTGGTCACCAGCTTGCGCTGGGGCAGCTTGCCGGGCAGGGTCTCGCTGACAGGCTTGAGCGGGTCGCCCGCGCCGGTCACACGCATGGCCTGATAGACATAGCTGCGGCCGGACAGCGGGTCACGGATGGCACCGCCGATGCAGGTGGCCGCACCGCCGAAGGGCTCGATCTCGGTGGGGTGGTTGTGGGTCTCGTTCTTAAAGAGGAAGAGCCAGTCCTCATCCTTGCCGTTCACATCGCACTTGATCTTGACGGTGCAGGCGTTGATCTCCTCGGATTCGTCCAGATTCTTGAGGATGCCCTGCTTCTTCAGCTCCTTGGCACCGATGGTGGCAAGATCCATCATGCAGCGGGGCTTCTCTTCACGGCCCAGGTCGGCGCGCATGGCCATGTAGCGGTCAAACGCTGCCTGCACCACGGCATCGTCGATCTGGACATCATCCAGAATGGTGCCAAAGGTGGTGTGGCGGCAGTGATCGGACCAGTAGGTGTCGATCATCTTGATCTCGGTGATGGTGGGGTCGCGGTGCTCAGAGCGGAAGTACTCCTGGCAGAACTTGATATCGCCCAGATCCATGGCCAGGCCCTTTTCGTCGATGAACTTCTTCAGGCCCTCTTCGTCCAGCTCGTTGAAGCCCTCCAGCGTGGCCACAGCGGTGGGCACGGGATACTCCATCTTCAGGGTAGCTTTGGTCTCCAGCGAAGCCTCGCGGGCCTCCACCGGGTTGATGACGTACTTCTTGATCTCTGCCACCTGCTCCTCGGTCAGGGAACCCTCCAGCAGGTAGACACGGGCAGAGCGAACCAGCGGGCGCTCACCCTGGCTGATGAGCTGGATGCACTCGGCGGCAGAATCGGCGCGTTGGTCGAACTGGCCGGGCAGGTACTCCACAGCAAAGGAAATGCCCTCGAATTCAGGCAGCTCCGCATAGGTGTTATCCACCGGCGGCTCACTGAACACGGTGGTAGCGCACTGGTTGAACAGTGCCTCGTCGATACCCTCCACGTCATAGCGGTTCAGCAGGCGCAGGCCGCTCAGGGACTGGATGCCCAGCAGGCTCACCAGCTCATTTTTCAGGCCCTGGGCTTCCACATCAAAGCCGGGCTTCTTTTCCACATAAATACGATAAACCATGGGTGAATCCCCCTCTTTTTTATTGTTCAGCGATTGCTTTCAGCGCTCTCATACCAATATCCGTGCGCTTGTGCAGCTTTTCAAAGCTGATCTTCTCAGCGGCGGCGTATGCCTGCGTGATGGCGGCGGTCAGGCGGGGCGCAGTTGCAGTCACGCCCAGCACGCGGCCGCCGTTGGTGACCAGCGTGCCGTCCTCACGCAGTGCCGTGCCGGAGTGGTAAACTGTGATGCTGCTCTCCCCTTCCAGCTGGCCGTTGGTCAGGCCGGAAATGGGCTTGCCCTTTTCATAGGACACCGGGTAGCCGCCGGAGGCCAGAATGACACAGCAGGCCGCGCCCTCGGAGAATTTGACCTCGGTATCGGCCAGTGTGCCCTCGGTGCAGGCAGCCATGATCTTCAGCAGGTCGCTCTCCAGCAGGGGCAGCACCACCTGGGTCTCGGGATCACCGAAGCGGCAGTTGTACTCGATGACCTTGGGGCCGTCCGGGGTGAGCATCAGGCCGAAGTACAGGCAGCCCTTGAAGGGGCAGCCCTCGGCGTTCATGGCCTGAATGGTGGGCAGGAAGATCTTTTCCATGCACTCGGCAGCAATGGCCGGGGTGTAGTAGGGGTTGGGGGCCACGGTGCCCATGCCGCCGGTGTTCAGGCCGGTGTCGTGGTCGTTGGCACGCTTGTGG
>ERZ836760.389-NODE-389-length-68429-cov-14.109618_pt1 | contig 68429 bp, 60 predicted proteins | sample MGYA00519941_ERZ836760 | MGnify/ENA primary metagenome ERZ836760 (study PRJEB31850, sample SAMEA3708807) | human gut metagenome | biome: human gut; feature: human-associated habitat; material: faeces | place: China | collected 2014 ... | reverse complement strand
GCTTGGCGAGTTTTTTAGCGACCTCGATTCCCTCATCACCCTTCATCAGCGTAAGTATGACAAGCTCGTCGTGTTCAAAAAATCGATGCTTGAAAAAATGTTCCTGAAAGATGGTGAGTCTGTACCCGAGATTCGTTTCGCTGGTTTTACTGACCCTTGGGAACAGCGTAAGTTGGGAGACGTTGCGTCTTCATTTGATTACGGCTTGAACGCTGCTGCAACAGAATACGATGGCCAAAATAAATATCTGCGTATCACCGACATTGATGACGAAACCCATGAGTTCTCGAAAAGCGATCTTACGACGCCGTTAGCTGACCTTGCAATGAGTGCAGATTATTTACTGAAAGAGGGCGATCTACTCTTTGCTCGCACAGGCGCGAGTGTAGGAAAAACATATCTGTACAGGCAATTCGATGGAATAGTCTACTTTGCTGGATTCCTTATCCGTGCCCGAATCGGCGAAGGCGCTGACCCCGAATTCGCCTATCAGGCAACCTTGACCGATGCTTACAAGAAGTATGTTGCCATAACCTCGCAGCGGTCCGGGCAGCCTGGTGTCAATGCGCAGGAATACGCAGATTATCAATTGATGCTTCCTTCAAAAACGGAGCAGCAGCAAATCGGGGTGACATTGCGATCTCTTGACGACCTCATCACCCTTCATCAGCGTAAGTTGGAATTGCTGCGGAACATCAAAAAATCCTTGCTTGACAAGATGTTCGTGTGAGGGGAGGAATCGCCATGGAACCATTCGATATCGCGAAGCTCGCCTCATATCGCGAGAATAACCGGATCGAGGCGAAGTCCGCGAAGGGCGGCCTCCCGCGCAGCATATGGGAGACCTACTCCGCCTTCGCCAACACCTATGGCGGTGTCATCCTGCTTGGTGTCAAAGAACGCGAAGACGGCACATTTGAAACAGTCGGGCTCACACCAGTGGAAGCGGAACATCTTCGCCAGGACTTTTGGAACACGGTCAGCAACCGGTCCAAGGTGAGCGCCGTGCTGCCCATCGAATCGGAAGTTGAAGTGCTCGAAGCGGATGGTGGGATAGTGCTGGCTATTCACGTTCCGCGCGCTCCGCGTGACGAACGCCCCGTGTATATCAATAATGATCTCTTCGGGGGAACCTACCGTCGGCGTGGTGAGGGCGACTACCGTTGCACGCGGCAGGAGATCTCAGCAATGCTCCGGGATCAGGGAGCTGAGACGATGGATTCCAAGGTGCTGGACGATCTCACTGTTGCCGACTTCAATACAGACACAGTGCGGGCATATCGCAATCGTTTCCGCGCAGCGCGACAGGGCAGCTCCTGGACCGATCTCGATGACGAGCGTTTTCTGCGTGCTGTTGGCGCGGCAATGGTGAGCCGAGAAGACGGTAAGCTTCATCCTACGTTCGGCGGTCTGCTTATGTTCGGCAACGACTATGACATCGTGCGCGAATGTCCGCATTATTTCCTTGATTATCAGGAGACTCTAGATCCGACGATTCGTTGGACTGATCGTGTCCATTCCGGCGATGGCATGTGGTCAGGCAACCTCTTTGATTTCTTTTTCCGCGTGAACCGCAAGCTTGCCGAATCCCTGAAGACCCCGTTCAAGCTCGACGGCATTTTCCGCGTCGATGACACCCCCATGCATAAGGCGGTCCGTGAGGCGTTGGCCAACTGCTTGTTCAACGCCGATTACCATGGCGTACGCGGAGTGGTGGTCAGGCGCACCCCCGACAAGTTGGTGTTCGAGAATCCGGGTGATATTCGAACCGGCATTGAACAGATGCGCCTCGGCGGGGTGTCTGATCCGCGCAACGGTCTTGTCATGAAGATGTTCAGCCTAATCGATGTGGGCGAGCGAGCTGGTACGGGTGTCCCCGATGTGTTCGCCACATGGGCGAATGCAGGACTTCCTGAACCACGGATTGAAGAGAACTTCGGAGAAGCTGATCGCACGATACTCACGCTCATGTTGGAGGCGGATGCCAAGCCTGATAACAATGAGCAGATATCTGACGATTATGAGCAGATAAATAGTTCGAATGAGCAGATATCTGACAATAATGAGCAGTTAAATGGTTTGAATGAGCAGATAACCGAGAGACAGCGAATTGTTCTGCGTTTTGTAGAAAAGAGCCCCAGAGCAACATATGACGACATGGCACGTGCCGTGGGAGTCTCATCAGCGACTGTGCGGAGAGATGCTGAAATACTCATTGGGCGTGGATTACTTAAGCGCGTCGGCTCGCGAAAAGCAGGACAATGGGAAGTCCAAAGGGGAGAAGAATCATGATATTCGATAGCGAATCGGTGTTCGAGGAAAACGTCATCACCGTGCTTAAGCAGCATGGATGGAAGGACGGTGTCCTGCGCTATCCAACTGAGCGAGATTTGCTCGACAATTGGAAAGACATACTGTACCGCAACAACAACGACATAGACAGGCTTGGCAGATACCCGCTGACGGACGGGGAAATGACCCAGATAATCGAGCAGATCGAGACCCTGCGGACGCCGCTCGCGCTCAATTCGTTCGTCAACGGGCGTACCGTGTCTATCACGCGTGACAACAAAGAAGATGTGGCGCATTTCGGCAAGGAAGTCAGTCTCTACATCTATGACCGCAAGGAAATCGCGGGCGGCAAAAGCACTTATCAGATCGCTCAGCAACCGGTCTATCCAGCCAAGAACACGATGCTGAACTCGCGGCGCGGCGACCTCGTGCTTCTCATCAATGGCATGCCATTGATCCATATCGAGCTCAAGAAAAGTGGCATACCGGTCAGCCAAGCAACCAATCAGATCGAGAAATACGCGCACGAAGGTGTGTTCACCGGCCTGTTCCGTCTCGTGCAGATCTTCGTGGCCATGACCCCCGACGACGCCGTCTACTTCGCCAATCCCGGCGCGGACAAATTCAATCCAAGCTATTACTTCCATTGGGCGGACTACAACAACGAGCCTATCTGTGGCGGGCAACACCCAGGCAAAGACGAATGGAAGCTGTTCATCGGAGGCACCTCCGGCACCGCCGGCCTGCTGTCCATTCCCATGGCGCACCAGCTCATCGGCTTCTACACCATCGCTGATTCAGCGGATGGATGCCTTAAGGTGCTGCGCAGCTACCAGTACATCGCGGCAAACGCCATCTCCGATGTGGTGAGGAAATGTGATTGGGAACAGCGACCCTCCATGCCGGGACGACCCGGCGGCTATGTATGGCACACTACCGGTTCCGGAAAAACCATGACCAGCTTCAAATCGGCACAGCTCATCGCCGACTCGCATGATGCCGATAAAGTCGTGTTTCTCATGGACCGAATCGAACTGGGCACCCAATCGTTGAAGGAATACCGTAGCTTCGCCGATAGCGAGACGGAAGTGCAGGGCACGGAGAACACCGGCGTATTGCGGGATAAACTCAACAGCACCGATGTCAACGACACTCTGATTGTCACCTCTATCCAGAAGATGAGCAACGTGAAAGCAGGGGAGCGGGGCGTCACCCAGACATGGCTGGATCAACTTGCTGCACGACGCATCGTCTTCATCGTGGACGAATGCCATCGCTCCACCTTCGGCGACATGTTGCAAGTCATCCGCCGTTCCTTCCCGAACGCGCTGTTCTTCGGATTCACAGGCACACCCATTCTGGGCGAAAACCAGAAGAAGAACTCCACCACCGCCATGGTGTTCGGTCGTTGCCTGCACCGATACAGCATCGCCGACGGCATCCGTGACCATAATGTGCTCGGATTCGATCCGTACATGGTGACCACGTACAAGGATTCCGATGTTAGACGTGTAGTAGCTCTTGACAAGGCGAAAGCTGAGAGTACGGAAGATGCACTTGCTGACCCCATTAAAGCTAAGGTGTTTCAGCATTACATGGATAAATCCGAGGTCCCTATGGGGCCGATGGTTGATGGCGCTGGAAACCGTATCAGTGGCATCGAGGATTTCCTTGGACGAGACCAATAAGGCATCGACTCCCCGCATCCGAACATGGTGGTCTCGGACATTCTCGAACAGTTCCCGGTGCTCAGCCATGCGGGCAAATTCCATGCGATGCTCGCCACTAGCTCCATTCCTGAAGCTGTCAACTATTATCACTTGTTCAAGCAGCAAGCACCTAAGTTGCATGTAACGGCGTTGTTCGATCCCAACATCGACAACAACGAAGGAGCAACGGACAAAGAAGATGCGCTGACTGAAATCATCACCGATTACAACGAGGCGTTCGGCAAAGAGTTCATCATCCCCACATGGCCGGCGATGAAGAAAGATATTTCGTCGCGACTATCGCATAAGAGTCCGTACGGCGGCATAGCAGCAAACCGCAGCCAGCAGCTCGATTTGCTCATCGTCGTGGACCAGATGCTCACCGGATTTGACTCTAAATGGGTGAATACGCTGTATCTCGACAAGATTATCGACTACGAAAGCATCATCCAGGCGTTCAGCCGCACGAACCGCCTGTTCGGGCCGGACAAGCCGTTCGGAGTCATCCGCTACTACCGCAAGCCGCACACCATGTACGGCTTCATCGAAGCGGCGGTGAAACTGTACTCCGGCGACAGGCCGCTTGATTTGTTCGTGCAGAAACTGCCCGCGAACGTGAAATCCATGGATACACGGTACTTGGAGATTCTCGACGTGTTCACGGATAACGGGGAATCGGACCTCATGCAGCTGCCGGAATCGGTGGAGGCCAGACGCAAGTTCGCCAAGGAGTTCGTAGAGCTGAATCGTTACCTTGAAGCGGCGAAAGTGCAGGGTTTCGACTGGAACACCACGGAATACAAGGTCGATGGCACGGATGCCGACGATGCGGATGAGAACGATGGCGGGAACGGCGAACCTGATGTCGTGCATCCCCAAATTGACGAACGCACATATCTGATTCTCGCCCAGCGGTATAAGGAGCTGTTCGATGATGACAGCTGCACCGGAGAACCGGACGATGACGGGAGATGTGACCCCGAAGCGCCTTATGAGCTGGAAGGGTATCTCACCGAAATCGACACCGGACTGATCGACACCGACTACATGAATGCCAACTTCGTCAAATGGCTCAAGGCACTCAAGGAGGACAGTCCGGAGTTGGCGGAGATGTCCGCACAGCTGCACCGATCCTTCGCTGCGCTTTCGAGGGACGAACAACGACTTGCTGAGCTGTTCCTGCATGATGTGGAGCGTGGCGATGTGGAAGTCGAGGAAGGCATGACGCTGCGGGACTACATCACGCGCTATGCCAAACGAGAGAAAGATGAGCAGATCGACAAGCTCGTGGATCATCTCGGCGTTGACAGGTCGTTGCTTGAAGAACTCACCGTCAGATATATCAATGAGAAAAGTCTGAACGCATTCGGCCGATTCGACGCCCTGCGTGACACCATCGACGTGCCACGGGCGAAATCGTTCTTCGAGCGATGCATGAATGTGACGCTGCCGAATTTCAAAGTGAAAGTACAGGCGTCGAAACTGTTGAAACAGTTCGTGCTCGAAGGCGGGTTCGACATCGACGAGGAGGTCTCGCACTGGCGATTCGCCCTCTGACGGTTTTGTAACGCTGTGCGGTGCCATTCCTGCTGGTGCTTGTGTATGTCTGGCCGCTCGACCGGAGAGCCGCCACGGGAATGTATCACAACGCTGATAGTCTGGCAGACAGTCGAAACCGCACGAATATGCCCATTCTCCAAGGAGTATCGCATGGCTGAAAACACCGAATACCTCGCCCTGTGGGGCGGCCGCTTCACTTCCGGACCGTCGCCCGAGCTGGCCCGTCTGTCGAAATCCACGCAGTTCGACTGGCGACTCGCCGATGACGACATCGCTGGTTCCCGCGCCCACGCGCGTGCCCTCGGCCGCGCAGGCCTGCTGACCGCCGATGAGCTCAGCCGCATGGAAGCCTCGCTTGACGAGCTGCAGCGCCGCGTCGACTCCGGTGCGTTTGCGCCCATCGAAGACGACGAGGACGAGGCCACCGCGCTGGAGCGCGGCCTGCTGGAGATCGCAGGCGACGAGCTCGGCGGCAAACTGCGCGCCGGCCGTTCCCGCAACGATCAGATCGCCTGCCTGATCCGCATGTGGCTGCGCCGCCACTCCCGCGTCATCGCAGGTCAGCTGCTTTCCCTCGCATCCGCGCTGATCGACCAGTCGGTCAAGGCCGGTGGCACCGTCATGCCTGGCCGCACCCACATGCAGCACGCCCAGCCCGTGCTGCTCGCGCATCAGCTCATGGCACACGTGTGGCCGCTGCTGCGTGACGTGCAGCGACTCGTGGATTGGGACAAGCGCATCGACGCCAGCCCGTACGGCTCCGGGGCGCTCGCCGGCAACACGCTCGGACTGGAGCCGGTCGCGGTCGCCCGAGAACTCGGTTTCGGCAAGGTCACCGAGAACTCCATCGACGGCACCGCCTCGCGCGACCTGGTGGCCGAATTCGCGTTCGTCGCCGCCATGGCCGGCGTCGACATCTCGCGTCTGAGCGAGGAGATCATCATCTGGAACACCCAGGAATTCGCGTTCGTGCGTCTCGATGACGCCTACTCCACCGGCTCCTCGATCATGCCGCAGAAGAAGAACCCCGACATCGCCGAGCTCGCCCGCGGCAAGTCCGGCCGTCTCATCGGCGACCTGACAGGCCTGCTCGCCACGCTCAAGGGCCTGCCCACCGCGTACGCCCGCGACCTGCAGGAAGACAAGGAGGCGGTCTTCGACCAGGTCGATACGCTGGAGGTGCTGCTGCCCGCCTTCACCGGTATGATCGCCACCATGAGCTTCGACCACGACCGTCTTGCGGCCGAAGCGCCGACCGGATTCGCGCTCGCCACGGACATCGCCGAATGGCTCGTCAAGAATGGTGTGCCGTTCCGTCACGCGCATGAGCTTTCCGGTGCATGCGTCAAGCTCGCCGAAGGCCGCGGCCAGGAGCTGTGGGATCTCACGGATGACGATTTCATCGGGATCTTCCGTGACTTCCTGCCCGCCGACAAGGCCCCGCAGGTGCGTGAGGTGCTGTCCACCGAAGGCTCTGTGTCCGCCCGCAACGGCAAGGGCGGCACGTCGCCGGCCCGTGTACGTGAACAGATCGCCTGCGCCAAGGCCACCGTCGACGCGCTGCGCGTGTTCGCCAACTCCGTGAGCGATGGTCCGGCCTACAAGTCCCCGAAGTCCCTGCGCTCCGTCACCGACTGACCGCCTCCACATCCCCGCCAGCGCGCGCGGGCTCATCCTGAAGGATGAACCCGCGTGACAGGAGTCTGACCTAGAATCATGACTGGAAGAGACACAGGCATACGGAAGACGGATTCGGGCGAAGGGAAACAGTGTGCTGACGCGCAATCAGATTCGGTCGTTGGTCAACGAGCATGGGCACGACATCATCGTCCATGATCATATGCAGCATATCGAGCGCGGATGCTACCAGCATGGAGCGGTGACGACATTCGCGCATTCTATCCGCGTGGCGTGCCTCGCCGTGTGGATGGCCGACCGCCTGCATCTATGGGACAAGGTCGATCTGCATTCGCTGGTCCGCGCGGCTCTGCTGCACGATTACTTCCTGTATGACTGGCATGACTGGGATGACGGCGCCCATAGGCTGCACGGGTTCACGCACGGGCAGGCTGCACTGCGCAACGCGGTGCGTGACTTCCGCCTCAACGCGATCGAACGCGACAGCATCGCATGCCACATGTTCCCCATGACGCTCAAGCCGCCGAGCTACATCGAAGGCTATCTGGTCACCATGGCCGACAAGATCAGTGCCACACGGGAGACCTTCTCCCTGGAGCGGTTCTCCAAGCCGCAACTGGAGTCCGGTAAACCCCTCGCCGCAATCGAAAGCGGAGCATCCGCAGCGTCCGCGCACGACGGGCGGCACAAGCCCTCACGGAGCCGGGAGGTGCTGGCCTGATGCTGTTCGTGGAAAAACTGTTCCTGTGGTTCCTGCTCTACAGCTTCTGCGGATGGGTGTACGAGTCCATTCTCGTGTCCATCCTGGAGCGCCGGCCAGTCAACCGCGGATTCCTCAACGGCCCGTTGTGCCCGATTTACGGTGCGGGCGCGGTCGGCGCCGTCGTGGTGCTGGGACAGGTACACAATCCCCTGGTGGTGTTCCTGCTTTCGATGGTCGGGGCCAGCATACTGGAATACGTCACATCCTGGGTCATGGAGGCGCTGTTTCATGCCCGCTGGTGGGACTACTCCGACTACAAATTCAATCTTAACGGGCGCATCTGCCTGCTGGGGGCGTTCGTGTTCGGCGTGGGCGGCATGCTCATCACGTCGGTGATCCAGCCACAGGTTGCAGGTGTCACCGACCGGCTGCCGCTGCCCGCCATCCACTGGCTGTGCGGGGTGCTGTTCGTGCTCACGCTGATCGACCTCGTCGTCACGGTGTGCGGCATCATGCATTTCGAGAACAGTCTCGACAATCTCATGGCCGCCATGACGCATTACGGAGACGCCATGAAGGTCGCCGTCAGCGATGTCACCGGCAAGATGAGCGAATCGTGGAAATCCGGCAAGGAGATGTCGTTCGACTTCATGATGCGGGTCAGGGACGCGGCGATGTCCATCTTCAACCGTCAGCAGCGTCGAATGATCGCCTCGTTCCCGAAACTACGCACCGAACGCAACAACGATGTGCTGGAGCAGCTGCGCCGGATTCTCGAAAGCCTGTACCGTCACTGACGGCCGGATTCAAGCGGCGAACCAGGGAGCATTCCCCGACGTTTCGCGGGCAGCCGTCCTGGCGCATGCTGTCGATATGTTCTGCGAGACTGATAGATGCACAATGCCCAGAATTTGATAGGGAGTACCAATATCCATGGCTCACGTCACCGATTTCAAAGAGGCCGGATTCGATTCCGTCCTTGAAGAACTGGAATGGCGCGGGTTGATTTCCCAGTCCACCGACAGGAAACAACTCGCCGAAGCGTTGAATGGGGAGCCGGTCACCTATTATTGCGGCTTCGACCCGACCGCGGCGTCGCTGCATATCGGCAATCTCGTGCAGCTGATCAACATGCGTCACCTTCAGGCCGCCGGGCATCATCCGATCGCCTTGGTCGGCGGCGCGACCGGTCTGATTGGCGACCCCCGCCAGTCGGGCGAGCGCACCCTCAACCCGAAGGACGTCGTCGCCGGCTGGGCCGAACGGCTCAAGCGGCAGATCGGCGGCATTCTGGAAACCTACGGCGACAATCCGGTGCGTTTCGTCTCCAATTACGACTGGACCGCGCAGATGTCCGTCATCGACTTCCTGCGCGACGTCGGCAAGAACTTCCGACTCGGCACCATGCTGGCCAAGGACACGGTCGCGCGTCGTCTGAACTCCGAGGAGGGCATCTCCTTCACGGAATTCAGCTACCAGGTGCTGCAGGGCAACGACTTCCTTCACCTGTTCGACGAGTACGGCTGCACGCTGGAAATCGGCGGATCCGACCAGTGGGGCAACCTGACCTCCGGCATGGACCTGATTCGCAAGGTGCGCGGCGTCACGGTGAACGTGTTCACCAGCCCGATCATCACCGACGCCACCGGCAAGAAATTCGGCAAATCCGAAGGCAACGCGGTGTGGCTCGATGCCACCATGCTCAGCCCGTACCGGTTCTACCAGTTCTGGTTCAACCGCCCCGACGTCGAGATGGAAGGCCTGCTCAAGGCGTTCACGTTCCTGCCAAAGGCCGAGATCGAACGACTCGCCGAAGAATCGCGCACCAATCCCGGCGCACGCGAAGCCCAACGCACCCTCGCATGGGAAGTGACCAGCTTCGTGCATGGCGAGGCCGCGACGCAGGCGGCGATCGACGCGTCCGCAGCCCTGTTCGGGCGCGGCGGCGACCTTGCCTCCATCGACGAGGACACGCTTGAAGCCGCCATCGACGGACTCAAGATAGAGGACGAGTCCGGTGCCAAGACGTTCGCGTCCGTCGGCATCGACGACCGCATCACCGAGGCCGGGGTGAAGGCAGGCCTGTTCAAGTCTATTTCCGAGGCCCGCAAGACTATCAAGTCCGGTGGCGTGTATCTGAACAACAACCGTGTGACCGACGAAGAGCAGACGTTGGGCCAGGACGATTTCCTGCACGGTCGTTTCGCGCTCATCCGCCGCGGCAAGAAGGCGCTCGGCGTCGTCGAGAAGCACTGATTCATTCCTGCTCCCCCTGGCGGGGAGCTGCCGGCCAGGGCCGGCTGGGGTGGTTGCGCCGGCACGGAGACCATCCCGCTCATCGTGACATCGCATCGCAACAACAGACTTTGCATTAAGAAAGGCATACACGTATGGCAGAAGAACAGGGTCGCTCCGGCGGCAAATCATACGGCAACCGCGGTTACGGCTCCGGACGTTCCGGCGGTTACCGCAAGTCGGGCGGTTACCGCAAGGACGGCGACCGCGGCGGATTCCGTCGCGACGGCGAGCATGGCGGATACCGCGGCAAGGGCGGTTTCCACAAGGATGGGGAGCGCCGTGACTTCCACAAGGGTGGTTTCCGCAAGGATGGTGATCGTGGTGGTTTCCGTCGCGATGACCGCCGCGGCGGCGACAACCCGCGTTACCGTCGCGATGACCGCCGTGACTTCCATCGTGATGGCGATCGCCCGCGCTATCAGCGCGATGACCGCCGCGACGGCGAGCGTCGCGAGTTCTCCGCCGAGGAGAAGCGCGAATATCGGGAGCAGAAGCGTCAGGACTATATGAACGGTCCCCGTCGCAATTCCGACGGCACGGTAAGCTACCCTTCGCAGAACCCCTATACGGATCGTCGTCCGAACGAGCCGAAGATGCCCAAGGGCATGGAATGGTCCATGCTGTCCAAGGAAGAGCGTGAACGCCTGCGCGGCCTGTCCAAGGAGCACGCCGAGAACATCGGCCTGCACATCCTCGCCGCCTATGCGCTGGAGGAGAAGGATCCCGAACTGGCCCTCGCCCACGCCAAGTGGGCTGCTCATCAGGCGTCGCGCATCGATTTCTCCCGTGAGACGCTTGCCTTCATCGCGTACCGTCAGGGCGATTACAAGCTCGCCCTGCGTGAGTTCCGCACCGCGTACCGCATGAACGGCTTCCTCGACTACCTGCCGTTCATCGCCGACTGCGAACGCGGCAACGGCGATCCCAAGAAGGCCATCGAAGTGGTGCGCTCCGACGATGCCAAGGCGTTGCATGGCGAGGCGAAGGCCGAGATGTTCCTGGTCTATGCCGGTGCCCTCGCCGACCTCAAGATGTGGGACAAGGCCATCGAGATCGTCCACACGCTCGGACGTTCCAAGGGGCTGCCGGGCGAATACCGCATGCGTGCCGTGCAGGCCGAGCAGTACTTCCTCGACGAGTGCGGCCGTACCGAGGAGGCCGCCGCATTGGACGACCTGCTCGACCGTCTCGAAACCCAGTACGCCGAAGCCGATGAGGACGAGACCGTGGACGACGTGATTATCGATCACGACATGGAGCACTTCACCGATGACGAGCTCGACATGCTCGGCATCAGCGAGGACGACGCCCAGTTCGCGCCCGACGACTACGACGACATGTACGGCGGCTCCGAAGACGGATACGGCGACGAGTCGGACGATGCCGAATCGGATGACTCCGATGACTCAGCCGATGCCGAAGCCGGCCAGAACCCCGATGCCGAAGACGAGGCGTCCCTTGACGGCCCGCTGGCCGACGAGGAGGAGCTGCCGGCCAAGGAGACCGAAGAAGGCGCCGAATCCTTCACCGACCCCGCCGACCAGAACGCCGATGACACCGGCGAGGCCGCTGATGAAGCCGAGGACGCGGAACCCGCCGAAGCCGACGATGCGCAGACGGCCGAAGACGCCGCCGAACCGGCTGCGGAAGCGCAGGACGAGTGACGCGCATGAACGCCATGCTCAAATCCACCGACCGTCCCATATCTCAGACGTACCGGCTGGCGCTGCTCGATCTGGACGGCGTCGTCTACCGGGGCAAGAACCCGGTGGAACACGCCGCCGATTCCATCAGGGCGGCGCAACGTGCGGGAATGCAGGTGGAATACACCACCAACAACTCTTCCCGTTTCCAGCGCGTCGTCGCCGAGCAGCTTCGAGGCTTCGGCCTTGACGTCGAACCGCGGCAGGTCATCACCTCGTCCGTGGTGGCCGCCCGCATGGTGGCCCGGCACGTTCCGGCCGGAGCGCGCATCCTCGTGCTGGGTGCCGAGCATCTGCGCGAGGAAGTGGCCGGTCAGGGACTCACGGTGGTAGACCATGCCGAGGACACCCCGGAGGCGGTCATCCAGGGATGGTATCCGGACATGACGTGGCAGCAAATGGCGGAGGTCTCGTACGCGGTGGAGCGGGGCGCGCTGTATCTCGTCACCAACCGCGACCTGACCATTCCCCGCGAGCTCGGCATCGCGCCAGGATGCGGTTCCATGATCCAGGCGGTCATCAACGCGACCGGCGTCGAGCCGATCGCATCCGCGGGCAAGCCCGAGTCTGCCATGTACGACGAGGCCCGACTGCTGGCCGCGGGAAACGAGACGGAGCCGGTCAGTCGTGAATCGTGCCTGGCGATAGGCGACCGTCTCGATACGGACATCGAGGCCGGCAACCGCGGCGGATACGATTCCCTCGCGGTGCTGACCGGCGTCACCAACCCGCATGAGCTGATGACGGCGCCGGCGCATCTGCGCCCGTCCTATATCGTCCGCGACCTGCGCGGACTGCAGGAGGCCCAGCCATCCACCGATGCGAGCGACGACAACGTCTGGACGTGCGCCGACGCGACCGCCCGGCTGGAAGACGGCTCACTGACGGTGAGCGACGCGACCGACATCAACGCCCTGCGCGCGGCCTGCGCCGCTGCATGGACGTACGCCGACAACGGCGGGGACATCGGTTCGGTCTCATTGCCGGAATTCTCACTGTGATCATCGCCGCCCGCCGCAAGGCCGGCGGCGTTTTCCGTGACGTGCAGGGGCACATGAAACACTGGGCATAAGGAGCGGCCATGCCGGACGATATCACCGAACGTTACCCACAGCTCGCCGACCTTGACGGCAAAGACGACGACCAGCGCATCGAGATCTTCCGCGACGTGCTCGGCCAACTGCAGCGCGAGCTCGACGAGAACCACTGAAAGACAAGACCGCTGGCAGGGAAACCACCGGATGTGAAAGGTGCAGGAATGGAACGTCTTGACGCGCTCATCGTCGGTCTGGGATTGGTGCCGAGCCGCTCCAAGGCACAGCGGCTGATCCGTGACGGCCATGTGCTGGTCGACGGTGTCGCCGTCACCAAACCGGCCGCGAACGTGGCCACCGCGTCCTCGATCACCGTCGACAAGGGCGACGACTACGTGTCTCGCGGCGCGTACAAGCTGATCGGCGCCTTCGACGAGTTCTCCGGTCGAGGCCTGCCTTCGCCGCGCGGCCTGCGCTGCCTGGACATCGGCGCCTCGACCGGCGGCTTCTGCGACGTGCTGCTGCGCAGGGGAGCCGCTCAGGTCATCGCCCTGGATGTGGGGCATGGTCAGCTCGATAGTCGTATCGCGCGCAACCCGCGCATCATCGAGATGAGCGGGGTCAACATCCGCGACGTGACCGCCGCGAATCTGCCGTATCGGCCGGACATGATCGTGTCGGACGTGTCCTTCATCTCCCTGACATACGTCATCCCGGTCATTGCGCGCATCGCCGCGCCCGGAGCCTCAGTGGTGCTGCTCGTCAAACCGCAGTTCGAAGTGGGCAAGGGCAATCTCGGCAAGGGCGGTATCGTGGAGGACCGGCATCTGCGCGATCAGGCGCTGGAGACGGTCGTCGATTGCGCGAACCAGCATGGGTTGACGGTTGCGGGAACCGCCCCGTCACCGATCGAGGGCACCCACGGGAACACGGAGTTCCTGCTGTTCGCCCGCATGGATGACATCGCCGCAAAGGCCGACTGAAAAACGCCGCATCGCGCGCGGATTCGTCGTCCGTGTCACGTATTGCGCAGATACACACGCTTGGCGGCGCCGGATACCAGCAATACGCTGGACGTGCTGTCCATGGCGAGCTTCGTGATGCACGAGGCGCGTTCCACATGCGATTCGTCAGTCAACCGTATGAAGACGCCCTGCATCAGGGTGCAGATGAGCCTGCTGACACGCAAATCGCCGCCGATGATTCGTTCGGCGTTGCTCGTCCGGGTGAATTCCGTCATGCCGCTGCGCCCGAACATGGCGCTTGACAGGGGAGTCATCCGCAGCCGTTCGGTGCGCAGCTCGTCCGCGTCCAACGTGCCCTGCATATCCAGGTATCTCGTGACGATGCATGAACGGTTGCGCAGCAGTCCGCGAACGGTCATGCCGCCAGGGCACATGACATCGCCCTGCACGATGATCTTGCCGGTGAAATCCAGAGCGGAGCAACGCAGGTCGCCTCCGACATGCAGTTCGCCATGCCCGCTGATTCTGTTGACATGCATGTCGCCGCGGCAGATCAGACGCCCCTCGCAATGCACGTTCCCGCCGTCGAGCCCCATCGCATCGAACGAGCCGCGGGCACGCAAACCGTCGAATCGCATGCCGGCATCGCAGGAGCAGCTGCCGTTCGCCGTCACGTTTTGATACGAGCCGTCGGGCACATGCCCGTCAACCATCGTGATATTGCCCATTGCGCCACCCTCGCCGCCGCCATGTCGTTACGTTGCGACGACTGTGCCGCAACACCTTTTTGACTGTACCAATTGGATGGCGCTGCGGCACGTGCCTGCGTTCAGTATGTGGTCATACGGGGGTATGGAGGGGGTGCCTGGCGTCGGTCAGCCGCGAATGAACTTGTCGATGTTGTCCTGCTTGCCCATGATGACGAGTTCGTCGTTGCGGTGCATGACCAGTTCCTTGGAACCGTACTGGAACTCGCTGCCGGGCGTCTTGATGCCGACGACGGTGACGCCGTAGCGCTCGTTGACCTTCGCGTCCGCGATGGAATGGCCGACCACGTGCGAAGGCGTGTGGATCTTGACGACGGTGTGCGAGCCCTCGATCTCGATGTAATCCAGATAGTTTCCGGACACCAGATGCCCGACGCGCTTGCCTGCATCCGTTTCGGCGTTGATGATGTGACGCGCTCCGATGCGCTGCAGGATGCGCGCGTGCTCCTTCGACACCGATTTCGCCCAGATGTCGCTGATGCCGGCGTCCAGCAGGTTTCCGGCGGTGATCACCGACGCCTCGACGCTGTCTCCGATGGCGACGACGGCGGTGTCGAAATCGGACGCGTTGAGCTGCTCGACGGCGAGCACGTCGGTCATGTCGGCCTGAACGGTTGGAACCTGCGCGGACCACCTGTTGACCAGTTCGGGATCCTTGTCGACGGCGAGCACGTCCTGCCCCATGGAATCCAACGTGGTCGCCACCGAACTGCCGAATCGTCCCAGTCCGACGACCAGAATGCTCCTGTTGTTGCGTGCCATGCCATCATCCTTTCCGCCGCCGTGCGCGGCGATGCGCCGGTGCCGCCGTCATGGACGCCGCCGATTCTCCGGGCGGCGGTGAACGGTACCGCTTCTACGTCATGATATGGCCATCCCTGCCCGTCCGACAAAGGTGGAGTCGGCGGCATCCGTCGGATGCAGACGGTATCGGCGGCGCCCTCAGCCGACCACGATGGGCTCGTTGGGGTATCGTATCGATTCCAAGGCGCGGGGCCTGTTGATCGCGTATGCGATCGTCATCGGACCGAGACGACCTACCACCATCGCCGTGGCGAGGATGAACAACGCCGCTGGATTGTCCTCGCGCGCCACGCCGACCGAATAGCCGCCGAGCCCGAACGACGAACAGGCGTCGAACAGGGCATCGGTGAGCGAGCAGTCCGAGGCGAGCATCAACGCCAGCGACGCGCTCAGCACTAGGAACAGGCAGGCGGCGGTGATGCTCACCGCGGTCATCGCCACGCGCGTCGGAATCCGGCGCCGGAAGGCGTTGATGTCGGTGTGTCCGGTGAACGCGGCACGGCAGATCAGTAGGATGACCGCGAACGTCGTGACGCGGATGCCGCCGGCCGTGGAGGTGCTGCCGCCGCCGATGAACATGATGACGCTCATGAACACCTTCGTCGGCTCGCTCACCTGCGGCACCCAGCTCAGGTCGAAGCCGGAGCTGCGCGGCATTACCGCCGCGACGACCCCGTAACGCAGCCGCGTCTCCACGTCGGCGCCCTTGAACAGGAACGGGTTGTCCCATTCCACCAGCAGGAACCACGCCAGCGACAGCAGCACCAGCGAGAACGTCGTCACCAAGGTGATCTTGGTGTGCAGGCTCCAACGGCGTGGGGGAGTGCGGTGGCGGGCGCAGCGCATGAGGTTGAGCAGCACGGGAAATCCCAGCGTGCCGCAGAACGCGCTGGCCATGATCGGCATGCCGACCGCCCAGTTGTTGACGTGCAGGCCGGCGCCGTCCGGCGTGAAGCCGGCGTTGTTGTACGACATGACCGCGAAGAACAGCGCCTCCCGGGCGGTATGGCGGACATTGCCCCTGTTGATGCCGTACAGGCCGGGGAACAGGGCGAGGAACGTGACGGACTCGATGATGAACGTGGTGGTGATGACCACGGTGAGCACGCCGCGGATCTCGTTGAGTTTCGTGGTGCCGAGCTCGTTGGCGGTGAGCAGCCTCTGCGTGGCTTTCATGTGATGGTTGGCGGCCAGGGCGATCAGCGATGCGAACGTCATGACGCCCAAGCCGCCCATCTGCACCGACACCAGCAGCACCACCTGGCCGAACGCGGTCCAGTGCGTGGTCGCGTTCACGATGGAGATGCCGCATGTCGACAGTGCGGACACGGCGGTGAAGAACGCGGTGGAGAAGCTGGTCGGCTCCTCTTCGTGTGAGGAGACCGGCAGCAGCAACAGACTGGTGGACAAGGCCACCAGCAGCAGGAAGTAGATGATGGTCAGACGGCCGGGATGCGAGGTGAGATGGTGAATGAAGCTGCGTTTCCTGCGGGTGCGCTCCTCGGCGGCGGCCTTCTCGAACGTGTCGCCGGAGAACCACCACGCGTAGCCGTGCGATGCCTCGCGGTTCGCTGAGGACTCGTCAAAAACGAGATTTGACATGGTCCCCGCTCCTTCGTATGCGTCGGCGCGCGTCAAGCGCGGCAACAGACTGGTTGCACTCGCCATTTTAGTATTCTTTGGCGCTGATGCCGCCGTCGTCCGCATCGCGGGCGCGGGCCCGCCCGGCCCCGGATCGGTCTTCATGGACGCGCCGCCGGCGGCGCTTGCGTTTCGTTTTCGGCGGATAAACGGTTCGTGGCGCCTTATGGGATATTGTGGATGACAGTACGTGGTCGTTTCGGATGATGATGAGGTGTGCGATGGTCTGCGCTCGGCATGCAGTGGTGGTGACGCATTCGCGTCTGCGTGAAAGCGGCACGGTGGTGTCCGAGGCGGTCGACCGGCTGCGCAACGTCGGGTTCGAGGTGTCGATCATCGACAACGTCGAGGCGCCGCAGTTCGGCGGCGTGACCCACAAGGTCGACGAGGACACCGAGATCGTCGTGGTGCTTGGCGGCGACGGCACGATACTGCGGGCCGCTGAACTGGTGCATTGCACGCAGGTGCCGATTCTCGGCGTGAACATGGGTCATGTCGGTTTTCTGGCCGAATTCGAGAGTTTCCAGATGAGCGAGGCGATCCGGCGCGTCGCCGACCATGACTATTCGATTGACGAGCGCATGATCGCCCATGTAGATGTGTGGCTGCCGGGTGCGCATGAGCCGCTGCAGGACTGGGCGCTGAACGACATCACCTTGGAGCGCGCCGACCGTGGCAAGATGGTCGAGCTGTCGGTCCGGGTGGACGATGTGGAGATGAGTTCGTTCGGCTGTGACGGCGTCATCGTGTCGACGCCGACCGGATCCACCGCATACGCGTTCTCCGCGGGAGGGCCGATCATGTGGCCGAACGTCAAGGCGCTGCAGCTGGTGCCGCTGGCGGCGCATGCTCTGTTCGCCCGCCCGCTGATCATCGGCGCCGGCTCGACGTTCACTCTGGACATCCTCGACGATTCGTCATCCGAAGGCTGGATCTGTTGCGACGGACGACGGCAGTGCGCCCTGCCGAAGGGGACCCGCGTCGAGGTGCGCGAGTCGAAGAGCACGTTGCGGCTGGCCCGGTTGTCCGGTGTGCCGTTCACGAACCGTCTGGTCACCAAATTCGATCTGCCGGTGGTCGGATGGCGCGAGCACGCGAGGAACGGTGGTTCCTCGGCGCAGCGCACGCGTGCAAGGGGTGCGGCGGACACGGCCGCGGTGCCTTCTTCCGGCGAGCAGGGGGTCGACCATGCTTGAGGAACTGGAAATTCATGACCTCGGCCCGATTCATCGTGCCCTGCTCACGCCGGCCGGGGGAATGACCGCGATCACCGGCGAGACCGGAGCGGGCAAGTCCATGCTGTTGAGCGCCATCCGGCTGATTTCCGGCGGACCGGCCAGCAGCGGGCGCGTGTCCCCGGGCGCTTCGGAGGCATGGGCGCAAGGCGTGTTCGCCGTGGATGACCGCGGCGGCGTGGCGCAGGAGGCCCGCGATGCCGGTGCCGTGCTGGAGGACGGGGAGTTGTACTTGTCGCGCACGGTGCCGGTGTCGGGCCGGTCCCGTGCCGTGCTGAACGGCAAGAGCGCCCCCCGCTCGGTCTTGGAATCACTGGCGTCGCAGTTGGTGACGATTCACGGGCAGGCCGACCAGTTGCGCATCGCCGCCGCATCCAGGCAGCGGGAGTTCCTTGACATGGTCGCCGGCGATGATGATCTGCTGGCGCGGTACCGTCATTCATGGGATGCTCTGCGCGATCTTGATGACCGTCTGGAACGGCTGCGCCATCAGGAGTCGTCCGCCAGACAGCGTGCGGACTATCTGCGCGAATCCATCCAGCGCATCAACCGCGCCGACCCCCAGCCCGGCGAGGACGAGGAGCTCAAAGGCCGTCGCGCCCGCATCGAGAACGCCGCCGATATCGTGCAGGGTGTCAGCCGGGCGCTTGCGGCGCTTGACGCCTCCCAGGTGGATGTCGACGCCGATTCATCGAGCGCGTCTGATCTGCTGAATCAGGCGATCTCCTCATTGCGCGACATCCATGTCGACGGTGATTTCGGCGAATTGGCTGACCGTCTGGAATCCCTGAACGCGGATCTGTCGGACATCGTGTTCTCGCTGTCGCGTGAGCTTGACGGCGAGGAGAGCGTCGAGGACCTGGATGCCATCAACGCGCGCATCCACGAGCTGGGCGAGCTGACCCGGCGCTGGGGGCCGACGCTGCAGGACGTGATTGCCTGGCGCGACAAGGCGACGTTCGAGGTCGAGGATCTGGACGCGTCTCCTGAGAAGGTCGCCCAGCTGCAGGACGAGCGCAAAGCCGCATTCGACCGGGCCCTGCAGGATGCCGGGGCGCTGAGCGAGGCGCGACGGGCCACGGCGCAGTCGCTGGCCGCCACCGTCACCGACGAGCTGTCGTCGCTGGCCATGGCCGGGGCGCGGCTCGATATCCGCGTCACGGATCGCGGGGAAGAGGCGGTACCCGTATCCGATTCCGTCGTCGAGGCCTCGACATGGCCGCTGGACGCGAACGGCCGCGATGACATCGAATTCCTGTTCACGCCGTTCCCTGGATCCCCGCAGCTGCCGATGGGCAAAAGCGCTTCCGGCGGTGAGCTGAGCCGCCTGATGCTCGCATTGGAGCTCGCCGCCGCGGATCGGCGTTCGAGTGCGGCTCCCGCGGGCGAGGGCGGGCCGATGACGTTCATCTTCGACGAGGTCGACGCCGGTGTCGGCGGCAAGGCCGCAGTGGAGCTGGGGCGGCGTCTCGCCCGTCTCGCGCGGACCTCGCAGGTCATCGTTGTCACGCACCTGGCTCAGGTGGCCTCATGGGCGGACGCGCAGTTCGTCGTGACCAAGGGCGTCTCGGACGGCGGGCAGTCCGCGGTGACGACCACGGTCGCCGAGGTATGCGGCGACGCGCGCGCCCATGAGATCGCCCGGATGCTGTCCGGCAGCGAATCCGAGGCGTCGCTCGACCACGCACGCGAGCTGTTGGCATCATCGTCGCTGACATAGCCGGGACGGCCAGCGCGCACATACGGACCGGATAACCGGCAATAGCGGAAGGAACATCATGGACGACAACCACGGCAAGGCGGCAATCTTCGATCTTGACGGAACGTTGCTGGATTCCATGGGCGTATGGGATCAGGTCGACATCGATTTCCTCGCCAAACGGGGCATCGAGGTCCCTGCCGACTACATGGGCAAGGTGGCGGCGATGCAGTTCCGGCAGATCGCCGAATACACGATCGCCCGGTTCGACCTGCCTGACACGCCCGAGGCGCTGATGCAGGAGTGGGATGACATGGCGCGCGTCGCCTATTCGACGGTGGTGGAGGCCAAGCCGCATGCGGTCGAATACCTGTCGTATCTCAAGCGGTCGGGCGCGAAGCTGGCCGTCGCCACGTCCCTGCCGCCGGCGTTGCGAGAGCCGGCGATGAAGCACGTCGGCATTTTCGACTATTTCGACCAGATTGTCAGCGTCGACGATGCGAACGATGTCGGCAAGGACCGTCCCGACGTGTTCCTTCTGGCCGCCGGCCGTCTGGGCGTGGTGCCGGAGCAGTGCACGGTGTTCGAGGATCTGCTGGTGGCGATGCGGTCCGCCAAGTCCGTCGGCATGCGGGTATGGGCGATCCATGATGATTCTTCTGACGGGGACTGGCCGGATATCTGCGGTCTCGCCGACGGCGTGCTGTTTGATTTCAGCGAGGCGCCGCGCAGTCTGTGAACCGACGCGCAACTGTTATGCTCTCGACCTTGACAGTTGTCCATAAGTGTTCTACTGTTATATGTAACAGTAGAACAGTAATCCGGCTGTGATACTGGAGACACATGGAAAGGGGCATAGATGAAACTGATCATCTCATCCGTGTCCGGAGAACCCATCTACGAGCAAATCAAGAACCAGATTCGCAGCGCCGTGATGAGCGGCGAGCTTGAGGCAGGGGAGGCCTTGCCTTCGCTGCGCAAACTCGCCAAGGAACTGCGCGTCTCCGTGCTCACCGTCACTAGGGCGTACAACGAACTGGCCGATGAGGGCGTGGTGCAGAACCTCCAGGGCAAAGGCACCTTCGTGATGGACAAGGGCAACGAGCTGATGCGACGTCAGCTCGTTGCCCAGGTTCGCGAAAACCTGGCCGAGGCGATACACGCGGCCAAAGCCGCCGACATCGCGCTGAGTGAACTGGGCCGCATGCTCGAAGACGAGTACCGCAAGCAGTGAGTGACGGCATTGGCCGGCAACCTGCGAACACCGTGGCGTCGCTGTGATACGCGAGGCCACGGGACAAGAGAGTTTCCCAAGAAAGGACCATGGTCATGACCGCCATATCCGAACCCGACACGATGGCCCTTGCGGTCACCGGCGTCACCAAGCACTACGACTCCGGCTTCGTGCTGGACGACGTGACCTTCGACCTGCCCAAGGGCTACATCATGGGGCTGATCGGCCCGAACGGCGCCGGAAAATCCACGCTGATCAAGCTGATCCTCAACATGATCCGACGGGACCACGGCAGCATCCAGGTGCTCGGCCTCGACAACATCATTGACGAGGAGGCCGTCAAGGAACAGCTGGGCGTCGTGTTCGACTCCAGCTACCTGTACGAACAGTGGAAGGTCTCGAAGGTCGAGCGCATCGTCGCCCCGCTCTACCCGGCATGGAACGGGGATCGGTATCGGCGGTACCTGGACGATTTCGGTCTCGGGGGAGCTCAGAACGGCAAGAAGAAGATCAAGGACCTTTCGAGGGGCATGCAGATGAAGCTGATGCTCGCCATCGCGTTGAGCCATGACGCCAAACTGCTCATCCTCGACGAGCCGACCAGCGGACTCGACGTGCTCGCCCGCGACGAACTCATGGACATGCTGCACGCCTACATCGAGGACGGCGAGCATTCGGTGCTGTTCAGCACCCATATCACCGTCGACCTCGAACGTGCGGCCGACTTCATCGCCTACATCACTGGTGGAAGGCTCTACTACACCGGGCCGAAGGACGAATTCAAGGAATCGTTCCGTATAGTCAAGGGCGGGCCGGACGAGTTGGCCCAGCTGCCTGCCGGCGTGGTGCTTGGCTCGCACACATACCAGACCGGTTTCGATGCACTGGTGCGCTCCGACAGCCTCGGCACCGTCAGCGCAGCCGTCGCCGATATCGTCGTCGAGCCGGCCTCCATCGACGATATCATCCGCCTGACCAACGTCCGTGATTCCGTCGCGTCTTCGCCCGAGGCCGCGTCTGCACTCAAGGAGGTCGGCCATGGGAACGTTGACTGAGACCGTGCCATCCCGGCCGTGCAGGCACGGCGATCGTGGGCTGGCGACCGCATTGCATCTAGACCTGGCGTATCTGCTGGGCGACGGCGCCACGCAATCATTCGCCTCGGTGCTGCTCGCGCCGGTGTTTTCGATCATGTTCAACGGTGGGGCGTTCGTCGACGGCTTCGGTTTCCGGTTGAGCGTCGTCATGGTGGTGTTCTCGCCCGCCATGATGGTGCTGACCGTGCCGCTCATCGACATGCAGAGCGGGTATCGGCTGCGCGGGTTGGCGCCCGCATCGCGGCGGAACCAGATGGCCTCGCGGTACTTGATGGGACTGGCTCTGGCCGTGTACGGGGCCGTGGTGATTGCATTGATCGATGGGGTGCAGCCGCTTGTCCGCCGTGATTGGTCATTCACGGGCAATCTGTGGGTGGCCGGCGTGGGCGGTCTGGCCATCGTGCTGATTATTGCGGTGATCATGCCCGTTTCCTGTTTGTGGGACAAGATCATCGGACTGCAGATCACGGTGTGGGTGTTCTATGTCGTCACGTTGATCGGGGCGTTCATCCCGTCAGTCCTCCCCGTATCGATGATCGCCAAGGTGATGGGCGTGGTGGACGCCGTCGTCTCGCATCGTTTCTGGCTGTCCGCGATGCTGGTCGCGGTCTCCGCCGCGGCGTATGCGGTCTCGTATGCGATCGCCGTGCGCGTGTACAAGGCAAAGGAGTGGTGAGATGCGCTGGAGTTCCGTAGTGAGGCAGTGCAGGCTCGATTGCGTGCGAGTGGATTTGTTCGGGCTGTCCAACATGCTGTTCATGTTGCTGTTTCCCGTGCTGTCCTGCGTGGCCGCGCTGGTGCTGACCGTGACCGGCGCACCCGGACAGGTCGCCGTCAGCGTCTCCAGCGGCGTAAGCGGCATGGCTGCGGTGATGTCGTGGATGTCCGCCTTGAGAGTGAATGTTGCGGAGGAGAGCAGCGGTCATCGGGCCATGAACGGGATGATTCCCATCGCCCGTACGTCGCAGGTGGCCGGACGGTTCCTGTTTCTGCTGGTGACCTGCGCGATGTGGACCGTGGACGTGATGGCATGCAGCGTCTTCCTCGCCTTCGGCGACATGATGGATTCCGGCTGGGCCGGTGCCATGATACCGAGCGCCGTCATCTTCGCGTTCTCCCTGATCGTCGGATCGATTCTGATGGCGTTTTCGTACCGGTTCACGTTCCGGGCGATGATGCGGATATTCGTTGTGGTCATAGTCGGGCTGTATGCACTCGTCGCGTTGCTGTCCAGATTGCCGTTTGATTGGCAGGGCTTGCTGCAAGGCGTCGCGGGTTTCATGAGCGTATGGTGGCGTGCCGCTCTGATTGCCGTCGTGCTGTGCGTGGGCGTCTACTGCATCTCCGCCGCTCTGGCCATCCGCTTCTACCGCGCCAAAGAGCTGTAAGCCCCTTTATGCCCCTGCTGGCGGACTGAGCCGTCGAGTAAACAGCAGAGCTGTTTACAGCGCCTGGGCGGCCTTTTCGACGTAATCCTCCATGCCGTCGATGGGCACGACATCCTTGAAACGTACATCGGCGGTCTCAAGTCCACGCAGGGCGGCCGGAGCGGTGGTGCCGGTCTCGCGAGACAGCACATCCATGCATTCGAAATCGGTGCCGTCGGCATCCAGGCCCAGTGCCTCGTTGACCACGCGCGGGAACTTGTAGGGGCTCGCAGTCGACAGGATCACGCGCGGGGTCAACGGGTCGCGCGGCATTTGCTGAGCCACGAAGTACGCGCACGCCGTGTGCGGGTCGATCACGTAGCGGTTCTTCTTCCAGCAGTCGGCGATCATCTCGCGCACCTGGTCCTCGTCGGCCCAGCCGCAGCCGAACAGCTGGCGGATCTTCGCGAGCAGCGGCTCTGGAACCTCGTACGTGCCCCACTGGCTGAGGTCATTCATCAGCATGGAGATCAGACGGGTGTCGCCCTCGGACATGTAGTACAGCATGCGCTCCAGGTTCGAGGAGATGAGGATGTCCATCGACGGGCTGATCGTCTGGAAGAACGGACGCTGACGGTTGTACGTGCCGGTGGTCAGGAAGTCGAACAGCACATTGTTCTTGTCGGAGGCGACCACGAGGTGCTTGACCGGCAGACCGAGCATCTTCGCGTAGTAGCCGGCGAGGATGTCGCCGAAGTTGCCGGTCGGAACGACGAACTCGACCTCGTCGCCCACGTTGATGACTTGGTTCTCCAGCAGCTGCGCGTAAGCGGAGAAGTAGTAGACGACCTGCGGTACGAGACGGCCCACATTGATGGAGTTCGCGGAGGAGAGCACGACGTGCGAGTCGGCGGCGAGCTTCGCGGCGAGCTCCTTGTCGCCGAAGATGCGCTTGACGGCGGACTGCGCGTCGTCGAAGTTGCCCTCGACCGCGCACACGTTCACGTTCGCGCCGGCCTGCGTGCTCATCTGCAGCTCCTGAACTTGGCTCACCTTGCCCTGCGGGTAGAAGACGGTGATCGCGGTACCGGGCGCGTCTGCGAATCCGGCCAGCGCGGCCTTGCCGGTGTCGCCGGAGGTGGCGGTCAGGATCATGATCTTCTCGTCGGTGTCGCCGTCCGCCGGCGTCGTGTGCGCCATGAAACGGGGGAGGATCTGCAGCGCAACGTCCTTGAACGCGGAAGTCGGGCCGTTGAACAGTTCGAGGATGTAGTCGTCGCCGAGTGGCTTCAGGGGCGTGATGCGCCTGTCGGACCACTGCTCGCCGTAAGCGTCGGCGATGCACTGCGCGAGCTCGGCCTCGGTGAAGTCCGGCAGCAGCGCACCGAGCACCTCGGCGGCGATCTGCTGATACGGCTTGCCTGTCAGGGAAGCGATGTCCACCTTCGTCTCGCCCAGGGAATCGGTCACGAACAGGCCGCCGTCGTCGGCGATGCCCTTGCGGATGGCCTGCTTGGAGGTAAGTGAGTCGGTGGTGCTGCGCGTGCTGTGGAACGTGGTCACTGGTAATCCTTGCGTTGCTGCTGAATGGGATGAAGTTCGGCTCAAGTCTACCGTCAGGCGTGGGCATGGCGGCGGCGGGTATCGCATACTGGCATGGACCCCGGCGTGCGTCGCGGCCGCAGGACACATGCCCCCATATTGACATGATGACACGAATGCCCCGCAAAGCTCGCAATCTGCGTTATTCTGGGCTTTATGACGAAAGATGAATTGAACGGCGAGGTGTTCTCCGGCGTCTGCGCGAAAGCCGACGCCGCCGCACGCGCCCAATCTGATCTGGCGCAGGCCGACACCCAGGTGAAAAACGCCCTGCTGCACGCGATCGCCGATGCGCTGGACGCCGACGCCTCGACCATCGCCGCCGCCAACGGGCAGGACATGCAGGCCGCAGCCGCTCGCGGCATGGACGCCGGGAAGCTCGACCGTCTCCGGTTCGACGAGCCGCGCATCGCCGCCAGCGCCGAAGGCGTTCGCCACGTGGCCTCGCTGCCCGATCCGGTCGGCGAGATCGAGCGCGGATACACGCTGGAGAACGGGCTGCGGCTCGATCAGGTGCACGTGCCCATCGGCGTTATCGGCATGATCTACGAAGCCCGGCCGAACGTGACCGTGGATGTGGCCAGCCTGTGCCTCAAATCCGGCAACGCCGCCATACTGCGCGGAGGGCACGACGCAGAGCGCACGAACGCGGCGACACTGGCGGTGATCCACGACGCGCTCGCCGCGAACGGAAGCGACCCGGCGCTGATCGACACCGTCGACGAATACGGACGCGAGGGCGCCACGGCGATGATGGAGGCCCGCGGCCACATCGACGTGCTGATCCCGCGCGGCGGAGCCGGACTCATCCAGGCCGTCGTACGCAATTCCAAAGTGCCGGTCATCGAGACCGGAGCCGGCAACGTCCATATCTATGTCGACCGCAGCGGCGATCTCGACAAGGCGATCCCCATCATCATCAACGCGAAGACGCAGCGCGTCGGCGTATGCAACGCCGCCGAAAAGCTGCTGGTCCACCGTGACGTGGCCGAACGGTTCCTGCCGGCCGCGGCGAAGGCGCTCGCCGACAAGGGTGTCGAGCTGCACGCCGACGAGCGGGCGTTCGCCATCATCGAGGCGGCCGGCATCCCAAGCCTCGCCATGAAGCACGCCACGGACCAGGATTGGGACACCGAATATCTGGCGCTCACCATGGGGGTCAGGGTCGTCGATTCGCTCGACGAGGCCATCGACAGCATCAACATGCATTCCACCGGCCACACCGAGTCGATCATCTCCGAGGACTACTCCGCGATAGAAACGTTCGCCAAGCGCATCGACTCGGCCGTCGTCATGGTCAACGCCTCCACCCGTTTCACCGACGGAGGGGTGTTCGGCTTCGGCGCGGAGCTCGGCATCTCCACGCAGAAGATGCACGCCCGCGGCCCGATGGGACTCAAAGAGATGACCACCACGAAGTGGATCGGCTACGGAACGGGGCAGGTGCGAGCATGAGCGAGGAACGACCGGTGATTTCCACCATCCGGGACGATATCGATCTCAACGACCAGACATTGGGCCTGAAGATTGCCGCGGAACGGCTCAGCATCGTCCGCTACGTGTTCCTGGTGCAGATCGAGGATGGCATCGCCTCGGCCAGCCAGCGGGCATCGCTGGAATACGCCGACGCCGTGCTCATCGGCTGGCCGGAGACCGACTCCCCGGAAGTCGTGGAACTGGACGCGGCGAAGCTGAAGACGGTGCGCGAACAGATGAGCATGATGGAGCAGTACATCCGCCGCTTCAGCGCCATGGAACGCAAGGGCGACGTCGACGGCATGACCGACACGCTGATCCGTATCACCGAGCGCGTCGCCGAAGTGCGCAGGCTGTACCAGCCCGGCTTCCCCCTGCCCACGTTCGCCGAGATCCGCCGCGTCGTGCAGGACGAATGGGACGAGGACATGGGCAAGATCGACCCGCAGGAGGCCAACACCACCGCGGACCAGGGCGAGCGCGAGACGGACGAGGCGGACAGCCAGCCGGAGGTCTCGGAGGCATGACGACGCGAAGGCCGCCGCAGGAGGCAAGCCCATTGGCCGCAGAAGCCGACCCCTCGCCCGAAATCCAATATCTCGTCGAGCCGGAGCGCCGCATGTCGGACCTGTCATCCGAAAAACCGGACGGAGCCAAGCGGTTCTCCACGCGCGGCAACTGGCACATGCGCCCGCGCGTCGGCATCATGGGCGGAACCTTCGACCCGATCCACAACGGCCACCTGGTCGCCGCCTCGGAGGTGGCCTGGGTGTATGACCTCGACGAGGTGATTTTCGTGCCGACCGGCCGGCCGGTCTTCAAGCTCGACAAGCAGGTCACCAACGCCGAGGACCGTTATCTGATGACGGTGATCGCCACCGCGTCGAACCCGAAATTCACCGTGTCCCGCGTCGACATCGACCGGCCGGGCGTCACCTACACCATCGATACGCTGCGCGACCTGCGCTCGCAGCATCCCGACGCCGAGCTGTTCTTCATCACCGGCGCCGACGCGGTGGCGGAGATCATGGAGTGGAAGGACGCCGACCAGATGTGGGATCTGGCGCATTTCGTAGCGGTCACACGGCCCGGCTACTCGTCGCCACAGGGGGTGCGGCTGCCCGACGGCAAGGTGGACACGCTGGAGATCCCGGCGCTGGCCATATCCTCCACCGATGTGCGCCGGCGCGCGACGCACGGCGAGCCGGTATGGTACCTCGTCCCTGACGGCGTCGTGCAGTACATCGGCAAGCACGGCCTGTACCGCAGGCGTTCCGGCTGACCGGGACACGCCGGCGAGTCGTGCCGGGAACGCTAACGGAACATGAACCGGGGCTGGCCTGCATGTGACATGCGGTCGGTGTGCACGGTTACTATGACATTGTCCACTTCAGCGAAACACAAACGTTTGGAGACATGGTGAGTGCAATCCTCGAAGGAAAGCCCGATAAAAACCTCATCCTCGTGACCGGCCGTACGCATCCGAAGCTTGCCTCGGACGTCGCCGAACAGCTTGGCATCGACATACTGGAGACCACCGCATACGATTTCGCCAACGGCGAGATGTACGTGCGCTACACCGAATCGGTGCGCGGCGCGGACGTGTTCGTGCTGCAGACCCACGCGGATCTGGTCAACAAGTCGATAATGGAACAGCTCATCATGATCGATGCGTTGAAGCGTGCCTCCGCGCGTTCCATCACCGCGGTATGCCCGCTGCTGGGCTACTCCCGTCAGGACAAGAAGCATCGCGGACGCGAGCCCATCTCCTGCCGTCTGATCTTCGACCTGCTCAAGACCGCCGGTGCCGACCGCATCATGAGCGTCGACCTGCACGCCGCGCAGTCCCAGGGCTTCTTCGACGGCCCGGTCGACCACCTGATCGCTATGCCGGTGCTGGTGGACTACATCCGCGATCGGTTCTCCAACGAGCTGGGCAACGTCGCGGTCGTCTCCCCGGATGCCGGCCGCATCCGCGTGGCCGAGCAGTGGGCGCAACGCCTCGGCGGCGGCCCGCTCGCCTTCGTGCACAAGACTCGTGACATCACGCGCCCGAACAAGGCGGTCGCCAACCGTGTGGTCGGCGATGTCAAGGGCAAGGACTGCGTGCTCGTCGACGACCTGATCGACACCGCCGGCACCATCGCCGGAGCCTGCCACGTGCTGCGTGACGCGGGCGCCAAGTCCGTGACCGTGGTCGCCACGCACGGCGTGCTGTCCGGTCCGGCCGTGGATCGTCTCAAGAACTGCGGCGCCAGCGAGATCGTGCTCACCGACACGGTGCCGATTCCCGAAGAGAAGCGCTGGGACGGCCTGACCGTGCTGTCGATCGCGCCTCTGCTCGCCAGCGCCATCCGCGCGGTGTTCGAGGACGGTTCCGTCGCGGAGCTCTTCGACACGTACCCCGAGCACCACGGGCAGGGCTTCCTGTTCGCATGAGCTTCGATTTGACGAAGTCGCGAGGTATGGCATAATAAAAACTTGGCGGGTTCACCGCCATTCCCCCATGGTGTAATGGCAGCACACGGGTCTTTGGAACCCTTTGTCTTGGTTCGAGTCCAGGTGGGGGAACTTTCGCGCCCGGTTCCGCGGCAATCCGCGGCCGGGCAGCAATCCTGCAGTCGGCAGAGAACTGGAGTCGCACCGAAATGGCACTATCCGCCGCAATCATCCTCGCCGCAGGTGAGGGAACACGCATGCGTTCGTCCAAGCCGAAGGTCCTGCACGAATTCGCGGGCAAGACCTTCCTCCAGCGCGTCATGACATCAGTCGGACATCTGGAGCCCGAGACGCTGGCCGTCGTCGTGCACTATCAGGCCGACCGCGTCTCCGAGGCGGCACGGTCCTACGACGCGAACGTCGACATCGTCAACCAGGACGACATCCCCGGCACCGGCCGCGCGGTCCAGTGCGCGATGGCGCAGCTGACCCAGGAACGCAACCTGCATGGCTCGGTGCTGATCGCCGCGTCCGACATGCCACTGCTCGACTCCGTCACGTTGAAGAAGCTCGTGGCGTTCCACGAGCAGAGCGGCGACGGCGCCACCGTGCTGACCACGATCCTCGACAACCCGACCGGATACGGCCGCATCATCCGCGACCGTGACGGCCACGTGCTGCGCATCGTCGAGCAGAAGGACGCCAACCGGAGCGAACTCGCGGTGCAGGAGGTGAACACGTCCGTGTACGTGTTCGACGCCGATCTGCTTGCCGAGGCCATCGCGAACCTCGACAACCACAACGCGCAGGGCGAGTTCTATCTCACCGACGCGCTGGAGACCGCGAAGACGCGCGGCACGGTCGGGGCGTTCGCCGCGCCCGACCCGCTGAGCGTCGAAGGCGTGAACGACCGCCTGCAGCTCGCCGCGCTGTCGAAGGCGCACAACCGTCGCGTATGCGAGCACTGGATGCTCAACGGCGTGACGATCCTCGACCCCGACACCACGTGGATCGAAGACGACGTCGAACTCGCGCAGGACGTGACCGTGCTGCCCGGATCGTTCCTTAAAGGCCACACCGTGATTGGTCAGAACGCGGTCGTGGGCCCCTACACAACGTTGATCGACGCGACCGTGGACGCCGAGGCCGTCGTCGAACGCTCCCGCGTGCAGGGCTCGCATATCGGGCGTGCCGCGAACATCGGCCCGTGGACCTACATGCGGCCAGGCAACGAGCTGGGTGAGGAGACGAAGGCCGGCGCGTTCGTCGAGATGAAGAAGGCGCACATCGGCAACGGCACCAAGGTGCCGCATCTGAGTTATGTGGGCGACGCCGAACTCGGCGAGCACACCAACATCGGCGGTGGCACGATCACCGCCAACTATGACGGCGTGCACAAGAACCGCACGCACATCGGCTCGAACGTGCACGTCGGCGCCGGCAACCTGTTCGTCGCGCCGGTCGAGGTCGGCGACGGCGTCACCACCGGTGCCGGTTCGGTCGTCCGCCACGCCGTGCCGGACGAGTCGATGGTCTATTCCGAAAACACACAACACATCGTCGAGGGCTGGAAGCCCGCTTGGGAGCGTTGATCCAATGACAGCAGTCCAGAGTTCCATTGATGCCGTGCGCGTCGCCGCAGTCGCGGCCGACCGCATGAAAGCCGCTGACATCGAGGCGTTCGATGTCAGCAACCTGCTCGCCATCACCGACATCATGATGGTCGCCACCGCCATGAACGAGCGCCAGGTGATCGGCGTCGCGGAAGAGGTCGAGAAGGACGTGTACCTCAAGTGCGGGCATCTGTCCCCGCGCTCGCGCGAAGGCGTCGACGAAGGACAGTGGGTGCTGCTGGACTACGGCGATTTCATCATCCACATCATGCATCAGGACGCGCGAGAGTACTATCGCCTCGAACGGCTGTGGCGTGACTGCCCCGTCGTCGAGCTGCCTCTCGAACACCCCGAGACGACGGGCGACGAATCCGCCGACAACGGCAGTGACGGTGACGATGCCGGCGAAGCTGATGAGTGACGTCTCCTCGCCGCAGGCGATGCCGGAGCACGTCCGCTCCATCACGCTGATACGGCATGGGCGCACCTCATACAACGCCCGGCATTGCTTCCAGGGGCAGATTGACATCCCCTTGGATGAGATCGGCGAATGGCAGGTCAGGCAGACCGCGCAGGCGCTGCGCTCCCTATACGTCGAATCGCACCCGGAACGCCGGCAGCTCGTCGTGGCATCCGACCTGAGTCGTGCCATGGCCACGGCGCACGCCTTCGCCGACCCGCTCGGACTGGTCGTGCACCCCGACGCCCGCGTGCGGGAGCGCAACTTCGGCGAATGGGAAGGCAAGGAGCTGGCCGAACTGGAGCGCGAATGCCCTGAGGACTACCGTGCATGGGCGGAATATCGCGGCGGCGAACTGCGGCATGGTGCCGAGACGAAGGTCGCCGTCGGCGAGCGAGGCCGCGCGGCATTGGAGGAATGGTCGTTCAGCGCCGGAGCCGACACGGATCTGTACGTGTTCTCGCATGGCTCATGGATCGCGCAGACCGTGCAGACCGTGCTGGGATTGGGGGCTATCCACCCCGATTTCGCCGACGTGGTCAGCATGGGCAACGCGCACTGGGTGCGGTTCGTCGCAGCCGACATGCCCGACGGCACGTTGCGGTGGCGGCTCGTCGACTACAATCATGGTCCGGCGCTCGCCGACACCGACCAGTGGGAGCATCCGGCCCTATAGCAGGCTCCTGATGCTGCGTTCTCCCCGTCCGTCCCTCTATCCGCCGTTCCCTGTACGCTGGCAGAGGACACATCGCGTCCCGAATGACGGGCTACGATGGGAGCATACCGTCATCGACAGCAGGAGGAGACCGATCATGGCCAAGAACATCGCAGACGGCGACATCATCTGGACGCAGCGCAAGCGCAACTGGTGCCGCACCCCGTTCACGTTCACCACGTACACTCTGACGGCCGACGAGCTGGCCACGCAGAGCGGTCTGCTGCATCAGAGCTTCGACACCGTCAAGCTGTTCCGCATCGTCGACATCACGATCTCGCGCACGCTGCTGCAGCGCATCTTCGGCTTGAGCACGATTCTCATCGACGCGATGGACCAGTCCACCGGCGGCAAGATCGTGCTGAAGAACATCATCGACGGTTTCGCCGTGCGCAAGGAACTGCAGCACGCGGTGGATGCCGCCCGCAATGTCAACCGCGTCAGCACCCGCGAGTTCATGGGCACCGGCGACGGCTACTACGGCGGCCCGGACGGGCCCGACCTCGACGGGGACGGATACCCGGATTTCCCAGCCAGATGATCGCTGCGGCACACCCGGTCACGGGAAACGGGAACGGGTGTGCCGGATGAGGAGAATGCGATGAGCGGCTATGGCATGAGCGTCAACGACACGACCATCTGGTGGCAGGTGTATCCGCTGGGATTCACCGGCGCCCCGATACGCCCGTCCAACGAGGGCGAGCGGGCGTTGACGCCACGACTCGACGCCATCATCCCGTGGCTTGACTATCTCATCGACATGGGCGCGAACGGCCTACTGCTGGGGCCGGTGTTCGCGTCCGAGACCCACGGGTACGACACGGTCGACTACTATCGCATCGATTCTCGGCTCGGCGATGACGCCGCATTCGACAGGCTGATCGATGCATGCCGTAGCCGGGGCATCCGCGTGATGCTCGACGGCGTGTTCAACCATGTTGGGCGCTCGTTCCCGGCGTTTAGGGACGCGCTCGCCGGCCACGGCCACGAGTCGATGTTCCACATCACGCGAAATGCAGGCGGGGGAGTGGACTATCGCCGGTTCGAGGGGCACCCCGAACTGCCGGAACTCAATCATGACTCGGAAGAGGTCGTGCGGCTCGTCACCGATGTGATGCTGCATTGGCTGCGGCGTGGAGCCTCCGCATGGCGGCTGGACGCCGCCTACGCCGTGTCGCCGGCGTTCTGGACGCGTGTTCTGCCCGCCGTGCGGCGCGAATTCCCTGACGTGTGGATCATGGGCGAGGTGATTCATGGCGATTACCCCGCGATTGTCCGGCAATCCGGCATGGATTCACTCACCCAGTACGAGCTGTGGAAGGCGATTTGGAGTTCGCTCGAATCCGCGAACTTCTATGAACTGGATTGGAGCCTCAAACGGCACAATGAGTTTCTGGAGTCGTTCGCGCCGCAGACGTTCGTCGGCAACCATGACGTGACACGCATTGCCAGTCGTGTAGGAGATGCCGGAGCCTCCCTTGCGATGACCGTGCTGTTCACCGTCGGCGGCGTGCCGAGCATCTATTACGGCGACGAGCAGGCGTTTCGCGGCGTCAAGGAGGACCGCATGGGCGGCGATGACGCGGTGCGGCCGGCGTTCCCCGCATCGCCGGATGATTTGCCTGGCACGGGGGAGTGGATGTATCGCCTGATCCAAGGGCTGATCGGCATCCGCCGGCGCAATCCGTGGCTCACCCACGCCATGACGACGCCGGTGACGGTCGACAACAGGCGGTACGCCTATGATGCGGTCGGCCATGGCGGAGAGCGTTTGCATGTCGAGCTGTCGCTCGACCCGGCACCTCATGCGGTCGTCAGCGGCTCGGACGGCACGGTGCTCATGCGCGTGCAGCACGGCGACTGACGGTCATCCGCCGATTCCTCGGTGAATGGATGCCTATCTCGCTTTCAAGGGGTTGATTCGGTGACGCTGAAACATCTATCTGCGTTTCAAGGGGTTGCCGGCCAAGTATTCAAGCTCCAGGAACCGCATGACTTCAATGGCAATCCGGCCGGAATACTCCGGATATCGCAATCTGGCAACCCCCTGAAACGCAGATAGATGTTCCTTGAGTGTGGAATCAACCCCTCGAAAGCGAGAAAGCGGAGCGTTTTCTTTTGGTTGCCTGCCGGAGAGCGTGCGTAAACGAAAAAACCGGTCGAAATCGACCGGTTTCAATCTGTGGAGCTAAGGGGATTCGAACCCCTGACCCTCTCCATGCCATGGAGATGCGCTACCAGCTGCGCCATAGCCCCAAATTCATTTATCGGCTGCTTTTTGAGCCGATTGATAATCTACCTCAAGTCGGTATGAAAACCAAACTGGGCGTGTCGTACAGCCTCCGTCACCCGCGTCATCCGTCTCACCCGCCCAAAGTCCCATCTGAGGACGGCTAAATGGGACTTTCGTTGGATAAGGGGCGACATATGGGTGTGGGGAACGTGGCCGGTGGGCCGCTTATCCGGCAAAAGTCCCATATGGCTGTTCTGGTGGGACTCCCGCCGGATAAGCGGCCGGATACGAGTGGACTGCTTGGTGTCACGCCTGGTTGCCGGACTTGCCGGTGCCGGTGGAGCCGCCACCGGAGGAAGAACCCGATCCGGATCCCGACGACGACCCGCTCGACGAGGAGCCGGAGTCGGAACCGGAACCATTGGAACCGGAGTTGGAGCTTGCTCCGTCGGAGCCGGAGTGGCCCGATCCGTCGCCGGTTCCGTTGCTGCCTGAGCCCGATCCAGAGGAGTCGGAGCCTGAGGAGTTTCCGTTGCCGGTTCCGGTGGAGTCGGAGCCGTTGCTCCCGTTCGAGCCATTTGATCCGTTGGAGCTGGAAGACCCGTTCGACGAGGAGGAGTCAGAACCGTTACCCTGAGTGGAATCGGTCGATCCATTGCCACTGTTGGTCGAGCTGTTGCTGTCGCCGGTCGAGTCCTTGCCGGTCGAATCGGTGCCGTCCTTCGTTGTCGAATCCTTGGTGTCGCTGTTGCCGTCGGTCGTGTCGTCCTGCGGTGCCTGCTGCTTGGGTTCGGTCGGGGTGTTCGACTGGCGCACCCAGTCGCGGACCACAGTATCGGTTCCCTGACCTTGGGTGATGGCGAGGATGACGCCGGCGGTCGCGCCTACCGCCACCAGGGCGCTGACGACGGCGACGATGATGGCGGTGCGCTTGTTGCGCTTCGCCCGATCGGCCTCTGACCTGAAGGTAGCGGACCTGGAGGCCGTGAATCTGGCTGCGGCAGGCCGGGCGGACGTGCGCATGCCGCTTGGCGTGGCGGCGCGGGCCGAGGACGGTGGCGCCGGCACGGGGGGCATCCCGCTCGCAATCGTCGCATTGGCGTCCACCGGGGCGTTGCCGATCAGTTGCGTCTCATCGCCGTGCGACAGCCGCCGTGCGGCGTCCGAGGCGACGGTCCGCGGACCGTGACCGAGCTCGTGTGATGCGGGGGCCGGCAGCGCCACCGGATTGGCGATGATCGCTGTATGGTCCTGCGCATTGGCGTCGGTGGAAGCGGTTGTATCCGTATCAGCCGTCGTCTCCGTAGCGCCGTCGTCCCCGTCGCCCGTCGTCCCCGCGACATCCTGCAGTTTCCGGCCGGATTCGTGTAGTACGTTCTGATAGATCTGTGACGAGACCGCCGACACAATCGAACCGATCGCCACGCCGATCACCGAACCGGCGATGCCGATTTTCGCCGATAACAGGAACGAGGTGACCGCCGCCAACGCGCCTGCCGCGATAGACGACAGCGAAATTCCCTTGAAAAAGTTCTTCATGTTGAACGACGCTAGCGGTTCCTTCTCGAACTTGACTTATCTTGCGGCGAAAAATGCTGAAAAATCACACGGTTATAGCTGAATCTGCACAATCGTGCGACTGATTCGGGAGAACGGCCATGCCGGCCCGGTCGAATCAGCGGACGACGATATCAGTATGGCCGGAGCCGACCTCGAAATGATATCGTGCGATGCCCAGGCAGATATCGGCCTGAACGCCCTCCAAAGACTGCGCGAGAACCGTCTTGCCGTCCTCCAGCAGGGTGAAGCGCACCGGCTGCTTGCCCAATGCGCTCGGAGCCAGCGCCACCGCGCGAAGCCCCGACAGGAACCAATCCGGAGCACCGGAGAGGTCGCCGTTCTCCACGGCCCCGAGCTCTTCCAAAGGCTTGCTGCGATGTGCCCGGCCCGGTCTGTTGCCATACCCCAAGGCCAGGGCGGCGGGCATGCGCTCGCCCTCGCCTAGCTGCCAGCGTCCGTCATGGTCGTGTGTCTCGTGCAACACCACCCAACTTGAGCCCATCCCCAGCTGCGTCGCCGTCAGGGCAAGGCGCTCGCCGTAATAGCCGACCTTGCGGTCCAGCTGTGCCGGGTCCTCGTCGTCGGAGCCGATCAGGGCGATGCAATAGCGGACGTTCTTGAAGCGACCATAATGGGTCGGGCATCCCCCGAACGCATCCGTATCGTCCTGCACCAGCTGGACGTCGAGCCCGCCGTCGGCGTTCGCCGCGTCCACGGCCTCATTCAGCGCGCGAAGCGTATCGTCATCGATGGGCCGGTCGCTGAAATCGCGGACCGCGTGGCGCCGCTCCATTGCCTCGACGATGTTCATACATATTCTCCTTATACAGGCTTGCGCTGCCGCTCGACGCCGTCCATAATGAAGACGATGACGGGCCGCGATGAGGACGGTGGCTTCAACCCAACATATTCCATCCAATATCCTAGCCACGGCGCGGGCCTGCGTGCATCGTGTCGTCCGTCGTTTGCCCGGATTCCCGGGCCGGGGGCCGCGCGCGGCCATCCGCCCGCGACGCCGGGCGCGGGATATGCGGGACGCACGACTATGGAGGGCGGAACGATTATGATTCGGCGATATCGTGTTTCGAACGGGAATGCCGCGGGCGGAAGCGGCGGAAACGGTCGCGAGGACGGTCGAGAGGACGGTCGCGATGATGGCCGCAAGGCCAGTCGCGCGGTTGGCCGCGCGGTGGCCGCCGCGATGGTGGCGCTCCTGATCGTGTCCGCCGTTTTGGCGGGTTCATGGCTATGGTCGCGCCGCGACGGCATCATCAGCGGGGTGAAGGCGTTCGGCGTGAAGGTCTCGTCCATGTACTCGCACGCGCGAGAGCCCGACACGACGGTGACGCCGCCCGACGTGTCGCGGCGCAGGTATCCCGTGTTGACCAGCCCGGTGGATTTCAACGGCAACGGTGTGGACGACTATACGGACATCATGCGCGGGGCCCGCAAGGATGCGCTGGCGCACCCGGCATACGACGACGGCTACTACCAGGGCGGATACCCGCCCGCCGACCGCGGCGCCTGCGTCGATGTGGTGTGGCGCGCCTTCCGGAACGCGGGATACGACCTCAAGGCCATGGTCGATGCGGACATCGCCGCGGACCGCGCGTCCTATGCGTCGGTGGCCGTCAAACCCGACCCCAACATCGACTTTCGCCGTACCGGGGTGCTCGACGTGTTCTTCGGCAAATACGGGATCACCCTCACCAACGATGTCAACGATCATGCGCAATGGCAGCAGGGCGACATCGTCGTGTTCGACCGTGTCAAGCATATCGGCGTGATCTCCGACAAGCGGGACGCTGACGGGTTCTCCTACGTGCTGCACAATATGAATCAGCGGCGGCGTGAGAACGATTATCTTGCGTTCTCGCGCCGCATGGGCGTCACCGGCCACTACCGCTGGGACGCGTCTCGCGTGCCGAAATCCGTGTTGCGCGCGTGGAAGGGCTGAGACGCCGCGCGGCGCAGGTGAGATTATTCACAGTCGGCTGATTTCGCTATGAGGCCACAGGAGTTTGAAGTAGGCTGATATGTGGAATAACTAGTGTGACCATCACCAAACGAAAGGATCGTGCACTATGGCAACGCTCACCGCCGACATGAAGACGTTCATCGAAAACAACCTCGCATGGATCACCACCGTCGACAAGGACGGCAACCTCGATCTCGGCCCGAAGATGTCGATGTTCGTGCTCGACGACAACCACTTCGCCTACCACGAGCGCACCGCCGGCCAGCACTACCGCAACCTGCAGGACGGCAGCCCGCTGGTCGTCGCCGTCGCCAACCTGGCCGAGAAGAAGGGCTACCGCTTCCGCGGCACCGTGACCCTGCACACCGACGACGACATCTATGACGCCCAGGTCAAGGTCGCCGAGGAGAAGGGCACCAAGAAGCCCGCCGCCATCCCGGTGCTTGAGATCACCGAGATCCAGGACCTGTCCTCCGGCGCCACCGCAGGCAAGACCATCGACAAGGACTGACCGTCGACAGGTGCCGGTCGTCGACGAGAACCGATGACCGGCATGTGACCAGAAAGGCGCGGCTCGGGCGATGCATGCCCGAACCGCGCCTTTTCCTGTCTTTCGATACCGGCTTTCGTGCAACGCTGTCGGCTGCGGCCGGCAGCGGAACGGCGACGGAGGGACGGCGACGGCTTGATGTCAGCGGATGCGGTAACGATGCCCCCGCTGCGTGATGAAGAACCCCATGCGCCGCATCTTGCGCGTCAATGAGTAGAGCGTGCCATCCATGATGTCACGCTGCTCGAAGATGCCCGTGCCGCAGACCTTCTCCAGCAGCTCGTCGAAGCTGAGGAATTCGCCGTTCGCCCGGATCAGCGTCTCCAGTGTCATGTATTCGCGCGCAGACAGCGCCAGCGGCTGCTTGCCGTTGCGATAGAACGCCTGCCGATTGCGCGTGTCGAGCATGAGGTCGCCGTGGATGAGCGTGGTCTCGTCCGCGGCTCCGCCGGATTCCAGCGCGTGCACGTAAGACAGCAGTTCGGCGTCCGAGAACGGCTTGATGATCGTTTCATCCGCGTGAATGGGCGGGACGCTGGAAGCGCCGTCCAGAGACGATGGGGGCGCGGCCTGCCCGTCGGCCTTGTCCCGGCCTGTTTTGCGGATCGTCGGCAACGGGGTCTGCCGTCTGACCTGCGGCGTGTCGTCCGGGTTCGCCTTCGGCGTGCGCGGGGGAGTGGAAAGCAGCAGCGTTCGCGGCCGCACGGCCGTGCCGGTGCCGTCGCCGGCCTTGCCGTCCATGAGCCGGGACAGGCTCCGTCTGGTCTCATCCAACAGATCATGCGCGGACAGGTCGTCGATGATGACCAGATCCATTGGTGTGCCGTGCGGCCATGCGCCGGCGAGCGAATCGACATCCGACGCGGCAGACACCGTGTGCCGGGCGGATTCCAGCGTACCTTTCACCGCGGAAGCCAACGCCGGATCGCTGGTCACGAAAAGAATGTCCATTGCGCCTCCTGCCTATGTAGCTACTCCCCACTGTAGCCCGTCGCCGTGTGTTCGGGTGACCGGTCGCCACAATATGGGGCGCCGGGGCCGAGGAGGACACCCGCCCGGGCCCCGGCCGGCCCTCGCCGCGTTTCCCGTGCTTCCCTTTTCTGCGGTTCTCTTCTCCTTCCTGAGGATGAATGCCGCCCGTCGTGGCCGAAGCGCTCGCCGTCCATATCGGTCTCATGGCGGATGGCCCGGCGGCCTGCGACTCGGCTACAGTGAAACCAACAGGGGAGGAGCAGACGATATGGGATTCTTCGAGAGCTTTTCGGCGCCGTTCATGATGTCGGTGGCGTTATGGCCGCTGGTGTCGTTCATCGTGACCGTGCCCGTGCTGGCCATGCTGTACCACCGGGACAACCGGCTCGGCTTCGGTGCGGCGCTGTCGGCGTACGTGACGGTGCTGTATCTGATCGGCCTGCTGTGCTTCACGCTGTATCCGATGCCGGACGATCCCGCAGCGTACTGCGCCACCCACCATCTGCATCCGCAGCTCAATCCGCTGCAGTTCATCGGTGATATCCGCGCCGACGGGCTGACGGCGATCCTGCAGATCGTGATGAACGTGGTGTTCTTCGTCCCTCTCGGCTTCATCATGAAACGGGTGTTCCGCTGGAAATTCGCGGTCGCCCTGCCGGTCGGCTTTCTCGCGTCGCTGCTTGTCGAGACGATGCAGCTGACGGGGGTGATGGGTGTGTTTCCCTGCTCGTATCGTCTGTTTGACGTGGACGATCTGATATGGAACACGTCGGGCGCCGTGATCGGATACGGTTGCGCCATGCTGTTCGACCGGCTGTTCCCGCCGCGGCGCACGGATATGCAGACGGTCACCCGGCCGGGGTTCGTGCGTCGTTTCGTGGCATTCCTCATCGACATGGGACTGGTCGTGGTGTGCGCGACCCCTGTGGGCGTCGCCGCGATGGTGCTGGTCACGATGGTTTCGGGCCGTCCTGGCGCCGACGTGCAGCGGATGCGGCTGCTCGGCCCGCTCGGGTTCGGGGACATCGCGATGCTGGTCATGCTGGTGCTGTTCGAATGGGTGATTCCGTGGTTCAGACAAGGCCGCACTCTCGGCGGCAGCTACACGCATATGACCTGCGAGACCACGCCGAGGAGCGGCGCTCGCCGCGTGGCGTTCTATGCGGCGCGGTTCGCCGCGATATGCTGCGTGGTGTTCTGCGGGCGCGTGCCGTGGGCGGGCGCGGTGATATTGGTCATGGGCGTGTTCTGGCTGGTCCGCGGACAGATGCCGTACGACTTGATCTGACGTCGCTCGCCGCGTCGTCGGTCCAGCTTTCCGGGACAATGGAATCATGAGCAACAACATACTTGTCATCACCAGCAACCCCGAAAAGGACAGTATGACGGATGCCGTGGGTGCGGCATTCGCGGCGGGCGCCGTCGAGCGCGGCGCGTCGGCGGACGTGCTGGACCTGTACGATGAAGGATTCAATCCCGTGTATTCTGCGGCCGACCGGGCCCATTATCTCGGCCATGCACCGATGCCCGAGGACGTCTTGCTTATCCAGCGCCGGCTCGCTCAGGCGGATGTAATCGCCCTGGTGTTCCCGATCTACTGGTATACGATGCCGGCGATGGTCAAGGGACTGTTCGACCGCGTGATCTGCCGCGGGTTCGCCTATCATCCGGACGGCACCCCCGGCGCGCTCGCGGACAAGACGGTGCGGGTCATCATGCTGACCGGCGGCTCGCGGCAATGGTATGAGTCCGATGGCATCGGCGAGTCGTTGGACAATCAGATCTGCCGGCAGACCTTCGCCAAGTACTGCGGGGTGAAGGACGTCGAGCTGGTGTACGTCGACAACCTGTCCATGGGCGACGATTCGTCCGACAAGCGTAAGGCCGCCGCGGCCCAACTCGAAGGCATCCGTCAACTGGGCGCCAGCCTGGCGTGACGCCCATAAGCCATCACCGCCGAACGAGCCTGCGGCCGATATATGGTGCCGCTCGACCCGCGGTGGCTCTCACACGCGCATGTTCGGGAAATGCAGGCGCATGAAGTCGTCATCGAAAGCCGCCCGATATGCTGCGCGAACCAGTTGTCGAACACCGCGCCGTTGGCGCGCTGCCCGTACAGGAAGATCGCGGGCGGCGTGACCACGGCGTCGATGAGAATCCACGCCAGCAGTATGGTCGCGAGCCGCATGTGCCACGTGTCGTCGATGAGATGCACGAGCCACAGGACGAGCGGCAGGATGAAACGGACGATCAGATAGCACAACAGCCCCCAGAACAGCATGAACGGGACGGTGGTGCGCCCGCCGATGTTCAGCGGCTCGTTCGCATAGTTCCATGACCGGCTGCCCAGCAGATACTGTTGGATCAGACTCATCGCGAACTCCAGCATGCCGCCGGCGAGACCGCCGACCAGCACGACCTTCCACCCCGGTCGATACGGCGCCGCGCGATGACGATGGCCAACGCGGATACCGTACACGTAGTTGAAGGGGGTGAGGATCGATCCGTTGCGGTACTCGAACATGCCTTTGGCCTGGTATGCCCAGATGGTCTTGTGCACGGTGCCGATCAGACCTGCGAGCGCGTAGACGAACACACAATCCGCCCAGTCGCGAGGGCGGGGCTACCTGCCCAAGAGCTTCGCGTCCATCGACCGCAAGACCGGCAAGCCGAAGACGGCGAACATCGTGCTCGCCATCGCGGCCGAGCTCGTCATCATCGGATTGCAGGTGCTGCCGTTCTCCCCGGCCGCGCTCAAACCCGCATCATGGGTGATCGTGGTGGTGTGGATCGTGCTGGGACTGGCGTTGCGCCTGATGAGCCTGCGCTCCCGGCGCGAGTGACGCATCGCCGTCGCCGACCGCAAGCCGCAGGTAATCGCGGTCGTGGGATTTGCGTCGGGGTACGAACCGGCTGATGACGGAAACGCCCTTGCCGCGATTCCTCACATAGATGAACCCGATGACGGAGAACACGACCGCGCCGATGAAATTGACGATGAGATCCTCCATCGTGTCGATCAGGCCGATGTCAAGATAGCCGCCAAGGCCGAGGTCGCGCCCATTGACCGCCACCTGCGTGATGTCGTTGATATGAATGGCGTGATTGGCGTGGGCCGGATCGAGCATCACTGAGCTGATCGAATGCACGACGGCGTCCTTCTGCATGTCGAATCCGAACATCATGTCCATCGAGAATTCGAAGAACTCCCAGACCACGCCGATCGTCATCGAGAAGCAGAACGACACAATCGCCAGGTACAGCGGCGACAGCTCGAACTTCACACGGTCCGAACGGTTGAGCAGGTCGACCAGCGAAAAGCCGATGGCGGCCGCGAGGAAGCCGTTCATCGTGTGCAGCACCGTGTCCCAGAACGGGAAGATCTCATAGAACGAGCTGATCTCGCCCAGGATCTCAGCCGCGAACACGAACACCAATACGATGACCTCAAGCGCGGACGGCAGTTCGATGCGGAACCGTACTTGGACGAACGCGGGCGCCAGTAGCAACAGCAACGTCAGGATGCACAGGAACACGGCCTCATAGTCGCCGTTGAAGAACTCCAGCACCGCGACAGCGATCACCAGCACGCGCAGCACGACATACACCGCGAACGAGCTTTTGTGCTCCCGGATCTCCATGCCTATGGCGGCTTCCATGGTCTTCCAGCGTGCGCGCAACGGCGGTTTGTTCTTCGATTCGCCCATCGCTCCAGTCTATCGGCGACGGGCTGCGCCCGGTGGTGGGCGGCGTGTCGGTGCTCATCGAGCAGCTGGACATACCGTGGCCTGCGGGCATGGGCGGCATGGAAGAATGCGCTGGTGAACAGTCGCAGGATGGTTCTGCTCGAACCGTAATTGAGCGGCGAACGGGTCCAGCCGTGCAAGCCTACCAGTGGACCACTGGTCGAGTAGCCAGAACTCGCCGAGATCACGGGCGATCATGTCGAACGGCGTGGCGCATCGGGCCTTGTCCTCCCAAGAGAGCACGACCTTGTACATCAGATGGGCGTTGACGCGCACGTCGATCGGCACGTCCCTGTCGACGCACGTGATGCGCAGCGGCCCGTAGCGGTAGACATGCCGTGATCCAGGATCGCGGCGTCGGAACAAGAACGACATGGACGGCTCTCCCTGTGATGCATTGTATCGGACGGCAGACCGTCGGACAGACGCTGTCGCTGTTCGGCTCCAGCGTCGTGCAATACGCTATTTTCTGGTACCTGGTCTTGCGGTCGAACTCCGGCATGGTCATGACCGGAGCGATGGTCGCCGCCGCCCTGCCGCAGGCAATCGTCTCCGTGTTCGGGGGTGTCTGGGCTGACAGATGGAACCGCAAACTGTTGGTCATGCTTCCCGATGCCGTCATCGCGGCCGTGACCATATGCCTGTCGGCAAGTATGGCCGTCGGCTGGGGCGATACCGGGCTGATTCTTGTCGTTCTGGTCATACGTTCGGCAGGCGGCGGAATCCAGACCCCGGCCGTGCAATCGTTCATCCCGCAGATCGCTCCGGAGGCGTGGTTGCTGCGCGTCAACGCGATTAACGGTACGTTGCAGACGGCGATCAGCATCGCCTCTCCTGTAATCGCCGCAGTCCTCGTCAACCTGATGCCATTGTGGATGATCATGCTCGTCGACGCGTCCACGGCGATTGTCGGCATAGGCTTCGTCGCGCTGATTCGTTTGGATGATGCCCGTCTTCGTCGTCCGGGGGAGAGCTCGGATGACGCCCTGCGCGCCACATCGATTTCGGTTTCGTCGTGCTCTCCAATTCCGCTGACAGACTTGCCGCGCCCACGTACACACGCTCATGCAAAAGGAGAGCGACGTGTCCATGCAGGGGCGAGTATTGGGTCTGCTGACCTCGGTCTTGGCATTCGGAGTGCCTGCGGGCATGCTCGTGTTCGGCCCGCTCGCCGATGTGGTCGATGTACGTCTGCTGTTCGTGGTCGGCGGTCTGATGACCGTTCCGATCGGTGCCTATGTGATGAGATCCGCGCGGCGAAATCGGGTCGCTGAGTGAGTGACTGACGGGGTTCATCGTGCGACACGCCCGAATTGTGTAGCAGGACTGTCTTACATGTTCTGCGGGAATGACGGAACAAGGCCGTTTTCCGGGATGCGTGCTTGCAGTTCTGCTACGCAATTCGGGCGTGTCGCGCAGCGTCTCGCTTTGCCGGGCTCGCCGGCGATGTGCGAATGAGCTGCACGCGCGGGTTGACTGTGCGCGCTGTCCGTGAGATGGAACCAGGCGTCTTATACCAGCCGGGCGGGGGTGGATGTCATGACAGCGACCGGAATCAGGCCAGCGTCGCCGTGATGGTGAGATCTCCGGTCTCGGTGCCGGCCCACACGCCGTCCGTGCGGTTCCAGCGCATGCCGTTCGCGCGCAACGAGTCGATGCCGTAGCGCCGTGCATGGACCACCAGCCAGGCCGTCGCTTGGCGGCATAGCCTTTTCCCGTTTTCGGTGTCGGTTCCGGCCGACATTGTGAACGTCAGTGTCTTGGACGTGGTCTTGCCCGAGCCGTCATTGGCCGCGGAATTGTCGGCGGCCTTGTCGCCGCCGCCGTCCTGCGTCTTCGAGGAAGGCTCCAGACTCGACGGCTGCGATACCATGACGGTTGGAAATTCGTTGCGGAAATCACTGGTCAGACCATCCATGTCCGCGTCCGAAGGCTGCGCCGGCTCCAGCGCGCACGCGACACCCGCGCCGGTCTCGCCGGTCAGACCCGCCGCCCATGTCTGCGCAAGACTGGTCCAGTCGGCGTACCTATCCGGATATTGCGAACGCTGCACCGACTGCGCCGCATCCTCGACGGGGACGGACTGCCAGTTCGGCACCTTGACCAGCTCGTCGTAGAACCTGTTCGCCGCATACGTCTCGTCCATCAGCTGCTCTTTCGAGCCCCACCCCTGACTGGGACGCTGCTGGAACAATCCCACGGAATCCCGGTCGCCGTAGCTCAGGTTCATCAGCCGCGTCTCCTGCATCGCCGTGGCGATGGCGACGGTCGCGGCATGATCGGGCAGGCCCCGTTTGACTGCCGCCCTCGTGATGATTTCGGCGTTCAATGCCTGTTCAACGGACAGCATTTCCTTGTTGTCGCCGGAAGACAGCGTCGCGGAACAGTAGACGTCCGACGCCCGGCGTGGTTCAGGGCCGGAAGCGGGCCATACGAAGCGCATCAGTCGTGGAATCGAGGCGAACAAGGCGATGGTCGCGCACAGCATCACCGCGACGATGATCACGGTCCGTCGCATGCCGTGACGCGGCCGTTCCCGACGCGCGGCGGGCCGTGCGTGCCATGTCGGCGACAGCTCATGCCGGATCGGCGGTTGCCCATCACGAGGCGAGACTGATCGCGTTCGCCGAGCCGTTCGTCGTCCGGCCATCTGCTCACCTCCAGAGTCGTTTCCACGCAGTGTATCTGTTTTGCGTGTCGTTACGTGTCTATCGTGCCATATGATGCTGCGATGCCATGGCATCCCGCAGGATGATTTGTGCGGGGCGTGGCGAGAAGCATGTTCCGTGGCTGCCGCGTGCCTGCCTGCCGTGGCCGTTTGCCGTGCCCGTTGCCATGGCCGTCGTGTCTTCCGCCGTTCCGGTCATCCCGCGAAGCGCCCCATCATCCGCCCAAAGTCCCATTTGCTCCGCCCGAGATGGGACTTTGGGCGGATGATATCGGATAACAAGCGGATAGAATGCTGCTGTCATGTGGCTTATGCTGCGCGTACAGTGGCAGGTATGTTGGATCACATCACATTGCATGTGCGGGACGTCGGACGCAGCATCGCGTTCTACGAGCATGCGCTCGCGCCACTCGGCTACATCGTCAAGGCCCACCACGAGCCCACGTTGGGTTTCGGCGTGGATGACGGGACGCCGCACTCCGACTTCTACGTGTCCCCGCTGGATGATGCCGCGCTCGCGCCGCCGCCCACGCATATCGCGTTCCTCGCCCCGAACCGTGAGGCCGTGCGGGGTTTCCATGCCGCGGCGCTCGCCGTCGGCGGCCGAGACAACGGCACTCCGGGACCGCGCCCGTATCATCCGGGGTACTATTCCGCATTCGTGCTGGATCCGGACGGCAACAACATCGAGGCCGTCGTCGACTGGGCGGGATGGTTCGAAAACCATCGCTGACAGGCGGTGCGAACGATTGTTGTACGACTGTACAACAGCGTCGGGCTGATGCTGGTACGTTCGTACATCAGGTGTTTCGGATATCTTCGACGGTCCCGAGCCTGATCGGCAGGTATCCATGCCGATCGGCGGCACACCGCATGACCGACCATACGCCTGCGCGACAGGATGACGGCCATCCACCCGTGGTACGCGCCGGTCGTGCGTTGGATGACAATCGGCTGCATGCCGGACGCGAACCGGGCCGTAAACGTCTGCGACATCAACGGGCAGCAGAACCACCAGACGAGAATCAGCATCGACCATTCCGCCAGATGGCGGTCGCGGCTCAGCCACAACCACAGCCATGAGAAGTTCGTGAACCCATAACTTACGCTCATCCACAGCAGCACCCAGAACATGCTGCCGCCGCTGATCGAACGTGAATGCGTCAGCAGATTGAACGCGCCATAGCCCACGGCGAAATACACGCCGCCCATCACCAGTCCGACCAGCAGCGTCATGTATTTGCGACGCCACACCAGCAACGCCGCGAAACCAATCAGAAACGCCACATCCAGCCAGATGTACGTCGGCATGAACTCCCGCCGCGCGATGACGTCCGACACGTCCATGAATCCCCCTCCGTTGGCTTTCACCGAATGTTCCTGTGTCAGGGTATATGCCCACCGTTGGTCGGGCCGGTGTAAGATGACGGATTGGTTGGGCCGGCTGGGCCGGTGAAAATGGCGGAGTCGGCTTGGGCTGTCGACGATGAGTCGCGGTTTCCGTGCGTTTGCGTTCCTAAGTGCGCGCCGAACCGGCAAGTGCGCGCACATAGCAACGCAAATGGCCCTGTTTGCGTTCCTAAGTGCGCGCGGTCGTCGTTTCGGCGCGCACTTAAGGACGCAAACGCCTGTTGCGTTCGTCTACACGCGGCTCCGTCGTCCGCCGCGGCTCAGCCTGTCGGCGGAGGCTGCCCGTGCCGGCCGTGCGCTCAACCGTATCGGGGAAGAAGCGCCGATCTGCGGCAGAACTAGAACAGCCGCATGGGCTCCTCGCGGTTGATTGGACGGATCAGGCTCGGCCCGTCGCCCTCCGGCGGAGCGACCTCATGGAAATGCAGCCGCGCGGACAGCTCGGCACCGGCCTTGCGCATCGGCGCGAGCAGACGGGCGCCGTCGATTGAAGGATCCAGCCACTCGGACGTCATACCGGCCGGCACCAGCAGCGGCATACGGTCATGCACCGTCGCCGGCCCATCCACCGCAGGGCACGTGAGAATCGTCGCCGTCAGCTGCCATAGGGACGCCGCGGAAGGCCGCCGCCACGAATACAGCCCGGCCATCGCAAGCGCCGTCGATTCCATCTCCGGGCTGAAATAGAACGGGCGCCGCCCCTTCCACTCGTAATACCCCGACGCCGGAATGATCGTGCGCCGGGAGCGGGTCGATTCCGCGAAGGTGGATTTGACGTGAGCGGATTCCACCCGCGCGTTGTAGGTGGGGTAGGGCAGGGTCTTGCCAGAACTCCAGCTGGGAATCAGCGACCAGTATGCGCCGGTCAGGTGTCGATGCCCGTCTTTGCCCTGCGCGATGACGGCGATGTTCTGCGTTGGGGCGATGTTGTACGAGGGGCGGGGGAGAACGTCGCCGCGCACGTCTTCCTTGGCCACCGAGAATTGCGCCGCGATGGCGTCCCAATCCAGATCGAGCGCGAATCTTTTACACATTCGTCCAGTCTATGATAAGAATCTGTGCGCCGAGAATGTCTAATTGCGACCGCCACACACGTCGCGGGGAAGATGCAAACGGGGCTGAATGAGGAGGATTATGCCTATTGCCTGGCATGAGGGCGGTGTCCATGTTCCTTCTGCTGCGGGCAATGGCGCTGCGTCGGCCTGTTCGGTAGCTTGATTTCGGCTCGGAAGGTGCCGGGTGAGGGCCTGCTGACGGCGAGCGTGGCCTGCATGGCGTCGGTGCATGCCTTGGCGATGGACAGGCCGAGTCCGTGCCCGGGCCTGTTGGTCATGCGGGTGTCGTCGCCGCGGTGGAACGGCTGGATCAGGTCCTCTGCGTCCGCGGCGTTTTCTGGAGGTCTGGTGGTGTTATCGATGGTGATGATGGTGTGGTTTTCGCCGGCTTGGACGGTGCAGGTTATGGCACGGGGCTGCGGAGCACCTTCTCTGAGACGCGGGTTCGGGGCATGGCCTTGACCCTGCGGTACCCGTACCCGCCCCCGGAAGCGGCGAACGCCTCGGCCGCCCGGCGCGATGCCGGGCAAGCATGTCATCGAGCCGAGCGAACACGCCGGCCTCAACCGGTCGATCAACAGGGTCTTCTCCCTGCCCGACACGCCGCAGGCCGGCGCCCGCGCCGAACAGTTCGGCGGCCCGTTTCCGCCGCATGCCGCCCGGCAACGGACATATGATATCCTTTCGCCCAGTCTCCAAGAAAACGTCCGCACCCTGTTATCCGGGTGGGCTAGTATGGCGGAAACGAAAGGGCGAGAATGCGGTTGACGGAAGTGTGGCGGTCGGATCCGGAGCGGACGTTTGAGCTGTTCTCTGAGTTTCCGGCGGACGAGAACGGGTTCGAGAACCAGGCGGCCGGCATGGACCGCGAGCGGTTCGCCGTGTATGTGCATGAGCTTGAAGAACAATCGCGTGGCATCGGTCTGCAGCCTGGCTGGGTGCCGAGCAGCAAGTACGTTCTCATCAATGATGAGGGTGCGTATGTGGGAATCTTCAATTTGCGGCATCGCCTGAACGACAATCTGCGTGTCGGAGCCGGGCATATAGGCTATGGCATCGCCCCTCAATATCGCGGCCGTGGATATGCCACAGTCGGCTTGCGGCTCACACTCGACAAGGCGCGTGAGCTCGGCATTGACGAGGCGTACCTGAGCGTTCATAAGGACAACCGGGCAAGTCTTGCGGTGCAGCAGCATTGCGGGGCTCGCATCGATCACGAGGATGGGCTGGAATACTATACGCGCATCAGCACGGCACCCGAACCAGGGAACCTGCCCAAGGCGGAATTCATGTTCCCCGGACCTGAACGTGACCGTCTGGTAGGGCTCATTCTTGCCGGAACGAAGACCGCGACCGCCGCATTGATGATTGAATACGAAGAGGATGACGAACCGCTGCCGCAGGTCGGCGAACGCTCGGCACTGGTGGATTCCAGTGAACGGCCGGTGGCCATACTCGTCACCACCGCGGTTGATGTTATTCCGCTTGGGAAGATCACCGACCGGCACGCCATCGATGAGGGCGAGGGCGACACCACAGCTGCCGCGTGGAGGCATACCCACGAGTCCTTCTGGAACGCGCCGGAATACCGCAACGAGTTCGCTGACCCGGATTTTCCGCTGAACGATGACTCTCTTGTGGTGTTCGAGCATTTCAAGGTCGTGCGACTGTTGGACTCAATGGCAAACAAGACGGCAGACGGCTATGAACAGCAAGTATGAGGTGATCAGGCGATTTGTCGCCGCGCATGGCGGTCGCGCCGAGCTCATCGAGCATGAGACGGCGATCGAAGATTCATATCATACGCTCGCCATCGATCCGCGACTCGTCGTCGAATGCAACGCCATCGCCGGCTGTTTCAACGGCGAGGATTTCGTCAAGCCGCTGTGATTCAAGAACCGAAGCTGATGTCCAGCTGCTCAATCACCTTACAGTCAGTCCGGGCCTGCTGTTTTCGACGATAATGGTATGGGTGGGTGAAACGAAAGGAACGGTAGCTGATGACTCCGATTGAATTGTCGACCCGACGCCGGGTCACGGGACTGACCTCGGATGAGTTCGCCAGGCTGTTCGTCTCATTGCAGCGTGAAGTGGAAGGCGAGGCTGCGCGTTGGAGCGCGACGGACGTCGAAGCCTGGGAGTTGGTCGGCCCGCCGGTGACCGCCGAACAGCATCTCATCGATACGTTCGCGATGGCCAATGAATTCGTGGCGACGTTGGCGGATCGTTTGTATCACACGATCATGCCCGTCACGGAGGGGTCGTTCATCACCGCATACGTCGATGACCTCACGTTCTGGGGAGCGCACCCGGACCTAGGCGGAGTGCCGTGCGCATTATGGAACATCGCCGCGTTGCAAGCAGCCGAATGGGTGCGCAAGGAGACCGGCACCATCTGCGAACTGCGTGCACGCGAACCGTTGGTGTGATGGCCGGGTTCGTGCCTCGGCGCTTGTGCGGCAGCGTGGCCTCGGTGACGCACAAGCGCAGGAGACTGTCATGGTCACGGTGGTCTAGAATGTCGTCGAACTTGCTGATGCGTGGTGTGTGCTCTCTCCGTTACCTCATGGCGTATGAGGAAGTTCTCGACCAACGCGATCATCGTGTCCTTCTCGGCGGGCGCGGATAGCGCGATCATCAGCGCCATTGCCGTCAAGGCGTTGCCTTCCACGAGCAGGGCGTCGTCGTCGCCCTTGGGAGGCATTGCCCGTGTCATAGTCATTGAGCAGCTTGAGACTCGGCAGATAGCGTTCCAGAATCTCGGCAGTACCGGCAATCTATCAATATGCTCAAACATTTGTTCGATGGCGTGTCGGCTGTATGTTCCGGCAGCATCGCTCGCATCGATAGGCGACGCGTTGCGACAGTTCGACTCGCGACAAATACAGGTGACGGGCGCACGATTGACATGATGGGTGGCAAGGCATGATCAGAACGGAGTTCTCGAATCTCATCCAAGCCGTCATGGCTATCGCACTTTTCGAAGGCTTAGCACGAGGCCGGCCGCGCACGGGGCCATGACGATGGATATGGCAAATGCCGCCGTGAAGGTGCCGGTCACGGTCTTGACCGCCGAGGTGATGGAGGGCCCCACCGCCTGGCCGAGCGTGGTGGCCAGGTTGAGGATGCCGAGATCCTTGCCGGCCTCCTCCTTATGCAGAACCAGGTGACCATCGTCATGTGCAACCGGGTCGGCGAGGAGGGCGACGTGACGTTCGCCGGCCGATCAGTAGTAGTGGATTCGTACGGCAACGTCATCAGCGAGGCCGACGGCCAAGAGCGACTGATCATTGCCGACATCGATCTTTCTCAGACCGCGGTGGCCCGCAAGCGGCGTCCGTTCCTGGGGCTGAGACGGCCCGAGCGGTATACTCTGATGCAGACTGAGCCGGGAATCGGCATGCTGACGGTCGATTACGCCGTAATGGCTGAGCTTAGACGGATATGAGACCTTACGATGGGAGGACGGACGGACCATGATCGCCGCAGACCGCACGTTGCTGGAGCAGGCCAGAGAGCTGCAGGCACTGGCCCAGACCGGATTGGCGTACTGCAAGGATCCCTTCGATCGGGAGCGTTACGAGCGCATCCGCGTGATAGCGGTCGACATGCTCGCCATGCAGGCCGACGTGCCGGCCGAAGAGATGCGCCGGCTGCTCAGCGCCGGATACCCGACGCCGAAACTCGATACTCGCGCAGCCATCTTCGACGAGAGCGGCAGAATCCTTATGGCGCATGAGAACAGCGGGGAGTGGTCGCTGCCCGGAGGATGGGTCGATGAGGACCAGTCCGTCCGGTCCAATGCCGTCAAGGAAGTCAAGGAGGAGACCGGGCTCGATGTGCGGGCCGAGCGGCTCATCGCGGTGCAGGACTGCGCCAACCACAATGCGCTGACCTACCCGTACGGGGTGCTCAAGTTCTTCGTGCTGTGCCGCCGCGTCGATGGTCGCTTCACTCCCAACATGGAGACGACGGAGATCCGCTACTTCGAGGAGGGACGGTTGCCGCGGCTGTCGGCGACGAGAAACACCGCGGAGCAGATCGCCATGTGCTTCGCGGCCCATCGCGACCCCGACTGGGTGACGCTGTTCGAGTGAATCCCATCATTGTGCGCGAGTATTGTCGCGCTGAGACCTGAATGAGGAGCGCATGGCCACACCAGCGCGAAAATGACCCAGATCGGCATTGTGTGGCAACGGTTCTGCCACACAATGCGATGTTTTCCTTAACATTCGCTGGTGTGGCCAGCGTTGATTTATCGGAACCGCCATTTTGCAACGTTTTGTCATTCGCCGTCTTTCGCCGTTATTCCGCCGCGTGCCACACCACGTCATATTCGGGTGAAAATGGCCTGGTGTGGTACGGTCCGCATGATCTGATTGTCGGTCATGCCGGGAGGGGAATGATATTTGTTCGGTGTTCTCGTCCCGGATCGGGGGAGAACGGCGAAATCTTTCGACTCGTCGCGTGTCGCGTCTTGCGGTTGACGCCGCGTAAAGATCTATCCTGTTGGCAGCGTCGCAGCCGCCGAGCGATGGTCGCGGCTGGATGCGGAGGAGCGCAGTCGGCTCTCACGGATTCGCGAAAGCCGACTGAGGCAGTCGCAGGATTCCATTGCTCGCCGGTGCCGAGCAATGGAGGCGGTTGTTCGATACGGGAGTCACGTCGGATTCGCCGGAAGCGCAACGGCTGGCCGCGCAGATTATGGACAAGAACATCAAGGCCGCCAAGGCCCAAGTGCCGCAGGATGCGGAAGAACAGGCCGCCATGCCGTTGTCAGACACGCTCGGCGTCTTGCGCAGCAGCTTGAACGACAGCTGGACCAGCGGCCGGCTAGTAGTTGATCATTTCGAGTTCCGGCCCCATATCCTCGGTCTGGGTCAGTCCGGTCTCGTGGAATCCGATGTGTCGGTAGAATCCCTGAGCGTTGGTGTTGAAACCGACGACCCACAAGACGAGCCGGTCGTTGCCGACTGCCTGCCGTCCGGCTTCGACCAGAGCGCGGCCGACTCCGTGGCGATGCTCGGATTCCAACACGTACAATGACGCCAGTTCCGCGGCCTCGGGCCGATCGATCGGGGGCCGCGGAGTGCGCAGCAGTTCGATGAATCCGACCACACGGTCGTCAGCCAACGCGATCAGCACAACCTGGTTGGGGTCGGCGGCGTGGCCACGGGTCAGCTTGAGTGCGAATGCCGGGGTGATCGCATCCACGATGTCCTGCGGGATATGCCCCTGATTGAGCTCGCGCCATGTACGCGATTGGACTTCGGCCTTCTGCATGAACCACTGCGGTTCGATGGGAACAATGCGGGTCGTCATGTCTTGCATTATATGCCGTTGCCGCAGAGACGCCCGTTCGTGAATCAGGCGATCATCCTCGCCATCTGCCGGTGTTCGGCATCGGCGCCATTCGCTCGCGGTGATGATGCGGTAGACGCAGTCATAGTGACGGTCGATGAGCGGGAAATAATCCTGTTTCGACTCGGCGACGACGTGCAGGCCGCACTTGGCCTGAACTCTCCCGGATTGCGTGTTCTCGGCGTAGTGGCCGCCCCATACCGCGTCCTTGCGCAGCGTGTCGAAGGCGTAGCCGAGCACGGCGGTCAATGCTTCGGGCATGTATCCCTTACCCCAGAACGGCCGGCCGATCCAGTATCCGAGTTCCAGCGCGCTGTCGCCAAGGTACTTGCCGTAGCGTTTGATGAGTTCAGGATCGGAGGCAACCGCGTCGGCGGTGCGGTGGCTGACGGGCTTGAGCGCGATGCTGCCCACAGGCGCGTTGCTGTTCGGCGCGCCGCCCTTGATGGTAATGGCCCAGTTGTTTTCGACCGCGAGGATATTGCGTATGTCATGCATGCTGCCTTCGACGCTGGTGTGTGGCGGCCAGCCGCATCTCAGCCCGATTTCCGGGTCGCTGGCATACCGGAACAGCGATGCCGCCTCAGCCGCGTCATCGACCTTCCAAGGGCGCAGCAGCAGTCGTTCGGTCTCGATGGTGTTCATGGCGATGCCTCTCGTTCGTTTGCCTGTCGGGTACGGACAAGAATAACACCGTATCAGGGGGGGGCGTACGGCGGGATGCCAAAACTCGCAGGTATGGGGCCTTTCCCACCGAAAACGGTCGTATCTCCAAGTTTTGGCATCCCGTTGCGTTATGTACGCTTGACATCCCGCGGACGCAAGCCAATCATGGGACGCATGGGCATCGCAATCAAACGGATATATGAGTCGCCGGAGGCGCCGGACGGGTATCGCGTGCTGGTCGACCGTCTGTGGCCTCGCGGCATGACGAAGGAGCGCGCGGCATTGGACCTGTGGATGAAGGACGTCGCCCCCTCTCCCCAGCTGCGCAAGTGGTTCGGGCACGATCCCGCCAGATTCGCGGAATTTCGCGCCCAATACATCGCGGAGCTCGATGCCAACGCTGCTGCCGAGGAACTGCTGCGCATCTGCGCGGAGTATCCCGACGTGACCTTGCTGTACGCCGCCAAGGACCCTCAGGTCAATCATGCCCTGGTGCTGCGCGATTATCTTGAGGATGCGACTGCGGCGAAATGAAAACGGCGTCGACCCGCCACGACAGCCGGGAACCATCGCCGGGAAACGATACGAATGAAGGGACAACACGGATGAAGGAACTGTATATCGGATCGCACCTGTCCACGGCAGGCGGGTGGAGCGCGCTGCTGAAACGCTCGCATGAGGAACACGGCACCACATTCGCGTTCTTCCCGCGCTCACCGTACGGGCGGCCATCCAAGGCGCTCAACCCGTCCGGGGCCGTCGCATTCGCGCGGCAGTTGACGGCCGAGCATTACGGCCCGCTCGTCGTCCACGCTCCCTACGTCTACAACCTCGCCGGCAAGGATCCCGACAAGCGCGAGTTCGCCATACGGGCGCTCGCCGAGGACATCCGACTGCTGACGCCGATCCGTGAGACCGGGCAGGAGATATACATCAACATCCATCCCGGCGCGCACGTGGGGCAAGGGCCCGATCGCGGATGCTCTCTGATCAGCGACGGCCTCAACCGCGTGTTCGGGCTGGAGCCGGGCATCATGGTGCTGCTGGAGACGATGGCGGGCAAGGGCACCGAATGCGGGCGAAACTTCGAGGAGCTGGCGACCATCATCGACGGCGTCGATGACAAGGCGAACGTGGGCGTCACCGTCGACACGTGCCATGTGCTGGACGCCGGTTATGATCTGGTGAACGACTTCGACGGCGTGATGCGGCAGCTGGACGACGTCATCGGGCTCGAACGCGTCAAGGCGGTGCACGTCAACGACTCCCAGTTCGGCCTGTCATCGCACAAGGACCGCCACGCCAACATCGGCGACGGCCTCCTCGGCATCCCGTTCTTCACCAGAATGGTCAACGACCCGCGTCTGTCACGGCTGCCGATGATCCTCGAAACCAAGGAACTGACCGAGACCACGCATCGCGAGGAGATCGCCCTGCTGCGCGGTCTCGTGCAGTGAGCGTACCAGCGGCCGCGTTCTCCGTGGCGGTGACGCGACGGGAGACGCCGATAGCGCCGTCTTGTGCTAGCGTGGTTTGTCCGGCGAACATGACGCGCGCCGAGCCAGGACGAGTGGAAAGCGAGGCCTTTCGTGGGTGATATCCGACGGGAGATGGAACGGCTGAGGCCGGTCTATGAAACCGGCGTGCTGAGACTGCTGCTCCGTCAGAATTCGATGATGTACATGGCGCTGCTCCGCGCGGCCTTCGACCCGTTGACCGGCGAGCTGCCCCGTGAGACCCTGGAGGAAAGCTTCTCGCAAAGCCTGTCCCGGCTCGTCGACTCCGGCGAATACCAGCTCAGGGAGGATCAGACCATCGCAGACGCCTCCCGGCGCATCCTCGCCGACCTGACCCGTGAGGGCGATGACGATTACGCATGGCTCGCCAACTCGCATGACGCCGCATCGCACCGGTTCCTGTACCGTCTCACCGCCCGCGCCCATCGTGCGATCGAGGCGCTGTCGCGGCTTGAGGATGACTCCCGCACGCTGTCGGGCGCGCAGGCGAACTCGATCATCATGGAGATCGAGCATGCGCGCATGCAGCTTACCGCCGACCCCGGCGAGCGCGTGACGTTGCTCAACCGGGAGATCAAGGCGCGCAAACACGAGATACGTCAGATACGCCACGGTCAGCGGCAGGCGGCGCTCACCGAATCGCAGGTCGAGGACGTGATTGCAGTGATTCACAACACGCTGCGCGGCGTGCCCATAGACCTGCGTGAACTCGTGCTGACCGAACGGGACAACGGTGACGCGCTCCGCCGCCGCATGCAGGCGGGCGACATGAGCGTCGACGACATCCTGACCTCGTACCACGACGAATACCGCAGGTCCTTCAGCGAGTCCGACAGCGGAAGACGCTTCGAGGACGCGTTCCAGGTGATCATCACCGACGAGGGACGGCAGCAGATCGACGCGGCCCTGCGCGACATCGCCCACACGCCGTATCTGGCCGGCGAGTCCGGCGTCCTGCTCGATCAGGTGCGTGCCGAGCTTTCGCGCATCTATGACGGCATCGAGGCGGTGCGTCGCCAGATGCGCGTATCCGACGAGGCGATCAGCCGTCTGGTGCGACAGCAGACCGATACTCGATACCGCACGATGCTCGGCAAGCTCAACCGTCTGTATGCCCACGTCAACGCCGACGCGAAGGCGCATCAGGGCGACGATGCGAGACCGTACCGGACCGATACCGCGGCCGGCAGGTTCCCTCCGCTGCCGTCGCACCCCGCGCGCCCGATGGTACGAACGACCACCCCGGGATTGTCCGTACCGCAGACACCGGGCGATGCGACCGCGCCCGACCTGCGTTCGATGATCAACAACGGGGGGCCGCGGCTGCGGCGCATGGCCGCGCTCATCCTCGAATCGCCCGTCTACGCGGACGACGGGAACGGCGCCATCGACATCGTCGCCAGCTTCAACGGGCTGCCGAAAGCCGAGCGGAAGGAAAGCGAGCTCGTCGGTTTCCTGGGAGAGCTCGGCTGCGGGGACGGAGCCGGCGTCGCATGGCATTGCATATCGGCAGACGGAAGCCCGAGGGACTGGATCACCGGCCCAGTGCTCGCACAAGAGGATGAATTGCACGACATCGTGAAGGAGGACTGACATGAGCGACCTGACGAACGACACCGCCCAGCCGGACGCGGACATGGACATGATTGACGACGACATGACCGGCACCGGCAGTGCCGATACCGACAGTGCCAGTACCGGCGCGGATGACATGGGTGCGGCGGACGTCGAATACGATGGCACGGACGCGGAAGGCGCGGTCAACCCATACGCCCTGTTCGAGGGCGACACGGGCGACATGACCGCCGACGCGCGCATGGTGGCGATCATGCTCAAACGCGAGCGCTACATCAGCGGACGTTTCTATGACCTGGCGCTCGACAACCGCGCGGCGGTCATCCGTTCGCTCAACAACGACCTGCTCGATCTGGTCGTCAACGAGCACTACCGCGTCATGTACGCCACCGCGGTGAGCGGGCTGGACATGACGCTGCGCGCGCTCAAGACCCGTGCGAGCCTCAAACGTGAGGAGGCGGCGCTGCTGGCGTTCCTGCGCATCCGCGTGCTCGAATACGAGAACGCCCACGTCGCGCCGGACGAATGGCTGGTCAGCTTCGAGGAGATCCGAGCGGCGCTTGCCACCGGCGCCGGGTACCTCGCCTCGCGCAACGACGAGGAGGGCGTGCTCAGGCAGGTGGGCGCGATCGTGTCCGTCATGTGCACGTACGGCTATCTCAGGCAGCTCGACGATGACGAGACGATGTACCGCATCACGCCGCTGGTGCCGGTGGTGCTGGACCGTCAGTTGGCGGACAGCTGGCTCGCAGTCGCGGACCGGGACGACGATGGCGAGCCGGCCGGTGACATGGCCCCGGCCGGCTCGCGGTCTGCAGCCGGCGATACGTCGAACGCCGATGCGAGCGGCGCCGATGACGATGGCGATTCGGACGATGCGGGACCCGACGCCGAACTGTTCGAGGCTCCGCTGTTCGATGACGACGCCGATGCGGACGCCGCCGAGAACATCAAGGGCGCCGATGATGCCAATGGCGCGAACGACAGCGACATTGACGACGAGACCGCCTCGGACGGCGGCACTGCACGGGAAGGGGAGTGACGATGAGCGGCAAGGACATGCAGATGATCGCCGACCGATGGATGATGGAAAGCAGGAGGCTCGTCAACTGGGGATCCTATGAGGGCTACCATGAGTTCCGTCCCTCCACGGACTCGCAACTGCCGGTGACGTTGCTCGCCGGCGCGAGCGAATCCGGCAAGTCGACGCTGGTCGACGCGCAGATATCGCTGCTCTACCCGACCGGCACGCCCTTCAACAAGGCGTCGAATTCGGGGCGTTCGGAACGAAGCGACTACACCTACCTGCGCGGCATGATCGGCGTGGGAGGCTCCGACGGCGTCGACGAACCGATGTACCTGCGCGGCCGGGACGAGTCCGGCGCGCCCCGGTCCATATGGGGCGCGATCGTCGACACCTACCGCAACTTCACCACCGGTCAGATACTGTCCTGCGGCAAGTTCCTCTATCTGATGCCCGGCGACGGGCGCGGCGACGTCCGACGGCTGTACCTGGCATGGGACAAGCCGATCGACCCGCGCCGCATGGACGTGTTCCGCGAGTCGTCGTTCACGCCCACGCAGCTGAAGTCCACGTATCCGGGGTGCGTCACCTTCCCGAACGCCGAGGCGTTCCACACCCACATTTGGGATGTCATGGGCCTGAGCGCGGAGGCATGCCGTCTGCTGGCCCGCATCCAGTCGGCCGACGCCCCCTCCCGCCTTGACGACATCTTCAAACAGGGCGTGCTGGGCGTGCCCGAGGCGCTGGACCTGGCCCGTGCGACCGTGGAGGATTACGAGCGTTACGACGCGAACTTCCGAAGCATGGAGGAAAAGACCAGACGCATGGGCAAGTTGCGTGCCATCACCGCCAGCTATGGCGACTACGAGTCGGCCCGTGACGCGGTCCACTCGTTCGACGCGGTGAACCCGGCCACGAAGTCCGGCTCGGCGACGATCCGAGCATGGGCGATCCGCCGCATGATCGGCGAGGTCAGCGAACGGCAGCCGCTCGACAGGCGTCTGCGTGACGAGCGACGCAGTGAGGCGCGGGCTGCCGGCAAGCGCATCGAAAGCCTGCGCACCCGCATCGACGCGGTGCGCGAGCGCATGCGAGGCCTCGACGGCGGCGACCTGACACGGCTCGACGCGGAAATGCGGCAGGCGGAACGCGCGCTGGCGGACATCACCGCCGGCAGACAGCGCATCGGGCGCATGTTCGAGGCGGCCGGCGAGGAGTTCCCCAAAGACGAGCACGCGTGGGACGAGCGGCGCATCGAGGCCGTGACGTTCATGCGCTCATATGAGCAGCGCAAGGGACTGCTGGACGACATGCGCAACCAGACATACGCCGCGCACGCGTCCGTCAAGCAGACGCTGCAGCGGCTGAACGACGATTACGAACGCCAGAAATCGCAGCGCACCCGCATCTCCCGCCAGATGGACGAGACCCGCGCCATGCTGTGCCGGGCCACCGGGCTGGGCCCGAGCGAACTGCCGTACGTCGCGGAGCTCATGGACGTGCGCGAGGATCAGGAGCATTGGCGCCTCGCCATGAACGCCGCATACGGATCCATGGCCCAGACCATCCTCGTCGACAAGCGCCATGAGCGTGGATTCGCAGCCAAGGTCAGCGCCATCGACCCGCACGCCATGGCGCGGCGCACCTGGCAGTTCGTCGACACCGAACGCGGGGGAGCCGGGAACGGGCCCGGCGGCGCGAACACGGGTGCGACCGGCGGGAGGGACGGAGAGGTGTGGCTGTCCTCGAAGCTGCGCTACCGCGAGGATTCCCCGTTCGCCGGCTGGCTGCGCGAGCAGACCAGCTCCGAGCGTCTCGACGCCCTGTGCGTCGACGGCATCGACGACTCTGACCATGCCGTGCGGCAGGTGCAGGCCGACGGGCAGATCAAATCCGGCAAACGCGGCCAGCATGGCATCAAGGACCGTCAGCAGGTCATCGGATTCGTCAACGAAAGCTATTTGGCGCAACTGCGCACGCGCATCCAGGACGCGCAACGCCAATGCGACGAGACCGCGCAATCGTACGCGAGCGCGAAGGAACAGGCCGACCGCCTGCAGCGAGAGCGCGAACTCGCCGACCAGCTCGCATACACCGCATGGGAGAAGATCGACGAGAACAGCGCGAAGGCGGCGATCGCCGACATCGAACGCACCATCGCCTCGGTCAGGAACAATCCCAAGCTCGCCGAACTCGACACGTTGCAGGAGTCGCTGTCCAAGGAGCTCGACCGCTCGCAGCGCCAGCGCATCGACATCGAACGGCAGGCCGAGCTCGCCGATCAGGCGGTGAACGCAGCGCAGGCATGGCTCGACGAGCATGCCGCGCAGCCGCAGCCGCAACCGCAGACGCGGCCGCTCGACGGGAAAGCGGCAGACGTTTCGCCAAAAGCCGTCACGAACGGACGGACTCTCCTGACGGACGAGGTGGAGGAGGCGCTCGCCGAATCATATGAGCAGCGTCTCTCCGGTCTGGGGGATGCGACGACCCGCGCCCACATGATCATCGGCGCGGGGGCGCCGCAGCGTATGGCTCAGGGGGATACCTTCACCGACCGTGTCATCGCCGGCATCGGCAAGGACCTGGAGGCGCGCGTCTCCATGCTCGAAGGTCGTGCGGCGTCGGCCCGCACCGCCGTCGAGGCGCGGATGGGCGCCTATATCGAGATGTATGCGGGCGGTGACGATACGATCGCCGCCAGCGTGGACGACTACCGGTATTACCAGGACGAGTTGGAAAGCCTTTCGAAGCTCGCCACCGTCGAAGCCACCGCCGTCGAATACCACAACTGCCTCGACAAGCTGCTGATGAGCTTCCTGACCATCAAACGCGCGATAGACACCGACGCCGGAGACATCCACGACCAGCTGGAACGCATCAACGCGATGCTGGACGGCCAGCAGTTCGGCCCGCGCCACGGCAGCCTGTCCCTGCACGCGGACGTGCGGCGTCCCGAGCGCGCGTTCTGGTCGGCCCTGAACCGCGTGATCGGCACCCTCAACGACCGCAAGGCGGCACAGACGGACGACGATCTTGACGGGGCCCGGTGCGCGTTCGCGTCCTGCGCCGCGATGATCGACATGCTGCGCCGCGAGATCGGGCAGATCAGAGACGTCAACGGCGTGAAAAGCTACGGCGCCCGCAACCTCGACCCGCGGTGCCGATCCTCGTTCTACGCGCTCGTGCGCCACTCGGACGGGCAGGTCGAACGCATCACCTCGACCGGCGGACGGTCCGGCGGCGCCCTGCAGGAGCTGACCTCGTTCGTGTACGGCGCGGCGCTGATCTACCTGCTCGGCGGCGGCATGGACAACAAGCTCAAGCCTTCCTACACGACGCTCTTCCTTGACGAGGCGCTCATCAAGGCCGACGGCCGGTATACGCGGCGCGCGCTGTCCGTACTGCCGAGACTGGGTTTCCAGGTCATCGTCTCCGCCCCTGAAAGCAAGACGGGTGAGATACTGGAGGTCTCCACCAAGGCATACGTGACCCGCAAGGACCCCGACACCGGCTACACCACGCTGCACGAAGCCAGACTGGACGGCATCGATGAGACGGAAGGCGCAGATGAGCCGGAAGGTACCGTCGAGTCGGATGACGCCGCCGAATAGGCGGCGCCGATGACGCGGCAAACCATGGCCAGGATCCAGTACGGTTTGCCCGGCCGGCGTATAGTTGCACTGACATCCAAGGAGCGACAGATATGAGCGACACGAACACCCAGAACACCCAGAACGCCGGCAACGCCGGACCCGTCGCGGCGGCACCCGCCCAGGGCAAGCAGCTGCCGGAGGCATGCGAGCACACCACCAGACACAGCATCACCGTCAATGGCGGCGAACTCGACTATGCGGCGACCGTCGGCACGATACTCATCGACACACCGAAGGTACCCAAGGCCGCGAGCATCTTCTTCACCGCGTTCGACCTCGTGAACGGCGAAGGCAAGACAGACCCGGCTCGACCGGTCACGTTCATCTTCAACGGAGGCCCGGGCTCATCCACCACGTTCCTGCTCATGGGCTCGATCGCCCCGAAGCGCATCAACGTCCCCGACGCCGCTCCGGTGCCGGCCGCCCCCTACGCGCTCGTGGACAACGCGCACACGCTGCTGCCCGTCTCCGACCTCGTGTTCATCGACGCGGCCGGCGCCGGATTCTCCGAGATCCTCGACGCGGCCAAGTCGGAACTGTGGTCGGTGGACGGCGACGTCGCCGGCTTCAGCGCGTTCATCAGGGCGTACCTGAGCAAACACCACCGCTGGAACTCGCCCAAATACGTGCTCGGCGAATCCTACGGCACCACGCGCGGCGCGGCGCTCGCATACCGGCTGCAGCAGGACGGTGTGGCGCTGAACGGACTGACGCTCATCTCCAACGTGCTCGACTACACGTTCACGTCCGACCTGATCGACGAATTCTACGTCGGCTATTTCCCGTCCTATGCGTCCGTGGCGAAATATCACGGCCGAGCCGCGTCGGACGTCAAGCTCGACGAGCATCTGAAGGCCGCCCGTGCCTTCGCCGCGGGGCCGCTGCGTCTCGCCCTGGCCGCCGGGGACTCGCTTGACGACGAGACCCGGCATAAGGTCGCACGCCGATACGCCGAGCTGACCGGACTGGACGAGCGGTATGTCTACGACTCCAATCTGCGCGTGTCCGATCCGAGGTTCCGCAAGGCGCTGCTGCATGACGAGGACAAGATCGTCGGACGCTACGATGGCCGCGTCGCCGGCTACGACCTCGACCGCATGAACGACGAGGAGACGTTCGTCGTCGACGACGCCTGGCTCGACCCCGCGTATTCGAGCCTGTGCAACGCCTATCTGCGCGACGAGCTCGGCTGGGACCGCATGCCGGAGCGCAAGGGCTTCGCCGACTTCGACTGGAACGCCACCGAGCCGGGCAAGGGCTGGATGTGGTGGCACCGGATGCCCGGCGAATCGGGCTGGGTCATGACCCAACCGAACGTGTTGCCCGATCTGGCCGCGGCCATCGCGCACCAGCCGACCATGAAGGTGCTGCTCGGCAACGGCGTCTACGACCTGTGCACGCCGTTCTTCCAGACCGAATACGACATCGATCACCTGATGCTGCCGAAGCCGCTGCGCCGCAACGTGGCCTTCGCCTACTACCCGGCCGGGCACATGCTCTACAGCAGCGAGGCGAGCCTCGCCAAGTTCACCGCCGACCTCACGCGGTTCTACGCGTCCGATGTGAGCGGACTGTCCGCGATCGACGAGCGCCCGGCGGCCGTGGTCCCGTCGATATCCCTGTAGTCGCGGGTGCATCGTGACGCCGGACGCATTCCGCCATCGGTGTTACAGCCGATCGGATATAGGTCGATGCCTGTAGGATGTGTGATGGCACGGATTCATGCGGCGACGGTAAGGACGAACATGATTGACGAAGTGGTGTTTCTGCGGCACGGACGGACCGCCTTCAATGTGGCGAGGCGGTTGCAGGGGCAGATCGACGTGCCCCTCGACGTCATCGGCCAGTGGCAGGCCGACCAGAGCGCGTCGGAGCTTGCGCGACGCTACTACTGGGCGAAGGTGGCCAACATCGCCCGGCATCCGGATACGCTGGCCCAGCCGGGGCCGGGGGCGGCGAAATCCAGCGACATCGAGGACTACCGGCAGGTCCCCGCATCCTCGCGACGCATGGTCGTCGTCTCGTCCGACCTGTTCCGTGCGTTGCAGACCGCGCACGCGTTCGCCGATATGCTGGGACTGGACGTGACCGCGGACGCGCGCCTGCGCGAACGCAGCTTCGGGCAGTGGGAGGGCATGACCCGCGACGAGATTCGAGCGGAGCATGCCGACGCCTATGATTCGTGGCGGATCCACACCGGCGGCGAGCTCGCGTTCGGCGTGGAGAGCCGCATCGCCACAGGACTGCGCGGCGCCGATGCGGTGCTCGACCTGGTGCGCGGCATCAACGCGGAGCATGCCGATGAGCCGACCACCCTGATGCTCGTCGGGCACGGCTCATGGCATGTGGCCACGATCGAGACCCTGCTCGGCATGGACCCCGACAACCTGAGCAACCTGGATGGCATGCGCAACGCGTTCTGGTCGACGCTCAGACCGGTATACCGGCCTTCGGGCGGCGTCGAATGGATGATGACGGCGTTCAACCAGGGGCCGGCGGTCGCTGCTCTGTGCGATTGGGAGAACGGCCCGCAGTCCCTGCACGGCCCGCACATGCCGATGTGGAAGCCGATCGAGGGGTGAAGCCGGCGGCGGGGCCGGCCGCGGCGGATTTGCAAGTCGTGGCATAAGGGCTATCCTTGTTGAGGCTTCCAGACGACGTGACATGCCGCCCGCGGGTCCGGTCATGTTCGGTAGTGTTCGGTTATGAGAGGTGGGTGAGACTACATGTTGAGGATGTTCAGCACGATTAACGGCCAAGTGGAGCAGATCGAAAAACCTGAGAACGGCTCCTGGCTGTGTCTGTCCGAACCCACCGACGTGGAACTCGCCACGGTCTCCCAGCAGACCGGCGTCGACCTCGCCGACCTGCGCGCCCCGTTGGATGACGAGGAACGTTCGCGCATCGACGTCGAGGACGATTACACGATGATCATCGTGGACATCCCGACCGTCGAGGAGCGCGGAGGCCGTGACTGGTACGAGACCATCCCTCTGTCGATCATCGTCACCGAAGACCTCATCATCACCGTATGCATGCAGGACACGCCGGTGCTGCACCCGTTCATGGAGGGAACGATCCGAGGGTTCAACACGTTCATGCGTTCGCGCTTCATCCTCCAGATCCTCTACCGCAACGCCAGCACATACCTGAGGTACCTGCGCATCATCGACCGTGAAAGCGACAAGCTCGAATTCAAGCTGCGTCACGCCATGCAGAACCGCGAGATCATGATGCTGCTTGAGCTGAGCAAGACCTTGGTCTATTTCACCACGTCACTCAAATCGAACGAGATCGTCATGGAGAAGCTGACCACGCTCGCGCGCATCCAGCAGTACCCGGACGACGAGGACCTGCTCGACGACGTCATCATCGAGAACAAGCAGGCCATCGAGATGGCGAACATCTACAGCGGCGTTCTCGCGAACATGACCGACGCCTTCGCCTCGATCGTCTCCAACAACCTGAACAACGTGATGCGCATCTTCACGATCATCTCCATCACGCTGTCGATCCCGACGCTGATCTTCTCCATGTACGGCATGAACTTCGTGCCGGGGCAGCTGGGCATGCCGTTCACCGGCAAGACATGGGGCTTCACGCTGATCATCGCGATATCCGTCGTGCTCTCCGCCGTCGTCGCGTGGTTCCTGACCCGTTCGCGCATGTTCAAATGACGGGAACGGCATGACAGGGCTGCAACACACGAAGGTGGGACGCCGGCGCATCATGCGTCGCTTTTCGGCGGCGCTGGCTGCGGTGCTGTGGACCGCGGGATCCCTGACCGCCTGCGGCTCCTCGAGTTCCCGGGATGATGCGAACGGCGTGTCGATACGGCAGCCGGAGGGGCCCACGGTGTCGATCGGCGTCGCCTCCGACCAGCCCGGTCTGGGCGTATGGCACAACGGCGGGTATTCGGGCTTCGACGTGGATGTGGCCCGTTACGTCGCCAAGGCGCTGGGATACGCGGACAAGCAGATCGTCTTCAAGCCGGTGACGCCCCGTTCCCGCGTCTCCATGCTGGAAAGCGCGCAGGTCGACATGGTGGTGTCCAGCTTCGGCATCACCGAACGGCATGAGTCGGCGGTGACGATGACCGGCCCGTATCTAATCGTCCGGCAGGATCTGCTGGTGAGGGCCGCCGACGCGGGCGACATCACCGGCATCAAGGACATGAACGGGCGCAAGGCGTGCGTGGTTGCCGGCAGCGACGTGACCGACGCCGTGCGCAGCCAGGCGCCCAAGGCATCCATAGAGGAGCGTGACGATTACGGGCAGTGCCTGACGTCACTGCTCATCGGTGACGTCGACGCCGTAGCCGCGGGCGACGCCATCCTCACCGGCCTCGCGACCGTGAAAGGCAACGGGTACGTGCAGGTGGTCGGGGCTCCGTTCGGCGAGGAGCGATACGGCATCGCGGTCAAGCACGGGAACACGCAGCTCGCCGACAGCATCGGTGACATACTGAGCGACATGATCGACGACGGCACGTGGCGGCAGGCCGTGCGGGGCATGCGCCGGCAGATCGGCTACACTGTCGACTCCAAGCTCAATCCGCCGGATCCCGCGGCATCGTCGGACACGGCGTCGTCGGACTCGGAGCAGGGCGACGAATGATGAAGGCCGGCGGGCTGCGCGCGGCTCGCCCCGTCGGCGTCGCACGTCGATTATCGACCGGATGCGCGGCATGCCATGACCTGCGTGAGGATGGTGTCCAGTTGCGTGGCGATAATCCTTGTCTATGAGTGACAACGAGAAGACCACGCAACCCGCGTCCACCGATTCCACCGAACCCGCATACCGTTACAACGCGGCACTCGCGCAGGACATCGAAGGCAAATGGCAGAAGATCTGGGATGACAAGGGCACGTTCTGGGCCGCCAACGTCAACGGCGACCTCAAGGACGGCAAGGGCCGCAACGCAGACGGCCGCCCGGCATACTTCGCGATGGACATGTTCCCATACCCGTCAGGCAAGGGCCTGCACGTGGGCCACCCGCTGGGCTACCTCGCCTCCGACGTGGTCTCCCGCTACCACCGCATGAAGGGCGAGAACGTGCTGCACGCCATGGGTTATGACGCCTTCGGCCTGCCCGCGGAACAGTACGCCGTGCAGACCGGGCAGCACCCGCGCGTCACCACGCTTGCCAACATCGCCAACATGTCCCGCCAGCTGCACCGCATGGGACTGAGTTTCGATGACCGTCGCTCCTTCGCGACGATTGACCCCGGCTATGTGCGCTGGACCCAGTGGATCTTCTCGCGCATCTACGATTCCTGGTACGACGAGGACGCCGTGAACCCCTCCGGCTCCAAGGGCTCCGCCCGCCCGATCAGCGAGCTCGTCGCCAAGTTCGAATCCGGCGAGAAGGCCATCCCTGGCCATGAGTCCGACGGTAAGGCGTGGGCCGACCTCGACCAGGCCGAACAGCAGGACATCCTCAACGACTTCCGCCTCGCCTACATCTCCAAGTCCCCGGTCAACTGGTGCCCGGGGCTGGGCACCGTGCTCGCCAACGAGGAGGTCACCGCCGAAGGCAAGTCCGAACGCGGCAACTTCCCGGTCTTCCAGCGCGAGCTGCGCCAGTGGTCGATGCGCATCACCAAGTACGGCCACCGCCTCATCGAGGACCTCGACGGCATCGACTGGCCCGAGAAGGTCAAGCTCATGCAGCGCAACTGGATCGGCGAATCCCACGGCGCCTCCGTGCACTTCACCGTGGCCACCGCCGACGGCAGCAAGGACATGGAGATCTATACCACCCGTCCTGACACCCTGTTCGGCACCACGTTCGCCGTCGTCTCCCCGGAGCATCACCTGCTGGAGAACGTGCCCGCCGAATGGCCGGCCGACGTTCCCGAGGATTGGAAGGGCGGCTACGCCACCCCGGTCGAGGCAGTGAAGGCCTACAGGCTCGCTGCCGAGGCCAAGACCGCCAAGGATCGTGTGGATGAGGGCGGCGAGAAGACCGGCCTGTTCACCGGCCTGTACGCCACCAACCCGATTACCGGAGCCAAGCTGCCGCTGTTCACCGCCGACTACGTGCTCATGGATTACGGCACCGGCGCCATCATGGCCGTGCCGGGCGGCGACCAGCGCGATTACGATTTCGCCGTCAAGTTCGGTCTGCCGGTCATCTACACCGTCAAGCCCCTGCCCGAATCCGGCGACGACCTGGCCAATTACGAAGGCAAGGCCCCGTTCGTCTCCCACGACGGCATCGTGATCAACTCATCCGTCGAGGCCACCGCCGCCAAGGGCGACGCGCTGAGCCTTAACGGCCTGCGCGTCGATGACGCCATCGCCAAGGTCAACGCCTGGCTCGAATCCGCCGGTGTGGGCAAGGGCACGGTCAGCTACCGTCTGCGCGACTGGCTGTTCTCCCGCCAGCGCTACTGGGGCGAGCCCT
>ERZ836760.385-NODE-385-length-68527-cov-4.876606_pt1 | contig 68527 bp, 59 predicted proteins | sample MGYA00519941_ERZ836760 | MGnify/ENA primary metagenome ERZ836760 (study PRJEB31850, sample SAMEA3708807) | human gut metagenome | biome: human gut; feature: human-associated habitat; material: faeces | place: China | collected 2014 ... | reverse complement strand
TGAGATAGATAATCCCGGCGGCGCCGAACACCATCACGTCGTAGGTGCGTCCATACAGCAGCTGGCCGTGGCCCATCACTTCCATCAGCGTGATGGTGTAGGCCAGAGAGGTACTCTTGAAAACCAGCACCACTTCGTTGGAATAGGACGATAGCGCACGCTTAAAGGCGTACGGCAGCAGGATCGCCAGAGTATCCTTTTTACTCATCCCCAGCGCGCTGCAGGACTGCCATTGCCCGTCGGGGATCGCCCGGATGGCGCCATAAAACAGCTGAGTGGTGTAGGCGGCGCTGTTGAGCGACAGAGCGATCAGGGCGCACAGCCACGGCTCGGAGATAAGATGCCACAGCCACGGATACTCCTGCAGCGAAGGGAACTGTCCCGGGCCGTAGTAGATCAGGAAGATCTGCACCAGCAGCGGCGTACCGGTAAACAAGGTGATATAGCCGCGAACTATCCATACCAGCCCCGGCGTCTTCAGGGTCAGGATAATGGTGAAGATCAGCGACAGGATCAGCGCCACGATAATCGACGCCACGGTCAGCGTCAGGCTGGTATGCAGTCCTTTCAGCAGTTCGGGTAAATAGTCGAGCATCAGCCTGGTCTCCGTTCGAAGCGCGTCGCACGCTGGTCAATCCGCTTAAGGATGTATTGACTCAACAGGGTGATGACGAGATAGATTGCCGCCGCAATGATATACCAGTTAAAGGGTTCCTGAGTGCGGGTGGCGATGCTTTTGGTCTGCAGCATCAGATCCCAGTCCACTGCATAAATACTGTGTTTTCCCATTTTCTGTACAGTTGAGAAATTTTTACACCCTGTCAGTCTGGCTGCCTGCAGAATACCAGGTCGTTCAAAGAGTTTCTTGGTTTCTCCTGTAGTAAGTGCCTGACCGCTGTCCAGAATTGTCAGATGTCCGCAGAACTTGTAAGCCTCATCACGGCTGTGAGTGACCAGAATCATATCACCTGTGTACTCATTAAGAAAGTTCTGCATATCACGCTGCATGATATCTTTCAGATATCCATCCAGTGCTGAGAACGGTTCATCCAGAAGGATGACTTCCGGTTCTCCGATCATCATTCGTGCCAGTGCGACACGCTGCTGCTGACCTCCGGAAAGCTGGCCCGGATAACGCTTCTCCAGCCCGTTAAGCTGATAACGCTCTATGTAATCTGCCACTTTTGCCTTAAGCTGTTTCTTATCCCCTCTGTATCCGCATGCGATATTCTTCTCTACAGTCATGGTAGGAAAAAGTGCATAGTTCTGAAAAAGATAGCCGACCTTCCTCTCCTGCGGTTTAAGATTGATTTTCTTTTCTGAATCAAAAAGAACTTTATCATTTACAACAATTCTTCCTGAGTCCGGTGTCTGGATTCCTGCAATACAGCGCAGAGTCATACTTTTTCCGCTTCCGGATGCTCCAAGGATCCCCATTGGAGAACCATCACTCTCCAGCTTTACTTTCAGAGTGAAGCCATGAAGTTTCTTCTCAATATCCACACTGATTGCCATTACATCCACCTGCCCATCTTCATTCCCTTACCGGAAACGATATTGATCGCCGCAACGATCACAAATGAAATGATCAAGATCACAACTACCCAGAAACCGGCCATGCCATAATTTCCTGCCGCAGTCTCCGAAGCAATGGCAACGGAAACGGTTCTGGTCTTGCCAAGAATGTTTCCTGCGAGCATGGATGTAGCACCGTATTCTCCGATTGCTCTGGCAAAGGCAAGGACTGTACCGGATGCGATTCCGGGTCCTGCTGTCGGCATGACAACTGTCCAGAAGATTCTTCTGTCACTCATGCCAAGTGTCTTGCCTGCTGCGATCAGATTCACATCCACCTGTTCAAATGCAGCGCGTGCATTTCGATACATCAGTGGAAACGCAATTACAGATGCTGCGATCACGCAGCCCTTCCAGGTCTGTACGATCTTAATGTCAAAATTATCCAGCAGAAATGCCCCAAACGGACGTCTCAGACTGAACAGCAAAAGCAGAATGAAACCGGCCACTGTTGGGGGAAGTACCAGAGGCATGGTCAGGATACCATCCAGTATGCCTCTGGAAACAGGTTTCATCTTCATCACCAGTCTCGCAAAGAATATTCCCAGAAAGAACGCGATCACAGTAGCCGCGAAACCTGTTTTCAGAGAAATCCATAAAGGACTCCAGTTTATTTCTGCCAGAAATTCACTCATTCTTATTTAGCTTCCTCTGTTGTCTCTGTCTCAGCATTTGTTTCTGTGTCATCTGTTTCTTCTGTTGTTTCTGCATCTTTATCATCTGTTTCGGAAGCATCATCTGCTTTGTATGCTGTAAAGCCATATTTCTCAAACACTTTCATAGCGTCATCAGATTTGATGTACTCAAGAAATGCTTCTGCAGCTGCTGTATCATCTTCAGATGCCTCTTTGTCTTCGATAAGGCCTACCGGATAGCGAACAGGTGTCTTCAGTGCATCTGCCGGAGCTTCTGCGATAACGTCTACTTTATCTGCAACGGAAGCTGCATCTGTAGCATAAACGATACCGATCTCATTACTTCCTTCACTTACTGCAGCAAGAACTTCAGATACATTTTTACCTTCATTGATTTCCATCTTATTTACTTCATCTGTAATTCCAAGATTGTCGAAAATTTCTCTGGAATACTGTCCAACAGGAACGCTGTCACCTGCAAGTGCGATGTTGGCTGCATCTGTGATGTTCTCGAATCCTGTAACTTTTGTTTCCCCATCCTTAGGTTTGATCAGAACGACTTTGTTCTCAAGGATATCTTCTACAGTATCTTTCTTAGCCAGATTTTCGTCTATCAGAGCATTCATCTGTTTATCAGCTGCTGAGAAAAAGATATCACAGCGTGCGCCTTCTTCGATCTGTGTCTGTAATGTACCTGAGCTGTCTGCATTGTAGAGGATTTCAACATCAGGATATGTCTCATTGAAGTCTTTCTGGATTTCTTCCATTGCATTGCTTAAGCTTGCTGCGATGAATGTGTTGACTTCACCTTTTAAATCTGTATCTGCTGCGAAAACTCCTGTGCTGAACATTCCTGCACTCAGTACTCCTGCCATCATTGCTGCAATTAATTTCTTTCTCATATTTTTACCGCCTTTCATTTAGTTTCGTTTTGTTTTATTCAGTTTTGTTTCCTTTTGTATCTATTGTACAAAACTTTTGTATTCTTGTCAATTTTATTTGTATATGTTATCATGTAAATGATAAAAGGTCGAAAGCCTTATTTTTACCGGCAAAAACAACTTTCCGGCCTTTGATCGGGTATCAGATAAATCGTTACTGTTCACTCCGTTCTCAGTAACGCAGCCAAAATTCATTCCAGATTGCCTGTGGCAATGGAATTTTGGCTTGTATGTCTCGGGATTTTGGCATATCCATGCCAAAACACCTCGCGGGATAGTGGAGTGTGAACAGTAACGATAAATCTATAGAAAAAAATAATAAACAGTGAGGTAATTATCATGAAATTAAGTGCACGTAATCAGTTAAAAGGGAAAGTAGTAAGTATCAATAACGGAGCTGTAAACTCCATCGTTTCTATTGATATCGGCGGTGGAAACATTATCACAGCAACCATCTCCTGTGCAGCAGTTGAAGAATTAAACCTGAAAGTAGGTTCTGATGCTTATGCAGTGATCAAGGCTACTAATGTCATGGTAGGTATTGATGAATAAACTTTACACAGCTCAGGAGGTCGCAGACCGTCTGAAGATCAAAAAGACAACGGTCTATGAACTTATCAAGCGCGGTGAGCTGGAATCTTCCAAAATCGGAAAACAACTCAGGGTCAGCGAAGAGCAGTTGACACAGTATCTTAACAGAAGCAGTTCCGGCAATTCCGAAAGCGGGCAGGATATTCCATACACTTCTGTTAATTTTGAACCTGAGAGCTCTCTGTTGAAGAGAGATTATCTGCTTCATTCCAGTGGTATCATTTTAGGCGGCCAGACTTCTGCCGCCCTGGAGCTTCTTCTCGGCAAAATGTCCGCTCATCCTGATGGCCTTCCTGTCCTGCAGTCTCATATGAATGACTATAACGGACTTTATTCCCTGTATTTCGAAAAGGCACATATCGCTGCTACCAGTCTGGATATAGATGATATCCGTCACCTGGTTCCCGGAATCCCGCTGATACTTCTTTCTTTATATAAATACTCTGTCGGCTTCTATGTACCAGCCGGAAATCCTGAAAAGATTTCTTCTGTGGAGGACCTGACGGATCCGAAAGTTGTTTTTATGAATCGTGAAAAGGGAAGTGCCCGCAGGGTTTATCTGGACCGTCTGTTAAAAGAACAGGGAATCTCTTCTGAAAAAATCAGCGGATACAGAAATGAAGCTGTCTCTGATATGTCATCTGCATCTGCTGTTTTTGAGCACAGAGCGAATGTTGCTTTTGGAGAAGAAATGATCGCACGTTACTTTCCGGGACTTGATTTCGTCCCTGTGACTGATATGCAGATGTATCTGGCAATTCCTGCGGAATCTGTGAGAAAGCCGGGGTTCTCTGCTCTTGTGGAAATTGTACAGTCTGAAGATTTCAAAACTGAGATTCATCATCTGACAGGTTATGATACCTCTTATACCGGCGAAATGATCTGCATATAAGAAACCTGTAACATAATAAAAAGCCCTGCTGTCCGGGATATACGCTTATGACGTACATGCCGCTTATACAGCAGGGCTTTTCTTATACATTATTTACAACCAAGAAGTGTTTTTCCGATAAAGTATCCAAGCACCAGAATACCAAGTGCGATTCTGTACCATCCGAATGCCTTAAAGTCATGTTTCTTTATGTATCCCATCAGGAACTTGATCGCGATAATGGAAACTACAAATGCCACTACCATTCCCACGATCAGGATCATCACCTCTGTTCCTGTGAAAGAAAAACCGAATTTCAGGATTTTCAGAAGACTGGCTCCGAACATGACCGGGATTCCCAGGAAAAAGGTAAATTCTGCTGCTACTGTACGGGAGGTTCCTGCAAGAATACCTCCGATAATGGTGGAACCTGAACGGGATGTACCCGGAACTACGGAGAGTACCTGGAACAGACCGATGATGAATGCAGTCTTAAATGACAGATTTTCCAGATTTGTACAGGTTGGTCTTCTTCTCTTGTTATAATTCTCAATGACAATGAAGAGGATACCATATACAATCAGTGCAATGGCAACTACTACATAGTTATTAAATTTCTCTTCAATGACATCATTAAACGGAAGCGCGATAACAATCGTCGGTATACAGGCTACTATAATTTTAAACCAGAGTACCCATTTCTCTTTATCACAGAACTTCTCCACAAAAGTAAGAATTCCTCTGGATACTGCACCATGCCTGTTAAGCACTGCCTGCTGTTTCTTTGAAATTGGTCTGATATAAAACGGCCACAATTTGTTCCAGTAGAGAACTACAACCGCGAGGATCGCGCCAAGCTGAATCACTACGAAAAACAGATTCTTAAAATCCTCTGTCACATTCAGTTTCAGGAACTCATCCACCAGGATCATATGTCCGGTACTGCTGATCGGGAGCCATTCTGTGATTCCCTCTACGATCCCAAGGAAAATGACCTTTAACAGTTCAATAAAATCCATAATCTTTCCCTTCCTGTTTTCTTTTTTGTTGTTATTCTTATTTACAACGATTTTCAACCGGATCAGACAGGTTTCTGCCAGATAATAAGTAATGCAAAAGACCCACATATATCTATCTGACTCACTGTAAATACTCATATGATTATATTACACACCATGCCACTGATACAACTGTAATCTGTATTTTTCCTGCTGATTCTATAAGATACAGCCGCCTTTTCTCCGACAGAGAAAATTACGGCTGCTTTTCATCATTTCATATTATTTATCAGTTCTTTATCTTCTTGCAATCGTAGCAATATCAATAAGAGATAAATTGTTCAGGTCTGTATTCTCAAGGCTGGTTGCCAGTGCTTCTGCTGTATCCAGAGAAGTAAGGACATTGACACCTGTCTCGATGGCGTTACGTCTGATGACGAAACCATCTTTCTGATGCTCTACACCCTGTGGTGGAGTATCGATGACAACGTCGATCTTATGACCAAGGATAAGATCCATAAGGTTCGGTGCAGGCTGCTCCAGCTTATTTGTACGGATAACTTTGATTCCGTTTTCTTTGAGGACTTTTGCAGTTCCCAGTGTAGCATAGATTCTGTATCCAAGTGCTTCGAATCTTCTTGCGATCGGGATGATATCCTGTTTGTCTTCGTCTTTAACAGTGATGATCATGTTTTTATGTTTCGGAAGACGGATACCTGCTCCGATAAATGCTTTGTAAAGCGCTTCATTGAATGTCTCAGCAATACCAAGGCACTCACCTGTTGACTTCATTTCCGGTCCAAGACTGATATCAGCACCGCGGATCTTCTCAAATGAGAAGACAGGCATCTTGATCGCATAGTGTTTTGCTTCCGGCTGAAGTCCCGGTTCATAGCCCATGTCTTTCAGCTTGTATCCAAGGATTACCTTCGTTGCAAGAGGAACGATCGGAATTCCTGTTACCTTGCTGATGTACGGTACAGTACGGCTGGAACGAGGATTAACCTCGATCACATATACATCATCTCCAAGAACAATGAACTGGATGTTGATCATACCGATAACATGCAGTGCTCTTGCAAGACGTCTGGTGTATTCTGCAATTGTCTCTTTTGCTTTCTCGCTGATGGTCTTAGCCGGGTATACGGAAATACTGTCACCGGAGTGGATTCCGGCACGCTCGATATGTTCCATAATACCAGGAATCAGGATATCCTCGCCATCGCATACAGCATCTACTTCGATTTCCTTACCCATCAGGTATTTATCAACAAGGATCGGGTGCTCCTGTGCAATCTGGTTGATCACACCGATATACTCTTCTACGTCCTCATCGCTTACAGCGATTCTCATGCCCTGACCACCAAGTACATAGGAAGGACGAACCAGAACAGGATAACCCAGCTCATTTGCTGCTTTCTTAGCTTCCTCAGCAGTAAATACTGTCTGTCCCTTTGGTCTCGGGATCTCGCATTTTTCAAGAATCTCATCAAAGAGCTCACGGTCCTCTGCTGCATCTACGTTCTCCGCAGATGTTCCGAGAATCTTAACGCCCATCTTTGTCAGTGCTTCTGTTAATTTGATAGCTGTCTGACCACCGAACTGTACAACTGCTCCGTCCGGTTTCTCGATATTTACTACATTCTCAACATCTTCCGGTGTCAAAGGCTCGAAATACAGTTTATCTGCAATATCAAAGTCTGTACTAACTGTTTCCGGGTTGTTGTTGATGATGATGGTTTCATAGCCTTCTTTTGCAAATGCCCATGTACAGTGTACGGAACAGAAGTCGAACTCAATACCCTGGCCGATACGGATCGGACCGGAACCAAGTACCAGGATTTTCTTTTTATCCGGTGTTGCTACTGCTTCATTCTCTGTGCCTTCATCGCCGTATACAGAATAGTAATATGGTGTTGCTGCCGCAAACTCTGCAGCACAGGTATCAACCATCTTATATGCCGCTTTAATCTGATATTCTTCACGAAGAGCTTTAATCTCTTCTTCTGTCTTGCCTGTTAGACGTGCAACGATGTAGTCCGGGAATTCCATGCGTTTTGCTTCAAGGAGAAGCTCTTTTGTGAGCTTTCTGGTCTTAAGAGCATTTTCCATGCCTACAAGGATTGCAATCTTATCGATGAACCAGATATCAATCTTTGTGATGTCGTGAAGCATGGACTGTGGCATACCACGACGGATTGCTTCTGCAATCTTCCAGATTCTGCGGTCATCTACGATTTCCAGCTCTGCAAGGAGTTCCTCGTCTGTAAGCTGTGTGAAATCATAGGACATCAGGCTGTCTACGTGCTGTTCAAGAGAACGGATGGCTTTCATCAGGGCACCTTCGAAGTTATGGCAGATACTCATAACCTCACCTGTTGCCTTCATCTGAGTAGTAAGGGTTCTCTTTGCAGTAATAAATTTATCAAATGGAAGTCTCGGAATCTTAACTACGCAGTAGTCAAGCATTGGCTCGAAACTTGCATATGTTTTTCCTGTGATCGCATTCGGAATCTCATCCAGTGTGTAACCCAGGGCAATCTTTGCTGCAACCTTTGCGATCGGGTAACCTGTTGCCTTACTTGCAAGTGCAGAGGAACGGCTTACACGCGGGTTTACCTCGATTACACAGTATTCAAAGCTGTCCGGTTTCAGAGCGTACTGAACGTTACATCCACCTGTGATTCCAAGTTCTGTGATGATGTTCAGGGCTGAAGTACGGAGCATCTGATATTCTTTATCTCCCAGTGTCTGAGATGGAGCAACTACGATAGAGTCACCTGTGTGGACACCAACCGGATCAATGTTCTCCATGTTGCAGACTGTGATGCAGTTTCCTGCACTGTCACGCATTACTTCATATTCAATCTCTTTCCATCCTGCGATGCAGCGCTCTACCAGAACTTCACCTACACGTGAAAGACGAAGACCATTCTCCAGGATTTCACGAAGTTCATATTCATTATGAGCGATACCGCCGCCGCTTCCACCGAGTGTGTAAGCAGGACGGAGAACTACCGGATAACCAATGATGTTTGTAAATGCAAGACCATCTTCTACTGTTGTAACAACCTTGGATGCTGCGATCGGCTCACCGATCTTCTCCATGGTATCTTTAAATTCCTGACGGTCCTCCGCTTTCTTGATTGTCTGGGCAGTTGTACCGATCAGTCTTATATTGTGTTCTTTGAGGAAACCTTTCTCATCCAGCTCCATGGCAAGGTTTAATCCGGCCTGGCCGCCCAGGGTCGGGAGCACACTGTCCGGCTTTTCTTTTTTGATGAGCTGTTCTACCACTTCCAGGGTCAGCGGCTCGATGTAAACGCGGTCTGCGATGTCTTTATCGGTCATAATGGTTGCCGGGTTGGAGTTTAACAAAACAACCTCAATGCCCTCCTCCTTTAAGGAACGGCAGGCCTGGGTTCCGGCATAGTCAAATTCAGCAGCCTGGCCGATGACGATCGGGCCAGATCCAAGTACAAGAACTTTCTTAATATCAGGATTCTTCGGCATTAGTTATTTCCTCCCATCATGTTAATAAAGCGGTCGAACAGGTACGCGGAGTCCTGCGGTCCCGGGCAGGCTTCCGGATGGTACTGCACGGTGAAGATGTTCTTACCGACATATTTCAGGCCCTCATTGGTTCCGTCATTCACGTTCGTGAATGCAGGAATGGCAATATTCGGGTCAAGGCTCTTCGGATCGACCGCGTAGCCATGGTTCTGGGATGAGATAATAGCACGTCCGGTCTCGGCATCCTTAACCGGATGGTTGCCGCCGCGGTGGCCATATTTTAATTTGAAGGTATCAGCTCCGGTAGCCAGTGCCATAAGCTGGTGCCCAAGGCAGATGGCAAAAATCGGCACATCAGACTCGTACAGCTTGCGGATCTCTTTGATGATCTCCACATTTTCCTTCGGATCTCCAGGGCCATTGGACAGCATAATGCCATCCGGATGGGATGCGAGGATTTCTTCTGCAGTTGTATCACAGGGGTAAATGGTGACTTCACAGCCACGCTTTGCCAGGGAACGGGCGATGTTGCGCTTGGCTCCAAGATCCAGAAGCGCTACCTTTTTGATCGGCTTCTCAAATTCGTCGGATGCCGGAAGGATGTACTTTTCTTTGCAGGAGGTCTTTTTTACGACACCGGTTACGGTGTACGCATGCATGCGGGTGATCGGGTCGGTGAGATCATCATACTGCTTGGTGGTGATCATGCCGTTCATGGTGCCCTTCTCACGCAAGATTTTGGTGAGTGCACGGGTGTCTACGCCGCTGATGCCCGGGATGTCGTATTTTTCCAGGAAATTCTGAATGGTATCCTCACTGCGGAAATTGCTGGGAATACGGGACAGCTCGCGGACAATATATCCGTCCGGCCATGGTCTGCCAGACTCCATATCCTCATAACAAATACCATAATTGCCGATAAGCGGGTAAGTCATAACAACAGCCTGTCCTGCGTAAGACGGGTCAGTCAGGACCTCCAGATAACCGGTCATAGAGGTATTGAATACGATTTCGCTGATGACTTCGCGGGTGGAGCCAATGCTGGTTCCCTCGAACACGGTGCCATCTTCCAGAATAAGAAATGCTTTCATGGGGGAGTACCTATCCTTTCTTTCATCCGTATTATGTGGGGTGTTTCTTTTTGAGCTTCTTTTCGACTGTCTTGTATACACTGTCGTCCGCCCAAATTGATAGAATTATACATGATATACAGGGCACATGCAAGCTGATTTATTTTTATACATTCTTATTTTTAGTTATCCTGTTTTATTGTTTTATATTGCCACATTCCGCATTTGTTCATGTATTGCTGCATGATTTCCGGCAGAATGGCTGCTCTCTCACACTCCTCAGCTCCCCTGCATATCCTGTTATGATAAGCGAGTTTTCATCTTCAAGGAGTTCTCCCATGCCAAAATCCATCCGCACCGCATCAACGGAACTCTCCTCCAGCGGTCTCTTACAGGTCAATGTCGTAAATATCCAGAACAACTTTCCAATCCGGAATGCCAAAGTCACCATCACATATTCCGGGGAACCTGCGGCTCCATTAGAGGAACTGTCCACCAATGCATCCGGTCAGACCGAGGAAGTGGCTCTGGCCGCACCGCCGCCAGAATACAGCCTCCGCCCTGGCGAGGGCCAGCCCTATTCGGATTACAACATTACAGTGGAAGCACCAGGCTTCCGGCCGGTATCCGTGGAAGGGACCGAAGTGCTTCCGGACGCCACAGCCATTCAGCCCATCCGCATGGAACCAGAGACAGATACAGAGCCGGTAGAAAACCCGGTCATCATCCCGGAACACACGCTGTACGGCAATTATCCGCCCAAGATCGCGGAAAATGAAATTCAGCCGGTGAATGAGAGTGGGGAGATTGTATTAAGCCGCGTGGTGGTTCCCCAGACCATTGTAGTACATGACGGGCCTCCCAACAGCAATGCGGAAAACTATTATGTTCCCTACCGGGACTACATCAAAAATGTGGCATCCAGCGAGATCTATGCCACCTGGCCCCAGGCCTCCATCACTGCCAATGTCCTGGCCATCATGAGTTTTACCCTGAACCGGGTCTATACGGAGCATTATCGGAATCGCGGATATGACTTCACCATCACCTCTTCCACCGCCTTTGACCACAAATGGATTCCCGGGCGGAATATCTTTGAGAGCATTTCTGTGATCGTGGATGAAATCTTTGACAACTATTTATCCCGCCCTGGTGTGCGCCAGCCAATTTTAACCCAGTACTGTGATGGCAGACAGGTGCAGTGTCTGCAGCGTGGCTGGATGACCCAGTGGGGGTCCTGCGCCCTGGGCGAACGCGGTTACAGCCCCATTGAAATTTTGCGCCACTATTACGGAGACAGCATATACATCAATACCGCGGAAGAAATCTCCGGCATTCCGGCTTCCTGGCCCGGCTACGATCTGACCATCGGATCCTCCGGCCAGAAGGTCATGCAGCTGCAGGAACAGTTAGATGCCATTGCCACTGTCTATACCGCAATTCCGCGGGTAAATGCTGATGGTGTTTACGGTCCGGCTACCGCCGCGTCTGTGCGGGAATTCCAGTCCATCTTCGGCCTGCCCCAGACCGGCGTCGTGGACTTCGCCACCTGGTATAAGATCTCGCATATTTATGTTGGAGTGTCCGGGATTGGGGAGCTGTATGGGGCGTAAAGCCTGATCTGGACAACACACGAGGGCCCGGCATTGCCGGACCCTCAAATAAACTTACTCTTCTGTTATTTTGTCACAATCAGGCTTCCGAACAGTTCCGCCGGAACATATGCCTTCACTGCAATGCCGTCTGCCTGATACTCCTCGCTCAGCAGCTCACCGTACTTGCGGATTGTCTGGATTTTGCCCGCCTCCTGATAGGGGAACACGCGCTCCAGATACACCTTCTGGCTGCGCAGGATCTGCTCCAGTGTATCCAGAAGTTCCTGTTCGCCTGCTCCGGTCTTTGCGGAAATCTGCACCTGATAGTCGGACTGAAGATCTCTTGGGAACTCACCGTCTTCCTTCTGATCGATCTTATTAAACACGGTGACAATGATCTTGTCCTCCACCTTCAGCTCCCGCAGCGTCTCATACACCACGTGCATCTGCATATCCATATTCGGATTAGAACAGTCCACCACATGCAGGATGATATCACTGTACCTGGCCTCCTCCAGGGTGCTCTTGAAGGCTTCGATCAGATGATGAGGGAGCTTTCGGATAAAACCGACGGTATCCGTCAGCATGATCTGCTGTCCGCTCTCCAGCTCCAGATTGCGGGTGGTGGGATCTAGGGTCGCGAACAGCTTATCCTCTGCCAGAATGCCAGCATCCGTCAGGCGGTTTAAGAGGGTGGATTTACCCGCATTGGTATATCCGACAATGGCTGCTACCGGAGTGTGGGTTTTCTCCCGCTGCTTGCGGATCACATCACGGTGGCGCTTCACTTCTTCCAGCTCGGATTTTAACTGGCCGATACGCTCGTGGATGAGACGGCGGTCCATCTCCAGCTTTTTCTCACCCGGTCCTCTGGTACCAATGCCGCCGCCAAGACGGGAAAGGGAACTCCGAAGGCCTACCAGTCTTGCCGCCCGGTATTTTAACTGGGCCAGCTCAACCTGAATCTTACCCTCACTTGTCGTAGCACGGGACGCGAAAATATCCAGAATGACCATGGTACGATCCATGACCTTGGTATCCAGCGCGTCTTCCAGGTTGCGCAGCTGCGCCGGGGAAAGCTCATCATCGCAAACCACGCCGGTAGCCTGAAGCTCCCAGATGCGCTCCCGCACCTCATCAATTTTTCCTTTTCCAAGATAGGTACCCGGATGAATGCGTTCCCGGTTCTGGATTATCTTGTCCACGGTAACGCCGCCTGCAGTCTTGACCAGCTCTTCCAGCTCATCCAGGGAAGCGCGGGTGTCGTCTTCATCGTCCGTGCTGACGGCAATGAGGATTACCCGCTCCTCAATTTCTTTCATATCAAATAATTCTGCCATAAATGTTTTTTACTCCTAATGGTTGCCCTGACGGGTTTTTAAAAATGCCAGCTCCCGGGCTGCGTTTCCTTCAGCTGTGTATTTCTGGTCGTAGCTTTCCAGAATTTCCAGTGCCTTTTTGTAATCGCCTTTATACTCCCAGGCAACAGCCTGATTGTAGGTCAGCTCTTCGCGGCCCACCTCATCGGCACCTGCCTCAGAGAAACCGGTCTCAATGGTGCTTAAAGCGTCATCATAGTTTCCTGCATTAATCTGGTCTTTTGCGATGCGGCTGTACACCTGACCCTGGATCACGCCAAGACTCTTTGCACGGTCATAATCCCCTGTTTCCAGGAGACAAAGAGCAAGTCCGGCCTTGCAGGTTTCATTGCTGTCATCCTTCGCGTAAAGCGTCTCGTAGGCCGCAAGGGCAGACTGGTAATCTCCGCTGCGGTACTGGGCCTCGGCCCGGTAAAGCATCATCTGGATCTCAAAGGTGCCGATGCGTCCATGGGTCAGCGCAATGGCATCATCAAACGCGGTAACAGCCTGGGCATAGTTCTGGCTTTCCAGGCAGGCCAGCCCCTGCTCTGCGTATTCCTGACGATGTTTCTGAAGCCACGCCTGACGGGCGCCATATGCTCCGCCTCCGGCCAGTAAAACTACTGCCACAAGGGCCGCAATCATCTGACGGCGGCGTCTCCGGCGCTGTCTGCGGCGGCGTGCGATCTGTCTTGCACGGACCGAAGAGTATGCGCGCCGTTCTGTATTTTGTCTGTTTTCCATGCTTTCTACCTTCTTCCGGTACTTCCGATGCCGCCCCGGTCTTCATGGTCCAGGGAATCGGTTTCTTCAAATAAAATAGCCGGCTGGTGTTCCATGATGCGGAACTGGCAGATACGGTCATTCTTGCTGATCTTCGTATCGCGAAGCGCATAGGCCGGGAAAAACCACTGATCATTATCTCCGCAGTAGCTCTCGTCGATGACACCCATATGATTCGTCTGGATAATGCCGAAGTTTTTGTAGGTGCTGCTTCTCGGAACCACATGGGCTTCGTAGCCCTTCGGAAGTTCCATGGCAATTCCAAGCGGCACCAGTTTAAACTCCCCTGCCTTCATCTCAACATCTTCTGCCGCCCGGAGATCGATCCAGTCGGATTTGCCGTCAATATAAGTTAATTTTTCCATGTCATCGTAAAAATATTTAATTCTGATCTTCTGCATCATATGATTCTTCCTCCTCATCACGCTCTTTCAGCACTTCTTCCACAGCCTCAGATACAGATTTCGGTTCGCTGCCGTCTGCATCTTCCTGCGCGCCAAGCTTCATCTGAAGCTCCTCTTCCACTTCCTGGATGATCTCTTCTTCCTGCTCCGGGTTCATAGTAGGAAGATCCACCATGGAGCTGACACCAAACCGGCGCAAAAACTCCTCCGTGGTGGCAAACAGTGCCGGCCGGCCAGGCGCATCCAGTCTTCCCGCTTCATAGACCAGGCCGTATTCCACCAGACGATTCACCGCATGGTCGGAATTGACGCCGCGGATCTTTCCGATCTCCATCTTCGTGACCGGCTGCCGGTAAGCGATGATGGACAGCGTTTCCAAGATCACGTCCGTCAGCACATGTTTTTTCGGTGTGGCAGCTACCCGAATCAGGTTCTCATAATAATCCGCGCAGGTGCACATCTGGTAAGCGTTTTCCAGCTCCAGAATGCGCATGCCACGTTTTTCTTCCTCATATCGTTTCTGCAGATGCAGGACCACACGTTTTGCAATCTCCTCACTCTGCCCGATGGCAACAGCAAGCTGTTTTAATTCCACGGAATTTCCCATGGTAAATAAAACCGCTTCCACGATGGCTTCCCAGTCTTCTGTCCGGTACTGGCCATCGTCTTCATCAAAAAAATCACCCATATATTCTATCCTTCCAGGCCGCTTAAGTCTTCCAGCTCCAGCTCGCCTTCTTCGCCCTCCTGCTCCAGTGTCTCAATCCACATATCATCAAAGGTGTGTTCCTGGGTGAGATGGATCTTGCCGATCTTCATCAGCTCCAGGATAGCCAGAAAGGACACCACCACTTCCAGCTTGTCCCGCTGGCGTTCCAGCATCTGCCGGAAGCTGAATTTGCGGTGTTTTCTGGCGTAATGCATCACATCCATGATTTTCGTTTCCAGACTGATGGGTTCCCGTTTGATGGTTCCGAATTTGCTTCGGATCGGATCGATCTTCTCCTTCTGGCGCCGCATGACAGAATCAAAAATCCGCTGCAGCTTTGCAAGGGTCAGACCATCTAACAGTTTGTCCAGATCCACCGGCGGCTCATATTTCGCAACTTCTTTTGGTACGGTCGGCATTTTGAACAGGACATCTCCCGCTTCCTCTTCCATGTCTGCCAGCTCCTGTGCCATAAGCTTATATTTTTTGTATTCCAGAAGCCTCGCTACCAGCTCTGCTCTCGGGTCTTCCTCCTCGCCTTCCTCTGTCTCCAGATCCGGAAGCAGCATGCGGGACTTGATATCAAGGAGTGTGGCCGCCATAACCAGAAAATCACTGACAATGTTTAGATCTTCTTTTTCCATCTGGTTCACATAGTCCAGATACTGTTTTGTGATTTCTACAATGGGGATATCGTAAATATCTACTTTATTTTTTTCAATCAGATGCAAAAGAAGGTCCAGCGGGCCTTCAAACTTCTCCAGTTTATAAGAAATTGTCATGTTCCGTTCCCAAATACCTCCTGGACCAGCCATTCTTTCATTTCTCTGTCTTTCAGGCAGAAAGACACGTATATTACAGTATAACAAAAAACCCCTGTTCTGTAAATATTGCGTTCACAGGTTATGCGAACATACAAAACAGAGGTTTATCAATCTATCTTACCTATCTTCTTCCGGTTCATCCTGCTTTGGCAGGAGACGTACCACAAGAAGCTGTGGTCGATTACAGAACCGGATATTGATGGAATGGGTGCCAAGCCCCCGTCCCACGATCATATATTTTCCATCTTTTTCAAACTCACCGGCACAGTACGGATGGAAAAACTGATACTGCGGTGTCATCACGCCGCCTACAAAGGGCAGGCGGATGGTCCCTCCGTGGAAATGGCCGGACAATGTCAGATCTGCGCCCCAGTCCGCATACTGCTCAAAATAAAGCGGAGAATGTGCCAGAAGAATCTGAAAACGCGTAGTATCCGCAGGACCCAGATGCCGTTCCAGATAGTCCGTTTTCATGCGGGCCGGGATAAAATCCCGATAACAGGCTGGATCCAGATTCAGGCCGCTGATGCTGATTTCTTCATTTAAATGAACAGAGCGGTCCGAGAGATACGAGATATTCCGTTCTTTTAAGATCCGGCGGAATTCCCGGTACATCTCCCCATAGTTTTGCGACTCTCGTCCAAGACGCTGTTCGTGATTGCCATTTCCATAATAAATGCGATAGGGCTTTCCGGAATTTTCTCCGGTTATCTGCGTCTGCTGCTGACACAGGCCATCCAGAAAACGTCTTGTCACTTCCAGATTTGCTTTTCCGGGTTTCGCAACCATCACATCACCGCCAATCAGAATCACATCCGGCCTGATATTGCGGATTGAGGCAAGCAGTTGCCCGTTGGCCTCTCCAAATTCTTTATCGTGAAGATCTGTCAGAAACACCAGTGTCCTCGGATTACGGATCTTCTCGGAATAAATTGCAGTTTCTTCCACCACAAAATGCCTGCGCTCATACCCGGAGCGGACCAGGCCAACAGCTGCCGCTGCAGCACCTCCGGCCACAACAGCCGACAGGATTTTCATTTCTGTATTCAAACTCACTCAAACCTTTCTGGTTTTCTTCTGACAAGCATACTGATAATCAGATTTTGCCTGCGGCATGCAGCGCAAAACCGTAATCCAGCATCGCCTTCGTATCGGTGTAATGGGTTCCTTTTGCCTTCATGACCACCACAATGAAGCGCACACCGTCCCGTTCTACCGCCGTTACCAGTGTATTGCCTGCTTTGGAAGTATATCCGGTCTTTCCGCCAATGATGCCTTCATAATAGCGGGAATCCGTTTTATACATCATCTTATGTCCCATCGTGATGGTGCGGGCCCCGGCATTTTTGATGGCCGGGAACTCGTAGGACGTGGTGGTATCGATCCTGCGGAACGTATCATTAGCCACCGCCGCCCTAAGGATCAGCGCCATATCATAAGGTGTTGTCTTGTGGTTTTCGTTATTCAGGCCATGCGGGTTCGCAAAATGCGTATTTTTGCAGCCAAGCTCCTTTGCTTTTGTGTTCATCAGATCCGCAAACGCGCTGACGCTGCCCGATACATGCTCTGCCAGTCCATTTCCGATCTCGTTAGCGGATTTTAATAAAAGACCGTACAGGGACTGCTCTACTGTCAGCTGGTCTCCCTCAGATACACCAAGCGCCACCGCGCCGGATTCCAGATTTGTGGTGGCTGTTTTTGAGAAAGTGACGGTATCATTCAGGTTACAATGTTCCAGAACCACCAGAGCCGTCATGACCTTCGTAATGCTGGCCGGATAAAACTGCTGGTCCTGATTCTTGCCATAAAGGACCTCACCGGTAGCAGCGTTTAACAAAACAGCTCCTTCCGCTGCTACCTCAGGCTGTTTGATATCTGCCTCGGCCGCAGCTCCATCTGCTGCCGGAAGCACAACCGGGCGGTCAGAAACCTTACTGTTTCCCGCCGTCACAACATTTCCGGAAGTGCTTTGTCCCGCCTGGGTCTGTGCCGCACTGGTTTCAGCCAGTGCTGAGGTCTCCCCAGGCGCCTTTCCCACGGTTACTGTTCCTGCTGACGCAAATGCGCCGCTGGCCTGAGAAAGGGCCAGCGCAAGCCCCAGGCCCAGAATCTGTATTTTATTTCTATGCTTCATGTAAAATATTCTCCCCATGTTTTCTTATACTTCTTGTGCTATTCCTTAGGCATTATAGCATACATTCGTTTCCTGAAACATGACAACTTTCTTAATCTTGTCATGCTATTTTTGTTACGGGCTGTGGTTTCTGTGCTATAGGAGCTACAACTGATTCTGAAATGCTCATCTCTTCCATAAATATAGAAAGAAGAACTTCTGATCGGAGATGCGTTCATGCCATTTTTTCCGCACCCCAAACGTCGGGTCTGCAAACGACTGGCTGCTGCAGCCACCCTGTTTCTGTGCTCCTTCTTTGCCGGAAATGTTCTGGCCCATACGATTTCCTCATTTTCTTCTCTTTCCACAGATTTCCTGCCGGTCTCAGCTTCCTGTGAAAACTGGGGCCTGAGCTTTCAGCAGGAAGGAAAACCGCCTGTGGCCAACGCTACCTCGGACTACTTAAAACAGTTCCAGGCCCATTACATTGCCGATACCACCGAATCCGTCCTCTACCTCACCTTTGATGCCGGATATGAAAATGGGAACACAGAAGCCATCCTCGATGCCCTGAAAAAGCATCATGCCCCTGCCGCTTTCTTTCTGGTTGGTAATTATCTGGAAACCAGCCCGGATCTGGTAAAACGTATGATGGCAGAAGGCCACACTGTAGGCAACCACACATGGCATCACCCGGATATGTCAAAGATTGCGGACCAGTCCTCTTTTTCAGAAGAGCTTTCGAGGCTGGAGCAGAAATATCAGGAAATCACCGGGCAGACCATGAAAAAATACTACCGCCCGCCCCAGGGAAAATACAGCGAATCGAATCTAAAGATGGCAAAAGAGATGGGCTACCATACCTTTTTCTGGAGCCTCGCCTATGTGGACTGGTACGAAAACAAACAGCCGACCCATGAGGAAGCTTTTAAGAAGCTGCTGGGCCGCATCCACCCCGGAGCCATTGTGCTGCTGCACAGCACCTCAAAAACAAATGGGGAAATTTTAGATGAACTCCTGACAAAATGGGAAGAAATGGGATATCGGTTTGGTTCACTGGATGAAATCGCGGGCAACGCATGAGCCATAATGAATCCGCTGGAATTTTGCGAGCATTCATGTTATGATATTCTTCAGAAAAAGGAGGGATTTATCATGCATGCATTTACATATCATTCTCCAACGGAAATTGTTTTTGGAAAAGACACTCAGCTGCAGCTGGCAGAGCAGATCCGCAAATACGGTGGAAACCGCGTGCTTCTTGTCTACGGAAGCGGAAGCATTGAACGCAGCGGCCTGTTAAACCAGCTTTGCCAGGTACTGACGGAAGCGCAGATTCCCTATGAACTCTTTGGCGGTGCCAAGGCAAACCCAACTCTGGAACATGCCAGAGAAGGCGTAAAGCTGGCTCTGAAATCCAATGCGGATTTTGTGATCGGAGCCGGCGGCGGTTCTGTCATTGACACCGCAAAGGCCATTGCCATCGGCGCCGCAAACGCCCCGACCGACATCTGGGAATTCTGGACCAGAGAAAAAACGCCCCACCACGCGCTTCCGGTTGGTGCTGTTCTCACCATCTCCGCGGCAGGAAGTGAATCCAGTGATTCCGCGGTTCTGACCAATCTCGCAACCGGTGTCAAGCGCGGACTTGGCACGGAGTTAAACCGCCCGCGTTTTGCTATCATGAATCCGGAGCTGACCATGACACTCCCGCCTTATCAGGTGGCTTGCGGCGTAACTGATATCATGATGCACACGATGGACCGGTATTTTAATCCTTTAGAAAACGAACTGACCGATGCTATTGCTGAGGCACTTCTGCGCACCGTCATCGCCCAGGGACGTATTGCTGTAAAGAATCCTGAGGATTATGATTCCATGAGCGAACTGATGTGGGCCGGTTCGCTCTCCCACAATGGCCTGACTGGTCTCGGCGGCATGAAGGATTTTGCGGTACACCAGCTCGGGCATGAACTCTCCGCCATGTTTGACACCGCTCACGGTGCTTCTCTGGCTACCGTCTGGGGTTCCTGGGCGAAGACTGTTTATCAGACAAAACCGTCCCGCTTCGCGCGTTTCGCAAGAAACGTATGGGGTATCGCAGAAGCAGATGATACCAAAGCTGCTCTGTCCGGCATTGATAAAACGGTAGCATTCTTCCGCTCCATCGGCATGCCAGCTTCCCTGGAAGAAAATAAGGATATCGGGGTCCAGGATGATGGAATCCTCCGCGATCTCGCATACCGCTGCACTTACCACCGCACCAGGACGATTGGAACCTTCCAGCTTCTGGGAGAAGAAACGATTTACCAGATTTATAAAGCAGCAAACCACGCAGAAAAATTCTAAATAAAAACCTGCTTCTGTTAAAGTGAATGCCGGGCGGCACCATTTTGAGTGCTCGCCCGGCATTCATATTACTTCACAATATTAATTTCAGATCATCCCGTCGCGGATCACATCATGATCCCGCAGGACTTTCTCAATCACCGTTCCCTTTAATTTCTTTAAAAGCGGCTTCTTTAACATATTAAGTGGTCCCGGAAGCTCCATCTCAAGCGGAGACTTGCCGTCCATCAGTTTGACTGTGCTGTCTAAGAGATTCCGAATATCGTAGACGCTTCCCCATACCTCCGGTACGCCGCGGTCTACGCCCAGCAGGCCATATACAGACTCCATGGCAGTGCGGACAGAGTATTCGGTGGTAAAGATGGTGTCGCGCGGGGTTTCGGCAAACTGGCCCAGGAACGCGAAGTTTACACAGCCATCCGGGATCACGTCCGGACGATCGCCTTTTCTTCTCGGCATGAAGAATGCGGTGATATATGGCATCATGGTCGGCACGCAGACTGCGTGATTCTCTGCCAGCTCATCGATTTCCTCTACCGGAACTCCCAGATGATACAGCCACTCTGCAGTGATTTCCTTACCGGTACACTCCTTCATCGGCTTTTTGATGTAGTCGCCCGGCACATCGGTGAAGAGGCTGTATACCCAGACACATACTTCTTCCTTTTTCTGGGTTTTGAACTGCCCCTGGCGGTTAATGGTCCAGCTTAAGAGCCATTTGGAATCCTGACAGCTGACAATACCACCGGTTACCACGCGGCCGCTTCGCGGATCACGTTTGCAGATCTTCTGGATATAGGAAATGATCTTGTCATCCGACGTTGTGACGGTCGCGGACTCCCAGTTAGTTTTTTCGATATTGGTGCAGAATTTCTCCGGATGTCCGAAGGACTCATGCTGCTTTGCAATGTTTTTCCAGAGCTCCCAGCAGCCGCTGACGCGCTTCTCCGCGCCTCCCACCGGAGCGTGGTTCTGATCGCCGTAGATGGTGCCCTCGGTACAGCTTCCGTTGGTGACAAATACCAGATCCTTCTCCGTTAACGGAATCTCAGTCTCCATGCCATTTACGGTGCAGACGATCTTCTTCGCAGTCTTCTTCGCGCCCTCAATATCGAACAGTACGTTGGTCACGCGGGTGTTGAACTGGAACTGCACGCCTGCGTCCTCCAGGTATCTCTGCATCGGCAGGATCAGGGAATCATACTGATTGTATTTGGTGAACTTCAGCGCGGAGAAATCCGGAAGTCCGCCAATGTGATGGATAAATCGCTGGAAATACAGCTTCATCTCCAGGGCGCTGTGCCAGGTCTCAAAAGCGAACATGGTGCGCCAGTACAGCCAGAAGGTGGAACCGAAGACTTCGTCATCGAACACATCCTCAATCGTCTTGTCATACAGATCTTCGTCACGGGTGAAGAACAGCTTCATGATCTCCATGCAGCCCTTTTGGCTTAAGTTGAACTTACCATCCGTATGGGCATCCTCACCGCGGTTTTTCGTGGCACGGCAGAGGGAATAGTTCGGATCGTGCTTATTCAGCCAGTAATACTCATCCAGCACGGAAGCCCCCGGTGTCTCCAGGGATGGGATGCTGTGGAACAGATCCCACAGGCACTCAAAATGGTCTTCCATCTCACGGCCGCCGCGCATTACATAGCCGCGAAGCGGATCCTCAATACCGTCGCAGGCACCACCTGCAATATCCATAGCCTCCAGAATATGGATATGCTCACCCTTCATCTGGCCGTCGCGTACTAAAAAGCAGGCCGCTGCCAGAGCCGCCAGGCCGCTTCCCACGATATAGGCGGATTTCTCATCTACACCCTCCGGCTTCTCCGGACGCGCGAATGCCTCGTAGTTGCCGTTGGAATAGTAAATGCCCTTGCTGTTTTTGGCCTGCCTGCCGCGTTCGGTGTTGCGGAACTCTTTCAGTTCCTTCTCACGCTGTGCTTTTGTTTCCGGATTTCCGGATTTCATGCCGCTCTTTTTCATCAGCATGCTTCCGGCACCTGCGACAAGAAGCGTTGCCGCTCCAAGTTTTGCCAGTTTTTTGTTCATGATATTCTTCTCCTTCTTTCCTGCAAAACATAAACCTATAGAAATGTATGGTTTTCTGTATAGTATTCCCGGACGTTTCTGGCCTTATTCAGGCCTTGAGCGCCGCCGAAACCGCCGGTCTTAACCGTCCCGCCAGCATAACCGCCAATGCGCAGAGCATCAGGTCCGGCAGCATGGTCGGCAGACAGTAGACACCAAAGATCACGCCAATTCCCACCGGTGTCTGGGATGCCAGCAGATGTGTGATCATATAAAAATAGAGAATTCCCATTCCGTAGTAGATCACAAATCCAGCCAGCGTGGTAAAAAACCAGGTAACGGATTTCGTCGGCCGGAGCTTTTCACATAAAAAACCAATAGCCCATGCCGCCAGGGCAAAGCCCAGCAGAAATCCAAAGGTTGGCCGCAGCAGATAAGCCGGACCGCCTCCCCGGGCAAAAACCGGGAAACCGATCAGGCCGGTGATCAGGTAAACGGCAACGCTCCGGAATGCCCGGCGGGATCCAAGAAGCAGCCCTGCCAACAGCACAAACAGCCACTGCAGGGTAAAATTCATGGTATCCGCTCCCACCGGGATCACAATCTTCATAAAAGCTCCCACCGCAGTCAATGCCGCAAATAAGCCACAGACCGCCACGTCCTGTGTGATACTCCGGGACGCGCCGCGGGCCGTATCGGGCTCTGACGGCTGGCGGCGTAACAGTAAAATTTTATGTTTCATTTGCGTTTTCATTCCTTTTGTAAATATTCACGAACCATTATAACTGTTTTCTGCGGATTAGACAAGAAAAAAGCCGGAACGTTCAAATATATGAACGCTCCAGCCTTCTTATATTATCTTATAGGACGGGAATCTGTCTGTCCGGTTCCGTGGCAATGCTTACTTATTTAAATAAAACTCCATCGGATAGGTCGGGTATGCAATTTCCTCTAACTGATCCATTGTAACCAGTCCTGCCGGTGCGCGAAGCACTGCCGGAATACGGTTTACAATGGTAGCGCAGGTATGTTCTACGGTTGCCGGTTTTACAACGTGGAACTCGGTATCCGGCTCGCCAGTAATCTTCCAGTCACACATATCTCCATCGTCCGGTCCGTATACCTTACCGATACACTGGGTCTCAATGACCGGTCCCTGGAAGGTTTCGGTAGTTACAACTGCTGCCATGCCAATGCAGTTGCCCTTCGGGATGGTGTCACCCATGGTGGAGGAATACAGGTCACTGTCGTGGAAATATGGAACACATTTCTGGGTCTGGCTCTTGATGGTCCAGCCCATCTTGGAAGCCAGTGCCTCATTGGAGTTCCATACATAGGACGGCTCAATTTCTTCCGGATGTGCGATCTGCTTTTCAAACTCTTCCGGTGTCAGGCCAACACCATGGGCCTTTGCCAGCGCCAGTCCATAATCTTCTACGTTATAACTGACTGCGCCCTCAATCTTGGTGATCTTATGACAGCCGCCTGCTACCATACCAACCATATTTACCCAGAAAATATCTTCCATACCGCTTCCCACAAAGGTACAGCCGTTCTCTTTCGCTGTTACATCCAGAATGTTGGCACGTACGGCATCGGTCGTCCAACAGTAGGTTGCCTCCTCACAGGTGGTGATGACACTGATACCGCGTTCCAGGCACTTCATATAATGATCAAAGCAGTCGCTTACCAGGCTGAACAGGGTTACCACTGCAATATCGGCATCACACTCGTCCAGAACCTTGTCTGCGTCGTTGCTGATAAGAATGCCGGTTTTTACACCAAGTCCTGCGTAATCACCTACATCCATGCCCAGGATTGCCGGATTGGTGTCAATTGCGCCTACGATTTGGCATCCGGTTTCATAAAGATAACGAAGAATATATTTGCTCATTTTACCACATCCGTACTGAACCACTTTAATTTTTTCCATAGAAAAGCCTCCTTCTTGATGGGTCCGGCCGCCTGTTTTTGTTTCCTGTCGGGCCTGCCGTTTGTTATTTATTTATCATGGTTTCAGTATAAAGGATGATGTAACTTGAGGGTCAAGTAAGCAGAATGACCAATTTTGCAATAGCAATTTGTACACTTTTCATTCCCGTTTTTATACATCCGAGAAGCGCACTGGCACCTGCAGTCGCAGAAACATAGAACGTTTCCGGGTATCAAATACGTTGAATTCCGTCAGGGTCTCACAGATATAGTCTCCGGCAATCTCATACTTCTGCTCTTCACAATATGATAAAAGTTTGACAGCATAGTCCTTTTCTTCGTTAAAATCATCCAGATACACACAGGCATACATACCGCTTTCTATGGTTTCCAGTTCCTGCTTCAGCGGAAAATGCTCATCCACAAACACAAAAATCTTATGGGAGACAAAGCTCCTTTGCAATAAATTCTCTTTTTTCAACACGGTCCCGGCATTGCAGTAATAAACCGGCGGAACCCCATGCTCTGTCAGGCGCATTTTCAGCTGTTTCAGGATCAGCTCATAGGTATCAATATCGTGATCATAAAAGTTGATGTCTGTATCGATGCCGTAAATTTTCCGATTTGGAATATACTCCAGAGTAAAGGTACCCCGCCGTGGGGATTTGCTGTAACGCTCAATGCTGTCTATGGCCCGGTCAATGGCATCCCACTGAATCTTCATCTGCTCGATCTGATGGATAGTCTGCTCCCGTTTGCGGATCAGTACCGCTTCAATCTTGCGCAGATCCTCCGAAGCCAGTACTTCCTCAATTTCTTTCAGTTCCATTCCCAGTTCCTTCATATACTGAATCATGTCCAGCCGTGCATTCTGGCGCACATCGTAATAGCGGTAACGGGTCTGCGGATCCGTGTAACAGGGCTGCAGGATTCCAATTGAGTCATAAAACCTTAAAGTTGGAACAGAAATGTTGTTGATCCTGGCCATCTGGCCGATGCTTAGGTATTTGTAGTCCATATCCATCCTCCTGATCTGACATTTTCTATCAATAAGCAGCTTTTAAAACCTTTTTCCAACAGTGAAGATTCTCTTTTCCATACAGCAAAAACTCTCATCTAAGATGAGAGTTTTCACACAAATCTTTCTAAAATTATAACTCAGCCGGAAACAATAATCAAGAACGGACGGATTCCTTTTTGGTCCCGGACTCCATCCAGGTCCACAGACGGTACATTAGAAATCCCCAGATCAAGAACAGGATGATCAGTACCGGCATGGATACCGGACTCTGATAATGGCTTCCATTCACCAGAGACGCAAATCCCGGATATCCGCATAGTAATATGCTCCAGCGCCAAAATCCAGCTGTTCCAACAGGCCAAATCCATTTTTCATAATTTTCGGGTGTTTTCAGATAAAGCCACGATAGATCTGATAGAAGAAGAGCCGGGACTCTGTTAAAAGTCCCGGCTCCTGCCAGATTTCACAGTTAATTAGAGACATGTCGACGCACTGTCCTTATGTTTCATTTTTTCATAAGTAAAAGTCCTGATTTCTGTTTTCCGGTTTAAGAATCCCGGCATCCAGATCATCAGATGAGCTTTAAAATCCAGCGTATCACTGGCATGAACGAAAGGCTCCTCCCGAAGGACCACCGACTGGATTCCTTTTTCCGCAAGTGCCTGCTGGCCTGCTTTTGCTGCTTTCATAATCAGGGCATACCTGGCATCCCGCTCCGGCCCAAAGCTCCGGCACGGATGGACGGATGCAGCCTGCTTCAGTTTCTCTGTCAGCAGATCCACAGTCTTTGCATGTTTCTTCCGGTGCAGAAGCGCCGCGATATACTTTGTCATCCACCGGCCGGAATGTTTTTCGTAAAACTCCAACGCACGAAGCAAGGAGATATCTCCGGCTTCTTTTGCCAGATCGATCATAACCTCCAGAGCCTCCGGTGCCAGATCCCATCCATCATCCCGGTCAGGCAGATACTGTGATGGCACGGAAGGGTAACTGGTAAAATTAAGCGGTGGGAACTTCGCGAGCCACGCAAGCTTTTGCTCCAGTTCTCCGCAGTAGTCCTCTCCCATATATTCAAACTTATCCCATAAAATGGCAATACGGTACTCCAGCTGCCTTAAGTATTCATAACCCTTTACCCAGAAATGACCAATCTCACCATAATTATAAAGTTCATATTCCACTTCCAGTGTTTCAAAAAAGATTGTAAAGACATTGTGTCCCTGATGCACCACCAGGGACGAGCGCTTCTCGCTCCGGTCCAGGCGTGTCCCCAGTTCTCCACTGTAATCCGGCAGATACTCTCCCGTAATCCGCGCATTCCGAAAGGTCAGAAAACATTCCACGGCATCATTCATCAGATACACCAGGCGGATGTCCTGAGGCGTGTGAAACCCGTTTTCACTCTCCAGAAGCTCAAACTGATTCTGCTCTCCCAGTATTTCCAGCATTCGATATACATTCATAACTATTCCTGTTCTCCCTCGTTGGCTTCTTCCATATTTACATCCGGTTCCAGAGCCGGTGCCGGTTCTTCCGTATAGCGAACCCGCAGGACCGCCTGAGACCAGTTCAAACTTACGTGGGGTGTTTTGCCCCGCTCCTTTCCTGCTTCCGCGATCTGCTCCAACAGTTCTTCCAGAACCTGCTTCGTCAGATAACCGCCCCGCCAGTGAAACGTAAGCAGCTTTCCTTTCTTCGCAGCCTGCAGCGCCCGTTTCTTTACATCCTCCTGCTTTGTAAAGGACAGCTTCTTTTCTTTATAATAGAAGTGATCGCCATTGGCACAGGACGGTGCCGGGGCAATGAGTGGCTCGTGATCCCGAAAAATATTTTTGTCATCCAGATTAAAGTAGTCATAGCGGATTTCCGCACCGGTCACGCTGCATTTTCCAAGACTGTTGTCAAAGGTGGCATCCAGATGATAAAACTGGCCGTCAATGCGGACAATGTTCCAGGTATGCCGGTATTTGATACCCTTCTCCGGATTATTGCCGCAGATGGCAATCATGCACCAGATTCCAAGAGCATCGCACAGCACCTTCACCGCTTTGGCAATGCCTTCACAAACTCCCACGCCCTGCCCTAACGGGCCAATAATCTCGTGGGAATAGGCCTTCTTTAATTTATCATAGCGGACATTCTCACAGATAAAATCATGAATGTATTTTTCTTTCTCCCACTCGGAAAGCGTTTTGGCAGGCCGTGCCAGTTTTTCCACCCGGGATGCCATGGCCTTCTGATGTTCCCGGACCTTGCTTTTATCAAACAGATATTCCGGCTTCATAATGAGATTGGGAGAATCCTGGTAGTGGAGGAAATGAAATCCCGATGCCCAGAACAGCTTCGGATGATCCAGTCTCAGCAGCAAAAATACCTCAGAAAGTTCCTTTGCGTCTAAGAGCGGCAGCTGAATGCTGTCGGTAAGCTCTGTGAGACCGGCAAGCATGCTGCGGTAAGCCGCCTGTTTCGGTTTTGTCATGTGATCATAGTAATACGCTACAGCCATGTTGTCTCCACTTCCTTCATTTTCTTATCAGGAAACATTATATCATTATTTTCTGCTTTCCGCACCGAATTTCAAAAACATATCTGTAAATACTGACAAATCGGTAAAACGTGTTATAATTGGAGATAAAACGATATCAGATTACAGTTAAGCGAGGGTACCAGATTATGTTGATTTATGACTTTTCCAGGCGGGTGGGACATCCCCTCTACGAATATCTTTATCACTGCCTGAAGGAAGACATCTTAAGCGGGCGTATTCCGGCAGGTACTAAGCTGCCATCCAAACGGGAGCTGGCAGCAGACAACCAGATCAGTGTGCGCACGGTCATGAACGCCTATGACCAGCTCCTGACGGAGGGCTATATCACCGCTGAGGAGAAACGCTGTTACTTTGCCGCCAAGCTGGAAACCGCACCGGAACGCTCCTCTTTTTCCGCCTGCTCCGTATCTACGCCGGACCGGACCGCCGCCCGCACCTTTGCTTCCGAAGACCTTGAACCGCTTTACAAAGAAGATACCTGGTATGCGGACTTTACCTCCAATAATACCATCTATGAGAAATTTCCCTTCTCCCTCTGGCGCAAGACCATGCGGGAGGTTTTGAGCGAATACGAGCTGGAGCTGGTACAGCGGGCACATTTCCTCGGTGTGCCGCCGCTGCGAAAGGCTATTGCGGATTATCTCTACCGCTCCCGCGGGATGAGTGTTTCACCGGAATGCATTGTCATCGGCGCCAGCATCGAATATCTCTATGAAAAGCTCATCAAGCTTTTGCCGGAGCGCTCCGTCTATGGTGCGGAAAATCCCGGATACCGGAAGATTCCGCGCATTTATGAGGAATTCGGGCTTCCATGGAAAAGCATTGAAATGGATGAATCCGGCATCAGCATGGACAGCCTGCGGGAAAGCGGCGCAAATATCGTCCATGTTTCCCCGGAGCACCACTATCCGCTTGGGACTGTCACGACCGCCGGGCGGCGCCAGGAGCTGCTCTCCTGGGCGGCAGAGGCCGCAGACCGCTACATCATCGAGGACGATTATGACTGCGAGTTCCGCTACTCCACCAAAAGCATTCCTGCCCTGCAGAGCATGGATCTAAGCCACCGGGTCATCTACATGAACACCTTCAGCAAGAGCCTGGCCCCGGCTATCCGCATCAGCTATATGGTGCTTCCAAGGAAGCTGATGGAGCACTATATCGCGCGTGCCAACTTTTACTCGAATTCCGCATCCAGCTGCGAGCAGTATGCCCTGGCGCGGTTTATTGAAAACGGCTCCTTCGAGCGGCATCTGAGCCGCCTGAAAAAGTACTACCGTCTGGAGGGCGAGAGGCTTTTGCGCATCATCAAGCAGAGCAGCCTCATTCCTGCCTCCTGTATCACCGGAGGAAGCTGCGGTACCCATCTTCTGGTATACCTGGATACCTCACTGACGGATGTGGAGACCCGCTGGGCAGCCAGAAGCAAAGGCATCAACCTTGCCTGTCTCTCAGAGTTCTGTACAGAAATCCATCCGGAATACGAGCATGTACTGGTCTTAAACTACTGCGATCTGGATGAGAGGACGCTGGCAGAGACCGTGCGGAGACTGGGCAATATCTTTATCCAGTGGTAGGCACCGGCAGTTTGCCGAGCCGGAAATCCAGCCTCACGGCACTGTTATCTGGTATCTGAATATTTTTTTGTTCTGGTCGTTTTGTTAGTACCAAATCATTGCTATGATGTTGCCATGTCAGACACACAGGAACGGCATAAGGGCCCCCACCCAAACAGTCAGCCGCCATGTCAAAATGGCCATCGTTGACTGGCGCGTCACTCCGCAGATCGCGATCAATGATCCGAAGTTAATGGTGGGCATGCCTCCGTCACTGACCGCCGCAACCGGTATGGATGCTTTAACTCATGCCATTGAGGCATATGTTTCCACCGACGCGAATCCGCTGACCGATGCCGCTGCTCTCATGGCTATCACCATGATCACCCAGTATCTGCCAAAGGCTGTCGCAAACGGCACCTACATAAAGGCCCGTGACAAGATGGCTTACGGCCAGTACCTGGCAGGTATCGCATTCAACAACGCTTCCCTTGGTTATGTACATGCCATGGCTCACCAGTTAGGCGGCTTCTACAACCTGCCTCACGGCGTCTGCAACGCGATCCTGCTGCCCCATGTAGAGGAATTCAACCTGATCGGCAACGCAAACCGCTTCCGCGATATCGCAAAGGCCACGGGCGAGAACATTGACGGTCTCTCCACCATGGACGCTGCAAGAAAAGCCATTGCTGCCATCCGTCAGATTTCCGAACAGGTTGGCATCCCGAAGAATCTGCGCGAGCTTGGTGTCAAGGAAGAAGACTTCGGCATCATGGCAGAAAACGCCATGAAGGATGTCTGCCAGCTCACCAACCCGAGAAAAGCAACCAAAGAGCAGGTAATCGGCATCTTCAAAGCTGCTTACTAAGACATTTTTGCTAAATATCATTTCCAATCCTCAACATTCGCAAGCCTGGCCTCCAGCCGGGCTTTGCGATGTTGTAACAAAAGTATCACCCATGGGCGTATACGCTGTTATCGGCGGCTCTCACGGAATCGGAGCCAAAACTGTAGAATTACTGAAAAAAGAAGGTCATGAGGTCATCAACATCGATCTGTTAAAAGGGGACATCACCGCAGATCTGGTGACCCTGGAGGGACGCCAGAAGGTCATCGACGAGCTGCACGCCATGCATCCAGAGGGGCTGGACGGCCTCATCTTAAGTGCTGCCGTGTCCGGTGCCTGCGGAAGTCTCACCAAGATCATTTCCTTAAATTATTTCGGCGCAGTCTCTGTGATCAAGGGCACCTATGACCTTCTGGAGAAAAAGCACGGAAGCTGTGTTGCTGTCTCCTCCAACGTCATCTCCCAGGGCATTGCCCGCATGGACATTGCAGACCTCTTAAATAACTGTGGAGATGACGGCCACCATGTCCCACAGTGCCAAAGCTTCCTTAAACGCCCTGCCGATCCCGACCCGGTACGGGCAGGAAACCTTCATGGATCCGAAAGAGATTGCTCTTGCCATTGTTTTTCTGGCTTCCGAAAAAGCCTGCGGCATCAACGGCATCGTGATGTTTGTGGACGGCGGTACGGATGCGCTCTTAAATACGGAAAAAGTTTACTAAAAGGGGGATTCTGACAGATGCTGCCAATTGAAAAATATATCGATGCGATTGAAAATAAAGATTATGAAGGACTGGGAAACCTTTTTACCAAAGACGGCCACTACTGCGACTACTGTGCCAACGGCACACCCCAGCATGACTACCATCTATATGGAAAAGAAGCCATCTCCATGTTTTTCCGGAACAAATTTCTCTGCCGCCAGTATTCCATTCTGGAACCGACGGTGCTAAGCCTCTCCCAGGCAGAGTTCATTGCGTGTTTCGGAGGTTACCATGTGATGGCGATCGGGACACTGCAGCAGTTATCTGCAGACGGACATATCCGGCGATTAACCGTACGCCCCAAATAGAAACGGAGGAACTGCCGCAAAGCAGCTCCCCCGCAAGTTCTTATATGATCAGGATTCGATCAGCTTCTCCAGGTGCTTGCGCACCACGGTAAAATGCTTCTTTAACGCTTTCGCGCCCGCTGCCTCATCCCGGGCCGCCAGCGCTTCATAAATGTCCCAGTGCGCTTTCCTGAGCACCGCGGCACGCCGCCGGTCGGAAAGGATCGACGTTCTTAAATCCTTCACAAACAGCTTTAACAGATCTTCCATCTGATCTACATAGAAGATCATCAGCTGGTTGTGGGACATCTCCATTAAAATTTTGTGAAATTCCACATCCAGAGCCGCGCTGTCCTGAGCACTCATGGGCTGGTCCATCTTTTCCAGTACTTCTTTCATCCGAGCCAGTTCTTCCGGCTTTGCGCCTTCCATAGCCGCCGCAAGGGCTGTCTGCTCAAATCCGCAGCGCATCTCAAATACTTCCGTATGATTGATATGCTGCAGCACCATAGTCAGGGACATCAGCCTGGTCATGTATTCCCTAGTGTTACAGCGGACATAATTTCCGCTTCCCTGAATGCACTCGATCAGCCCCATCATCTCGAGAACATGAAGCGCTTCTCTCGCTGAATTGCGGCTGACCTTTAAGGTTTCCGACAGGGCACGCTCCGTCGGGACCTTATCATTCAGGCGGAGATTGCCTGAGGTAATCTCCGCCGTAAAATAATCAAATACCCGTTCGTATGCTTTCTGGCTGTTTTTCTCTTCCAAGTAAATTCCATCCTCCTACAGACGATAGCAGACCTTTCCAGGATTTAAGATCATCTTCGGATCAAACACACGCTTGATGCCTTCCATGAGAGCCATGTTGGTCTCACCGACAGAATCTACCAGATATTTAATCTTGCCGGAACCGATTCCGTGCTCACCGGATACCAGGCCGCCACAGCTGGCAGCTTCCTTATAAATAATCTCAAAGAATTTGTCGACACGGGACTTAAACTCTTCCTCCTCCAGATCGTTAGAGCACTGGTAGATGTGAAGGTTTCCATCACCTGCGTGGCCGAAGGACTTAATCACAAGTCCGCATTCTTCACCGGTCTTATTGACAAAATCCAGGTAATCTGCAATCTTATTGACCGGAACTACAACGTCGCACTCATCAAGCAGCTTTGTCTCATGCATGATTGCTTCCAGGAAGGAAGAACGTGCTGCCCAGGCGTCCTTGATCTTGGCCGGGGTATCTGCAACCAGGACATCCATAGCGCCTGCGTCCAGAACCAGCTCTGCCATCTGCTCCAGCATAGTGTCCAGATCATCCTGGCTGGCTGCATCCAGGGTTACCAGAAGGTAAGCGCCAATCTGCTGTCCCTCAAGCTCCTGCGGGAATACGCTGCGGCCAATATAACGTTCAGAGCTTAATACAATCTCACGCTCCATGAACTCGATTGCCTGCGGATTTAAGCCGGACATTTTAATCTTCGGCACGGAGGAAAGCGCGGTATTTAAGTCCTCAAACGGAATGATAAGGGATGCCACAACCTTCGGTGCCGGAATAATCTTTAAGGTCAGCTCGGTAATGATACCCAGAGTTCCCTCGGAACCAATCATTAAGTTTAACAGGGAATATCCGGAAGAAGTCTTGGATACGGTAGCTCCCAGGTGGGTGATCTCGCCGGTCGGCAGAACCACGGTCATGGCACGCACATAATCACGGGTTGCGCCATATTTTACAGCTCTCATACCGCCTGCGTTGGTGGATACGTTGCCGCCTACACAGGCAAACTTTTCACCCGGATCCGGCGGATACATCATGCCCTTGCTTAAGCAGTCATTGGCCAGATCGTTTAAGAGCACGCCGCTCTCAATCTCTACTACAAAGTTCTCCAGATCATAGTTTAAGATCCGGTTCATTTTGGAGGTATCGATGAGGACGCCGCCCAGTAACGGAACCGCGCCGCCTGCAAGACCGGTACCTGCGCCTCTCGGGGTTACCGGGATGGTGTTTTCATAGCAGATCTTCATGACTGCGGCGACTTCCTCTGTGGAAGTCGGCTGCACGACCAGGTCTGGCATATGGGTGCCGTAGATTGGCATCTCGTCTCTTGCGAAATCCACATTGATATCGTCTCCAACGAGAACATGCTCAGATACTGCCTGAATCTGGGCAATGATTTCCGGAGTCAGCTGATTATATTTTTCCATTGTAATTCCTCCTCATATTATAAGGGTAAGCGCACCAATCATCAAGTTTATTTCCGTGCTTTGATTTCCTCAATCAGCAGCGGAAGAATTTCTTTGACATCTCCCACAATGCCTACATCCGCAATATCGAAAATGGAAGCAGCCTCATCTTTGTTGATGGCTACGATATATTTGGATCCCATGATACCGGATACATGCTGCATGGCTCCGGATACACCACAGGCGATGTACAGCTTCGGCGCAACAATCTTGCCAGACTGTCCTACCTGGTGGGCACGGGATGCCCAGCCTTCCTCGATGGCCGGACGGGAAGCGCCAACGACACCACCGAGCAGTGCTGCCAGTTCTTCTACCAACTTAAAGTTTTCTGCGTCGCCCATGCCGCGGCCGCCGGTTACGATGACATCGGCACCTTCCAGGTCAACAGCTTCAGCGATCTCTTTCGCTGCGTCAACAACTTTTGCTTTCAGGGCATCGGCATCCACCGGTGCCTCTTTCTCTTCTACGCTGCCCTCTGCAGCCTCCGGCTTTGTGAAGCTTCCGCTGCGGACAGTTGCGAACTGTACCGGGCCGGATACTGCCAGGCGCTCCAGAACGGTTCCGCCGTAGGCCGGGCGTACAAATTCCAGTCCATTCTCACCCTGCTCAATGACGGTCACATCGGTTACGCATCCTGCGCCGAAACGCTGTGCCAGACGCGGTGCCAGGTCTTTTCCAAGCTGAGTGCCGGAAAACAGAACCAACTCCGGCTGAACTTCTTTGATATAACTCTCCAGAGCTGCAGTCTGCGCGTCCTCAGATGCGTCTCCGGTCTTTAATACGATAACTTTTGCGCCAAGAGCTGCTGCCTTCTCTGCTGCGTCTTTATCTTCTACCGCAACAGCATAGGTCTCTCCCAGCTCCTTTGCGCCAGTCAGAAGCTCCAGGCTTCCCTGTACCGGGGTTCCTTCTTTTGTCTCAACATATACCAGTACTTTCATCTGCGGTCTCCTCCTTACAATGCCTTATCCTGAAGCATTTTTTCCATTGCCTTGCGGACAGCTTCCGCTGCTTCTTTTTCCTTGATGCGAACGCCTGCGGTTCTCTTCGGCGGCTCACTGTAACCCTTTAAGGATACTTTCGCTTCTGCTGCGGAAACCTCTGCGTCTGCTGCGGAGAATACCGGAACAACAGCTTTTCTGGCTGCCAGCTTTGCCTTGATATTTGGATAACGCGGATCGTAGGACGGTTTTGCGATGGTGAAGACTGCCGGCTGTGCCACGCTGTAGCGGATGTAGCCTTCCTCGGTCTCCTGCTTTGCCACAAGGCTCTCATCCTGGGGTTCTACCTCGATCACGCTGGATACGAAGCCGATTCCCAGGATCTCTGCGAGACGGGCACCTACCTGGCCGCTGATCTCATCGGTGGATTCCTTGCCACAGAGGATCATGCCGTAAGGCTGACCGTTCTCTGCCTCACATTTCTTCACTACCTTTGCCAGATATGCTGCAGTAGCACCCTCGTCAGCACCTGCAAATACATCGTCTTTGAATAAGTATGCTTTCTTTGCACCTACTGCCAGCAGGTTTTTCATCATGCTGGTGCAGTCCTCAGTGCCAATGGCTGCCACGGTAACCTCACCGCCATTTGCCTCAGTATAGCGTGCTGCAAGCTCCAGTGCGTAAGTATCAAACGCATTGGTTACCTTTTCTATATCCTTTACTGCCGGTACGCCAGCCCCGTCCAGATGGATCTCTACGCTGTCATCCGGAACCTGTTTTACAAATACCAGAATATCCATATTCTATATCCTCCTACTATGTCTTTCCTCCGGGCCGGTCCGACCGACCTGTGTAGGAAACGTTTTTTCTATCTTACTTTCCGATTACGGCTCTGCCGACTACCATACGCTGGATCTCATTGGTTCCCTCAAAGATCTGGAAGATCTTCGCGTCACGCATCAGCTTCTCTACCGGATACTCACGGCTGTAACCGTAGCCGCCCAGAATCTGTACCGCGTCGATTGCAGTCTGCATGACAGAATCACCGGTAAAGCATTTTGCTGCTGCGGATTCTTTGCTGAACGGAAGTCCCATATCTGCCAGACGGATGGAATGCGCGATCAGCTGTCTGGATGCCTCGGTACGGATCTCCATATCAGCGATCTTAAACTGGATTGCCTGATTCTTGCAGATCGGCTTGCCGAACTGCACACGCTGTTTGGAGTAAGCTACGGCCTCATCAATACATCTCTGGGCTACGCCGACACCGATGACTGCACACCAGGTACGTGCCAGATCCAGGGTTTTCATGGCAGTAATGAATCCGGTTCCTTCCTCACCCAGACGGTTCTCTGCCGGAATTCTCACATCCTCCAGGATCACATCACTGGTGGTGGAGCAGCGGATACCCATTTTATTCTCATGATTGCCAACGCTTAAGCCCGGGGTTCCCTTGTATACCAGGAAAGCGGAAATGCCTTTGGTTCCCTGATCCTTTGCGGTCATGGCGGTCACTACAAAGAAATCTGCCACGCTGGCATTGGTGATAAAGCATTTTCTTCCGTTTAATACATACTCATCACCCTCACGGACTGCAGTGGTCTTTCCAGCGCCTGCGTCACATCCGGCATTCGGCTCAGTCAGCGCGAAAGAACCAAAACCGCCATTGATGATGATATCGCAGCATTTCTTTTTCTGCTCTTCATTGCCTGCCAGAAGCACCGGCTTTAATGCCAGTCCGTTGCCGTTTAAGGTAACTGCCACACCGGCATCTGCCCAGGCGATCTGCTCTACGATGGCTGCCTGATCCATATGATCCAGTCCCAGTCCGCCGTACTCTTCCGGCACATCCATCATATGAAGCTGCATCTCGATGGCCTGGTCGTAAATCTCCTTTGGCCACTCACCGGAAATATCATACTCTTTTACCTGCTCTTTTACTTCGTTTACACAGAAATCACGGACATCCTTTAAAAGCTCCTTGCCATCCTCAGAAATAATGTAACTCATATTCTAATTCCTCCCTTTCAGAAATTGTTGCCTTGTTGATTTTGATAAAGCTGCGCTGAGGGATCAGATCCAGCAGAAACATGAAAACATAGAAACACCTCCCAAATTTACTAAACCAATATCATCATTTGCCAAACCATTCCGTAAATCTGAGATTGAAATTTCGTTACGTTTTTGATGCCTCAGCGGTCATTTTCGATAATCAGATTATATTTAGACTGTCAATTTTGTTCAATATGTAACTTTTACAAGAAAATCGCACTGTTTTTGGGCGTAATTTTCTTAACAAAGTGCAATTGGTTGATCCATTTCAAAATAACGAAAAGATACTGACAGAAAATCAGAAAAATGCGCAAATTACATCACTGCAGTGTAAACATGTCAATATAAACATATTTATATGTCTGTTAAAACTCGGATTCTACCTCCCCAATTATCTTTTATTTCGTTATTATTTTGACAACTGCTTCATGCCAACCATTTTTCTCTACGTCCCTTGTACACTTGTCGACAAGTGCACAAGGTTTTTGTACGAATTTTCTCCGCTCACTTCTGCCCCATTTTTATAGGTAAAAATGACGAAAATGAAAAAAGCGGCGGCCGCGAAATGAATTTCATTCCACAACCACCGCTCTTATTCTATTTTTATAATTCCCGCAAAATCAGTTCCGTAATTCCTTCATTTGCGCCCATTGTGATGCGCCTTACCTTCGGCTCCCGGCCATAACTGAACTCTTCCCGGATAGCCGAGCGAATACGGGTGCCACCATTATAGCCGTGAATGACTCGAATCTTATACACCGCAGAGCCGGCCTGATCCACTTGTTTCTGGATAGCCGCAACTGCCTCCTCTGTGCGCATTCCATGCACATCAAACTCAATAATGGGGCTGTTCATCATCTGCATTTTCTCTCCTTGTGTTCCTTTTTATCCTCGTACATTTTCTGGTCAGCCCGGATCTTCGTGTCACGAATGCATTCATTTTCCATAAGTTCGGCGCTTCCATAAGAGACAAACGGCAGAATCGACACTACTTTTCTGCGTTTTTCCATCAGCCATAAAAGCTTTTCCTTACAGAGTTCTTCCTTTTCCAATTCCTGCAAAAGCACACAGAATTCGTCACCTCCAATGCGGTAACAGTTTCCATAACTGCTGTATGCCTGCTTCAGACATCTGGCAATCTCTTTCAGACACCGATCCCCTGCCAAATGACCATAAGTATCATTGACGTATTTAAAATCATCCAGATCCAGCACGATCAGCATACGATCCTCCGGGCGAAGATTCAAGGTACGGTTGATATAGCTTTTTTGACTGAGAAGTCCTGTCAGTCCATCCAGCTGGTTCCACATCTCATTGCAGTACAGAAAATACAGAACTGCAATCAATGTTACGCAAAGCCAGGTAATATGTATCTCTGGAATCAAAATCTGAACCAGTGTTCCTGCTGCGAGAAATCCGGCAAGCCCATAAATCAGTTCTCTTCCACGATTCTGAAAGTTTCGAGCCATTTCCAGCGAACAGAACATCAAATAGGCGATTCCAGCATAGTACATAACCATGTAAATCTGAAATCCATTCTGCCTGGAATAATGATTTGCTTCATCTACTGCAAATACCAGGCCTCCGGTAAATATGGATACTGTCAAGAGCAGAAAATACAAAATTTCCATCACTGCAGCAACTTTCAAGCCTGCCGAAATGCGGTCAGAAGATTGCAATGTATAAATAAGGCAGACTGGAACTGCAGGTGTCAGGCCAAATCCAAGATAATTCGAAAGAATATTCAGCCAGCGCAGCCAGACCGGACCATCATTCACCAATACCGAAATCATCTCCAGAATCGAGATACATCCAATCAGAATAAACGTAATCTGGAATCCCCTTGCCTGTCTGGGTTTCAGGTTTTCGCTCAAATGAATCAGAACGCACATAAAAAGCAGAACAAAAAGATTGATGGCCGTCAGAATAAAAAAGTATAAGTCCGTCATGTCACTTCTCCAGTATTCTCTGTTTTTGTCTTATGCAATCGCATTTTGGTTGATGTGCTCTATTATACCACGAATTTCCTGCCATACAGATAAATCTGTAAAAATTTCTGAAATACTTCCCTGATCCGTGAAGGGAGGCTCCTGCAATACAGACAAATCTTTCATAATTCCATTGTGAACAATATACTCAATAATCTGATTTACAAAATAAATCTGCCTGCTGTCTAGGTTCTGATTCGTCAGGTAATCAGAAAATGCTTCCTTGGCTGCATTCATATCCAGGCCGACAAGTTCTCTTACGAATTCTCCCAATGGCTTTGATCCATATTCTGTCACATACTCATCTTTGCTTCCCAGCTCTGACCAGAGAATTTCTTCCAGCGCATGAATGTCATACTCTGTAAGCGGCTGATTCTTGCGCAGCTTCGCTATTACAATATGATCCTGATGCTGGCGAATATAATATTCGGCTTTTTCTTTATAATTCTTCAGATCATCATTCTCAAGTTCTGCCTCGTTCCATTCTGAAGATAAAATTTCATCCGGAAAAGGCGTCGTTACATAAGGACGCGCTGTATGTGGAAGATATTTCATCAAACTTCTTATTCGTAACCGGACCTCTTCAAAATCATTGACATCCGCCTGCTCCAGATAATCCGTACTTAGAATCTTTTGTATAAAATCTGCTTGTGCCTGAATTTCTGGTATATTCGCTACCTCCGCAACGGCAGACACCTTTTTAAGCAGTTCTTTCCTCGCCCTGGAGTATTTTTTCCCGATCAGGTAAGCCAGTTCAATTCCATAGAGCAGCGCATCAAAACGAACCGCGCTTGCCTCATCTCCATCCGGCAAAATGAGCGGCGCCACCTCTTCCCGGACAATCAGCGTGTCCTCATAGGTAATTCCCGTATAATTTTCCTCAGAAGAATACAGATCCACATACTTTAAGTGCTGCTTTACCGAAAAATTATCTCTTGGGAGTTTCTTCACCTTCTGGCTCATCTGCTTCACAAGTTCCGTTCTATAGGCAATCAGCCGGTCAACCTGATAATTGATATCCTGCAGTTTATATGAAATCTCAAACTGAAGATTAAAGATTGCTCCCTGCAAGGCAATCATATTTGCTGATGCCTTTCCCTTATTTAGACGGAAGAATTCAAAATTCCCGCAAAAATCAAAAATGTAGAACTTACTCTTATCTTCTCCATCCAGAAGCCCTGGACAAAGCCTGGTTCCCCGACCGATCATCTGCCAGAATTTTGCCTTGCTCATGACTTTTTTGAAAAATACCAGATTTAAAACTTCCGGGACATCAATTCCAGTGTCCAGCATATCAACAGATATGGCAATCTGCGGCATTTTCTTCGGATCTGAGAATTCATCAATCGCGCTCTGAGAATAGGTCATATAATTATCAATCACCTTTGCGAAGTCATCCGGCAGATGGGAATAATATTTGTGGAACACCTCCAGTATTTTTTCAGCATGGGCATGATTCTTTGCAAAAATAATGGTTTTTCCAACTTTCTGACCATAATCTATCTGGACTCCCTGGGTCATAAGAATATCCAGCACTTTCCGTATCGTGTCCTCATTGAAAACCCAATTGTTCAGTTCCGAGGATGCAATGGATTCCGGGATCTTTCCGTCTTCTTCCTCGAATGTATCTTCATAAAATTCCTTGTCCGCTTCCGAAAGTTCATCATACACAATACCCTGTTCAATAAATTTCAGACAGGTTTCCACGGAGACATAATCAATCAGATATCCATCCTTTACGGCCTGGGATAAATCATACCCATAAGTCGGAATTCCATGTTCCAGTTCGAAGATCTCATACGTATTTTTGTCGATCTCATCTTTCGGTGTTGCTGTAAGCCCCACCAGCGGCGCATCAAAATATGTAAAGATATCCCTGTATTTATTGTAAATAGAACGATGCGCTTCATCACACATAATAAGGTCAAAATGTCCGCAGGTAAAGAGCTTTCCGTCCTGATCCCGGGCTGTATCAATACAATTCATCATCGTCTGATAGGTTGAAAAAACACAGTGGGCACTGTAATTATCCTTTTCCTCCACCAGATTCGTGCAGGATAAATTCGGCAGCATATTGACGAAACTTCTTTTGGCCTGTGTCACCAGGGAATTCCGGTCGGCAAGAAACAGGATATTTTTCACCCATCCCGCCTTTAAAAGCACATCCGTCAATGCAATGACCGTTCTGGTTTTTCCGGATCCTGTTGCCATAACCAGCAATGCTTTTCTTCTGTTTTTCTGATCGAAGCTTTCGCATACCTTCCTGATGGCTTCTTCCTGGTAATATCGACCTGCTATGTCTTTGTTCACCTGAATATTGCGAAGGCTTGTCCGCATGGTCATTAAATTAAACCATTTTTCCAGATCCCGCTTCGAATAAATGCTGGAACATTTCCGTTCTGGGTACTGCCCGTCAATAATGTGTGTTTCAAACCCATTGGTCAAAAATACAACTGGTCTTCGTCTGAATTTTTTCTCCAGTAAGTCCGCATAAAGCTTTGCCTGCTGCCGCCCCTTCGAAACATCCGCACAGGTTCTTTTTGCCTCAATCACCGCAAGCGGCCTCTGCGCGTCATCATAAAGCACATAATCCGCATAGCCAACTCCAGATTTGTTCGGCATTCCCGGAAGCTCCACTTCATTCAGCCAGTTTCTGCCCTCTGTCCAACCCGCATCCAAAAGCATCGCGTCAATATACAGTTTTCTCGTCTCATACTCAGACAGATTCAGGGGCTTCGGCACATAGGTCGACTGGTTTTCCTCTCTTCTCGCCGACAGTTTTTCCCTTAACGCAGCATTTTCCTCGATCAGAGTTTTCAAATCCAGTTCCTGCTGCAGCAGCTTTTGCTGATTATCCGCAAGCTGCTCCTTTACCGCAATTGCGTCCCGCTTCGTCTGTTTCGCCTTTGCAATCCGATCCGCAATATATGTCCGGTCAAAAGTACGATCCTGGTGCTGTTTCTCATAACAATGTGCCACAAAATCCAGAAACACAAACAAGTTTTCCAGGCATAACATGGCCTCTTCCCGTCCAAACCGTTTTCCAGCATGCGCCACACTGTTTCCGCATTGGCGGATATACTCCATTCGCTTCCAAATATCCGGCCCTGCAATCTGACGAAATTCTTCAGAACCCATCAGGTTCTGCAAATTATCTTTATACGGCAATTCCAGCGCCTTATCTACCGAATACATCCACTTGATTGCAAATTCCATAGCACGGCGGCTGTTAATAATGCTCGCTTCCGGATCCATGAGAATCACTTTTTCCGCAGATATGGCAATATCGGCAAACGCGGAGAATTTTGATTCATTTTTCAGATAATCAAAGTTTGTTAACATGCGATTCCTCCTTTCTGTGGGGATGTTGGCAATTTTGATTTGTTGACTTGTTCTGCAAAGAAAATAAACTCTTTTTGTAATTCAATTGGTGGAATTACTTGTTTATACGCTTTCATTATCGCAGTATTTAAGTTTGGCTGTGTTCCAGCTGGGGCAATTGTTCTAAAATGTTCTGTCATTTGATTTAATGCTTGCAATAAAAATACTTTATCCAATCTTTTATCAATATTTTCCATCGCAAGCCAACCATCGTGAATGCAGCCGTCAAAAGTAATAATTCTAGCAAAACCTAAAGAAACTCCGCAATTAGCAAATATGAGACTTCCTGATTTTACAAGTCTGCTTTTCTTTACTCCTTCTTGCAAAATATATTCTTTAGTCGAAGAAAGATATATATTATCCCCCTCAGTTGCATCGCCAATCTTAATCCACGGAATATCTCCACCTAAAAATTGTTCAATCGGTCTTGGAGAACCGCCTCTTACAATATGGCAAAGCTCTCCTAATGCTTCGCAATCCCACCCTTTATTGTTAACATTTATATCTCCAAACATCTCGACAAATCGGGCTTTTTTCAAATCATCCAATAATGTTAATTGTTGTCTTCTTAAAGTTACAACTTTGCTTATCTCTTCTAAATTAGCCACAGCATTTTCTTGTTCTGATAAACTTGGTACATTTATCTCAATTTCAGAAACTATGGCCTTTGATATTTCTTTAAATGTCGCTCCTCTACCAAGTGAATTTAAAAATGCAGTATTGGCTTTTAAAAACCAATATAAATATTTGTTGATTATCACATCTGAACATATCAAATTCTTAAATCCCTGATTGCAATACATCTCACAACCAGCTATCGCCACTTTTCCAATTGGAGCTCTTGACGATAAAATTACAGTCCCTTTTGGTAAAGGCAATAATCCAGTCTTCTTTACGGCCAGCTCTGTTATTTTACGTGCACTATCTGTAATAATATATGACGTTTCATCCAACTCTGCAGGCGTTATCCATTTGATGTCACCATCCCAATATTCATCTATTCCTGTTCTAGGTGTACTACCTGATACAATCTCACAAATATCACCTAATTTATATTTTGCCATCTATATCATCCCTCACAAATCCGAATTCTAACTTTTTAAGCAATGAATTTCTGATGAGATATCTTCACATTTGTCTGATTTACAATGGCATACTGCATAGTTGTATCAATCTGAGAATGTCCTAGTATTTTCTGTACCTGTTCGATTGGCATTCCTTTATCAATTGCTCTTGTTGCCATCGTTCGCCGGAACTTATGCGGGTGAATCCGTTCCAGCCCCAGTTTCCTTCCCAGTTCTCTTATACGAATTTCCACACCGCTGATTTTCAATCGTTCATGAGGAGCATCCAATGTTACAAACAAAGCCGGATTTGTGTCTGATCTGCTATTCAAATAATTCAATAAATGAATTTTTGCCTTGGCATCAAAATAGACTTTTCTCTCTTTATCACCTTTTCCGTATACAATGCATTCCCTCTGTTCCATGTCCACGTTATCAATATTGAGGTTTACCAGCTCTCCTACTCGCATTCCGGTCGAATAAAGAAGATCAATCATCGCCAAATCTCTTATATTCGAACAATGATCCCGTAATTTTTCAATATCTTCATCAGATATTGTGTTTTTGACAACTGTCTTGGTCTTAATCTTATGAATCCGCTTCATCGGGCTTTTCAGGATATAGTCTTCCTCTTCTAGCCAGGAAAAGAAACTGGATATATTCCTTCGAATGTTATCTACTGTAACCTTGCTGCAATTATTAATTTTTTGATAATCTACCAAGTAAGCTCGTATTTCTTCTGTTGTAATCTTACGAATTGGTGAAAGAATCTGCCTCAGCATGTGTTCCACCGTTACTCGATAATATTTCAGGGTTCGGTCCGAACACCCTTCAATCTTCTTCGCATCTAAAAACAGCTTGACATATTCCGTATTGTCGATTTCCTGTTGTTTTGCTTCTTTTTCCGTCAAATGTTTCAGTAAAACTTCCTGAAGCTTTTTTAACTGAGCAATATTCAAAACTTCCGCCATTTCATTTAAAATACGAACTAATTTTTCTTCCATGCTAGTACACTCCTATTCTATGTACCAGCATCCTTCAACCATTTTTCTGTATCTTTATTCCATGAAGTATTCGCACTGATGATAATAAATCTCTGCTTCCTTCTCCATCAAAGATACTAATATATCTGTTTTCTGTTCTTCTCTATACTGTTTTAATCCATCAATGTATAAATTTCGGTTATCATCTAATATAATAAACGGATTGATTGCTTTTGATTTTAAGCTTTCACGGAATAAAATCATCCGGCCCGTTCTTCCATTACCATCCTGGAAAGGATGAATGGATTCATATCTGGCATGAAACTCTGCAAGCACCTGAATCGTTTTTTCCTGACTGTGATACCATGCCAACAACCTTTCCATTTCTGTTGGAACTTCTTTTGGCCGTACAGTTGTATACATTCCGACCATGTTCGGACGTTCTTTATAATCTCCAATTGCATACCCATTCGCTCGATCTTCAAAAACACCAGATTTCAACTCATAATGAAAACGCTTGATCAAATCTTGCGACAACTCATCATCCAGAGTATCTAGCATGTAATTGAACATCAAAAAATGTCCGTTCATCTCCTCCACATCTTTGGCCCGATAATAATCATCACTTTTCGGTAACGTTCCAGTATCAAATAACGATGCAGTCTGTTCCGGCGTAAGGGTGCTTCCTTCGATTTTGTTGGAATTATATGCCATAGCCCGCTGTGTGTAAGCGTACACACCGGAACGATCAAATTTCTTTCTCTCAATTAAAAAACGTTTTATTAACCATTCTTTATAGTTCTCCAAAATATACACCTCCAATCAGCCAAAATATTGCTGCATCAATGAATCAAATAGTAATTGTGCCTCATCCAATGCTTTTTGTATGGTAGCTTTTGATTTGTTGATTTTCTTGGCGAAATTTACAAATATCTTTTGATGTTCAACTGGAGGAATAATTAACTCTACTTCTCGTAAATCTTCCATATTCAATTGAATTAATGTTATTCCTTTTGCTTTTCTTTTAATATCATCGTTCAAATGTTTACTATCCATAAGATATTTCAAAAATTCAAGAATTATAATATCTTCTTTCGTTCTAATAGGAACAATCCCTCTTCCAACATTGCATCCCTTAAATTCTTCACCAACAATGCACGTATCAGCTATATTAGCTCGCACTGTAATAAGCATTTCACGACCTTTAAGTATAGTTCTCTTATATTTATTTGATATTTCTTCTGTTGTTTTCTTCAGTTCATCAAGTTTAGGAACACGATTAACGATATCGACAGGTCTAAACACCGGAACACCTTCTTCTTTATCGTCACCAGTTTGAACAATACCGTATGAAATAGAACAATCGTCCGAAACAATGTCTTGAAGTCGTTTCTTATTCCATCCCATTGGATTATCTACAGGATCTCCAAACATCTCGACAAATCGGGCTTTTTTAAAATCATCTAACAGCTTCAATTCATGTTTTCGAAGTTCAATAATTGACTCTATTTTATTCAACTTATCAATTACACACTGTTGTTCTTCAATATTTGGCAATTTAATTTTAATTTTCAATAAATCAGACTTTGTCAAACTTGGTATCGTAACCGTTTTATTAAGCTTTTCAAAATCATATTTTTTGCAAAAGTAAAACAAATATCTTGGCAATAATATCTCTTTGTTGGTCAACAATCCAAATGCTGTATCAACATTCCAAAATGGTTCTGAAACATATATGGGATTATTTATATTGCCTTTTCGACCAATTATTACAGTATCTGCCTCGCATATATAATCATCTGCATAGCCCATCAAACCTCCACTACCATATATCGGATATTGACCTTCTGGGTTTTCTACAGCTTTCTGATTTTTCCCATTCTTTATTTCAAGAACATCTTCAAACAAATATTCCATCTACATCATCCCTCACAAATCCGAATTTTTCTTCCATCCGGATTCCCTTTCATCCCATCTCACAGCCCCAGCAGCCGCTCTAATTCTTCCATTTCCTCACCAATCTGCAGCTCCAGTTCCCGAAGATTAGTCATAATTTCCAGTGTGGACGGATATTCTACCGGCACATACTCGATTTCCTTGTATTTGTTGATGCTGAGATCGTAGGAATTGTCTACAATTTCCTGTTTGGGAACCATAAAGGATTTCTCGGTCCGTTTCCGTTCGGTTTCTTTCTCACGATTTCGGAACCGTTCGATAATGTCCGGAATATCGTTTTCATTCACCGGAGTCCGTTTGTCATCCAGGCTGAAGCCGTCTGCTCTCATATCATAGAACCATACCCGGTCGGTTCCACCATGCTCTGTCTTGGTAAATATCAAGATAGCGGTGGATACTCCTGCATAGGGTTTGAATACGCCGGACGGCATGGAAATAACTGCCTCCAAACGCTGATTCTCCACAATTTCTTTTCGGATTGCCTTGTGCGCTGTGGAAGATCCAAAAAGTACACCGTCCGGGACGATGCAGGCACAGCGGCCGCCAATTTTCAGCATACGCACAAACAATGTCAGAAACAAAAGTTCTGTTTTTTTCGTTTTACATACTTTCAATAAATCACCAGCTACCGATTCAGCATCCAGACTTCCCTTAAATGGCGGATTCGCGAGAATCAGGCTGTATTTATCGTGATCCGGGTTCTGATCAGATAAACTGTCCCGGTATTCGATATAAGGATTTTCAATACCATGGGTCATCATGTTCATGGCACCGATGCGCAGCATGGTCCGGTCCATATCAAATCCATGAAACATATGGTTCATAAAATGGTCTTTCTTCTGTCGGTCGAAAAAGATCTCGTTCTTTTTCGTTTCTTTTAAATACTCGCCTGCTGCCACCAGAAATCCTGATGTTCCGCAGGCCGGATCGCAGATTACCTCGTCCGCGGAAGGATTCATCAGTTCTACCATCATGCGAATGATATGACGCGGAGTTCTGAACTGACCGTTTCTTCCCGCATGCGCAATTTTATTTAAAAGATATTCGTATACATCGCCTCTTACATCAGCGGACTGAAGTTCATTCATAATCTGATATATTCCATCCAACTGGTCTACTACTTTTGAAAGCAGAAGTGGTGTTGGTAATTTGAAGATGGCATCATCCATATATTTGGAATAGGCACTGTTCTTATCACTGTGAAGGGTTTTAATAAATGGGAATACCCATTCCTGCACAATGCTATACATACGGTCTGCCGGATAATCGCGAAAAACAGCCCATTTCAGCTGTGTTCCCTCAATCACGCGATCTCCAATTTTCACCTCTTCCGCAAAAATGCTTTGAAACGGCAATCCAAGCATTGCGCTTTCTTTTGCCCGTTTGTTATCTGCGTCATCCAGATCATGAATAAACATCAGGTAGGTAACCTGTTCAATGACTTCCAGCGGATTTACCAGACCACCCGCTGCAAAGGCATCCCACATACTGTCAATTTTGTTTTTTAATTCTCCGGTAATCATAAGTTTCTTCTCCTATTCTTTTTCCCGATTCCATGTATATTTTGTATATCTGCCTCCACCAATCTTCAAAATCTGCCCGGAAGCCACCAGTTCAGCCAGTGTCCGCTGCACAGTGACGTTGCTGATATCCGGACATTGTTCCAGAATTTCCGCTTTTGTTATGGTTCCGAGCTTTTGCCGAATCAGCTGGCGGATCCGTTCTGGTTTTGACATGCCGCTCGTCATCAAGAGCTGGACTCTTGATGCAAAGTCTCGGTATGCGCCAATCACAATACCGAGCATATATTTTACAAAGGGCTCATAGTCATTTTGATTTTCATGCCAGTTTTCTGAGCTTGCCTGTAAACACTCATAATACGTTGTCTTTGTGTTTTCAATCAAATGCTCCATACTGATGTATTTTCCCACAATATAACCAGCCCGGTACAGTAAAAGCAAGGTCAGAAGGCGACTCATTCTTCCGTTTCCATCATGGAATGGATGGATACACAAAAAGTCCAGGATAAACATCGGAGTCAGAATCAGCGGATCAATCTGCTCCGTTGCAAGCGCTTCCTCAAAAGCCCTGCAAAGGGCCGCTACCGCTTCTGGAGTCTCCCAGGCCGGAACTGGCTGAAAACGCACGCGCTTATTCCCATTCTGATCGGATTCTTCAATGATATTGTCAGCCTCTTTATATTTACCGCCGATGTCATATCCTTCGAATTTATACAAATCCCGATGCAGCTGTAATAAAATCGATGGTTTTACCGGAATGTGATCATGGCTTTCATGAATGGTATTTAACACATCCCGATATCCTGCTATCTCCCGTTCATTCCGTGTTCTTGGTCTTGTTTTATCTTTCACCAGCGCACGTAGCCGCTCATCCGATGTATAAATTCCTTCAATTTTATTGGATGCCTCGGTACTTTGAATCTTTGCAATTTCCACCAATTGCGTAAGTGTATCTGCTTTCGCTTCTATAAACAGTGTCTGCTCCCCTTTATATTCGTGAATCTGTGTAAGCATAGATACAATTTCCGGAGTCAACAGCTTTGTCCATTTTTGACGATAATCATATTCTCTCATATTTTTTACCCATCTTCTATGATTCTGGTTTTCATCTGTATTTCATTATATCGTTTAATCGTATCATCGTCAATTTAATTATATCATTTTTCATAAAATGATATAATTAAATTAAAAATGAATAAATAAAAAGAAGCGAAAACCTATCAACCATGATGGTCTTCGCTTCTTTCAATTCATATCATAAAAACATTACTGCTCAAATCTGCCTTTCATCTTCACTTCCTGCTCCCATACAGCTACCTGGCCACGGGCAAACAGGCTGTTGATGTCGAGATTCTCATCCAGTACCAGAAGATCTGCGTCTGCGCCCTCTGCTACACAGCCCTTGACTCCTTCCTGACCAAGGAGCACTGCCGGAGTGCTGGTCAGAAGCTGTAAGGCATCCTCCAGCGGCATGCCTTCTCTTACCAGGATCTGAATGGTGCGGTGCAGATACTTCGGAGATGCGTAGGTCAGGCCGATGCACTCGCCCTCCTCGTTGAAGCGTGGCTGGCTTCCGAATGCGTCACTGGACATGGTGACATGATCCAGTTTCACGCCTTCGCGGTGTAAGAGCTCGAAAAGCTTCATTGCATCAGATTCTACTTCTACATCATCAGCACCGGCGGTGCAGTCAATGTAACCACCACGGCGTACCAGATCCGCACCGGCATCAATCAGGCCCGGATTACGTAAAATATGGGTCGGCAGCAGGTTCTTGGCCGGAACATCGGAATGATCCAGAACATAGAATACCGGATCCAGTCTTCCCTCTCCGTCACCCATATGCATGGTCACCAGCCCCGGCGTGTTGCTGAGCAGACCGGCTCTGCGGGCTGCGGTAGCCAGGGCGATCAGCTCTTCCCCTCCCGGATTGGAGCTTCTGTGGTCGGATACGGCCACCTTGACACCGATCATCGGCGGAACCAGAATGATATCGCGCTCTACGCTTCCGGTCAGGGTTGTCGGCGGGTAGCCATAGGAGCTGGTCAGGGTGTACACAGTCATGCCTTCCTCGGTCAGGGCACGGGCCTTTGCTACCAGATTCTCTACACTGCGGGTTACGCCATCTGTACCCAAAAGGCCAACCACGGTGGTAATACCGTTTTTAAAGAATTCGCTGAGCTGAGACTCCGGCACACGGGATGCCGGTCCCTGCTCTCCACCGCCGCCGGTGATATGCACATGCATGTCAATGTAAGCCGGAACAACGATTTTTCCCTCCAGGTCATAAGTCTCCACCCCCGGGAGTCCCTCATAGCCTTCGATAGAATCCTGCATCAGAAGGATTTTCTCTCCCTCAATGAGGATATCTTTTTTTCCCAATTTCTCTGGTGCGTAAACATTCGCGTTTTTCAGTAACTTAATCATAATGTCTATCCTCCTGCCTTTTTCTTTTCCATTTCAATCATTCTATCAGTCTGTCTCAAAGGTGCCCTTTACCAGTGGTTTTCCGTGTTCTACCATCTTCTGTCCACGGGCAAATACCGTATCTACCAGGAATTCATCATCCAGAATCACAAGATCCGCGTCACTGCCCGGACGGATGCAGCCCTTCTTCGGATACAGTCCATTGGCTCTGGCCGGATTCTCTCCGCAGATACGGATGGCCTTTTCCACAGGTACTCCTGCTTTCACTGCGTCACGCACTTCTTCATGTAAGGAAGAAAGCCGGGTAACCAGTAGCTTTGCGCCGCCATCTGGTAGCGGAACACTCATACTTCCGTTTCCATCTGAACTCATAGTGATCTGCTCCATGGGCACACCCTCTTCCATGCAGATGCGGATGGCCTCGCTTGGCTTGATACAGTCCGTAAAACCGTCCTGTTCGCGAATTCCGGAAGTGATGTCGATATAGCCACCCCGCCTGGCCAGCTCTTTTGCCTGCTCAAACAGATGCGGCGCACGGTTTACATGAGTTGGGATCATGTGACAGGCCGGAATCTCTGTTTCATCCAGAATGTCAAAGAGCATCTGGATTCCATTCTTTCCGATTCCCATATGGAACTGAACCACGCCTGCCTTGGCAGACAGCATACCGCCCAGTCTTGCCTGTGTCAGAATCCGTTTCAGTTCATCCTTTGTTGGCTGAGAGGAACGGTGATCCGACAGCGCAATCTCTCCGATTCCAAGAACCTTATCAATCAGAACGATATCTCGTCTTGCGTCTCCAGTCATGGTCTTAAGCGGGATCTCGTAAGAAGCAGTCAGCATATATGCGCTGATTCCTTCTGTCTCCAATCCCCGGACTTTCGCAAGCAGGGATTCCGGATGACATCCGGTTCCATCCGTTCCGAGAACACCGATAACCGTGGTCACTCCCGCTTTAGTCACATCAGAAAGAAATACCTCCGGGGTCCGGCTGTAGGGACCCGCTTCGCCGCCTCCACCGATCACATGGACATGCTGGTCCACATAACCGGGAATTACGGTTTTTCCATCTGCAGAAACAACTTCCACCGGAACAGAGAGTTCCGGTGGATCAATGTGTTCTGCCACAGAAAATACTTTTTCATCTACGATAAGAATGTCCCGGATTCCTTTCGGGTCCGGATCATACAGATTCGCGTTTTTGATCAAAAGCACTCTGGACATGATATTTAGTTCTCCTTTTTCTTCTCATCAGCAAGCTTTGCGATACCGAATCCGGTAAAGCCCCAGATGATTGCAAAGATCCAGCCAGTGTAGCACAGGATTGCCCACGGAAGGTAATCCAGAGTCTCTACACCAAGGGTAGATGCCATATAGGCACCTGCTGCGGACCACGGAATCAGCGGCACCACTACAGTACCGGCATCCTCAAGGGTTCTGGACAGGTTCTTTGCCGCAAGTCCGCGCTCTTTATAAGCGTCACGGAACATCTCTCCAGGAATCAGAATGGAAAGATAAGAGTTACCGGTAGTCAGTGCCATGGTAATGCAGGCTGCCACCGTTGCGGTAATCAGTGCGCCGGTACTCTTTGCCACGCTTAAAATCTTCTGAAGTACAACATCCAGACAGCCTGCCCGGCTCATGATGCCTGCAAAACAGAATGCGCAGAATACCAGAAGTGTGGTACTCATAATGCCGTTCATACCACCACGGTTTAACAGCTTCGTAACCGCCTCGGAACAGGTCTCAGTGTCGAAGCCTGCGCGATGGATCATAGATACACTAAAGCCGTTTACCGTTGCCTTTAACACATCACCCAACGCTACATGCTGAATGAAAACAGCCTCTATGCCAGCTACGAAGGTGGAAAGAAGCATAACCGGAATGGTTGGCTTCTGAAGCAGGGACCCTCCCAGCACGATTAGCACCGGAATGATGATCAGCTGGCTCCAGCTGTACATGGAAGAAAGCTGGCTCAATAAGGTAGTAACGGTATCAGAGGTAATATCTGCACTTACATCTGCGTTCATACCAACAATGGCATATACCACCAGAGAAACGATGGTTGCCGGAACGGTAGTGTAAAACATATGTCCGATATGCTCATACAGTGTGCTGCCTGCCGCGATCGGAGCCAGGTTCGTGGTATCAGACAGCGGAGACATCTTATCACCGAAGTAGGAACCGGCGATACATGCACCTGCGGTAGCCGGAAGAGACACGCCCAGAGCACTTGCAATTCCCATCAGGGCAACACCCATAGTTGCGACAGAACCCCAGGAAGTACCGGTAACAACCGATACAACAGCCTCGATCAGAAATGCGGTAACCAGCATGAATTTCGGGTTTACAATCTGAACACCATAGTAAATCATCATCGGAATGGTACCAGCTGCCATCCAGGTACCAACCATAGCGCCAACGCATACCAGAATCAGAATTGCCGGCATGCCTTTTGCGATCTTGGTACAGATCTCATCCATCATCTCATCCCAGGTAACACCCACACGGAACGCGATAAATGCCGCGATTGCTGCTACCATGATCAGGAGCGGCTCCGTGCTGTAGCCGAACAAGCCCTTTCCAATGGTAAGGATCAGGAGCATTGCGATGATCGGTGTGATCGATTCCGCAAAGGTGGGCAGACGTTTGGCCCGTTCTTTCTTTTCTTTCATTTGTAATTCCTCCTTTTATCCTCATTCGCGACAGTTTCACATTTTATCACGGCAGGAGCTTAAAATTCGGACTTATTATATCAAAAAAGGAGACGGGCCACAACTAAAAGTTTATACTTTTTTAATTTTTTAATTTTCTTTCTCTCGTTCTTCCAGAAGCTGGCTGATTTTTGACACAAACAGATCAAACGCCACATCATTCTTACCACTGTTGATGACCACATCTGCCTTGGAACGGGTCGGTTCTACATAGAGATAATGCATCGGCTTTACCGTGGTCAGATACTGTTCGATGATGCCATTCAGATCACGTCCGCGCTCCGATACATCTCTGGAGATACGGCGCAAAATTCGTTCATCCGCGTCTGCTTCCACATAAACCTTGATATCCAGCAGGCTGCGCAGGCGTTCATCGGCCAGAAGCAGGATTCCCTCTACAATGATGATCGGCTTCGGGTCGATCCGGACTGTTTCGTGGGAACGATTGTGCTGGCTGTAGTCATAGACCGGACTGTCAATGGATCTTCCCGCTTTCAGTTCCTTCAAATGCTCGATCAGAAGGTCGGTCTCCAGAGAATCCGGATGATCGTAGTTTACCGTCACTCTTTGCTCGAACGGGACACCATCCTGACAGCGATAGTAATTGTCATGGTATAAAACCGCCACGTCATCCCCAAAATAAGCTTTGATTCTGTTTGTAAAGGTAGACTTACCTGAGCCGGATCCGCCGGCAATTCCGATTATGATGCTCTCCATGTTCTTTTCCCTTCCGTATCATTTTGCGGTGGAATGCTCTTCCACTGCGTAAATTTTCTCGCTCAATCCTGAACCGGTTTCAGTCCAAACTCTTCCGGCATAAACCGTGGGCAGATGTTCTCTGACGTTGTAATAACCGTAGAGGACAGACGAGTTCCGATCTTGCAGGCCTCCTCCATGGTTTTTCCATAGGTCAGTCCCATGCAGACTCCCGCAAAGAAAGCGTCTCCTGCTCCGGTGGTGTCCACCACATCGACCTTCAGAGCCGGAACCACTCCGCAGTTTCCTTCGCTATCCGCGTAAACCGCGCCGTGTTCACCCATGGTCACCACCATACGGGAAATTCGCGCGGATTTGATGCGGTCTGCCAGAATATCTGCCATCTCCTTCGGGGTCTTGTTTTCATAGTCCTCGGAGAACAGAATGCCTGCCTCCTGCTGATTGCAGACAAAGCAGGAGGTCTTTCTCAAGAAATCCCTGCGCTCCACCGCAATGGTCATATTGGACACCAGGGCATATACATCTTTCTGGTATTTCTCTGCATAGTAGAAAATCTTTTTGATGATTTCCTTGTCGATGTCGATCTCCACCGCAATGCTGTCCGCATCCTTGAAGATTTCATCGCCCTGCTGGTCCAAAATATCACCGATAGGTGCCAGATCCGGGCGTTTGGATACCGATGCCACCACATCACCCTTATGATCAAATACGGCCAGCCAGGTACCCATGCCATCCGGCAGTCTGCGGATGTACTTCGTATTGACTTTATGGCGGTCCAGTTTACGGATAATGTCCTCGCCCATGGAGTTGTCATCTACCAGACTTACAAAGGTCGGCTTCAGTTCCACATTCGCGATATCCTCCGCTACATTTCTGGACACTCCGCCGTGATTCTGTACGATAATTCCGGCATTACGCCCGGAGGGGATGTACGGGGATGTGGAATATCCCTTCAAATCCATAAATACAGCACCGATCACTGCAATTCCCATCTTTTGTTTCTCACTTTCCCTTTATTCATATTCCGGGACCTAAACATCCCTCTTAATTCTGATTCTCACAAAACATTAACTGATTTATTATAACCAGAGAGTCCTCTCGTTGTAAATCCTTTTTGCGTATTCTGTCGAAAAATGTTGCCGGATCCAAGACACCTGTACCTGAAAGAGGACCGGCAATCCTTTAGAAATCAAACAGTGACAGCTGGTTGCTCTCTGGAAGATCCCCCAGAAGCCCCAGGTCACTCATCAGGTCGCAGATGGTCTTGCTGACCTTAGTGCGGGCACGGAAGTCTTCCCTGGAAAGGAATGGGCCGTCCTTGGCCGCGTATACCACGCCCTCTGCCGCGTTCAGACCCAGTCCGGCAATACTGCTTAAGGACGGCATCAGCTTGCCGTCAATTACCTGGAAGCGGTCTGCCTGGGCCCGGTAAATATCAATTGGCATGAAATCATAGCCCCGGGCATACATCTCCTGTACGATACGCATATCGCGCAGGGTATCCTGCTCTGCCTTGGACAGGGAGTCCGAACGTTTCTTAAAGTCCGCCAGATGATACTCCAGCTTGTCCCGGCCCAGGCACATCAGTTCATAGGAAAAGCCGTTGGCGCGGATACTGAAGAAGGCCGCATAATAGGCCAGCGGATAGAACACCTTGCAGTACGCCACACGCCATGCCATCATAACGTAGGCTGCCGCGTGGGCCTTCGGGAACATGTACTTGATCTTTAAGCAGGAATCAATGTACCACTGGGGCACATCGTGCTTCTTCATTTCCTCGATCCAGTCCGGCTTTAAGCCCTTGCCCTTTCGCACACTCTCCATGATGGTGAAGGAAAGGCCTTCCTCCAGTCCCATCTGGATCAGATATACCATGATATCGTCTCGACAGCAGATGGCGGTCTGAATGGTAGCCTGCCCGCTTAAGATGAGGTCTTTTGCGTTGCCAAGCCATACATCCGTACCATGCGCCAGTCCGGCAATGCGGACCAGGTCAGAAAAGTATTTTGGCTGGGCGTCAATTAACATCTGCATCGCGAAATCGGTACCGAACTCCGGAATGCCAAGGGCTCCCAGCTTGCAGCCGCCAATGTCATCCGGCGTAATGCCAAGGGCGGAGGTGTTCTGGAACAGGGACATCACCTCCGGTGAATCCAGCGGAATGTCCTTTACCGGATCCAGACCGGTCAGATCCTGCAGCATGCGGATCATGGTCGGGTCCTGATGTCCCAGGATATCCAGCTTTAACAGGTTATGGTCAATGGAGTGGTAATCGAAATGCGTCGTTACCGTGGAGGTCGTCATATCATTTGCCGGACGCTGCACCGGGGTAAAGGAGTAGATTTCCTCTCCGATCGGCAGCACTACAATACCGCCCGGATGCTGTCCGGTGGTACGGCGCACGCCTACACAGCCCTGCACAATACGGTCAATCTCACAGTTTCTCTTGTGAATGCCGCGTTCCTCATAGTAACGCTTTACAAAACCAAACGCGGTTTTATCCGCCAGAGTACCAATGGTTCCCGCACGGAATGTTTGCCCCTTTCCGAAGATAACCTCCGTGTAATCGTGGGCCTTGCTCTGGTACTCGCCAGAGAAGTTTAAGTCGATATCCGGCTCCTTATCTCCTTTAAATCCCAGGAAGGTCTCAAACGGGATATCAAATCCCTGCTTCGTCATCATGGCGCCGCACTTTGGGCAACGCAGATCCGGCATATCGCAGCCCGCCATACCGGAGAATTTCTTTACGTCTTCAGAATCAAAATCCGAGTAGTGGCATTTCGGGCACAGATAATGCGGGCTTAAGGAGTTTACCTCCGTAATACCCGCCATATTGGCCACGAAGGAGGAACCTACCGAACCTCGGGAGCCTACCAGGTAACCGTCCTCATTGGACTTCCAGACCAGCTTCTGGGCAATGATATACATTACAGCGAATCCGTTGGAAATAATGGAGTTTAACTCCTTCTCCAGACGCGCAGAAACGATTCCAGGCAGGTCCTCACCGTACATCTCATGGGCCTGATCGTAACAGATCTTACGCAGAGTCTCATCGGAATTTTCAATGACCGGCGGACACTTATCCGGACGTACCGGCGAGATTTTCTCGCACATATCCGCGATCATGCGGGTGTTGGTGATAACAACCTCCTCTGCCTTGTCCGGGCCAAGATAGTCAAACTCTTTTAGCATTTCTTCCGTGGTACGCAGGTACAGCGGTGCCTGCTGGTCCGCGTCGGAGAAGCCCTGACCAGCCATCAGGATACGACGGTATACCTCATCCTCCGGATTTAAAAAATGTACATCGCAGGTTCCGCAGACTGGTTTATTCAGTGTCTCACCCAGCTTCACGATGCGGCGGTTTAAATCCTTCAGATCTTCTTCCGTTTTCACCGGACTCTTTTCATCCCGCAGCATGAATGCGTTATTCCCCAGCGGCTGAATCTCCAGGAAATCATAGAAATTCGCAATCTTGATGATATCTGCCTCCGGCAGGCCCCGAAGCAGCGCCTGGTACAGTTCCCCCGCCTCACAGGCCGAACCAATCAGCAATCCCTCCCGGTACTGGTTTAACACGCTCTTCGGGATGCGCGGGCGCTTTGCAAAATAATTGATGTGGGACCAGGATACCAGACGGTACAGGTTGATGCGCCCCACCTCATTCTTTGCAATGATGATGATATGGTTCGTCGGCAGCTTTTTGATCATGTCCGCGCTCAGCGTACTCATGCTGTTGAGCTGCGCCAGATCTTCCACGCCGCGCTCCTTTAACATCTCAATGAATTTTACAAAAATCTCTGCCGTACAGCCCGCGTCATCCACCGCCCGGTGATGGTTCTCCAGCGAAATATTCAGAGCCTTTGCCACCGTATCCAGCTTAAAACGGTTTAGGTTCGGAAGCAGATGTCTTGCCAGTGCCACCGTATCCAGAACCGTTGGATCAAAGGGAAGCCATAAAAGCGCCGCATTCTGAGAAATAAAGCTTACGTCAAAGGAGGCGTTGTGGGCCACCAGGCTGCAGCCCTCACAGAATTCAAGAAACTGCGGCAGGATCACGTCAATCTTCGGTGCCGGAAGCACCATGTTGTCGTTGATGCCCGTCAGCTGCTCAATCTCAAAGGGAATCGGTACATCGGGGTTGACAAAGGTACTGAATTTGTCAGTAATGACCCCCTTCTCCACCTTGACCGCACCGATCTCAATGATCTTGTTCTTTTCCGGACTGAAACCGGTGGTCTCAATATCAAAGACCACAAAGGAATCCGCGAAGGTCTGGCCCTTCGGGTTCTCTACCAGATCCTTCATGTCATCCACCAGGTATCCCTCCACGCCATAGAGCATCTTGAACGGATCATTCTTATCCAGAGCATGGCTTGCCTCCGTGAAGGCCTGCACACAGCCATGATCCGTGACAGCCAGAGCCTCCATGCCCCATTCCTTAGCCTTCTTGATGATGCTTGCCACATCAGACACTCCATCCATATCACTCATCTTGGTGTGACAGTGGAGCTCCACGCGCTTTACCGGGCTGTGATCCATACGCTTGCTGGTGAAATCCTCCGCCTTTTTGATGCCGCGCACCGAACCGATAGTCAGTTCACCGTCAAACCGGTCAATGGTAGTCATACCGCAGAGCCGGATGAAGGTTCCAGGCTTAATAGCAGCATTTAAGTCCTCCAGTGTGTCTTCATTCGCAAAGACCTTGACCGTGATCGTATCAGTAAAATCAGTAATATGGAAGATGATGATGGTCTTTCCACTGCGCAGTTCCCGGCTGTCTTTATCCAGAATTTTACCGCGTACCGTTACCTCACCCATCTCACCTTCAATTTTTTCAATGGTGGTAAAGTCATCCTCAAAGTCACGTCCGAACAGCACATCCGGATTGTCGGATTTCTTACGGTAGCCGCCGGAGCTCCAGTCATTCTTCTTAAACTCCTTTTTGCCTCCGGAACGCAGCTGCCCAGGTTTGGCCTCGCCGCCGGTAAATCCACTCTGAGCATTTCCGCCTGTTTTCGCAGCAGTACCGGCTTTTTCGGCACCGCCAGACTTTCCACTTCCCTTCTTCTGGCCGCCTGCCAAAGCAGCTGCCCCGGCACTACCGCCATGAACGTCATTTTGCTTATTGCCAAAATCAGCGCCGCTTTGCGAGCCAGTTCCATCTCCGGCATCCGAGAAGGCACCATCCGTTCCGGTGGCCTCGCTCAGTCCCAGCACTGCCGCCACCCTCGCCGTCATGCGCTCTGCTTCCTGCTGTGCCTGTAATTCTCTCTGAATGGACGCTTTGGCACGGACCGGAGGTACATATTCATACTCCACCTCCACCGGCAGTCCGCAGCGCTCATGGAAAACCTTCTCCAGCACGCGTTTTAACTCCCCGGCCTTGTCCCGGTTCACCATGGTATCCTCCACCGTCATATGCAGAAGATCCGGCTTCGGAAAGGTGCATGTTCCTTTTCGGAAAATGGAATACTCTACAATGCTGTATTCCTTTAATTCTGCCTGTAAGCTGTCCCGGTAGGCAGTCAGCAGTTTTTCCGGTGTATACTGCTCAGACAGCGTATATTTCTCAAAAATATGGATCTGGATCTGCTTTCCCGGAAATAGCTGCTCTCTGATTCCCTTTTCCAGCGACCAGATGTTGCGTTTATCTATCAGACGGGGACTTATGATATAAACACGAAGAGAGCTTCTATCCCTGGTCATGGACACACGGTCCACGCTTACCAGGGTTAAAAGCTCCTGCATCTGGTCTGTCATATGTAATCCCGGAAATACTTCCAAAAATGCTTTCATGTATTACAACTTCCCCTGTTCCTTCGCAAGTGCCACAAGCTCTGCGTGAAGGGCTGAAAGGAGCTCATCCTCCGGCAGTTTGCGGATAACCTCGCCCTTCCGGATCAGAAGGCCTTCTCCGCAGCCGCCCGCGATGCCAAGATCTGCTTCTTTTGCCTCACCCGGTCCGTTGACCACACAGCCCATCACAGCTACCTTCACATCCAGCTGGTCAAATTCTGTTACCATATTTTCGACCTGGTTTGCCAGGCCGATGAGATCGATCTTCGTTCTTCCGCAGGTCGGGCAGGAAACCACTTCCACACCGCCCCTTCTGAGCCCCAGAGTCTTTAAGATCAGCTTTGCGGACTTGATCTCCTCTACCGGGTCACCGGTCAAGGATACCCGGATCGTATCACCGATGCCCTCATGCAGAATGATGCCCAGACCTACAGCCGATTTGATATTGCCGGAGGTTAAGGTTCCGGACTCGGTAATACCCACATGAAGCGGATAATCGGTCTTTTTGCTGATAAGTTCATGGGCTTTCACACACATGAGAACGTCGGAGGACTTGATGCTGATCACCAGATTGTCATAGCCCATCTGCTCGATCATGCTTACCTTTTCCAGTGCGCTCTCCACAATGCCCTCTGCGGTCACGCCGCCGTACTTCTCAATGAGCGGCTTTTCCAGGGAGCCGCTGTTGACACCAACACGGATCGGCACACCATATTTCTTTGCTTTGTCCACCACAGCCTGCACCCGCTCTGCGCTTCCAATGTTGCCCGGGTTAATGCGGATTTTGTCTGCGCCGCATTCCATGGCCGCGATAGCCAGTCGGTAATCAAAATGAATATCTGCCACCAGCGGAATGTGGATCTGGCGTTTGATCGCCTTCAGGCTTTCTGCCGCTTCCATGGTCGGCACCGCCACCCGGATGATGTCACAGCCCGCCTGCTCCAGCTTTAAGATCTGGGCCACAGTTGCTGCCGCATCCTCGGTTTTCGTGTTGCACATCGACTGAATGAGAATCGGGTTTCCCCCGCCGATCTTGCGGTTTCCGATCCGGATTTCCTTTGTCATTCTCCGTTCCATATGCTCTTCCCTTCTTTTATCAGCAATATTGCCGCCTGAAACGTGTCACCGACACATTCCGCAGCCTTCCAGTCCGCTCCTGTTTTACATCAGATTGCGGATGTCGTTAAATAATACCAGTACCATCAGTGCCATCAGCACCGCCATGCCGGCCATATGCACCATGCCCTCTTTTTCCGGGTCCACCGGCTTTCCCCGCACCAGCTCGATGAGCAGAAATACCAGGCGTCCGCCGTCCAGTGCCGGAATCGGCAGCAGATTCATGATGCCAAGGCTGGAGCTTAAGAGAAGTACCCAGTTGGCCAGCGTAAGCACAACCGCGCGGGCACTGATCTGGCGGCTTTCCTGGACGGTCTCGCCAACCATATTGACGATGCCGACCGGGCCGGTCACAGCCTCATCCGCACGAATCTGGCGCCGGAACAGCATGCCCAGGCTGTCGATGGTAGAAGTGACACAGTATTTCACCTCATAGGCACTATAATGAATCAGCTGCCCAATTCCATGAATCTTCTGGTATCCGCCAAACTGCACGCCCATCATATAGGACTGGTATTCCTCACTGAAGCGCGGGGTCAGCGTAACAAATCCGCTGGTCGCGCCATCGCTTTCTGCCGTACCCTCTTTCGCCGGTCTCGTAAACTGCACCTTCATCTCCTGTCCCGGATGGGAAAAGGTATACAGCATGATATCCCGGTATGCCGTGATATGGCGTCCGTTGATTTTTGTGATGCAGTCTCCTGCCTGAAGTCCTGCCTCCTCGGCCGGGCTTTTCTCCATGACACCGGTCAGTACCGGCGCGTCGTGGCCGATCTGCGCCACAATGAGCATGGCAAACAGAAATGCCAGGATAAAGTTGAATACAGGTCCTGCCGCAATGACCGCAATGCGGGATAACACCGGCTTATTGTTAAAGGCCTTCGGATCCGGGTTTTCCGCATCTTCTCCCACCATCATACAGGAACCGCCAAAAGGCAGTGCCTTGATGGAGTAGCGGGTCTCACCCTTTTCCACGCTGAAAATGCGCGGACCCATGCCCACAGAAAATTCCACAACTCCGATTCCGCTGCATTTCGCCAGCAGAAAATGACCGAATTCGTGCACCAGTACAATAAATCCAAACAGCAGCACTGCTGCAAGAATATTCAGCACACTACCACCTGCTTTCTATATATTCATAGGTTCCCCGCTCAGCTGCAAGGATTTCGTCTACATTCGGGTTTTCTACAACCTTGTGATGCTCCATGGCACCCTCGATCATATCGATGATGGTCAGATAGGAAATCTCACGGTTTAAGAACTTTCCTACCGCGTACTCATTGGCCGCGTTGTAGACTGTCGGCAGGGAGCCTCCGCGCTTTCCGGCCCGGTAAGCCAGCTTTAAGCCGCGGAATACTTCCATATCCGGGTCTTCAAAGGTAATGCTTCCCAGTTTCGCGAAATCCAGACGCTCTCCCGGCAAAAATCTTCGTTCCGGGTAATAAAGCGCATACTGGATCGGCAGCTTCATATCCGGAGTGCCAAGCTGCGCAATGACTGCGCCGTCCGCAAACTGCACCATGGAATGGATCACGCTCTGCGGCTGTACCACAACCTGTATCTGATCCATCTCCACACCGAAGAGCCAGCGGGCTTCCATGACCTCCAGTCCCTTGTTGACCATGGTGGAGGAATCGATGGTGATCTTGCGTCCCATTGTCCAGTTCGGATGCTTTAACGCATCCTCCGGCCGCACACCGGCCAGCTGCTCTTTTGTCCAGCCGCGGAACGGACCGCCGGAGGCCGTTAACAGGATCTTGTCGATGGTTCTTTTATCCTCACCGTTTAAGCTCTGGAAAATAGCACTGTGCTCACTGTCCACCGGAAGGATCTTCACACCCACCTCTTTTGCCAGTGGCATGATGATGTGTCCGGCAGTGACCAGAGTCTCCTTGTTTGCCAATGCAATGTTCTTTCCAGCCTTCATAGCCGCGATGGTCGGACGGATGCCGATCATGCCGACAATGGCAGTGACCAGGATCTCTGCCTCCGGCTGTACAGCCACCTCTAACAGGCCGTCCATGCCGCTCACTACCTTTACGGAAAGATCCGCGATGTTTGTTCTCAGCTCCGCAGCCTTCTTTTCATCCCAGACACAGGCCAGGGCCGGATGGAATTTGCGGATCTGCTCTTCCAGCAGTCTGATATTGCTTCCGGCTGCCAGGGCTGTTACCTGAATATCCTGATTATTTTCTACAACCTCCAGGGTCTGCGTGCCGATGGAGCCGGTAGAACCTAAAATCGCAATACGTTTCATTTGTACTCTCCTTGTTTATACTACGGCAGAAACAGCAGGGCAAAAAAGATTGCCGGAGCCGTAAACAGCATGCTGTCGAAACGGTCCAGGATTCCTCCGTGTCCCGGGATCAGGTTGCCGTAATCCTTGATGTCGTGGTTGCGCTTGATCGCGGATGCCGCCAGGTCGCCGATCTGGGAGATGACAGCCGCAATGGCACAGGCCAGGGTGCAGGCCAGACGCGGATACATAAGCTCCGTCATCTTTCCGCCAAATACCGTTGCAAATAAAAAGCCCAGAAGCGCCGCACCGGCTACGCCTCCCACAGCACCTTCCACGGATTTCTTCGGACTTAATACGGGCGCAAGCTTATGCTTCCCGAGCAGCATGCCAACACAGTAGGCACTGGTGTCGCAGCCCCAGGAGCTTAAGAAGATCAGCCATACCAGATACCTTCCGTCGCCCATGGCGCGGACCTGATACAGATAGGACAGCATCACCGCCACATAAAACACGCCAAAAAAGGACTCTGCCACCTCTTCTGTCCGGTACTTCGGAAAGGTAAAGACATAGATTGCCATCATAACCATGAGAGCCGCAATCGCCATCAGGGTTACATAGTGATGGCCGTCAAACCAGACCAGCCCATAATAGGAAAGCGCCGTGAGATATCCCACCACACCCATCGCGTTTTTTTCGATTTTCAGCACCCGGTACAGCTCAAACAGGCCGATCAGGGAGATCAGCGCTGTAACACCATACAGCAGGGCTCCGCCCTTTCCCACTATTATAATAGCAAGAATAACGAGAATAATACCGCTTACCAGCCGTTTTGTAAACATCCGGTCCCCTCCTTTTATGCCTGCTTCACTCCGCCATAGCGGCGGTCACGCCGGTTGTAGGCCATGATCGCCTTCTCCAGCTCTTCCTGATCAAAATCCGGCCACAGGCAGTCGGTCACATAAATTTCTGTGTAGGCAAGCTGCCACAAGAGATAGTTGGACAGGCGGATCTCGCCGCTGGTACGGATCAGAAGATCCGGATCCGGCATACCGGCAGTATCAAGATAGGAGGCCACAACCTGCTCGGTAATCTCCTCCGGATCCTGCTTTCCGGCCGCACAGTCCGCAGCCAGTTTTTTCATGGCGCGGGTAATCTCGTCCCGGCCGCCGTAGTTTACGGCAATGACAAAGGTCAGGCCGGTATTGTCTTTTGTCTCAGATTCCAGACGGTTAATACCGTCAATGATATCCTGGTCAAAGCGGGTGCGGTCTCCGATCATTTTCACGCGGACATTGTTTGCGGAAGCCACCTTCAGCAGACGGACCATATAGAAGCGGAACAGCTGCATCAGCGCACCCACCTCTTCTGCGGAACGCTTCCAGTTCTCGGTAGAAAAACCATATACGGTTAAGTATTCAATTCCCAGGCGGGCAGCAATTTCAACGGTCTTCTCTACCGTTACGCAGCCCTCCCTATGGCCCATGGAACGCGGCAGGCCGCGTTTTTTTGCCCAGCGGCCGTTGCCGTCCAGAATCATGGCCACATGCTTCGGGATGACCATTCCATCTAATTGTTCAGACATTTCTATTCCTCCATATCTCCAGAATCGTCAGGCGCGCCTCCGGTGCCTGTTCGATGTGCATAGCAAAGAAGTTTCACGGGACGCGGTTTCCTGTAAAACAATGAAAAGGGGGAAGATCGCTCTTCCCCTCCTTACACTCATTCAATCCCAGGGACTAGACAGTCATGATCTCCTTGGTCTTTGTCTCAATGGCCTTGTCCACTTTTTCGATCATCTTGTCGGTGATTTTCTGGATTTTCTCTTCACCCTGCTTTAAATCGTCCTCAGAGATGTCTCCTGCTTTTTCCATTTTCTTGATGCTGTCCATCGCATCGCGGCGGATGTTGCGGATCGCAACCTTAGCGCCCTCACCTTTTTTCTTAACATCCTTGGCAAGATCTTTACGGCGTTCCTCGGTCAGCTCCGGGAATACCAGGCGGATCACGTTGCCGTCGTTGGTCGGGTTGATGCCCAGATCGGAAACCAGGATTGCTTTCTCAATCTCTTTTAACAGGCTCTTCTCCCACGGCTGGATCACGATCATGCGTGCTTCCGGAACAGTTACGTTGCCGACCTGCTGGATCGGGGTCGGGGTTCCGTAATAGTCAATGCGTAAGCGGTCCAGTACATGCGGGTTGGCACGGCCTGCGCGGATGGATGCGTACTCGTCAAGCAGCACGTCCAGGGATTTCTCCATTTTGTCCTCGTATAACTTTAAGTGTTCCTGCATAGTTTCCTCCTGTTAGTCAACGGTCACGATCGTGCCGTTTATTTTTCCCTGCATTGCGTTTGCAATGCTGTCTTTTTCGTTTAAATCAAATACTGCCATTGGCATCTTGTGCTCCAGGCACATGATGGATGCCGTCAGGTCTACTACCGCAAGTTTCCTGTCGATGACCTCCTGAATGCTGATGGTATCGTAACGCTTTGCATCCGGATTCTTGGCCGGGTCGCTGTCGTAGACACCGTCGATGGATTTTGCAAGCAGGATACAGTCTGCGTCCATCTCGACCGCACGCAGGGTAATGCCGGTATCGGTAGAAAAATACGGATGTCCGGTGCCGCCTGCAAAGAAGACTACCTTGCCTTCCTCAAAATAGCGGTTGGCCTTATCTTTAGAGAAAAGCTCCGTTACCGCGCCGCATACAAACGGGGTCAAGATCTCGGTCTTCATGCCTGCGTTGCGGAAAATCTCCGAAACGTAAATGCAGTTCATGATGGTAGCCAGCATACCGATCTGGTCGGCCTTGGTACGCTCGATCGCGTCACTGGTGCGTCCTCTCCAGAAGTTGCCTCCTCCGATGACGATGCCGACCTGTACACCTGCATCAACGGAAATCTTCACCTGTCTAGCAACCTCTTTGACTGTATCTTCGTCAAAACCGGTTTTTTTCGGTCCGGCAAGTGCTTCACCGCTTAACTTCAAAAACACTCGTTTCATGTCCATATGGTCATACGTCTCCTTTTTAAACTCTATCGGTATCATACCATATCTTCCAGGTTTTGAAAAGAGAAAAAAAACGTCTCCCCCTTCCCTGCTTCCCTGCGCTGCACGCATACGGAGGCGCAGTAGCCCGGTAGAGAAAACTCCCGAAAACAATACTGGCTTTCTTTCGTTCCATCCAGGACCGGCTGCCCGCCAAGTGTGATCGCAAAGCTGCCAAGCGCCATAGCCATGCCCTGGCCTCCCACTTTCAGATAGCTCTCCTTTAAGGTCCACAGACGGCTGAACAGGATATCCCGTTCTTCCTCTGTTCGTGCCGCAAGAAGGGTTCTCTGCTCAGCCGGCGCAAAGAACCGTTTTGCCACGTCCATGCGTGCCTTCTGCTTTTTTTCCACATCACAGCCGACCGGGCAGGAAGAAAATGCAGCCATGACCATAGAACCGGAATGGGAAAGATTGAACTGGATTTCCGGGTGATGCAAAAGACACGGTTTTCCATTTTCCACCGTTGCGAACGCTTCTGTCCGTTCCCGGAGTCCAAACCGTTTCAGCCCCTGGTCCAGAAGAAGCCCTGCCCCCAGGGACAGCCGCCGGTCCGCAGCATAGCGGAGCCTGTCTATTTTTTCCTGTCTTGCTGCGGAAAGACGTCCTTTTAGATCCGTTTCTTCTTTTACTGTAAGTGCTGCGTCCACCCGCATCACAGATACATATACTTCCATGTTATTCCCTGCCGCTTTCTGTTCCATATTTCTATATATGCGAAATGACCGGTTGGGGAACCGGTCATTTCAGGAGAAGGTATTTCGTTTTGTTGCAAAAACTATATAATGTATTGGGGGGTTTACGTCCATTATAATATCATACCCGAATCAAAAAGTGTGCATAAACTTGACAAAATTCGTCATATTTTTTTGTACAAACTGTCTAATTAAGATATTCCGACTATTGATAGCAGCCCCATCCTGTGATAAAATGAGCAGGAAAATTTCGAAACGTTCCGGAGGTTCCTTATGAACAGACAACATTCCTGGTCTTCCCTGATCCGAGAGACCGTCATCCTCACCGCCGCAGTTGCCATCATTGCCGCTGCCGTCTATTTTTTCCTGCTGCCAAGCCATGCCTCTGTCAGCAGCATTTCCGGTCTCGGCATTGTGCTTTCCAACTTTATCCCTCTTCCGCTTTCCGCTATCACCATGATCCTGAATGTAGTGCTCCTCATCATCGGATTTTTTACCTGCGGCAGAGAATTCGGAGCAAAGACCGTATATACCAGCGTCATGCTGCCGCTGTTTCTCGGCCTGTTTGAAAAGACCTTTCCGGATATCGGATCCCTGACCGACAGCCAGGAGCTGGATGTGCTCTGCTATATTCTGGTGGTCAGCATCGGCTTAAGCATCCTGTTTAACCGCAATGCCTCTTCCGGCGGCCTGGATATCGTTGCCAAGATCATGAACAAATACCTGCACATGGATCTGGGCCGGGCCATGTCACTTTCCGGCATGTGCGTTGCTCTTTCCGCTGCCCTGGTCTACGACAAAAAAACGGTCGTTTTAAGCATTCTCGGCACGTACTTTAACGGTATCATCCTGGATTACTTCATCTTCAGCCATAATGTAAAACGACGCGTCTGCATCATCACAAAAAAGGAAGAGGCGCTTCGCCGCTTTATTGTGGAAGATCTGCACAGCGGCGCCACGATCTATGAGGCCATCGGCGCGTATAATATGGAAAAACACAATGAAATCATCACCATTGTTGACAAAAGCGAATACCAGAAGCTGATGAACTACATCAGCCGGGAAGACCCGCTGGCCTTCATCACCATCTACAATGTCTCTGACATGCGCTATCAGCCCAAGCGATAACGTTCTTTTGATACGGAAGCAGCAGCAAAAACAGAAAAGGAATGATCCACCTAAATCATTTCCGCCAACATCGACAGCAGCTGATCCACCTGAATCGGCTTTGCCATATGACCGTTCATTCCGGCTGCCATGGCATCTTTCCTATCTTCCTCAAATGCATTTGCCGTCATTGCAATGATCGGGATACATGCCTTATCCCGATCCGGCAGCTGCCGGATTACCCGTGCTGCTTCATAGCCGTCCATTTCAGGCATCTGGATATCCATGAGGATCATATCATAGGTGCCCGCCGGCATTTTTGTTATCAGGTTTACACACTGAACACCATTCTCCACACGCTCTGTTTTCAGACCGGCACGCTCCAGGATGGCCGCTGCAATCTCCGCATTCAGATCATTGTCCTCTGCTATCAGGATATTCCTGCCTTTCAGGATTTCCGTGCCTGTTTCCGGATTTTCAATCTGCCCTTTCCCATAATAGCTTTCATCTGCTATTTTGTGTTTCAATGTAACGGTAAAGGTACTGCCCTTTCCGAGCTCACTCTCGACCTGTATCGTTCCGCCAAGCAGATCCACATATTTCTTTACAATGGACATTCCAAGTCCGGTTCCTGCGATTTTGCTCTTTGTGGTGTTCTGTTCACGGGTAAAGGCTTCAAAAATCCTTGTCAGATAATCCTGACTCATACCGATTCCCGTATCGCTTATCCTGGTTCTCACAATCATGTATCCAGGCTCATCACATGGCAGCTCCTCCAGGCTTACCATAACCGAACCGCCGGAGGGAGTATATTTCATGGCATTGCTCAGGATATTGACAAATATCTCTTTTACCTTGGTAACATCCGTTAGCACATGCTCATGCTCAACCTTCATCGTGTACTGAAATGCAATCTTCTTTTTCTTTGCTTCAGCGTCAAAAACGGCAAACACAGACTGACGGAAATCTTCAATCCGGCCATAGCTCTCATCAAGCTCCATTTTTCCGCTCTCGATCCTGGCCATATCAAGTACATTATTTATGATGGACAGAAGGAGCTTTCCGGACTGCTGCAGTTTTTCCAGATGCTCCTTCGTTTCCGGTAGCTCCTTCTCTTTCAGTTCCTCCTCCATAAGCTGTGCATAGCCCAGAATAACATTCATAGGTGTCCTGATGTCATGAGACATGTTATTTAAAAAGGAAGTCTTAGCCTTATTGG